>CAJICD010000255.1_pt1 | contig 39698 bp, 35 predicted proteins | sample 9199521 | NCBI WGS metagenome assembly CAJICD01 (sample SAMEA7708321, study PRJEB35096) | sediment metagenome | biome: marine neritic benthic zone biome [ENVO:01000025]; feature: sediment [ENVO:00002007]; material: shallow marine sediment [ENVO:03000034] sea grass bed [ENVO_01000059] ...
CCGCGGCAAAGGCCGCGTCATTTTCCAGCGCGGCGGGCGGCATCGCCGCCGGCGCGGCGCTGGCGCAGGCGGCCAGCAGCAGGATGAGGAGCCCCCCGGCCGCGGTAATGCCCCAGGTCCACCAGGGAGTCGTCTTGCCGGCGTGGCGCGAATTGAAGAAATGGCGGATAGAGACACCCATCACGATGACCACCGCGACGATCGCCCAGTTCCACTGCGTCGCAAAACTCAGTGGGTAATGATTGCTTATCATCAGGAATAGGACCGGCAGGGTCAGGTAGTTGTTGTGCAGTGAGCGCTGCTTGGCTTCCTGGCCGAGGCGCGGGTCGGGCGCCTCGTGGGCCAGCAGCGCGGCCACTACCTTGCGCTGGTTGGGGATGATGATGATCAGCACGTTGGCGGCCATGATCGTGCCGACCAGGGCGCCGATCTGGACGAAGGCGCCACGGCCGCTGAAGATCTGCGCACAGCCCCAGGCGATGCCGACCAGCAGCGCGAAGCCGACCAGCATCAACAGCGCATCGTTCTTGCTCAGCGGCGAGCGGCACATCAGGTCGTAGGCGATCCACCCCGCCGCCAGCAGCACGAGGCTGAGCCCGACCGCCGCGGGCGGCCCGATGTCGAAAACGGCCCGGTCGATCAGGTAGAACTCGGCGCTGGCGTAATAGACCGCGGCCAGCAGCAGGAAGCCGCTGATCCAGGTGGCATAGGCCTCCCACTTGAACCAGGTCAGTTCCTCCGGCAATTCGGCCGGCGCCACCAGATACTTCTGCATGCGGTAGAAGCCGCCGCCATGCACCTGCCAGGTTTCTCCGCCGACGCCGGCAGGCAGGCCGTCGCGCTTGCGCAGGCTGAGGTCCAGATGGACGAAATAGAAGGACGAGCCGATCCAGGCGATGCCGGCAATGACGTGAAGCCAGCGCAGCATCATGCCGACCCATTCGGTAACCAGTGCGTCCATTGCGCTTCCTCCCTCGAACCCTGTTCACCGTCGTACTTGCTAACCGCTTCCTGCCAGCGGCGGTAGTCACGGCGATCCGTATCACTTTCAAAAAAAACCAAATAGTGGCATGATTTCGGTCGAACGGGGATAAAATGGCAGTCCTACGAAACATTCAGGTCTTCGTGCGTGTCGTCGAGCTCGGCAGTTTCTCGGCGGCGGCGCGGAACCTGCGCCTGTCGCCCGCCGTGGTCAGCCACCGGATCCGGCAACTCGAAGGCCATGTCGGCGTGCGGCTCCTGAACCGCACCACCCGCCAGGTCCGGCCGACCGAACAGGGAATGCTGTATTACGAGGCGTGCCTCGAGGTGCTGCGCGCCGTCGAACAGGCGGAAACCAGCGTCGCCGGCGCCGGTGCTGCGCCGCAGGGCACGCTGAAGGTCACCGCGCCGCTGGGCTTCGGACGCCGCATCCTGGCGCCGTTGATTCCCGCGTTCCAAGACCTAAACCCCAATGTCGACGTTCAGGTGCGCATGTCGGACCATCTGCTCGATCTCCTCAAGGAAGGCGTGGACACGGCCGTGCGGATGGCGGCGCCGGCCGATTCCAGCCTGGTCATCCGCAAGATCGCGGACTGCGAGCGGGTGCTGTGCGCGGCGCCGTCCTACCTTGAAGCCAAAGGCGAGCCGGCGACGCCGGACGATATGTTGGACCACAACTGCCTGCTCCTGCGTTTCCCGGGCTCGCAGCAGTTCCGCTGGACTCTCAACGGGACCAAAGGACCCGTCACCCTGAACGTCCGCGGCAATCTCGACGCCGACGACGGCGACGTGCTGACCCGGTGGGCCGTCGACAGCCGCGGCATCGTCATGAAGCCCGTCTGGGAAGTGGGTGACGAGCTTCGCGACGGGCGCCTTCGGCCGGTGCTGCCGGATTTCCCGCCGGACCCGGTGACCCTCGCCATCCTCTATCCGCACCGGCGCCTGCTGCCGGCCAAGGTTCGCGCCTTCGCCGACTTCCTGATCGAACGGGTTCCACCGACGCTCGCACAATTGACGGACAGCGCCAGCCTCGCCAAGTCGGAACTGGCCGGACACGCCGCCCCGGCCAGCCCTAAAGTCAGCTCTGCACGCCTTCGACGTACCAGTCCATGACAGCCATCTTGTCGTCGGTCAGCGACTGGCCGGCGGCCAGTACTTCCTCGCCCTTCTGGTTCCTGATCGGCCCGGCAAAGGTGTGCATCGACCCGTCGGTGATGCCCTTGCGGATACGTTCCGCATCGGCCTTGGCGGCATCGGTGATGGCGGGTCCGTAGGGCGCGATCTTCACCATGCCCTCCTTCATTCCGTGCCAGATATTCTGCGACGTCCAGTTCCCGTCCATCACGTCCTTGGTGCGCTGGACATAGTAGTCCGACCAGTCGTCGAGGATGGCCGTCAGCTGCGCGCGCGGCGCATAGGCCTTCATGTCCGAAGCCTGGCCGAAGCCGAACACGCCGCGGTTCTCGGCGACCTGCAGCGGCGCCGGACTATCGGTGTGCTGGGTGATCATGTCGGCGCCCTGGTCGATCAGGGTCTTGGTCGCATCGCTCTCCTTGCCCGGATCATACCAGCTGTTGACCCAGACCACCCTGGTCTTGAACTTCGGGTTGATCTTCTGGGCGGCCAGCGTGAAAGCGTTGATGCCCATCACCACCTCGGGGATTGGGAAGGAGGCAATGTAGCCGGCAACGCCGTTCTTCGACATGTGGCCGGCGATGGTGCCGATCACCGCGCGGCCCTGGTGGAAGCGCGCATTGTAGACACTGACGTTCGGCGCGGTCTTGTAGCCGGTCGCATGCTCGAACTTCACCTTCGGGAACTGCTTGGCGACCTTGATGGTCGGATTCATGAAGCCGAACGAGGTGGTGAAGATCAAATCGTGGCCGCCGCTGGCGAGCTGCCGGATCACGCGCTCGGCATCCGGGCCTTCGGCGACGTTTTCAACGAAGGTCGTCTTGACCTTGTTGCCGAACTTCTTCTCGACTGCCTTGCGGCCCAGGTCGTGGCCGTGGGTCCAGCCATGGTCGCCGACCGGGCCGACATAGACGAAGCCGACCTTGACCTGCTCCGCCGCGAACGCCAGCGGCGCGCCCAGCGACACCGCCGCGGCCGAGGACCCGGCCAGGAACGTGCGTCGGGTGAATGTGAAGTCGCTCATTTTTGGGTCTCCCTGTTCTTCGGTTGGATTGCCGTCACTCAAGATGGATTCCCGTCCGCGGTCAAGAGGTTGGGCGGAAGGGCTTGCCAAGACAGGCCGGCGCATTCAACCGTGCCCGCCACGGCCCGGCCGAAATGATCGTCAGCACCAGGATCGTCGCGATATAGGGCAGCATCGACATGACCTGCGACGGCACGTCGAACCAGCCGGCGCCCTGGGCGGTCAGCTGCAGGATCGTCACACCGCCGAACAGATAGGCCCCGAACAGCACGCGCCAGGGCCGCCAGGTCGCGAACACCACCAGCGCCAGTGCGATCCAGCCGCGCCCCGCGGTCATGTTCTCGATCCAAAGCGGCGTGTAGCTGAGCGACAGGAACGCGCCGGCAAGCCCAGCCATCAGCCCGCCGAACAGCACCGCCATATAGCGCACCCGGAGCACGTCATAACCGATGGAATGGGCGGACTCGTCGGACTCGCCGACCGCGCGCAGGATCATGCCGGGGCGGCTGCGCTTGAGGAACCAAGCCACGCCGGCCGTCAACGCGACCGAGAGATAGATCAGAAAATCATGGCTGAACAGCAACGGACCGACGACCGGCAGCGTGCTGAGACCCGGGATGTTCAGCTTCGGCAGCGGGTCGACGGCGATGCCGACGTAACCGGCGCCAATCAGGGAACTCAAGCCGATGCCGAAGATCGTCAGCGACAGGCCGGTCGCGACCTGGTTGGCCATCAGCGACAGCGTCAACAGCCCGAAGGCAAGAGCCATCAGCATCCCGGCCAGCATCGCGCAGACGATACCCAGCGCGGCGCTGCCGGTCGTCACCGTCACCGCGAACCCGGTCACCGCCCCAGCCAGCATCATGCCCTCGACGCCAAGGTTCAGCACGCCGGATCGCTCCACCACGAGTTCACCGAGGGCGGCCAGCAACAGCGGCGTCGCGGCGCTGATGATGGTCACGAGACCGAGGAGGAGGGCTTCGTTCATTCGACTGGCACCTCCTTGTGCGTCTTAGTGTGGAACGCAGGCGCCTCAAGGCGAATCCGGTAGCGGGCCAGGAAATCCGACGCCAGCAGGAAGAACAGCAGCAGCCCCTGGAAGACCCCCGTCACCGCCTGCGGCATGCCCGCTTCGACCTGCGCATTCTCGCCACCGATATAGGACAACGCCATGATCAGTCCGGCGCCGATGATGCCCAGCGGATGCAGCCGCCCGAGGAAGGCGACGATGATCGCGGTAAAGCCGTAGCCGGGCGAAATGGTCGGGATCAGCTGGCCGATCGGCCCCGCAACCTCGAACAGCCCCGCGAGCCCAGCCAAGCCGCCGCTGGTCAGCAGCGCGAGCCAGATCATCCGCTTGCGACTGAACCCGGCGAAGGCGGCAGCGGCCGGCGCCTGACCGACGACGCGAACCTGGAAGCCGATGATGGTGCGGGTCATCAGGATCCAGCCGGTCACCGCAACCAGCAGGGCGACGATGACGCCAAGATGAAGCCGCGTGCCCTCCAGTACGACCGGCACGGTCGCCGAGTCCGAGAACATCACCGACTGCGGGAAGTTGAAACCCATCGGGTCCTTCCACGGCCCGTAGACCAGCGTGCTGAGAAACAGCGTCGCGACGTAGGTCAGCATCAGGCTGGTCAGGATTTCGTTGACGTCCCAGCGCGCCTTCAAAAAGGCCGGGATCGCCGCGTAAGCCATGCCGCCCAGAATTCCGGCAACGCACACCAGCGGCAGTACCCAGAAACCGTCCGCATCCACGAGGGCAAGCGCCAGCCCGCCGCCGGCGACCGCACCCATGGTCAACTGGCCCTCGGCGCCGATGTTCCAGACATTGGCGCGAAAGCCGACCGCCAGCCCGACCGCGATCAGGATCAGCGGCCCTGCCTTCAGGCCCAGTTCGGCCACGCTGTAGACCGAGAGCAGCGGCGAGATGAAGAAATAGTAGATGCCAAGGAACGGATCGTACCCCATCAAGAAGAACAGCACGAAACCGGTGATCACCGTCATCGCCACGGCCAGCGCCGGGGTCAGGTAGAACATCCGGAGGTCGAGTTCCGGCCTGCGTTCGATCTTAGGAAGCACTGGCCTGCCCTCCGCCGCGTTCGGGCTGATGCTCGGTCATGCCGTGCAGGCCGCCCATCAGCAGGCCGATCTCGTCGATCGACGCCTGTGCGGTCGCCATGCTCTTCGACAGCGACCCCATGTTGATCACTGCCAGATGGTCCGACAACGTCAGCAGCTCGTCGAGGTCCTGCGATATCACCACGATGGCGGTGCCGTTCGCGGCCAGGCTGAACAGGGCCTCGTGGATCGCCGCGGCCGCGCCCGCATCGACACCCCAGGTGGGCTGCGAGACCACCAGCACACCGGGCTCCTGCACGATTTCCCGCCCGACGATGTATTTCTGAAGATTGCCGCCCGACAGACTGCCCGCCGAGGCGTCGACTCCGGCGGCCTTGACGTTGAATTCCCGGACCACGCGGCGCGACAGGCCCGCCGCCGCCTCATCGCGGATGAATCCGGCGGCCAGCAGCTTCATCCGCCGGTAGCCGCTGAGCACGAAGTTCTCCGTCAGCGACATGTCCGGCACCGCGGCGTGGCCGTTGCGCTCTTCGGGGACGCTGCACATGCCAAGGCGCCGCCGCGACGACGCCCCCATCCGGCCGGCCGCGACATTGTCGACCCGTATTTCCTGGGCGATATGGACGGGCCGCTCACCGGTCAACGCCTGGAACAGTTCGTTCTGGCCGTTGCCGGCGACGCCGGCAATGCCGAAGATCTCGCCTTCGCGCACCGAGAAGGTTACGTCCTTCAGCGAAACGCCGAAGGCATGGTCGGCTTCCAGGTTCAGACCCTGCACCTCGAGGCGGGTCTTCCCGGATGGCACGCCGTCACGGCGCGACAGCGCGCGCACCTCGGTGCCGATCATCATCGCGGCCATCGACTGCGCGGTTTCCAGTTTCGGATCGCAGGAGTCCACCACCCTGCCGCCGCGCAGGATCGTTGCGCGGTCGCACAGCGCCTTGATCTCCTCCAGCTTGTGGCTGATGTAGAGGATCGACACGCCCTCGGCCGAGAGCTGCCGCAGGGTCTCGAACAGCCGCTCTACTTCTTGCGGGGTCAGCACCGAAGTCGGCTCGTCCATGATCAGCAATCGCGGGTTCTGCAGCAGGCAGCGCACGATTTCGATACGCTGGCGCTCGCCGACCGACAGGGTGTGGACTTCGCGGTCGGGGTCCAGCGGCAGCCCGTAGGCGTGCGACACCTCGATCACCCGTTCGGCCAGGGCCTTCATGTCCGGCGCCTTCTCGACCCCGAGCGCGATGTTTTCCAGCACCGTCATCGCCTCGAACAGAGAGAAATGCTGGAACACCATGCCGATGCCCAGATTGCGCGCCGCGTGGGGGTCGGCCACCGTGACCGGCTCGCCCTCCCACAGCATCTCGCCCTCGTCGGCATGCAGCACGCCATAGATGATCTTGACCAGGGTGCTCTTGCCGGCGCCGTTCTCTCCCAGCAGCGCATGGATCTCGCCCAGCGCGACGCCGAGGTCGACCGAATCGTTGGCCAGCACGCCGGGGAAGCTCTTGCTGATATTGCGAAGCTCCAGGCGCGGCGCCGCGGTCCCGGTCGTCTCGCTCATGCTGCCTCTCCCCTGCTTGCCGCGGCGAGCCGGTCGATCGCCCTCAGCACCCGTTCCGGCGTTGCGGGCGGATCCAGTCGTGGACAAATCTTATAGTCCGCAACGCTGGCCACCGCATCCGACAATGCGTGCAATACCGAAATCGCCAGCATCAGTGGCGGCTCGCCGACCGCCTTGGACCGGTAGATGGTTTCTTCCCGGTTGCTGGCGCCGGACAGCAGTTCGACATTGAAAATCTTGGGCCGGTCGCCGCAGGCCGGAATCTTGTAGGTCGAGGGCGCGTGTGTCCGCAGTCGGCCGGCGTCATCCCACCACAGCTCCTCTGTGGTCAGCCAGCCCATGCCCTGGACGAAGCCGCCCTCGATCTGGCCGATATCGATCGCCGGGTTCAGCGAGCGGCCGACGTCATGCAGGATATCGACACGGTCGACCCGGTATTCGCCGGTCAGGAGGTCGACGGTAACCTCGCTGGAGGCGGCGCCGTAGCCGAAATAATAGAACGGCCGCCCGCGCCCGGTGGACCGGTCCCAGTGAATTTTCGGCGTCTTGTAGAAGCCGGTGGATGACAGCGATATGCGCGCATTGTAGGCCGCCTTCACGAGATCCGCGAAGGGTACTTCCTCGTTGCCGATCCGCACGCGGTTCGGCAGGAAGGTGATCTTGTCGCGCGGCGCCTGCCAGTGTTCGGCGGCGAAGTCGATCAGCCGGTTCTTGATGGTGCGTGACGCCGTCTGGGCCGCCATGCCGTTAATGTCCGAGCCCGATGAGGCCGCGGTCGCCGACGTGTTGGGCACCTTGCCGGTGGTCGTGGCGGAGATGCCCACCTTGTCGATATCGACCTGGAACTCCTCGGCCACCACCTGGGCGACCTTGGTGAACAGGCCCTGGCCCATCTCGGTGCCGCCATGGTTCAGATGGATCGTGCCGTCGGTATAGACGTGCACCAGCGCGCCGGCCTGGTTGAACTGGGTCGCGGTGAAGGAAATACCGAACTTGACCGGCGTCAGCGCCAGCCCGCGCCGGCAATGTGGACTGCCGGCATTGAAGTCACGTATCGCCTGATGCCGGCCCCAATAGTCGGTCTTCGCCTCCAGTTGCTCGACGATTTCGCCGACGACGCAATCCTCGACGGTCTGGTGATAGGGCGTGATGTCGCGCCCCGGCCCGCCGTAGAAATTGGCTTTGCGGACCTCCAGCGGGTCCTTGCCCAGCGCATAGGCGATTTCCTCCATCACGCGCTCGCCAGCGACCATGCCCTGCGGCCCGCCGAAGCCCCGAAACGCGGTGTTGGAGCAGGTATTGGTCTTCAGCGGCAGCGATGTCATGCGCGCCGCCTCGTAATAGTAGGTGTTGTCGGCGTGGAACAGCGCGCGGTCCGTCACCGGGCCCGACAGGTCGGCGGAAAAGCCGCAACGGGCGGCGAAGACGAATTCCGCGCCCTTGACGCGCCCGTCATCGTCGAACCCGACACGATAGTCGGCCTCGAAATCGTGGCGCTTGCCGGTCAGGATCATGTCGTCGTCGCGGTCGGGGCGGAACTTGACCGCGCGGCCGGTCTTCTTTGCGGCCAGCGCGGCGATCGCGGCGAACAGGTTGCCCTGCGTCTCCTTGCCTCCGAATGCCCCGCCCATGCGCCGCACCTCGACCGTCACCGCGTTGGACGGCGCGCCCAGCACACGGGAGACCATATGCTGGATCTCGGTGGGATGCTGCGAGGAGACGTGGACCAGTACCTCGTCGTCTTCGCCGGGGATCGCCATGGCGATCTGGGTCTCCAGATAGAAATGCTCCTGCCCGCCGATCTCCATTCGCCCCTCGATGCGGTGCGGCGCGGCCCCGATGGCGGCGGTGGCATCACCGAGCGACAGAGTCAGGGGTTCGGTGACCAGCGCGCCCTCCTCTCGCGCCGCTGCGATATCCCGCACTACGGGCAGGTTCTCGTATTCCACCTCGGCCAGCCGCGCGGCGCGACGGGCCCGGTCGCGGCTGTCGGCGACGACCGCGAATATGACCTGGCCGTGGAACTGTACGATCCCGTCGGCGAAGACCGGCTCGTCATCCAGGCCGGTCGGGCTGATGTCGTTGATGCCCGGGATGTCCTCCGCCGTCAGCACCATGACAACGCCGGGCGCGGCGCAAACCTTCGCAAGGTCCATCGAGACGATGCGAGCATGGGCCCGCTCGCTCAGGCCCGGATAGACGTGCAACTGGTCTTCCGGCGCGACCATGTCGTCGATATAGACGGCCTCGCCCGCGACGTGCTTGTGCGCGCTGTCGTGGCGCCGGCCCTCGTGCACGCCGCCCGCGATGCTCCGGGTTCCGGTATCGTCACGCATAGGCCAGCTTCCCCTCGCCGGCCAGCCGGATCGGCCGGGACGGGCCGGACGTTTCCGCATGGAACTTCCGCAACAGGTTCTTCGCGACCGCCATGCGATACCAGGCCGACGCGCGCCAGTCGTCGATCGGCGTATAATCCTGCTCCATGGCGGGGAGTGCGGCCTCTATCGTCTCGGCGGTCCAGGGCTTGCCGGCCAGGGCGGCTTCGGTCGCCGCGGCGCGTTTCGGGACGGCCGCCATGCCGCCGAAGGCGATGCGGATCTCGGCGACGGTGCCGCCGTCGAGCCGCAGCCGGAAGGCGCCGCAGGCGGCCGAAATGTCCTGATCGAACCGCTTGCTGATCTTGTAGCAACGGAATTCCGTGCCCGGTTGCGGCTTCGGCAGTTCCACATATTCGACGAACTCGCCCGGCCGGCGGTCCTGCTGGCCGTAGTCGATGAAGAAATTCTCCAGCTGCAAGGTCCGGCGCGCATCGCCCAGCCGCAGCCCCAGCGTCGCGCCGGCGGCGATCAGGGCCGGCGGGGAGTCGCCGATCGGCGATCCGTTGGCGATATTGCCGCCGATGGTGCCCATGCTGCGCACTTGCCGGCCGCCGATGCGGCGGATCAACTCGGCGAAATCGGCATAATGCGCGGCGATGACCGGCAGCGCCTCGTCGTAAGTCGCACCGGCGCCGATGGTAATCGCGTCGTCCGATTCCATGATCCGCCGCAATTCCCTGACCCGGCCGATGTGGACGGCGGGCGCGATGTCCCGAAGCTGCTTGGTGACCCACAGTCCAACGTCCGTCGCGCCGGCAACGATGCAGGAATCGGGGTTCTGTGCCAGGAAATCCGCCAGGCTGTCGATATCGGCCGGGGCGTAAAGCTCCCGGCCCTGCGATCCGATGCAAATGGTCTCGTTGTCGGCCAGCGCTTCGAGCCGCCGAAGGGTTTCCGCCTCGCGCGCGGCGAACCGGTCGTTCGCCGTGGCTCCCAGCTCGTACATCCGCCTGGCGGCAGCGGCGATCGGCGCATAGCCGGTGCAGCGGCAGAGATTGCCGGCCAGCGCGTCGTCGATTCGCTGATCCGTGGGCTCCTCGCCATTGCGGTAGAGGGCGAACAGGGACATCACGAAGCCGGGCGTGCAAAACCCGCACTGCGAGCCGTGGCAATCCACCATCGCCTGCTGCACCGGATGTAGCGTACCGTCGGGCGCCTTCAGATCCTCCACGGTAAGCAGTTGGCAGCCGTCCAGCATCGGCATGAAGACGATACATCCGGTGACCGCGCGGTAGATAAGACGCCCGTCTTCGCGCCGCGCGACAACCACCGTACAGGCACCGCAGTCCCCCTCAGCGCAGCCCTCTTTGGTTCCGGTGCGGCCCTTCTCCAGCCGCAGCCAGTCCAGCACGGTCATCGTCGGGTCGATGTCGCGAAGCTCGATCGGTTCGTCTCCCAACAGGAACCTGATCGTCGCGCGCATCTCAGCTTCCCCGGTAGGTGGAATAGCCGAATGGCGATATCAGCAGGGGCACATGGTAGTGCTGGCCCGCCGCCGAGACGCCGAAGCGCACCGGCACCTTGCCGAGAAACGGAGGTGACGGCAGGCCGATGCCCGCTGTCGTGAAATACTCGTCCACGTGGAACACGATTTCGTATTCGCCCGGCGCGAAGTCGTCACCGGCCAGCAGCGGCTCGTCGCAGCGCCCGTCGCCATTCGTCCGCACGGTCTTGAGCACGGTCCGATCCTCCCCCGAGAGGCGGTAGAGATCGATCCGCAGCCCGGCGCCGGGCCGGCCCGACATCGTGTCGAGCACATGGGTGGTGAGTCGTCCGCCCGCCATCTCGCGTTCCTCCGAACAGCACGGCGGACCCAGGCGTCATGCCTCGAACCCAATGGAAAAGCCCGCCCTGATTCTTTTTCTTTTCGATCTTGTGGAACCAAGATACATGCGACCGGTGCCGCCGAAAACAACTCTTCGCGCGAAGGACCTTCAAAAATTACAGAAAAGAGAAGCTGCGCATTTGGCTGTATTATAATTCAGGCCATCGCGTGCCGCGGCCAGAGTGAGAGGGAAATTCATGTCGTCCGATTATCCGCGTGACCTTGTCGGTTACGGGCCGAATCCGCCGAAAGCGAACTGGCCGGGCGGCGCGCGGGTGGCCGTCCAGTTCGTGATGAATTACGAGGAGGGCGGCGAGAATAGCATCCTGCATGGCGACGACGCCTCCGAGGCCTTCCTGTCGGAAATCGTCGGCGCGCAGCCCCGGCAGGGACAGCGCCATATGAGCATGGAGTCGATCTACGAATACGGCAGCCGCGTCGGCGTCTGGCGCCTGCTCGACCTGTTCCGCGCCCGGCGCATCCCGATCACCGTCTTCGCCGTCGCCATGGCGCTGGAGCGCAACCCGGCTGTCGCCGAAATTGCGCTGGAGGACGGCCACGAGATCTGCAGCCACGGCTATCGCTGGATCGACTACCAGGATTTGCCCGAGGAGCTCGAGCGCAAACACATGCACAAGGCGATCGAAATCCTCGAACGCCTGACCGGCGAGCGCCCTCTCGGCTGGTACACCGGCCGGACCAGCCCGAACACGAGGCGGCTGGTCGCCGAGGATGGCGGTTTCCTTTACGACGCCGACGATTACAGCGACGACCTGCCGTTCTGGAGCCGCGAGGTCGACACGCCGCATCTGATCGTGCCTTACACGCTGGACGCCAACGACATGCGCTTCGCCACCCCGCAGGGCTTCAACTCGGGCGACCAGTTCCACGCCTATCTGCGCGATGCCTTCGACACGCTCTACGCCGAAGGCGCGGAAACACCGCGCATGATGTCAATTGGCCTGCACTGCCGGCTGGCGGGCCGGCCGGGGCGCCTGGCCGCGCTGGCCCGTTTCATCGACCATGCACAGTCGCATGACCGAGTCTGGTTCTGCCGCCGCATCGATATCGCCCGCCACTGGCGCGAACACCATCCGTGGAGCGGCCGTTGAACCGGAAAGCCTTCATCGAGAGGTATGGCGGGGTGTTCGAGCGTTCACCCTGGATCGCCGAAGGTGCCTGGGACGCCGGCCTGAACGGCGACCCCAACAGCGCCGGCGACCTGCATGCCCGCATGTGCGCCGTGCTGCGGTCGGCCACGCGCGAGCAACAACTCGGCGTGCTGAATGCCCATCCGGATCTGGCCGGCAGGCTGGCCGTGGCGGGACAACTGACCGCGGAGTCGACCGCGGAGCAATCCAGTGCCGGGCTCGACGCATGCAGTCCGGAGGAGTTCGAGCGGTTGCAGGCGTTGAACGCTGCCTACAGGGCAAAATTCGGATTCCCGTTTATCATGGCGGTGAAGGGGCGCACCCGCGCCGAGATCATCGGCGCCTTCGAGCAGCGCATGAACAACGACGCCGAAACCGAATTCGCGGCCGCACTGGAGCAGGTGGCGCGTATCGCGCTGTTGCGGCTGGAACAACTGCTGCCCTGAGGAGAAATTGATGGAGAATGACGAGAACCTTCCCGACTTTGCGGCCCGCTACGTCAACCTGGCGTCAGCGCGGCTGGGCGCCGAGGCGGTGCGCGCGACCGACGAGTTCTTCGCGCCGAAGGATCGCATGCTGGCCGACGCGCCTGCCGTCTTCATTCCCGACAAATACGACGACCACGGCAAGTGGATGGACGGCTGGGAGACGCGGCGGCGACGCGACGGCGGCCGCGACCACTGCATTGTCAGGCTGGCCTGGCCCGGCATCATCCACGGGTTGGACATCGACACCAGCCATTTCACCGGGAACTACCCGCCGGCTGCCTCGGTCGACGCCTGCATGAGCGTCGAGGAGCCGGGCGAGGATGCGGCCTGGACGACCCTGCAGACCGCGATGCCGCTGGCCGGCGATTCCCATCATTTCGTCGCTCTCGAAAAATCCGGCCCGTTCAACTGGCTGCGCGTGAACATGTTCCCCGATGGGGGCATCGCGCGGCTGCGGATCTATGGCGAGCCCTGGTGCGACTGGACCACCCGCGACAGGAATTCGGTGCATGAACTGAGCGCGCTGGAGAACGGCGGCCGTATCATGGGCTATAACAACGCCCATTACGGAAACCCCTGGGCGCTGCTGGCGCCCGGGCGCGGCGTCAACATGGGCGATGGCTGGGAGACTCGGCGGCGGCGCGAGCCGGGCAACGACTGGATCATCGTACAGCTCGGTATTCCGGGAGATATCGAGCGGATCGAGGTCGATACTGCCCATTTCAAGGGAAATTTCCCGGACAGCTGCAGCATCCAGGCGGCGCTGGTCGACGACGGGACCGATCAGTCGGTGATCACCCAGTCGATGTTCTGGGACGAACTGCTGGGCCGCAGCAAGCTGGGCATGGATGCGGTCCACGAATTCGACGGCAACGCCGTGGCCGCGCTGGGGCCGGTCTCGCATGTGCGATTCAATGTCTTTCCCGATGGCGGGGTCAGCCGGCTGCGCCTGTTCGGGCGGCCGGCGTAATGATCCTGAGGCCCAAACCACTCACCCGCGCGGCCTTTGCGCCCTTCGGCGACGTCATCGAGACTCGGGACGCTGCGCATTACCCGATCAACGAGGGCACGGCGGAGCGCTTCCACGATCTCGCTCCGGTCGATGTCGCCGAGGGCGACGGACGGCCGTTGATCAACATCTTCCGAGGCCAGCCGCGCGAGCTGCCGCTGGCGATCCGCATGATGGAGCGGCATCCACTGGGAAGCCAGGCGTTCATTCCGCTCGGGACCAACCCGTGGTTCGTTGTGGTCGCGCCGGCAGACGGCCCGCCGAAATCATCGGACCTGCGCGCCTTCTCGGTCGGCACCGGGCAAGGCGTAAATTACCACCGAGGTGTCTGGCACCATCCGCTGATCGCGCTGGAAGGCGTTTCCGATTTCCTCGTCATCGACCGGGGCGGCGCCGGATCGAACTGCGACGAATACGTGCTGGATGGGCCGGGCCGGATCCTGCTGTCACCCTGACGGCGCACGCCGCACGCTCCTGCGGTATCGCAGCGAAGGTGCCGAGCAATGGCGCCGCATTGCTGCAAGTGCGTACCCGGTCTAATACCCTCCAGTGATGCGGCGTGCGCGGGTTGGCCCGACAGTGCCGGGATTAATCTTGTGGCTCGCCCTGGAACCCGAAACCTTCTACCCTTTTCCTGCAATCGTCGTAGGAAATTGTGACGCACCGCCGGTGCAGTTCACCGAGCGTCAATTCCGAAGCATGCTGCGGCAGGCTTACGGGCGCTTCCAGACAATCGCGAAATATCTGCGTGACCACATCAGCCATCCTCTGGCAGCTGGTGTGGTAGAGCAGCGCCTTGCCTTCGTATGACATGTCGGGGATGATCACGACGTACCCGCATTTCCATTGCAGGCGATCGACAGCATCGAGCTCGGTCCCGTCATCCAGGAAAACAACGTTTTCCCGAACGACCGCACATCGCCCGTCGTCCCGCCGGCACGCCACAGAGAAGTCGGTGGGATTCTCCGCAAACTGGCTCATTCGATCCTCCGCAACGATTTGCGGTTTCGGGAACTCGTACCCCGCAAAGGTTGACGCGACGATACCATAAAGGGCGTTACCCTTTATTGATTGACATCAATGTGCGGGACGCCGACTCCGGCGACATTGTCACAGTGCCAGAACGGTTTCTGACGCCGCAAGACATCCGGCAAGGCCGCCAGGAACAAATGGCGTCTCCGGTTTTCGGTCGCGGAACGAACGTCGAAGAGGGATTCAATGAAGAAGCCTGGAAGCCGGGTTTCATCGAAGAAGGCCGGGCGCAAACGCAAATCCGAAGCGCCCAACGCCCGCGGCCCGAATGGGCCGGAGCAGCGGCTCGACCCTGATGTCGAGCGGTGGTTCGCCGCCGCGGAGGCAACCTTCCCGGCATCGCGGTCATCGCTCATTCCGATGCTGCAGTCGGCGCAAACGGCGCTCGGATATCTGCCCCGCGATGCAATGGAGGTCATCGCGCGCCACCTTGTCGTGCCCACCTCTCTGGTCGAAGGCGTCGCCAGTTTCTACGCGCAGTTCCGCTTCAATAAACCCGGCCGGCACCGCGTCACGGTTTGCACTGGCACGGCCTGCTACGTCCGCGGCAGCGGAAAACTTATGGACGACATTCAGGCGGACCTCGCGATCGCGTCGGGCGAGACCACCGAGGACGGCGCCGTGTCACTCGAATCGGTCTCCTGCTTCGGCGCCTGCGCGCTCGCCCCCGTCGTGGTCCTCGACGACAAGGTCCTGCGCCAGCAGACCAGCGAAACAATGAAGGAGGTCATAAAAGATATTTCCACGCCCCCGTCGAAGGGTCGGTCGCGCAAGCCGCGCTCGTCCCCCGCCGCCCGGGGAGCGCAGGAATGAAAAAACTCGCGCTCCGTTCCGATCTCGATGCGCTGCGAACCCGGCTCGCCGCATCCTATGATCCTGACAAACCCCGCCTCTCTGTGTGCATGGGCACCGGCTGCAAGGCCTGCGGCGGAGACGAGATCCTCGGCGGTTTCGAGAAGGCGCTGAAGAAGGCCAAGCTTCACGACAAGGTCGAAGTGGTGAAGACCGGCTGCCGCGGTTTCTGCGAGAACGGCACGCTCGTGTCGCTGCGCCCCAACGGAACGCTGTACAGCCGGGTCGGGCCGGACGACATCCCCGATATCGTCGACAAGACCCTCGCACGCGGCGAACTGGTCGAGCGGCTGCTCTACGAGATGCCGGGCGCCGCCGGCGAGACGCCGGAGCGGATCGCCGCCGAGCAGGAAATCCCGTTCTACCGGCACCAGGAGCGCATCGTGCTCGGGATGAACGACCGGATCGATCCGACGAAGATCGAGGACTACATCCGGGAGGGCGGCTATGCCGGCCTCGCCAGGGCGCTGTTTGAGATGAGTCCGGACGGGATCGTCGACGAGGTGCAGCGCTCGGGGCTCAGCGGGCGGGGCGGCGGCGGCTTCCCCACCGGAAAGAAGTGGAAATTCTGCCGCGCCGCGGAGGGGGACGTCAAATACGTCATCTGCAACGCCGACGAGGGCGACCCGGGCGCGTTCATGGACCGCTCGCTGCTGGAGGGCAACCCCCACTCGGTGCTCGAGGGGATGGCGATCGGCGCCCGGGCGATCGGCTCATCGCAGGGGTATATCTATATTCGCGCTGAATACCCGCTGGCGATCGAGCGGCTGCGGATCGCGATCGATCAGATGCGCGAGCGCGGACTGCTCGGCGAGAATATCCTCGGATCGGATTTCTCGTTCGATATCGTCATCAAGGAGGGCGCGGGCGCGTTCGTCTGCGGCGAGGAAACCGCCCTCATCGCCAGCATCGAGGGACGCCGCGGCATGCCCGTGTCGCGCCCGCCGTTTCCCGCCGTCAAGGGGCTCTTCGGCAAACCCACGAATATCAACAACGTCGAGACCTGGGGCAACGTTCCGCACATCGTCACCGGCGGCGCGGACGCCTATGCGGCGCGCGGTACCGAGGGCAGCAAGGGAACCAAGATCTTCTCGCTGGTCGGGCAGGTGAACAACACGGGCCTCGTCGAGGTGCCGATGGGGATGACGCTGCGCCAGCTCGTCTACGAGGTCGGCGGCGGCGTCAAGGGCGGCCGCGAGCTCAAAGCGGTGCAGTCCGGCGGTCCGTCGGGCGGCTGTATCCCCGCGCATATGATGCACCTGCCGATCGATTACGATTCGCTCACCGAGGCCGGGTCGATCATGGGCTCCGGCGGGCTCGTCGTCATGGACGAAACCACCTGCATGGTCGATCTGGCGCGCTATTTCGTGACGTTCACGCAGAACGAATCCTGCGGCAAATGCGTCCCGTGCCGTCTCGGCACGCAGCAGATGAGGATGATCCTCGACGACATCTGCGAGGGGCGCGGCACGGAGCAGAGCATCGCGCAGCTCGAAGCGCTCGGCGAAGCGGTTGGCAAGGGGTCGCTCTGCGGCCTGGGCCAGACCGCGCCGAACCCGGTGCTCACGACGATCAGATACTTCCACGACGAGTACCTGGCGCATGTTCGCGAGAAGCGCTGCCCCGCCGGCGTCTGCGAGCCGCTGTTCGTCGCGACGTGTTCCAACCGCTGCCCGAGCGAGGTGGACATCCCGGCCTACCTGGCCCTGGTGAAGGAAGGCCGGATCGACGAGGCGCTGCGCAGCCACATGGACCGGAACCCGTTCCCGTCCGTATGCGCGCGGGTCTGCCCGCACCCGTGCGAGGCGCGCTGCCGGCGCGATACGCTGGACGACCCGGTCGCGATCCGCGCGGTCAAGCGCTTCATGGTCGACGCCGCACCGGATATCGACATGCCGCTGATGGAACGGCCAGCCGAAGAACGGAAGCGTACGGCGGTCGTCGGCGCCGGCCCGGCAGGACTGAGCGCGGCCTACTTCCTGCGGCGCCTCGGCCACGAGGTTACGGTGTACGAGGCGATGCCCGAGCCCGGAGGCATGCTGCGTTATGGAATCCCGTCCTACCGGCTGCCGCGCGAGGAACTCGAGCGCGACGTCGCCCGCATCACGGAGATGGGCGTGAAGATCGTCTGCGGCGCCGCCATCGGCAAGACGCTCTCGATAGCGAAGCTGCGCAAGGAGCATGATGCCGTCTTCGTCGGAAGCGGCGCCTGGTCCGATGTGACGATGGGCGTGAACGGCGAGGAGGGAAGCGGCGTCGCCTCGGGGATCGCGTTCCTCAAGAAGGTGGAAGTCGGCGGCCCGGTGGACCGGATCAGTGGCGACGCGGTGGTCGTGGGCGGCGGCAATACCGCGATCGACGCTGCGCGCACCGCGCTGCGCCTGGGAGCGAACAACGTCACGATCGCCTATCGCAGGACGCGGGAGGAAATGCCGGTCCAGCCCGAGGAGATCACCGAGGCCCTGGAGGAAGGCATCAAGTTCGAGTTTCTCGTCGCGCCCGTCGAGGTCATCCGCGACCGTGGCAAGTCGGTGATGGCGCTCAGGCTACAGCAGATGCACCTGGGGGATTTCGACGACAGCGGCCGCAGGCGGCCGGTGCCGATCGAGGGCGCATTCCTCGAGGTTCCGGCGGCTCAGATCATCCGGGCGATCGGCCAGAGGCCGGTTGTCCCGAAAGGAGGCCCGCCGGTTTCGAAACGCGGCACGGTCAGCGTCGACCGATTCTCCTTGGCGACGGAGATCGACGGCGTGTTCGCCGGCGGCGATGCCGTGCTGGGGCCGGCGACGGCGATCGAGGCAATCGGCCACGGGCGGCGGGCGGCGGAGGCCATCGAGCACTACCTGAACCCGGGCAAGCCAATGCGGTTCCCGTGGAATGCTCCGCGCGTGCTCGACGTGGCGTTCGATCCCGCAGCTCCCCCGTCAAACCAGATGCGGCACGAACCGCCCAAGCTGCCGCCGGACGAGCGGCGCGCCTGTTTCGGCGAGGTGGAACTGGCCCTTTGCGCCGAGGATGCCCGCCTCGAGGCGGGCCGCTGCCAGAGGTGCGATTACGGCAAGACGATCGTTTCGCGGGAGGAGGAATGACCATGCCGAACCTGACGATCAACGGTCGTGCGGTTACGGTCGAGGAAGGCAGAACGGTCCTCGACGCCTGTCGCGCCGCCGAGGCCTACGTGCCGACGCTCTGCGATGACCCTCAACTCGAACCGTATGGGGCGTGCCGCCTGTGCATCGTCAAGGTCGACGGTCTGCGCGGGCTGCCCACAGCGTGCACGACGCCCGCGGCGGAGGGGATGAAGGTCACGACCGAGGACTCCGAAATCCTGGACGTGCGCCGCTGGACGATGCAACTCCTGCTCGCCGATCATCCACTCGATTGTCTGACCTGCGCGCAATGCGGCAAGTGCGGATTGCAGGATGTCGCCGAGTACCTAGGGGTTCGCGAACGTGTCCTGAAGCCGATGGCGCGCGAGGCGAAAACCGACGATTCGAACGCCTGCTACGCGATCGACATGAGCCGATGCATCCTGTGCGGCCTGTGCGTGCGCGCCTGCGACGAGATCCAGCATCTCGGGGCGATCGACCTGGTGAAGCGCGGCTACGCCAGCGCCGTCGAACCCTTCGGCGGCGGCCCGATCATCGACTCCACCTGCGAGACATGCGGCGAATGTGTGGAGCGTTGCCCGACTGGGGCGCTCACCGTGCGGCAGTACCTCCGTCCCGAACACGAAGCCTCGACCGTATGCCCGTATTGCGGCACCGGCTGCCGGATCGTCCTGGGCGCCCGGGGCGATACCGTGGTGAGCGCCCGCGGCGATGTCGAGGCGCCGGTATCGCGCGGGCGGCTGTGCGTGAAGGGACGGTTCGGGTCGTTCGAGTTCATCTCGCACCCCGATCGGCTCAAGACCCCGCTGATACGGACCGCTGACGGCTTTCGCGAGGCGTCCTGGGACGAAGCGCTGGCCCTCGTCGCAAGCGAACTGAAGACTTACCGCGGCGACGCGTTCGGCGGGCTGTCCTCGGCCAAGGTCACCAATGAAGACAACTATGTGTTCCAGAAGTTCGTGCGCGCGGCCATGGGGACGAACAACGTCGACCACTGCGCACGCCTGTGCCACTCCTCCACCGTCGCGGGCCTGGCGCTGTCGTTCGGTTCGGGGGCGATGACGAACTCCGCCGACGACCTCCTGGAGGCCGACGTCATCCTCGTGACCGGGTCGAACACCACCGAGAACCACCCGATCATCGGGCTCAAGATTCGCGAGGCGGTCGAGCGCGGCGCGAAACTCCTGCTGTTCGATCCGCGCCGGATTCAGTTGAGCGAGATCGCCACGGTCTGGGCGCGGCAGAGGCCGGGCACGGACGTGGCCTGGATCAACGGGCTCATGCACGTCATCCTCCGTGACGGCCTGGCGAACGCCGGGTTCATCGAGTCCCGTACCGAGGGGGTCGAGGACGTCGAGAAGCTGGTGGCCACGTACACGCCGGAGCATGTGTCGGAGATCACCGGGGTCCCGGCCGAACTCATCGAAGAGGCGGCCCGTCTCTACGCCACGGCGGAAAGCGCGTCGATCGTCTATTCGATGGGTATCACCCAGCACACGACCGGCGTCGACAACGTCCGGTCGCTTGCGAACCTGGCGATGCTGACGGGGCAGATCGGCCGGCCCGGCACGGGCGTCAATCCGCTGCGCGGCCAGAACAACGTCCAGGGCGCCTGCGACATGGGCGCACTGCCGAACGTCTATCCCGGCTACCAGCAGGTCGCCGACGCCCACGCCAAGTTCAAGGCAGCATGGAACGCCGAACTCTCCGAAAATCCCGGCATGACGGTAACGCAGATGCTCCCCGCGATTCTGGCGGGCAAGATCAAGGCGCTGTACGTCATGGGCGAGAACCCGGTGCTCTCCGACGCCGACGTCACGCATGTGGAGGAAGCACTTCGGAGCCTCGAATTCCTCGTCGTTCAGGACATATTCCTCACCGAAACGGCGAAGCTTGCCGATGTCGTACTGCCGGCGTCCTCGTACGCCGAGCGCGACGGGACGTACACCAATACCGAACGCCGCGTACAGCTCACGCAGCCGGTCGTGCGCCCGCCGGGGCAGGCGCGCCGGGACTGGGAGATCATTTGCGAAATCGCCACGGCCGTCGGTTATCCGATGGCCTACGCGTCGACGGCGGAGATCAATGACGAGATGAGGGCGCTGACGCCGTCCTACGCCGGTATCTCGCATGCGCGGCTCGCGGCCGGCGCGCAGTTGCATTGGCCCTGCCTGTCGGACGACCACAAGGGAACGCCGATCCTGCACCGCGAGACGTTCACGCGCGGGTTGGGCCAGTTCCACCCGGCCGAATACCGGCCGGCGGCCGAGGAAACCGACGCGTCGTTCCCGATCGTGCTGACCACCGGCCGGATGCTGGAGCACTACCACACCGGCACGATGACCCGGCGCAGCGACGGGCTGAACGGCCTCGTCCCCGGGCCGTTCGTCGAGGTCAACGGCGCCGACGCGAAAAAGCTCCGGGTGAAAGACGGCGATCGTGTGAAGGTGACCTCGCGGCGCGGCTCGATCGAGCTTCCGGCCAGGGTGGGCAGCCGAGTGGACACGGGCGTCCTCTTCATCCCGTTCCACTTCTGGGAAGCGGCGGCCAACGTTCTCACGAACCCGGCGTCGGACCCGACGGCGGGAATCCCGGAATTCAAGGTCTGCGCCGTGCGCCTTGAGCGCGCGCCGGGACCTGGCTGACGGTACCCTCCTCGTTCAGCCGTTACCCGGCGGCGACGGAATCGCCCGCCGGCGCCCACTGGAACATTCTTGACATTTACGCGCCGAACAAGGACGTATCACACGTGGCAACGGACCGACGAAGCGCGCTATGACCATATCTCTTCTCATCCTCAACGGCCCCAGCCTCAACCTGCTGGGCACCCGGCAGCCCGAGGTCTACGGCCACACCACGCTGGCCGACGTGGAGGCGATGTGCGCCGAGAAGGCAGCTGCACTGGGCATCGAGATCGATTTCCGGCAGAGCAACCACGAAGGTACCCTGGTGGACTGGATCCACGAAGCAAAGGGCAAGCATCAGGGTATCGTCATCAATGCCGGCGCGTACACCCACACCTCTATCGCGCTGCTGGACGCCATCGCCGGCGTCGAGTTGCCGGTAGCCGAGGTGCATGTCTCCAATATCCACCAGCGCGAGTCGTTTCGCCACCACTCCTACCTCTCCGAGGTATCGGTGGGCATGATCTGCGGCTTCGGCCCCTTCGGTTACCTGATGGGGATCGACGCGTTGGTCAACCACCTTTCCGCATGAGGTGCCGGCGCTGCAGGGGCGCGGCACCACTGGCGGTGTTCTGATCGACGCATCGATGCTCGATGCGATGCTGGCGAACATGGGGTGGGTCGTCTCCAACGGGTTGATCGCCGGCGTTGAGCCCCGGCCCCGCGGCAACGAAAACGTGACCTCCGCGCCTTCGGGCACCTTCGAGGCGGCCGACGGTCCGCCGCGGGAGCGTGTCGCGGACATTGCAGGATTTCTGTCATGACTGCCCTCACCCGTCTCGTCATCGCAGGAATTGGTCTGGTGGGCAAACGCCATGCCGAAGCGATCCATCACCTGAAGAACGTCGAGCTGGCGGGAATCGTGGACCCCAGCGACGCGGGCCGAATTTACGCCGCGGACCGGAATCTGCCCTGGTTCGGATCGCTGTCCGACATGTTCGCCAGGGAACAGCCCGATGGTGTCGTCCTGGCGACTCCCACCCCACTTCATGTGGAACAGGGGCTGGAATGCGTCGCCCAAGGGTGCCCGACGCTGGTGGAGAAGCCACTGGCGACGTCGGCGACGGAAGCCGGGACTCTCGTAGACGAGGCGCGGAAAGCGGGCGTTCCGCTGCTGGTCGGGCATCATCGCCGGCACAACCCGCTCATACAGAAGGCGCGAGAGGTGATTGACGCCGGCAAGCTTGGCAAGCTGCGCGCCGTGCATGCGAACTGCTGGCTGTACAAGCCGGACGCGTACTTCGATGAGGCCCCGTGGCGCAAGGCGCCGGGGGCCGGACCCATATCGGTCAATCTGGTGCACGACATTGATTTGATCCGCTACCTGTGCGGTGAGGTCGTCAGTGTTCAGGCGCAGGCCACACCGTCCGCGCGCGGGAACGAAAATGAAGATGTCGCCGCTGCCGTCCTGCGACTTGAAAACGGTGCGATCGGGACGATAACCGTTTCCGACACCATTGTCTCACCTTGGAGCTGGGAGCTGACGGCGCGTGAGAACCCGGCCTATCCGCCGACGGCACAGAGTTGCTACCTTCTTGGCGGAACCCACGGATCGCTGTCGCTGCCCGACCTGACGCTATGGCAAAACAACGGCATGCGAAGCTGGTGGCAACCGATAAGCGCGATCACTCTGCCGCGTGGCTCGTCTGATCCTCTGGTCAACCAGATTGCCCAATTCGCGGCCGTCATTCGCGGAGACGAACAGCCCCTGGTTTCAGGAGAAGAGGGGCTGAAAACCCTGCGGGTGATCGAGGCCATCCAGAGCTCGGCGGGATCGGGGGAAACTGTGGTGCTCCAGTGTTGACCGGTTCCCTCCGCTCTGCGTGCCCCCAGGAAACGATCGACGCAGAAATAATAACAATCCCCGGCAGAGCCGACCTATGAAGGCGTTTCGTGTTGGACTTGTCGGATGTGGCCGCATCAGCGACATCCATCTGAAGACATGCCGGGAATTCGAAGAACTGGATATCGTTGCGTGTGCGAGTCGGGACATTGAAGAGTCCAGGGAGAATGCAACGCAATACGACATTCCGGAAACGTGCACCCTCGAAGAGATCCTTGCCAATCCCGAAATAGACTGCGTCTTGAACCTGCGATCTTAACCTAGTGATTTCGTTGGGTTGGAAATTTCAGACAAAATGAAATCGACTCAACTTATTGACTTTAAATGGTTTTTTCAAATAGACTGGTTGCGAGGGCCCGCAACCACTTATGTCGAACAAGTTTGAAGTGGGCCAAGCCCACTGGTTTGCCAAATTTACATAGAACCTGACCCAGAGACGTCCGCCCCACTGGTCACCATGCAACGGGGAACAAACGTCGGTGCGGGCAATTGGTCTTTGTTGCGATAGCAGCTTCGACCGAGTTCCGGCGCCAGTCTCCCGTCGCCTGAGTGCCGAACCGCAAACGTCTTCCCGTTTCACCCACACGGGCCAATGAACCGCGCCACGACACGCCCTTGGTCAGTTGACAGCCCTTGGAAAGGTGCGGTCTAAACGGCTGCGGGACGACGGGACCGAAGGCGCGCCAGACCGGGATGGTATCGAGTAGACCTCTGCGGGGCATCGGCTGGATGCTTCTTGCCACATTCTTCGTGGCGACAATGCACGCCTCGGTGCGAGAGGTCGCCGATAGCGGGCTGCACCCCTTCGAGGTGGTGTTCTTCCGCAACCTGTTCGGACTGCTGGCACTTGTGCCGTGGTTCGTTCGCTCGGGCCTGGCGCCCTTGCGGACCGAGCGGTTCGGTCTGTATTCGCTGCGTGCGGCGATCAACCTCTGTGCCATGATGGCGTTCTTTTACGCTGTCGCCGTCGCGCCGTTGACGCAGGTTACCGCCCTTGCCTTCACGACGCCGGTCTTCGCCACCTTGCTCGCCATCCCGATCCTCGGCGAAGTGGTCGGGTTGCGGCGCTGGGCGGCGATCGCGGTCGCCTTCGCGGGCACCATGCTGATCATCCGGCCCGGCTTCGAGTCGCTTGGCACGGGGAGCGCACTGGCCTTGGTGGCGGCGCTCGGCTGGGCCATTGTTGTATTGATCATGCGGACGCTGGGGCGTACCGAAAGCGCGGTCACCATCACCGCCTACATGTCGTTGCTGGTGACCCCGCTGGCGCTTGTGCCGGCACTGTTCGTCTGGATCTGGCCGACACCCGGACAATTCGCCTGGCTCGTATTTATTGGCATCGTCGGTAACGTCGGTCAGCTCTGCCTCAGCCAGGCGCTGAAGGAAGCCGACACGCACGTCGTCATGCCGATGGATTTCTTCCGCCTGATCTGGATCGCGGCGATCGCCTACCTCGCCTTCGCAGAGGTACCCGATCTGCCGACCTGGATCGGCGGCGCGGTCATATTCGCCAGCGGCGCCTATATCACCTATCGTGAACGTGGCCGCAAGCCGCAACAAGGGTCCGCCGGCGACGGATAACCCGGCCAAATCGTCCACTATCGCCGCCCGCGAACGTAGACATTGAATGAAAAATACAATATTATTAATTCAGAAATTCCGCCCATTCCCGGAACAGGCAGAAAAATCATGAGCGTCCGAGCAGCCAACGAGGAGTGCCTCAAGCGCATCCAGCAAGGCACCGCCACATTGGTCGACATCCGCCTCGCCGGCGACGTGGTGCCCGGCCTCGAGGGGAAGTCCGTATATCACGCCGGACCGCCGGTCGCGTGGGACCGCATGTGCGGCCCGATGCGCGGCGCCATCATCGGCGCCTGCCTGTTCGAGGGCTGGGCGCGCACGCCCGAGGAGGCTGTCGCCTTGGCCGAGGCCGACAAGCTGCGCTTCGATTCCTGCCACAACAACAGGGCCATCGGGCCGATGGCCGGCATCATTACGCCGTCCATGCAGGTGCATGTGGTGCGCAACGAAGCCTTCGACATCGAGACCTATTCGACCCTCTACATGGGTATCGGCAAGGTTCTCAGGCATGGCGCTTACGACCAGTCCGTGCTCGATCGGCTGGTATGGATGAACCGGGATCTGGGCCCGCTCCTGCGTGACGCCATACGCCGCGCCGGCGGCATCGACCTCAAGAACATCGTCGCCCAGGCGCTGCAGATGGGTGACGAATTGCACAATCGAAACAAGGCGAGCAACTCGCTCCTGCTGGTCGCCCTCGTTCCCCACCTGGTGGCGTCCGGCCGGGCGAGCGAAGTGGAGACAGCGGCGACGTTTATCGACGGCGCCGGGCACTTCGTGCTCAACAGCGTTATGGCGGGATGCAAGGGGATGCTCGATGCCGGCAGCGGTGTCGAGGGGTCGACCGTCGTTACCGCCATCGCCCGCAACGGCGTCGAGACCGGCATCCGCGTCAGTGGCACCGGTGACCGCTGGTTCACCGCCCCGGCGCCGATGATCGAGGGGGTCTATTTCCCTGGCTATGGCCCCGACGATGCCAATCCGGACCTCGGCGATTCGGCGATCACCGAGACCGCCGGCCTCGGATCCTTCGCCATGGCCGGCGCACCCGCCGTCGTCCAATACATCGGTGGAACCCCGCAGTTCGCGGTCGAGACCACGATGAGAATGTATGAAATCACCGCGGGCGAGCACGAAACCTTTCAGATCCCGAATCTCAATTTCCGCGGGACGCCTTTTGGCATAGACGTCCGCAAGGTCGTGGAAACAGGCATTACGCCGGTCATCAATACCGGCATCGCCCATCGCAATCCGGGCGTCGGCCAGATCGGCGCGGGCCTCACCGAGGCCCCCATGGGCTGCTTCGTCCAGGCTCTCGAGGCGATCGCCGAGCGCAAGGGCGTGGCGGCGTAACCGCCGGCTCGAACGTTCCGCTCAATCCTCCAGCGCCGCCAGGATATTCGCCAACCGCGCGTCGCCGCCGGCCGGTGGCCGCCACTCCACGTGAACCACTTCGACGCCCTCGGCGCGGAGGGTATCGGTGAACATCGAAAGGCCCAGATTGACCACCTTAAGCGGTTCCTCGAAAATCTTGGGGATCGAAGACTTCATCGGCCGGTTCCTGTTTGATCATTGCGAAGGTTCGGTTCGGCGAGCAAGGCGGCAAAACGCGCGGCCTCCGCATTGGTTGGAAACACCGAGACGCCGGCTTCGATCAGTTGGTGCACCTGATGCTCCAGGTTCTGTGGATCGCCCGGCGTGCCGACCACCGACGCCACGACGGCCAGGGTTCGACCGGCGGCGGTATAGGCTGCCGCTGCCTCGCCTAGGGCGTCGGCCACCGGCGCCGCGGGATCATCGTGCGCCCCCACACCGAGCACGAGGTCGAGCACCAGCACGCCGACGCCCGATTCCGGCGACAAGCCGCGGATCACGTCGGTCCGCGTCTCGGGCGCGATCATCGGGTGCGGCCGCCCCACGGTGTAGGTGTCGTCACCGAGATCGATGACGCGGTGCTTGTCGGCGCGATCCGCCGGGTCGCCGTTGAAGCCGACATCGCCGAGTGCATCCTGCAACAACAGATGGGCTTCGTGCGCCAGCGTTCCACCGGTGTAAAGCCCAAGCACACCTGCGCCGGCGACACCGCCGCCGCGGCCCGCCGCGTCGAGCCCGGACTCGATCGCTGCGGGAGGATGGAGCCCCGCCGGCGCAAAGGTCTCGCCGCGCAGACAGGCCGCAACCGCGTCGGCCGCCTCGTCGAGCGTCCGCACACTCAAAGCTCCCTCGCCGAAGGACTGGCCGCTGCCGAGACAGCAGACCACCACCGGCTTGTCGATCTCGCCCAGCGCAGCGCGCAAACGGGGAAGCACGTTCTCGTCGGGCGGCTTGGAAATCAGGACGATCGCCTCGGTCCCGGGATCGGCGGCCAGGGCCCGAAGCGCGAACAGGGTCATCATGCCGCCGACCTCGGCCGATAGGTCGCGCCCGCCCACTCCGATCCCATGGGAGACGCCTTCGCCCAGGTGGGCCAGCCGCGAAACAACCGCCTGCAGACCGGTGCCGGAGGCGGCCACGCAACCGATACGGCCTCGTGTGGTGACGTTGAAGAAGCCGATTCCGACACCGTTGATATACGCCGTGCCGCAGTCGGGACCCATGCAGAGCAGCCCCCTCGAGATGCCCTCCTTCTTGAGCTCGACCTCGTCGGCGATCGGCACATTGTCGCTGAACAGAAAGACGTTGAGTCCGCGGCGCAACGCCCGCATGGCCTCGAAGCGGACAAACTCGCCGGGTACCGAGATCGTCGCCATATTGGCGTCGGGCAAAAGGCGAAGGGCCGAATCCAGGGTATGGGGGGCGACCTCGGCGTCCTTGCCGTCGGCGGTTCGGCGCTCGGCCAGCAGTTGCGAGACCCGCTCGAGCGCCGATGCGGCCTGGTCCCCGGTGTCGGCGTCGACGGTCAGAATCAGATCCTCGGGCGTCGCGGCGGCGCTTTCCGATGTTGCGAGGCCGGTCTGAGCCAGCAGGGCCTTGTTGGTGTCCGTACCCATGAAGGCGGCCACCTCGCGAATGCCGTTCTCCTTCTTGACCTGCGCGGCGACGCGCATCAGGACCACCGAGTCCCGGTAGAACGAAGGCAGGATTTCGGATCTGATCGGCACGGTCTGTCTCCTCGCGAACGTTCGACGCCCCCCAGGGGGATCAGTCGCCAAATACCGGGGCCGGCATTCCGGCCTCGAATTGAATGCGGAACGGCATGACGGCTCCGGCCAGGGCGTCCCACCCGGACGTCGCGCCCATCCGTCCGACGCCGTCCAGGCACGACCCGATGTCGAGCGGGGCCGATCCGGCGATCGCCGCGATCGTCCGATGCAGCGCCTCGCCCCCTTGTCCCCTGGCGGCGCAGGCGAGATGGGCGTAGCTGATGGAGCCGGTTCTCGTGCCGGCCTCGGGCAGGACGAGCCGCGCAAGCCCGATCGCGAGGTCGCCCCGGTCGACTGCTCGAAGCCCGATCATCAGACCGCCCAGAAAGTCGTCGCCCGAGGGCGTCAGACCGGGCCCGAGCCCGATGAGATCGATTGCCTCGGTTGGCGGCCGGCGATTCCGGCACCGCTGCCGGAGGCGCGTAGCCCTAAGCCACACCGCGAGCGCTTGAAGGGCCGGGGCAGCAGCCTCGCGCACTCCATCCGCCATCGGGGAGCGGCCGGACACCGACCGCGTGCCGAGCGGCTGGAGGACTGGCGCAAGTCCGGAGGCGGGAGCACGGACGGCGGCTGCATCGAGGGCTGCTTCAAGCCGCGCAAATGTCGCGCTGCGAATGCCGTGGACGCGGGCCGGTTCCCAGAACCGCGCCCGGCCGAGGTCGAACACGATGCGTTTGCCGAAGCGGAGCGATTCGCCGTCGACCTCGACCGTCCGGTCGGCGCCATTTTCGAGGTTTCGCCAGTCGAACGCCTCGGGCAGCGCACAGCGCACGTTCAGCGGTCCCTTGTCGATGGACGGGTTGCAGAGACAGACGATATCGCCGTTTTCGCTGCGCAGGTACGTGGAGCGCCGGAAACGGGCGATCGCAGTCCAGCGGCGGCTGCGCGCCAGCTTGTCACGGGCCGGCCGCCCGAGATCCAGCACAGCCGCGCTCAGGGCTGGCAGACCACGCCCGCCGGCGGCCCCGGCTTCGGGCACTGTCAGGAATTCGTACTCACTGCGCATCGGGCACCACGCTGGTCCCGGCCTCGCCCTTCAGCGCCGCGAGGCAATCGTCGAGGTGGGCGATGACGGCGCGCCGGCCGCCGCCCTCGATGAACTGGATCGCGGCCTCCACCTTCGGCCCCATGCTGCCGGGTGGAAACTGGCCGTCCTCGAGGTGGCGGCGGATCTCGTTAACGGTGACAGTGCCGAGTTCGCGCTGGTCGGCCTCGCCAAAATTGATGGCGACACCGCGCACGCCGGTCAGGATCAGCATGTCCTTGATCCCGAGCACGTTTGCGAGAAGCGCCGAAGTGCGGTCCTTGTCGATTACGGCCTCGATCCCGCGCCTCACCCCGTTGGGTTGGCGCACGACGGGGATTCCGCCGCCGCCGGCGGCGATAACAACGGAGCCACGCCGGGCCACTGCATCGATCAACGAGATGTCGACAACATGCCGCGGCGACGGTGACGGCACCACCTGGCGCCAGCCGCGGCCCGAGTCCTCACGCATGATCCAGCCCATCTCGTCGGTCAGTGCCTCGGCCTCTTCCTCGGTGTAGAAATATCCGACTGGCTTGGCCGGATCGGCAAACGCCGGATCGTCGGCGTCGACCTCGACCTGGGTCAGCAGGCAAACCACATGGCGCGGGTTACCTGCCTCGCGTAGCGCGTTTTCGAAGGCCTGCATGAGGACGTAAGCGATACCGCCCTGGCTGTTCGCGACGCAGATATCCATCGGCATCGGCACCACCCGGTGTCGGGCCAGCGCCTGGCGCATCAGCACCTTGCCGATGCCGGGGCCGTTGCCGTGGGTAACGATCAGCTCGTTGTCCATTTCCAGCAACGGCAACAGGGCGCGTCCCGCTTCCGCCGCGATCACCGCCTGTTCCTCGCCAGTACCTTTGATGCCAGCCGGGTGAATCGCATTGCCTCCGATGGCGACCACCAGACGCCGCGGGACATCGCGGGTTTCGGGTCCGCCCGCCATCGCCTCACTTCCCCGTCATCTGCTGGGGCAGCCACAGCGCAATCTCGGGGAACGCGATCATCAGCACCGTGAAGACCAGCATAATGAGGACGAACGGCAACGTGCCGCGCATGACTTCCGAAATCGGCCCGCCGTCCGGGCGCACGCCTTGAACCACGTAAAGGTTCATGCCGACCGGCGGGGTGATCATGGCGATTTCGCTCATCAGGACGATGAAAATGCCGAACCAGATGGGATCACCGCCGACCGCGGTGACGATGGGATAGGCGATGGGGATGGTTGCGACCTGAATGGAAAGGACCTCGAGGAAGCAGCCGAGGATCAGGTAGAAGCCGATCATGGCGAAGAGAAGCGCGGTAAGCGACAGGTCGAACGACACCACCCACTGCGTCATCAGCTGGGCGACGCCCAAGAGGCTCAGTGTCAGGTTGAGGACGAAGGCGCCCACGATGATCAGCAGGATCATGCCGGTGAGCTGGGCCGTATGCTGAAAGGCGGTGTGAAGCATGGCGAAGCTCAGCTTGCGCTCGATAGCGGCGAATACAAGCGCTGTGACCACGCCCAGCGCAGCCGACTCGGTGGGCGTCGCAATACCGAAATATATGCTGCCCATGACGATGACGAAAATGACCAGCGGCGGGATCAGGCCGCCAAGCGAGCGCCACCGGTCCTGCCATGTGGGGATTTGAACATCGCGCTTGCCGTTGCCGGTGACCGCGTGGGCGGCAGCGATGTAAATCATGAACAACCCGGTCAGCAGGACCCCCGGGATTACCCCGGCAACGAACAATTGGCTGATCGAGTTGTTGGTCAGGCTGCCATAGATCAGAAGCGCGATGCTCGGGGGAATCAGGATGCCCAGCGTGCCTCCCGCCGCCAACGAGCCCAGGGCCTGGGGTTTGGGGTAGCCGCGTTCGTTCAAGGCGGGCAGGGCGACGGTGCCGATGGTCGCCGCGGTCGCAAGCGACGAGCCGGTGGTCGCCGCGAACAGCGAACAACAGCCGACATTAGTGTGAAGGAGACCGCCCGGCAGGCGGCCGAGCCAGACCGAGAGCGCACCGTACATGCGGTCCGCAACGCCGGACCGCAGCAGGAGTTCACCCATCAGGACGAACAGCGGGACGGCGGTCAGGATATTCTCGTTCTGCACGCCCCACACCACGTTGCCGATCGAATTGACGAATGGTGCGCCAAACATGGCGACCCCGCCGAAGACTCCGAGACCGACCATCACAACCGCGATCGGCATGCCGAGCAGAAGCAGGCCCAGGCCGCAGAAGAAGGCGATGAAGACTTCAAGAATTCCCATGGCGCGCGCGCTGCTCCTCAGTCCGCCGGATCGCCGACATGCCCGGTCGCCCGGCTCTTGACCTCTTCGAGTTCTTCGACCAGTTGTTCGGTGGCCGCCTTGGGGCTGAAGGCATCGCCGAGTTGCTCGACGTCTCCCCTGAGCAGGTAGCCGGTGGCGCGCAGTGCCAGCAGGACGGCGACCGCGGCAAACACGGCGAGGCCCGCGTACCAGAGGCCCTGCGGATACACCAGCGGCGTCGCCCAGGGCGTCGGCGCGGTGCTGTGATACGCGATCGTATCGACGAGAATGTCGTACGTCGTCCACGCCAGCAGCCCGGCGAAGGCGGCAATGGAAACGATGGCCAGCCAGTTGAGAACCGCCTGGGCGACTTTCGGCAGCCGGAAGTGAAGCAGGTCGATCCGCATGTGGTTGCGCCCGATCAGGGCGACCGAAAAGGCCAGGGACGAGGTCACGGCCAGCGTGTAGCCGCCCAGCTCGTCGGCGCCCTGGAGGGACATGCTGAAAACCTTGCGCATGATGGTCTCGGCGCTGACTAGGAACGAAAGCGCCAGGCACATGTATCCGAATATCCGTGCCAGAAGGGCCGAGATCGCTTGCATTGCGTGACGTTCCTTGCCGTCTTCACCGGCTGCTGAAGAGGGAGCATCCGGGCCCAGCGCCATTTGCCCTCGACCGTGGCGCCGGACCCGAAAGTTCAGGGAGGAGAGGGATTCCTATTTGATCCCGACCAGGGGACCGAGAATATCCTTCCACTTCGCGGCGCAGCCGGGCATGCTTTTCTCGCAGACCTCCGACCATGCCGGGTACGAGATCTTGCCGACGGCGTCCGACACCATCTTAAGGTCGGCGTCGGTCACCGGTACGTTCTTCAGGTTGTACTTGGTAACCGTCGTGCAGGGTTCCAGGCCGACGTTGCAGCGCAGGGCGTCGTTGAACAGCTCCTCGGAATACACCCAGATGTCGGCGTTCAGGCCGTTGATGGCCGATTGCAGCCGCTTCTGCTGGTCCGGGTTGAGCTTATTCCAGCTGTCCAGATTCATGGCGTAGCCGTTGAACCCCACCTGGAATCCGATCGGCATGAAGTACTCCGTGACCTCGGGCCAGCCGGCGGAGTTCGCGGAACTTGCTCCGGTGATGGCGCATTCGACAACACCGCGCGCCAAGGCCTGCTGGGCCTCGGAAAAGCCGATGGCGACCGGGATCGCACCCAGGCTTTCGACGAACTGGGCCAGGCTCTGATCGTAAACCCGGACTTTCTTGCCTTTGATGTCCTTTAGCCCACCGATCGGCGTCTTGCAGAACAACACCTGCGGGCCAAACGGCCACAGGCCCAGAAGCTTGGCATTGAAGCGCTCCTGCAGGCGCTCATCGAAATAGACCTTGTAGCGCTCGTAGACCCGGCGGGCCATGTCGTAGTCCGGGTTGAGCCCCACCAGGTCCTGGCCAAGCAGGAACGGCTCGTCTCGCGCGGCCTGGGCCGTGCGAATCGAGACAATGTCGAACAGCCCGTTCTTGAGCACGCGAAGTGTTTCCTCGGACTTCAAACCGGTGACATCGATCGGTCGGTAGTCGGCCTTGATATCCAGCCCTGTCCTGGCGGCGAAATTATCGAAGAACGGCTGCTCTTTATTCTTCTGGATCAGCCCCGTCGCGTGGGGCTGGCCAAGCACTTTGAGGGTCATCGTTTGAGCGGACGCGGGGGCGGTTAGCAGCCCCAACACAAGCGCCGACGCGACAACCGTTATCGCCTTTCTCGCTTTCATCAGTCGATTCCTCAGTCATGGTTGATTGGTGTATGCCGTTAGCCGCTTGGTGCCCCTGCCGGCCGGGATCAGCTTGCCGGGCCTTGTTATGCCACCTGTTCGAAATCGGGCGGATGCCCGTAAATTTCCGTCCTCCCTGCAAGGAACCTTCAGACGCAAACCGCTAACTGGCCGTCATCATATGACAGAAATGTTCGAAATTGAATTAAATATTTTGTATTGTGTATAAAAAATCTGCTATGGTGATTGCCGCCAAAGTGTTAACGCATTGAAATAGATATCATTCTACAATCAGTGAAACCTTGACAACGTGCCGGAGCTTCGAACCGATATGTCTGGCCAGCCCATGCCATCCCGAAAATCCGACACCGCCACCCTGGCGATCGAACGTTCGACGCTGCACGCCCAGCTCGTTGGAACCTTGCGCGACATGATCGTCGAAGTTCAACTCGCGCCAGGTGAGCGTATCGATGAGAAGAATCTGTGTGAGTCCTTCGGTGTATCGCGCACGCCCCTGCGCGAGGCGCTCAAGGTGTTGGCGTCGGAAGGCCTGGTTGAGCTGCCGCCAAACCGCAGTGCCCGTACCACGCCGATCACGCGACAGGGGGTTGAAGAGCTGTTCGAGGTGATTAGCTGGCTCGACTTCAAGGGTGCGAAGGCCGCGGCGGAGAAGGCGACCGCCAGGGACGTCGAGCATCTGCGGGACATTCAACGGCAACTGCTGCGTCACCACGATGCCGGTGAGCGGACCGAGTATTTCCGTCTCAATCGCGAATTCCATCTCGGAATCATCGGGCTTGCCGGGAACTCCGTGCTGTCCGCCGTCTACGCTGGGCTTATGGCCCAGGCCCAGCGGGCACGCTACGTCGCCATCCAGTCACAGGCCCATTGGGACCGGGGCATCGAGGAACACGAGCGGATCCTCGACGCCATGGCTGATCGCAACGGTGAAGCGGCCGGCCGCCTTTTGTTCGAACATGTGCGCGAAACCGGCCACCAGGTCGCGCAAAACCTCTCAGACGGCTGAGCCACAGCCGCCGGGCAAGACGGTCAACCCCCACGATCCCCGGTGCACGCCTGGCGGCTCGTCGCGTGGTTCGACCGCGCAAGAGGTGGACTTGTCCGAGGTTTTCGTGGAGTCTTTCGACATTCACCGGACGATCTTGGAGACCGAGTTGGCGCGGAATTTCGAACGATACTATGCTGCCGACGCCAATGCGCCCAGCCACATCTTGTGCCAGATGATCGAGTATGGCCGAGTGTACACGCCCATCGATGTCACTGTCGCGGTCGAGAAACTGATACCCTTGCATCATATGATCGCGGATGTGTTCACGGATGTGGATACCGTACTCACTCTGGAGGCACCCTCAGCGGCGCCACCGGCAACCGAGCCGACCGGCAATCCGGTCTTCTCGACGCTGTGCACCCTGCTCGGCCTGCCGACAATCTCCCTGCAGTTTATAGAGGGCGTTCCAGGACTGCCGATTGGCGTTCAGTTGATCGGGGCGTACGGCGATGACGCCCGATTGTTACGCATCGCCCGCTGGCTGGAAATGGAGACGCGCCAATGATCCTCGATGCCCGACCTCTTACCCCCGAGGCGTTCGCCCCGTTTGGTGACGTGTTGATGGGGCTCGATGCCGGTGACGCACCGGAGCGGCATGAATTCGCGGCCCGCTTCCAGAACCTGCGTCCCGATGCAAGGCCCAACCTCACCTTCATGCGGGTGCCGGTCGAGAACGGAGATATCGTGATCCGGGCGCTGGAACGCCATCGGTTCTCCAATCAGGTCTTCGTGCCGTTGAGCGGTACCCACCACCTGGCGGTCATCTGCCCATCGACACCGGACGGCGCGCCCGACCTCAAGGGTCTGCAGGCCTTCGTCGCCTCCGGCGCACAGGCCATCAACTATGCCGCCGATATCTGGCATGCGCCCCGGACGGCGCTCAGCCCGCCCGGCGAGTTCGTCATGTTCCGTTGGGACGACGGCTCGCCCGCCGACACGGAACTCTTGACCCTCGATGACGAAATCGTAGTGAGGCGGGGTTCGGACAATGGGTTACGTCCATAACGGCACGACCCGGCTTCATTACGAGCAGGCCGGTGATGGCACGCCGGTCGTCTTCGCGCACGAATTCGGCGGCGATTACCGGAGCTGGGAGGTCCAGATCCGATATCTCTCGCGCTTCCATCACTGCGTTGCCTTCAACGCGCGGGGCTATCCGCCCTCGGACGTCCCCGGTGATGCGGGCGCCTACAACCAGGACATCTTCATCGACGACATGACCGCCGTGCTCGACGGAATCGGCATCGACCGCGCACACCTGGTGGGCCTTTCCATGGGGAGTTCCACCGTGCTCGGCTTCACGTTGCGGCATCCCGGCCGGGTGCGGTCAATGGTGCTGTGCGGCTGCGGCTACGGCTCGGATCCCGACCAGCGCGAAACTTGGCTGCGCTCCAACGCCGAGATGGCCGAAACCCTGCTGACCGATCCAACGGGAGCGGTCGACGCCTATGCAAGCGGTCCCACGCGGCTGCCGTTCCGGGCCAAGGATCCGCGCGGCTGGGCCACTTTCGTGGCCGGGCTGAAGGCGCTTGATCCGCTCGGCGCCTCGCTGACGCTGAAGGGGGTGCAACCGAGCCGTCCCGGCGTGTTCGACCTCGAGGATGGCCTGACGGCTCTCGACGTCCCCACCCTGATCGTTGTCGGAGATTCCGACGATCCCGCGCTCGCGCCGGCGCAGTTTCTCAAGCACACCGTTCCCGGGGCGGCGCTTTGCGTCTTTCCGCGCACCGGCCATGCGGTCAACGCCGAGGAGCCGGCCCTGTTCAACCACGTCCTGGTCGAATTCCTGAACGCCGTCGATGCCGGCCGTTGGGGCGCGTAAATCGCAACGAGCAGCGACCAGGCCGAACATCGCGAAGGCCGGAGATAATCGCCTTGCCATTGTCCGGCACTTTGCATGAAACGCACGCCATGAACCGGTTAATGCGTCGGGTCAAATGGCAGACCCCGGCCAAAATGAAAGCCCCGCAACTCATTGAGTTACGGGGCTTTTTCAAATGGGCTGGTTGCGGAGGCCCGCAACCACCTATGCCGAACAAAATTGAGGTGGGTCAAAACGGCAGTCGGGGACCAGATCGCAAACCCGCGACCGACATAGTTCTCCGTGGGCATTACCGCTTGATGCCGTAGCGTTTCATCTTTTCCCACAGGTTCTTGCGGGAGATGTCCAGGGCTTCGGCGGCCTTGGTCACGGAGCCGTCGGAATGGACCAAGGCCGAGCGGATCGCGGCGCTTTCGCTCTCCTTCACGGCCTCCTTCAGAGACAGCGGCCCTGCGGGCCTGTCCGTCGCCTCGGATTCCAGAATATATAAATCGTGCTCCTCTATCTGATTGCCGGCGCACAGCGCTACGGCCCGCTCCAGCAGGTTCTTGAGCTCGCGGACATTTCCCGGAAACGGCATGCCCAGCAAGCACGCCTCGGCCCGTGCCGAAAGTCCCTTAACGTCCTTTTCCATCGCCTGCGCATGTTCGGCAACGAAATTCCTTGACAGGTAGAGGATATCCTCGCTGCGCTCACGCAGCGGGGGAATGTCGATATGGATTACATTGAGGCGCCAGTAGAGATCGGCACGGAAGCGGTGTTCTGCCAGGGCACCTGCAAGATCCACCTGGGTCGCCGCCAGAACCCGCACATCGAGGTCGATCGATGCCGTGCCCCCGACGCGCTCGATCTTCCGTTCCTGCAGGACCCGCAGGAGCTTGACCTGGACCTCCGGAGGGATCTCCGCAATCTCGTCAAGGAACAGGGTGCCCCCTTCGGCCTGTTCGAAGCGCCCGATACGGCGGCGGTCCGCGCCCGTGAAGGCGCCGCGCTCATGCCCGAAAAGCTCGCTCTCCACGAGATTGATCGGAATGGCGGCGCAGTTCACCGCGACGAACGGCCCATCGGCGCGGCTGCTGTTGTGGTGAATAAAACGGGCGACCACCTCTTTGCCCACACCGGATTCGCCGGTGATGAGCACCGAACTCGCGACATGCTTGAGACACGCTACCACCTGCTCGATGCGTCGCATCGCCGGGCTGCGGCCGAGCACGCCGGTTCCGGCCCGGAATGTCCCGCCGTCGGCCCCGGTCAGCTCGGCCCGGTGGGTATCGGAAAGCCTGGACAGCGTCCGCTTGACGAGCGCGACGAACGTCTCGATGTCGAACGGCTTGGTTATGTAGTCGACGGCGCCGGCCTTGATCAGCGCCACGGCTTCGGGCACCGATACATAGGCCGTGATGAGGATCACCGGGGTTCCCGGGTGGTGCCGGCACACGTCCTCGAACAGCGTGGCACCGGACCCGTCGGGTAACCGCACGTCCGACACGACGAGGTCCGGCCCGTTGCTCGCCAGCTCGCGCCGGGCTTGCGCCAGGTCGGGGACGCTGGTAACGGGGATGCCTTCCAGGCGCAGCCGGTCGTCCAGCGACAGGCGCATGATCTCGTCGTCCTCGACGAGCAGGACCCGCGCTGCGTCGCCGGTTTGTCCGGTGGACATGTTCATTGCCCGCTCTCCACCACCGAGCCGCCCTCGAGCGGCAGCCGCACCCGAAACAGGCTGCCGCGCCCAGGTTCGCTCTCGACCTGGATCGTGCCGCGCATCTTCTGCACCAGCTGGTAGGTCACCCACAGCCCAAGGCCAGTGCCGTTCGGCCGGCTCGTAAAGAAGGGGTCGAACAGGTGCCGCCGGTGCTCCCGGGGGATGCCGATGCCGCTGTCCTTCACCTCCATGACCAGCGTATTGTCCTCGCGGCGCGAGCGGAAGGCCAGCGCGCCGCCGTCCGGCATGGCCTCGACACTGTTGTTCGTGAGGTTCAGGACGACCTGCTGGAGGTTGGGACAGGAGCAGCCGAGGCAAACCTCGTGGGGTACGCAGTTGTCCCAATGGAGCGCTATTTTCCTGTCGCCGATCTCGGCGGCTACCAGTTCCTTGAGATCCGAAAGGCAGGCAAGGTCGCATGGTTTTGTCTCGACGTCCTCGTGCAACTCGACAAGGAGCCCCTGAACGGTCGCAGCAATGCGGTTGAGCCCCTTCTCCAATAGCGGCAAGTAGCGCTGTAACAGCTCTTGATCGTCCGGATGCTTTTTCAGCGTGTCGATGCAGTTGAGCATCCCTCCCAAAGGATTGTTTACCTCATGCGCGACCCCTGCCGCGATCTGCCCCAGGCTGGCCAGCTTTTCGCTCATGGCGAGCTTCTCCTCGAGCCGCTTCTTCTCGGCAAGCTCTGCCGCCATCTCGTTGAATCGCGCAACGACCTGGCCGACTTCGTCGCGGTTGGCAGCGGCAAGCGGGCGGACCTGCGACACCTCTCCGCGGCCGACCGTCTCCATACCTTCGGCCAGAGCCTTCAGCCGGCGCACCACGCGCGACGAGATCATTGCGCCCAGAAGGCTGCCCGCGGCGGCCAAGCCCACGGTTAGAAACAGAACAGTGAGTCCCGCCTTCCAGATCCGTTCATTCAATTCGTTCATGGACACCCGCATACGGACGACACCGAGACGCTTCCGGTCAAAGATGACCGGGACGATGCTCTCGATAAAATCGCCATCCCTGCCGCCGCCCATGACGACGCTTGGCGTCAGTATCGTCAAAGCGTCGTCGAGCAGGCGCCGCTCTGCCTCTTCCACAGGCGCCAAGGCAAGGCCAAGAGGATGATTCACCGGGTCGAGATGTGCAAGCACGCGACCATCGACATTGAGTACCATACCCGACAGAAGGCGCGGCTCGCCGATGCGCACAGGCAAGTGCGACGCCTTCTGTCTGAGGGTGTTGTAGAGCGTCCAATAATCGTTCCGCAGGATTGCTTCGGGGGCAGTGGCGGCGACGTCGCGCGCCATAAGCAGAACCTTCTCTTCCAGCTCTTCGCGAAACTGCACGCGGGCCTGGGCGACAACCACGATCCCTATCGTGAGCGCCACGCCCACAATCATCACCGTGTGCGCGAAGGGGATCTTGACCGATAGGCTCCAGGACCGTGGCCGGTACCAGCTCATTCGATTTCTCCGATGATTCGAACGGCCTGAGGCGGCGGCGGCTCGACCAGCGGTACCTGACGTAGGCTATCCGCCATTTGACGGATCGGGTCGAACAGGCTGGCCGGGAACTGCGCGAAACGGTCCAGCGCAAAGGCGGCTAGCAGTTGGCGTCCCTCAACATTCTCCGTCATGCCGATCAGCGCCTGGGACATGCCGTCGCGCAGTTCGGGCGCGAGCCCGAGACGGGCAACGAGCGGCGGGAACCCGAATGTCTCAGAACGCACGATCACGCGCGTCCTCTCGGTCAGATCGGGGCGATTCTTGTGAAGATATTCCCAGACATAGGAGTCGACAGCCCCGCCGTCGGCCAGCCCTTCGGCGACCGCCTCGATGGTTTCGGCGTGGCTGTAGGTGAAGAAGCTAAGCCGGAAGAAGCTCTCCGGCCTGTGCCCCCTTTGCGCCAGCATCGCCTGCGGTACGAGGTAGCCGGAGTTCGAGTCCGGGTCGGAGAAAGCGAACACCCGCCCTTCGAGATCGGCAAGCGAGGCAATCGGACTGTCGCGGTTTACAATAATGTACGAGCGATAGAGCGGCGCTCCCTCGAAGACCGGTACGGCGAGCAACTGGAGAAAATCGGGATCCCGCGTTTGCACGAAGGGATAGCCGCAGATCCACGCGAAATCGAGCCCACCCGCTTCCAGAAGGCCCATGATTTCCCGGTACGACCGCGCCTGAACGAA
>CAJICD010000381.1_pt1 | contig 30994 bp, 27 predicted proteins | sample 9199521 | NCBI WGS metagenome assembly CAJICD01 (sample SAMEA7708321, study PRJEB35096) | sediment metagenome | biome: marine neritic benthic zone biome [ENVO:01000025]; feature: sediment [ENVO:00002007]; material: shallow marine sediment [ENVO:03000034] sea grass bed [ENVO_01000059] ...
GTCGAACACAAACGCGACGTGGTCATCCTGCTCGATTCGATCACCCGCCTCGCGCGCGCCTACAACACGGTGGTGCCGAGTTCGGGCAAGGTGCTGACCGGCGGCGTCGACGCCAACGCGCTGCAACGGCCCAAGCGCTTCTTCGGCGCGGCCCGCAATATCGAGGAGGGCGGCTCGCTGACCATCGTCGCAACGGCCCTGATCGACACCGGCAGCCGCATGGACGAGGTCATCTTCGAGGAATTCAAGGGCACCGGCAACTCCGAGATCATCCTCGACCGCAAGCTGTCCGACAAGCGGACCTTCCCGGCCATCGACATCACCAAGTCGGGCACCCGCAAGGAGGAGCTGCTGGTCGACAAGGGCACGCTCAGCAAGATGTGGGTGCTGCGCCGGATTCTCATGCCGATGGGCGTGACCGACGCGATGGAGTTCCTGCTCGAGAAGCTGAAACACGCGAAGAGCAATACCGACTTCTTCGACAGCATGAATCAGTAGGCGCCACGCCTATTTTGGAAACGAAAAACCGCCCGGGAGCAAGTTTCCCGGGCGGCTTTTTGCGTGTGTGTTTGGGGTCGTGCCGGTCAGGGCAGCAGGATTGTCGACCCCGTCGTCTTGCGTGCTTCGAGCGCGCGGTGCGCCTCGGCCGTATCCTTGAGCGGGAAAGTCTGGTTGACCTCGACCTTCAGGCCGTTCGCCACCGCCGCGAACAGGGCGTTCGCGCTCTCCAGCAGGTCGGCCCGGTTGGCGATATAGGTCAGCAGCGTCGGCCGCGTCGCATAGAGCGAGCCCTTGAACTGCAGCAGGTTGATGGAGAAGTCCGGCGGCGTGCCCGACGACGCGCCGAAGCTGACCATCATGCCGCGCGGCTGCAGGCAGTCGAGCGAGCCATCCCAGGTATCCTTGCCGACCGAATCGTAGACCACCGGCACGCCGGCGCCGCCGGTGATCTCCTTGACGCGCTCGGCGAAATTCTCGCGGCTGTAGACGATCGGGTGGTCGCAGCCGTGCGCCCGGGCAAGCTCGGCCTTCTCGTCGGTGCCGACGGTGCCGATCACGGTTGCGCCGAGCTGCTTGAGCCACTGGCAGGCGATCGATCCGACACCGCCGGCGGCGGCATGAAACAGCACGGTCTGTCCGGGCTGTACCGTATAGGTCCGGCGCAGCAGGTATTCCGCCGTCATGCCCTGGAGCATCATTGCCGCCGCCTGCCGATCGTCGATCGAATCGGGCAGGGGGACGAGACGGTCGGCCGGCATGATGCGCGCCTCGGCGTAGGCGCCTGGCTTGTATCCCGCGTAGGCCACCCGGTCGCCGGGTTTGAGGTCGTCGACACCCGCGCCGACCTCCTCGACGACCCCGGCGGCCTCCATGCCGAGCGCCGTCGGCAGTTCCGGCAGCTTGTAGGCGCCGTTGCGGTGGTAGACATCGAGGAAATTCAGGCCGGCCGCGGTCTGGCGCAGGCGGACCTCGCCGGGGCCCGGCGCGCCGACCTCGACCTCCTCCCAGCGGAGCACGTCCGGGCCGCCCTGTTCGTGGATACGGATCGCATGGGTCATCGGGTGTCTCCTCAACCGAGATTCTGTTTCAGGAAATCGTAGGTGCGGGTGTTGGCGAGTCTGGCCTCTTCGGCATGGTAATGAACGCCGCCGAGCCGCGCGAAGGCATGCGGCATGCCGGCATAGTGATGGATCGTCACCAGGGCACTGTCCGCAAACGCCGCGTCGAGCTTGTCCTGCGCCTCCCTGGGGCAGAATTCGTCCTCGTCGGCGACGTGCAGCAGGGTCGGGTGCGCGATGGTTCCGGCCTCGCCAAGCAGTTCGTCGAGCCCGACCCCGTAATAGCCGACATTGCAGTCCGCGTCCGAGCGCGTGGCCATCAGGAAAGCGAGCTTGCCGCCGAGGCAGTAGCCGACGCTGCCGGCCCTGCCGCTGCAGGCATCGAGACCGCGCAGTGTCGCCAGCGCGTCCTTGAGATCCTCGACGCCCTTGTCGACGTCGAAGCCCTGGAACAATTCGAAGGCTTTCTGCCACTCCGCGTCGGTCTTGTCGGTGATCTGGATCCCGGGTTCCTGGCGCCAGAAGATGTCGGGGCACAGCGCGACCACGCCCTGCGCGGCGAATTCGTCGCACATGTCGCGCATCGACTGGTTGACGCCGAAGATTTCCTGGATCACCAGCAGGCCGGGCCCGGAGCCGCCGGCCGGCGTCGAGAGATAGGCCGAGAAATCGCCATCGCGGCCATTGATCGTGATATCGGGCATGGTCGGTTCTCCCTGTCGGAAGGCGCCACCGTCGTTGCGGGTGCGCCAAGAGCAATGGAGGCGAGACTATCGCCCGCCGCGCCGCCTGTCACCCGGCAATGGCGCCGCCCTCGAGGGCCAGCAAGGCTCTCTTTGTCGCGAGGCCTTTGCCTCCGGAATAGCCGCCCAGCCCGTTGGCGGCGACGACCCGGTGGCACGGCACGACGAGCGGCAACGGATTGGCGCCACAGGCCTGCCCGATGGCGCGCGGGGCGCCGCCGGCGCTGTGCGCGAGCTCGCCATAGCTGCGGGTCTGGCCGTAGGGAATGTCCTGCATGGCCGCACGCACGCGCGCCTGAAACGCGGTCGCGGCCGGCGCGAGCGGCAGGTCGAAGTGCCGCCGGGCGCCCGCGAAATACTCGGTGATCTGCTCTGTGACCCGCCGCAGCAACGGCGTGTCGTCGCGGTCGCTCTCGGTTCCCGCGGCGAACCGGATTTCGGCGATCTTGCCGCCCGATTCAACGATCAGCAAGGGCCCCGCCGGGGTATCGATCAGCCGCGCCGACACCGGATCAGCTTCCCGCGACTGCCGCTGCCAGGGCATCGGGATCGGTAATCGGCAGCGAACAGGTCTGGCCGCGGCAGACATAGACCGTCGCAGCGCCGTCGATCTGCGTCTTGCCGTGCGCGGGGTGCCCATCGGGCAGGCTGTCGCCCGGCGCCACGGCCTGGATCACCCGGTTGGGCACCGAAACGCCGGACAGCGCCCGCAGCATCGCGGCGGCCCGGGGTTCGTGACGGTCGCCGACCAGCACGACCTGGACCGGCGCGTACAGGAATTCGGCGGCGTTGAGCAGCGTCGACAGGGGAAAGAAATTGCGGGTCAGCTCGCCCGAAAACGCGTTCACCACGGTGTCTGCCGCCTGGCGATAGGCATCCTTTCCGGTCAGCAGCCAGAGCCGGGCGAGGACCTCAACCATGACGCCGTTGCCTGACGGCGTCGGGTTGTCGCTTGCGGTCCTGTTGCGCACGATCAGGCCCGGCGTGTCGCTGGCGGCGAAGAGAAACCCCGGTTTTCCGGGTTCGCTGTAGTGCTGCTCGACGACGCTGACCCAGGTTTCCGACTGCGCCAGGTAGGCGCCGTCACCGGTGGCCTCGAGCAGCAGCAGCGCCGCCCTGGACATGTTGGCGTAGTCATCCAGCGTCGCCGGATGCTGCAGCCGCCCGGCGCGCCAGGAATGGCGCAACCGGCCGTCCTCGGTCATGCTGTCCCGCACGAACGCGAAGGCCCGTACGGCCACGTCGATCCATTCCGGGCGGTCCAGCGTCTGACCCGCAGCCGCGAGCGCGCCGATCATCAGGCCGTTCCAGTCGGCGAGCACCTTGTCGTCCTTGCCGGGCGGAATCCGGCCGGACCTTGCATCCAGCAGGATCGCGCGGGAGCCGGCCAGGGCAGCCTCCGTTTCGGCGTCCGCCAGCCCGGACTCGGCAAGGCGGTTCAGGATGGTCTTTCCTTCCCAGTTGCCGGCGTCGGAAACCTCGTAGTGCCGGGCGAACAGAGACGCCGCGTCCCCGAGCAGGGAATTCACCTCGGCGCGGTCCCAGACGTAGAATTTCCCTTCCTCGCCCTCGCTGTCGGCGTCGAGCGAGCTGGAAATGCCGCCCTCCGGCTGCACCATTTCGCGCAGCACCCACCCGACAGTCTCTTCGATGCGCACGGCGTAGAGCGGGTCCCGCGTTTCCTGCCAGACCGTGGTCAGCAGCTCGAGGAGCTGCGCATTGTCGTACAGCATCTTCTCGAAATGCGGGGCCAGCCAAAGATCGTCGACCGAATACCGCGCGAATCCGCCACCCAGATGGTCGTAGATGCCACCCTGGCAGATCCGGTTGAGGGTAATGGTGACGGCATCCCGGAACCGTTCCTCCCCGGTTCGTTTCCAGGCACGCCAGAACTGCTGGAACAGCGAGGGCTGCGGGAATTTCGGCGCGCCGCGCAACCCGCCGCGCACCGTATCCACCTGGCTGACGAGGCGGTCGGCGATCTGCGTCAGCAACTCCGGTGCGATTTCGCCGCCGGGACGCGGGACCGCGGCCTCCTCAAGCGCGCTGCGCAGGGCCTCGGCATTCTGGCCGACGCGTTCGGGATCGTTTGCGAAGACCGTTGCGATTCCGCGCAGAACCTCCGGAAATCCGGGTCGGCCAAACCGTGGTTCCGGCGGAAAATAGGTGCCGCCCCAGAACGGCTCGGCGTCCGGGGTCAGAAACATGGTGAGCGGCCAGCCGCCCTGTTCGCCGAGCATCGCCAGCGCCGTCTGGTAGATCGCATCGAGATCGGGGCGCTCCTCGCGGTCGACCTTGATATTGACGAACAACTCGTTCATTACGGCCGCGACTTCGGGTTTTTCGAAGCTCTCGTGGGCCATCACGTGGCACCAGTGACAGGCCGCGTAGCCGACCGAGAGCAGAACGGGCTTGTGGTCGGCGCGGGCACGCGCGAACGCATCGTCGCCCCAGGGCATCCAGTGCACCGGATTGTCCTTGTGCTGAAGCAGATAGGGGCTGGTTTCCCCGGCCAGAAGGTTCTTTGTCATGAGGGGCTCGCTTTTGTCCGCGCCGAGGAAGATGGTGGCGGCTTGCAGCGACAATGGGGCAAAATTGGCGCGGAGCAAGCCTGGACACAGAATTAACGGCCCCGGTCCGGCTTGTCACTGGCAATATCGAAACGGGCGGGGCTAACGGGCTGCTGCCATGACGCAAACCATTTACGCAATGTCGAGCGGCGCCGGGCCGGCCGGGGTCGCGGTGATCCGGTTGTCCGGCCCGGATTCGGGACAGGCGCTGTTATGCCTGACCGGCCGCGATGCGCTGCCCGTTCCGCGGCGGGCGCTGCTGTCGGCGCTGAAAAGCCCAAACAACGGTGAGCCGATCGATGATGGCCTCGTCCTGTGGTTTCCGGCGCCGCACAGCTACACCGGCGAGGATGCGGCCGAACTGCACGTTCATGGCGGACCCGCGGTCGTTGCCGCGGCGCTGGCGGCCCTCGGGGCCGTTGGCGGGCTGCGCATGGCCGAGCCCGGCGAGTTTACCCGGCGTGCGTTTCTGAACGGCAAGATGGACCTCACCGCCGCCGAGGGGGTCGCCGACCTCGTCGCGGCCGAAACCGACGCCCAGCGCAGGCAGGCGCTGCGCCAGGCGGAAGGGGAACTTGGGCGCGTGTACGACGGCTGGCGCGATGGCGCCACGCGGGCTCTGGCCCACCTCGAGGCCTGCATCGATTTTCCGGACGAGGAGCTGCCGGAAGACGTTATCAGTGCGATCGACCACGAAATATTGTCACTAGTAGATTCGATTTCCCAACATATTGATGACGGCCATCGCGGCGAGCGTCTACGGCACGGGATTGACATTGCCATCGTCGGCCCGCCGAATGCCGGCAAATCGAGCCTGCTGAACCGCCTCGCACGCCGCGATGCGGCGATTGTCGCGGAAACAGCCGGAACCACGCGTGACGTGATCGAAGTGGCCATGGACCTCGGCGGCTATCCGGTGACGCTCGCCGATACCGCCGGCCTGCGTGCGGCGGAGGGGTCGATCGAGGAGGAGGGTGTGCGCCGCGCGCGCCGACGGGCCGAAACGGCGGATCTGCGGATTCTTGTTCTCGATGGCGGTGATCCCGCCAGTGTCGACGGCGCCGCCGGACTGATCGGACCGGACACGCTGGTGGCCCTGAACAAGTCCGATATCGGGCCAAGCACGATCCGGATCGATGCGGCCGGTCTCGGGGCGTGGCCGATATCCGCCACCACGGGGAAGGGGCTCGATGCGTTTCTCGACCGCCTCGAGGCGGCGGTACGCGAGCGGATCGGCCTGACCGGCCAGCCGGCCATCACGCGGGCGCGTCACCGTGAGGCCCTGGAGGACTGCCTGGCGGCGTTGCGGCGGTCGCGGGGGGCCGGGCTACCGGAGCTGGCCGCCGAGGATCTGCGGCTCGCGGTGCGGGCGCTGGGCCGGATCACCGGGCGCGTCGACGTCGAGGACCTGCTCGACGTGATCTTCCGCGACTTCTGTATTGGCAAGTAACGCCAGGGCCGGATGATGTTTCACGTGAAACGCCGTGCGCCGGACCCGGCCGGGTAACCCTTTGACAGGGGCGGGTCCGGAGCCTATCTACTCGGTCCATGAGCACGAAGCCACGAAACCGATGGGATGTGATCGTGGTCGGCGGCGGCCACGCGGGGTGCGAGGCGGCCGCGGCCGCAGCGCGGGTCGGCGCCCGCACGCTGCTGGTCACGCACCGGCTCGAGACGATTGGCGAGATGTCCTGCAATCCGGCGATCGGCGGGCTCGGCAAGGGACATCTGGTGCGCGAGATCGACGCGCTCGACGGCATCATGGGCCGGGTCATCGACCGCTCGGGCATCCAGTTTCGCATGCTCAACCGCAGCAAGGGGCCGGCGGTCCGGGGGCCGCGCGCCCAGGCCGACCGCGCGCTGTACCGTGACGCCATGCGTGACGTGCTGGAGAGCCAGGAAAATCTCGAAATTCTTGCCGCTGCCATTGAAGACCTTCTCCTGGACGATGCCGAGCAGGTGCGCGGCGTGGCGACCGCGGATGGCCGGCAGCTGCTGGCGCCCCACGTGGTGCTGACGGCCGGGACGTTCCTGCGCGGCCTGATCCATATCGGCGAGGCGACGACGCCGGCGGGCCGTGTCGGCGACGCGGCCTCGTACGGGCTGTCGGCGACCCTCGAGCGCTTCGGCTTCGCGCTGGGGCGCCTCAAGACCGGCACGCCGCCGCGGCTCGACGGCCGTACCATCGACTGGGATGGGCTGGAGGCGCAGCACGGCGACGATCCGCCGGTGCCGTTCTCGGCCCTGACGCGGCGCATCACGGTACCGCAGACGGTGTGCCACATCACCGGCACGACGCCCGCGTCACACGATATCGTGCGCGCCAGTCTTGGCCGAACGCCGGTCTATTCCGGGCGCATCGAGGGCACGGGGCCGCGGTATTGCCCGTCGATCGAGGACAAGGTGGTCCGGTTCGCGGACCGGAGCCGGCACCAGATCTTCCTCGAACCGGAAGGGCTGGACGACGATACGGTCTATCCGAACGGTATTTCCACCGCGCTGCCCGAAGATGCCCAGTGCGCCCTGCTGAAGACCATTCCCGGGCTCGAACACGCGCGCATGATCCGGCCCGGCTACGCCATCGAATACGATTACATCGACCCGCGCGAATTGCGGCCGACGCTCGAGACGCGGCGCGTGCCGGGCCTCTATTTCGCCGGCCAGATCAATGGCACGACCGGATACGAGGAGGCCGCCGCGCAGGGTCTCTTGGCGGGCGCCAACGCGGCCCTTGCGGCCGCGGGCGACGGGGCCTTCGAGATCGGCCGCGCGGACGCCTATATCGGGGTGATGATCGACGACCTGGTCACGCGGGGGGTGACCGAACCGTACCGGATGTTCACATCGCGCGCTGAGTACCGGCTGCGGTTGCGCGCCGACAATGCCGACCAGCGGCTCACCGTACTTGGCGAGCGGGCGGGCTGTGTCGGGCCGGTCCGCGCGGCGGCCTGGGCGGAGCGGGCGGCGGCCCTGGAGGCGGCACGGACCACTGCGCGCAACCTTTCGGCGAGCCCAGATGCGCTCGCCCGGCACGATATCCGGATCAACCGCGACGGCCGGGTTCGCACCGTGCACGAACTGCTCGCGTGGCCGGAGATCGATCTGGCGCGGCTATCCCAGATATGGCCAGAGCTAAGCCTCTTACCACAAGATATAGCGGGCCAGATTGAGACCGAGGCGCTTTACGCGGGATATCTGGAGCGTCAGGAGGCGGATGTCGATGCGTTCCGTCGCGACGAGCAGCTGGCGCTGCCGGACGATCTGGACTATGCCGCGATCGGCGGCCTGTCGAACGAGATGCGCCAGAAGCTGACCGTCGCGCAGCCGGCGACACTCGGCGCCGCGTCGCGCATTTCCGGAGTCACACCGGCGGCGCTGGTGGCGTTGCTGCGCCATGTCAAACGGGCGGAGGCCGGTGCCCGGTGACACCCGAGGCCTTCGCCGCCGAGGCCGGTGTTTCACGTGAAACACTCGACCGGCTGCAACGCTATGCCGACCTGCTCTCGAAATGGAATCCGCGCATCAATCTGGTCGGCCAGGGCACGCTGCGCGACCTGTGGCGCCGGCACATGCTCGATTCGGCGCAACTCTATCCTCTGATCGCAGATCCCGCGGCACCGCTCGTCGATCTCGGCAGCGGCGCCGGCTTCCCGGGGCTCGTCCTGGCGGCGATGGGTGCGGCCGATGTCCACCTGATCGAGGCCGATCGCCGTAAATGCGCCTTCCTGGGCGAGGCGGCGCGGACGATGGGCGTGCTCGTCACGATCCATGCCGAGCGGATTGAGGATGTAGCGCCCTTCGTGGCCGGAACGATCGTCTCCAGAGCCCTCGCTCCACTGCCCGACCTACTAGATTTGGCGGTCGGTTTCTGCAATAAACACAGCATATTGTTATTTTTGAAGGGTCGGACCGTCGATCAGGAATTGACCCGGGCAGAAAAAGAGTGGAGTATGAGGGTAGATCAAATCCCGAGTCGTACCGATTCGCATGGAACGATTCTACGTCTGGAGGCTATTTCCCGTGCTCTACACGCCACCCCCGAAGACTGAATCCCGCCGACCGCGAATTCTTGCGCTGGCCAACCAGAAAGGCGGCGTCGGCAAGACCACGACCGCAGTCAACCTCGGCACTGCGCTGGCCGCGACCCGCAAGCGCGTCCTGATCATCGACCTCGACCCGCAGGGAAATGCCAGCACCGGGCTCGGACTCGATGCCGGCGCCCGGCCGCTGACCACCTACGAGGTGCTGATCGGCGAGGCATCCCTGGCCGACGCGGCCGTTGCGGCGCCGGTCCCGGAACTGTTCGTCGTGCCGTCGACGCGCGAGCTGTCGGGGGCCGAGGTCGAGCTGATCGACATGTCCCGCCGGGAACACCGCCTGGCCGATGCGCTGGCTGCGTTGCAGGGCGACTGGGATTACGTGTTCATCGACTGCCCGCCATCACTTAACTTATTGACTCTTAATGCTTTTGTGGCATCCGACGCGGTTCTCGTGCCGCTCCAGTGCGAGTTCTATGCGCTGGAGGGGCTGAGCCATCTGCTGCACACCGTCGAGCGGGTGAAGCACGCGCTCAACCCGCGGCTGGAGATCCAGGGGGTGGTGCTGACGATGTTCGACAAGCGCAACAATATCTGCGACATGGTCGCATCGGACGTCCGCAGCCATTTCGGCGAGAAGGTGTACGAGACCGTGATTCCCCGCAACGTTCGCGTTTCCGAGGCGCCGTCCTTCGGCAAGCCGGTGCTGCTGTACGACTGGCGGTCGACCGGAAGCCAGGCGTACATCCATCTGGCCAGCGAATTGCTGCGCCGTGACGCCAGGGTGGCGGCATGATGGCCCCGGACGAAGGCCGCCGGCGTGGCCTGGGACGAGGGCTTTCGGCGCTTCTCGGCGATGCGCCGGACGAAGCTGCCGCATCGGCGGATGCGGGGCGCGTTGCGCGGATGATCCCGATCGAGCGTTTGAAGCCCAGCCCCTATCAACCGCGCCGCCATTTCGACGACGAGGCGTTCACGGCGCTGGTCGGCTCGGTCCGGGAAAAGGGCGTGCTTCAGCCGCTCCTGGTCCGCGCGGACCCGAACTCCGAAGGGGATTTCGAGATCGTTGCCGGCGAGCGGCGCTGGCGCGCGGCGCAACAGGCCCGGCTGCACGAAGTGCCGGCGGTGGTCAAGTCCCTGAGCGACCGGGATACGCTCGAAGTTGCGCTGGTGGAAAACCTGCAGCGCGAGGATCTGACCCCGCTCGAGGAGGCCGAGGCCTACCGGCGGCTGATGGAAGAGTTCGGCCATACGCAGGAAGTCCTGTCCCGGGCGGTCGGCAAGAGTCGCAGTCATGTCGCCAACATGATCCGCCTTCTCGGTCTGCCGGAGCCAGTCCGCAGGATGCTCGATGAAGGGCAGATTTCAGCGGGGCACGCGCGTACCCTGGTCAATGCCGAGGATCCGGAGGGACTGGCGAAGCAGATCGTGCGCCGCGATCTGAACGTTCGGCAGGCCGAGGATCTGAGCCGCAAGGGTCCGGCCCGGGCAGCCGGCAAACCTGGCGCCATGGCGCCACGGGATCCGAATATCGCCGCGCTGGAGCACGAGCTGAGCGAGGCGCTGGGGCTAAGGATTAAAGTGACGGCAAAGAAAGGCGGCGCCGGGCGGATCGCGATTCATTATGACGCGCCCGAGCAGCTCGACGACGTGCTGAGGCGCCTCAAACGGGGCTGACAGGCAGACGTCCCCAGGATTGTCCGATATCTATCACTGGCCCCGGTTGCGACCGGGGCTATATTCTTCTGCGCGCCAGCGCCGCGACCTGCATCAGCGTGCGCCCGCAGATCGCCGCGTCCGGTGTGCCGGTCCGCTTGCATTGTCGCTCCGCTTCAAGCACCAGTTCCTGCGCCCTTGCGATACTGTCGGGCGACCACGATTCGACCTGTCGATTCATTTCGCCCGCCAGCTTCCAGAACACCGGCGGCTGGAGTTTCCTCACCGCCTGCTCCGTCGAGGCGCCCGACGCCACGTCGGCCATCGCCAGATGGACCCGCATCAGGTGCCGGGCCGCGGCGCGGAGGATGCCGACAGGCGACTCACCCATGCCGAGACAGGCTTCCATCTCCCGGTCGAGGGTCGGCCGGTCGCCGCCGCCGGCGGCAAACGCCACGCGGTCGAGACCGCGCTGACCGCTGTCGCCGACGCAAGCCACAGCGTCGGTCAACCCAATTCGACCGCCTTCGCCCGCGTACAACGCGAGTTTTTCCAGTTCGGCCCGGGTCACGCCGCGGTCCGAGCCGAGATTGGCCGACAGATACGCCCGCGCATCGGGCTGTAAGGTAACCCCTTGCTGTCCGAGGATTTCCTCGAACAGCCGGTCCAGTCCGCCCGGATCGTCGCGGTAGCAGGGCAAGGCAGCGCCCGCCGCCGCATCCTCGAAAAGCTTTCGCAGCGCCGAACGGGGACCGAGGTCGCCGGCCTGCAGTACGATCAGCGAGTCGGCCGGCGGAGTTTCGAGAAAGCCTCTTGCCGCCCTCGTCACCGCATCCGCGGCGCCCGGCGGCGCCGTGGGACTTGCATCCCGGACCCGAACGACACGTCGTCCGCCGGTGAGCGGAATCGCCGCCGCCTCATCGAGCAGGCGCGCCGGGTCGCCCGCGATCTCGCCACCGCTCAACTCGGCGACCAGGAACGGATCCGTTGGGTCGTCCGTGGCGCCGGCGACGAGTTGCCCCGCCCGCTCGCGGACCAGTCCCTCGTCCGGACCGTAGACCAAGATACCCTGGACCGAAGGATCTGGTCTGCGGATAAATGCCTCGATTTCGGCCGCCTTGAGCTTCATCCGGAATACGGCGTCGGGTTGCTGCGAAAATACAGCGACAACATCAAGCGGATCTCGTCGCTGACGTCCCGCGCCGCGCGGTCGATTGCATCCAGCTCGGCACTCTGCGTGGCCACGGCCGCGCTTAAAATATTGTAGCTGCTGGTGGACCTGGCGGTGCGGTCCAGAAGGATTTCCTCGGTCACCACGTCCTGGAGGCGGACGTCAGCCATTATGACGAGCTTGGCGCGCGTCGCCTCTTCGTCGCGCTCGATGCCAAGCACGATCTTGTCGACTTCGAGCGTGACCGAGAGAAGGTAAAGCGGCTCCCCGGGCCTGCCTTTCCTGTTGATACGGTCCAGCAGGTAGTTGTGCACCTGCTGGCCAATTCTGCCGGGAATGATCTCGATCTTGACACTGGCAAGCTGGGACTCGACGTCCCCGGCGGACTTGCGCCCGTACAGCGGCTCGAAGCCGCAACCCGTGACAGCCATGCCGAGCACCGCCGCCACAGCCACCGCCGCAAATCCGCCTTTCGGGCTAAACCACCACATTGACGATCTTGTTGGGCACCACGATGACCTTGCGCGGCGACTTTCCGTCCATCGCGCGCTGCACCCCGTCAAGTGCCAGCGCGAGCGTCTCGGCGGTGCCGCGGTCGGTATCGCGCGGCATGTCGACCGTGCCGCGCAGCTTGCCGTTGACCTGCACCGCGATGGTGACCGCATCGTCGATCAGCAGCGCACTGTCGGCTGCCGGCCACGCCGTATCGCAAAGCAGCGTCTCATGGCCCAACTGCTGCCAGAGCTCCTCGGCAAGGTGCGGCATCATCGGTCCGATCAACTGAACCGCGGTTTCCAGGCCGGCGCGCCGGACCCAGGCCAGATCGTCGGCATCGCCTTCGATTTCGCCCAGTGTGTTGGTGAGCTCGCGAATTCGCGCCACCGCCCTGTTGAACCGGAACTTGTCCAGATCGTCCGTTACTCCGGCGATCGTCTTGTGGACGAGACTCCATAACTCTCCCGCTGCGGCGCCGAGTTCCGGCATCGGCGCGTCCTGCGCCGCAAGCCGGCCCGCGGGCGCGGTAGCCATTCGCCACAGGCGGTTGGCGTAGCGCCATGCGCCCTCGATGCCGGCGTCCGTCCACTCGAGGTCGCGTTCGGGCGGGCTGTCCGACAGCATGAACAGGCGCGCCGTATCGGCGCCGTAGGTCTCGATGATCTGCTCCGGATCGACGACATTCTTTTTGGATTTGCTCATCGATTCAGAGCGGCCGACCTTCACCGCGCCGCGGTCTTCGAGCCTGACCGCCGAGCCGTCGGGCTGTTTCTCGATCTCAGCCGGAAACAGCCATCTTCCGTCCTGGTCGCGATAGGTTTCGTGGCACACCATGCCCTGCGTGAACAGCCCGGCGAACGGCTCGTCGACGGAGACGTGTCCGGCCTTGTGCATCGCACGGGTAAAGAATCGCGAATACAGCAAATGCAGGATGGCGTGCTCGATGCCGCCGATATACTGATCCACCGGCAGCCAGTAATCGACGGCTCCGCGGTCGGTCGGCTGGTCCGCGCGCGGCGAACAGAAGCGCGCGAAATACCAGGACGAATCGACGAACGTGTCCATCGTGTCGGTCTCGCGCTGCGCCTTTGCCCCGCATTGCGGGCAATCCACATGCTTCCATGTCGGATGGTGGTCGAGCGGGTTGCCCGGCATGTCGAACGTGACGTCGTCGGGCAGGGCGACGGGCAGGTCGGCCCGCGGTACCGGTACGATCCCGCAGGCCTCGCAGTGGATGACCGGAATCGGGCAGCCCCAGTAGCGCTGCCGCGAGATTCCCCAGTCGCGCAGACGGTATGCCGTTGTTGCTTCTCCAACGCCTTCGGCCTCGAGACGCTCGGCCATGCGCTCCTTGGCGGCTGTTACCTCGAGCCCGTCGAGGAAGTCGGAATTAATGATCACGCCGTCATCGACGAAGGCCTCGTCGCCGATCGAGAACGCTGCTGGGTCCACATTGCGCGGCGCGACAACCGGGATCACATCGAGTCCGTACTTGCGGGCGAAGTCCAGATCGCGCTGGTCGTGCGCGGGGCAGCCGAAGATCGCCCCGCTGCCGTACTCCATCAGCACGAAATTGGCGATGTAAAGAGGCACCACGCGATCGGTATCGAACGGGTGGTGCACCACCAGACCCGTGTCATAGCCCTGCTTGTCCGCCGCTTCGATCGCCGCCTCGCTGGTGCCCAGCTTGTCGCACTCGGCGATAAACGCGGCCGCTTTCTCGTCCTCTTCCGCGAGCGAGGTGGCCAGCGGATGATGGGGCGAAAGCGCGCAAAACGTCATGCCGAACAGGGTATCGTGGCGCGTGGTGAAGACCTTGAGCCGCTCGTCCTTCGCCGCGCCCGTATGGCGGTCCGACAGTCGGAAGCTGATATTGGCGCCCTGTGAGCGCCCGATCCACCTCCTCTGCATCAGGCGCACCCGCTCCGGCCAGCGGTCAAGCGATTCCAGCGCGTCGAGCAGCTCGTCCCTGTACGCGGTGGTCCTGAGGAACCACTGCGCCAGCTTGCGGCGCTCGATCAGGGCGCCCGAGCGCCAGCCCCGTCCGTCGACCACCTGCTCGTTGGCCAGCACGGTGTTGTCAACCGGATCGAAATTGACCCAGGATTCCTTTCGGTAGGCGAGGTCGTGCTCGAGGAAATCGATAAACAGTTCCTGCTGGTGGCGGTAGTAACCGGGATGGCAGGTCGCGATCTCGCGCGCCCAGTCGATGGAAAGACCCATCTGCTGCAGCTGGCCCCGCATCGTGGCAATGTTCGAATATGTCCACTCCGCGGGATGGATCCCGCGCTCCATCGCCGCGTTTTCCGCCGGCAGCCCGAACGCGTCCCAGCCCATCGGATGCAGAACGTTATACCCCGCGGCGCGCCGGTAGCGCGCGACGACATCGCCCATCGTGTAGTTTCGGACATGTCCCATATGGATCCGCCCCGAGGGGTAGGGGAACATTTCGAGCACATAGTACTTCGGCCGGTCCGAGGATTCGGCGACGGCAAACGCCTTGCCATCCGTCCAAGCGGCCTGCCACTTGGCCTCGGTTTCCTTGAAGTTGTAGCGGCTCATTCCGGATCCGGTGGTCGGTCTGCGGGCCGTTCGATTGCCATCCGGCCCGATTGAGGAGTGGGAATTACGATAGTGCCGTTAAAGCGTCGTCCCCGCATCGATCCTCAGTTGTCGTGCCCGGGTCAGGATCGCGTTTTCGAGTTTGGCTGCCGTTTCCGGCAGCACCGGGGCGGCAGTCCAGTCGCCGTAGGCGTCCCGGACCTGCCGGAACACCGACACGCGAAGTCCGTCTGCCCTGAGCTGCCTGTCGAGAATATAGATCTGCACCTTGAACCGCTCGTTCGGCGACTCCGGCGTTACGTACCAGTCGGTCACGATTACGCCACCGAAGGGATCGGCCGAACTCAACGGCATGAAGGACATCGTATCGAGCGAAGCACGCCACAGGAAACCGTTGACGGCGATACCACCGCCGCCCCCCGAAGGCGCGTCGTCCTTACTGGCGCCGGGTCCGTACTCTAAGGCGTCCTCACCGAAGAGCTTCCCGACCTTCGCCTTGCGCGCCTCTTCGGTATTCATCATGTCCTCCTCGGTCACCCGCTCCGCGGATCCGCAGGAGACAACGGCGGGCAAAAGTCCGAGGATCAGTACGATTCGCAAGACATGGCGAAGGGTCATTGCCCCAGCTTCCTCTAATTACGAAACAATCCGGGCACGACTATACATAAACCGGCGTCCGGGAAAAGAGGAAAGACGCCGGGCAGGCCCTGATGTCCAAGGAAACCGACACAGCGCCGCAGGCAGGGTCTTTGGGAGACAACCCGATATCAGAAGTTCAGGCCGGTTCCGACGATGAAGACCGTGCCAAGCCGCTCGTCACCCATCGTCGCCGGATCGTCGATCACATTGAACTCGCCGTAGACGGAAAGACCGGGAAGGATCGCGTAATCCGCCCCCAGCGACAGCACGGCAATATCGCTGCCATTTTCTATGAAGCTCGTCGCCGACTGATACCCGGCGTTTAACGATACCGCTCCGCTCGACCAGCCGACACCCACGTCCCACAGAACGCCACGGCGGTTATCGGCCTCGTCGATAACAAGGTGGTCGTCTGAAAGCAGCGAAAGACTCGTGGAGCCGAGCGCGCCGGTGACTCTCCATGCCGTCGTTCCGCCATCCGAATCATCAAACAGCAGGGCCGTAACATCGGCGCGGACACCAACACGGTCGATATCGCTCCCGGTCAGCGACCGCCCCATCTGGCGCGCATCCGCGTTGTAGTAGTCGCCGGTGACATCCGGACGCCAGTCGACCCAGAGTCCCACATCCTGCGACCGGTCCAACGGTATTTCCGAGCCGCCTGCCGCCGGAGCGCTTTTGGCGAGGGGAATTCGATACGTGGCGAACCCATCGCCTCCAAAATAGACAAACCCGTCTTCCAGGCCGTCGGTATTCAGGCTCAGGCTTGCGGGACGGGTATAGTAATATCTGATATCGGCAATATCGCGGCGCAGGCGAACCTCGTCGAAGCCCAGATAATAACCGTCAGCCCCGGCCGCCTGTTGCACTGCACCATCGGCCAGGATCGCGGTCGGCGCCAGCAGCACCGCCAAAGTAATCGCAGCAAATTGAATCTTAACGTATCTCACTGGTCCTACCGGTCAGCTGCAGGCCGTTGCCGCACGAACCATATTTCTCCCCGGCGATGCTATCACTGCATCGCTTAAAGTTTCACTAAGTTCCCACACTATCACGAACCGGGCGTTCGCGTCTGCGAAAATGTACAGATATTACAGAGACGTGAGCGCGGGTCAGTGCAACGCCGGGGCTGCCCTCAACCGAAATCCGCCGGTCTGCGGTGACGGGGTCGCGTTTTGCGGTGCAAGATTGTGCGTCAAACGAGGTGTTCGGCCATCCGCGCCGCGCCACATCTCGGTATGCGCCACGAGGGCGGGACGCGCACGCCACGCCCGGCCCGCCTGAGCTCCGGAATGGGCGAAACGCACCGTCATCATGCGTGCCCAAATGACAAATCCCTCTCCAAGCCCCGCGATACGGCCCTGCACCGGAGCGCCGCCACCGACCACTGCGATGCTAAGACGACAGAACCCGGCTCAGGCCGCCAAGCACGTCGCCATCCGGGTAAAACTCAGCGAGCCCCTCGACCAGTGGCGCGGTCCCGGGACCGTAACGCCGCCAGCGCCCGACCGACGAGCTGTAGATCGGTTGACGGACCTGGCGGTGGCTCGCCGTAATGACGGATCGCTTCGATGTGTGGAAATCCAGGCACGCGTCATCCCACTCCAGTCCTGCGAACCCGACCAGGCCGCGGGCTTGCGATTCCAGATCGGCGACAGTCTGTTCGTAGTCGATTTCGAGCATCCGCAGCGGCAGGATTTCGCGCCAGCGGTCCATCAATGACCTGTATCGGCGATATTGGTGCACCAGATGGTCGAGGCTAAATGACCAACTGAGACCCGCCGAATAGAAATTCTGAAAGTAGCACGAAAGGCAGGTATCGATCGGGTCACGCCGGCAATGAATGACCCGTGCGTTCGGGAACAGCATCGCGATCAGACCAAGGTAGCGGAAATTTCCCGGCAATTTGTCAACCACCCGCAATGCCGTATCGTCAACCTGCCGCAGGCGCTGAAGGTACCGTTCGGCGATCCTCTGAAGCGCGGTTTCCGCCGGTACCTTCCGGGGATAATCCTGAACGTCTCCAAGCCGCTTGGCGGCATTGCCGATGGCCGCCAGTTCCCCCGCTCCTGCCATCTGCGGGTGGCTCGCCAATATCTGCTCGACGAGCGTCGTCCCCGATCGCGGCATGCCGACGACGAACAGTGGAAGCTCGGATTCACTACCCGACAGGCCTGAAATATCCTCGCTCGTGGAAACTTCCACAAGCAGCCTGTCCTGATTCGCTTCCTTCTCCCGATCATAGCCGACCCCACGTTCCGCAAGACCATCGAGTTTCAACCGGTTTCCCCGATCGTAGTGATCGAACGCCTCTTCGTACCGGTGCAGATATTCGAGGCGGTGGGCACAGGCGAACTCAAGCGCGGCTTCGGTTTCCCTGTCCAGATTCCCTCGCCGGAGAATTTCATCGATTTCCCGGATAGCGGCTTCATGATCGCCCTCCGTGTCGGCTTCCGCGAGGGTCGCGTGAGCCGCCGGGAAAGAGTCGGTTCCGGCGAGCACGCGGCGGGCAAGGCGGACCGCCTCGGCGCGGTCATTCTGGAACATGCGCAGCACCGCAAGCTGGAACAGCAGCTGAAAAGAGTCGGGATCCGGCGTCAAGGCGACCCGGAGAACGCGCTCGGCCTCCTCGACCATATTCGCCTGCATGAGGCAACGGCTGTAACTTGCCGCAAGAGCCGTATCGCCCGGCGTAAGCTCGACGGCGCGGCGATAAATCTCGATCGCGTCTTCCGACCAGCCGACATCTTCCAGCACCGGCGCCAATGCCGCATATGCCTCGGCATAATCCGGTTTCAGCAATACCGCCTTGCGCAACGCCGTAACCGCGTTCGCCGGCTTCCCAGCGTCGCGCAGCACGATCCCGAAATTATAAGCTGCCTCAGCGTGTCGCGGGGCGCGATCCAGCAGATTCTTGTAGGCGTCGATCGCGTCGTCCGTCCGCTGCAGGTCCTGGAGCGCCGTGGCCCTGCAGAACATGGCATCAACGGAGTTCGGGGCGGCGGCAAGGGCCTGCTCGTATGCTTCCAGTGCGCCTTCACGGTCTTCGTTTCGCTGACGCGCGGCGCCCAGCGCCAACAGCCACTCCGGATCGATCTGGCGTCCCTTTGACCGGGCCGCGCGTATTGCACGGTCGAAGAATCCGGCGGCATTGGCGGCCCGCTCCGTGTCCAGACTCAGCATCCCCAGAAGGTAAAGAAGGTCCGGGTTGCCCGGTTGGCTGCGCAGGATCGCGCGATACTGCCTCTCGGCGGCCGCGAGGTTGCCGCTGCGGTGCGCCTCGAAGGCGCGGGCCAGTTCGTTCTGTTTCCCGGGCATGCGGCCAATATGCCCCTATTGACGCCTACGGCAAGGCATTTTCGATGCCCGGCAACAGGATGCAGGGCACGGAACCGGGGCGGAACGCTTTTCCGTTCCGTATGAGTTTGATAGGCTGACATCCATCCTGCCGGCCGGGAACATGGATCGCTCAGCATATGGAACCTGATGTCGCCGCACGGCTCGCCAAAGTCCTCGCCGGGATGGCAGCGGCGGCGCGGGAATCCGGCCGCGAACCGCAAGAGATAACGCTCGTGGCGGTCGGCAAGGGCCATGATACGGCAAGAATCCGCCCGGCCCTGGAGTCGGGTCATCGGGTGTTCGGAGAGAACCGCGTCCAGGAGGCTGCGGACAAGTGGCCGGATCTTCGCGCTGAATTTCCCGGAACGGCGCTGCATCTGATCGGGCCGCTGCAGACCAACAAGGTTCACCAGGCATTGGCCCTGTTCGACGTCATCGAAACCGTCGATCGGCCCAAGCTGGCCCGGAAACTTGCCAGGGAAATGGACACGACGGGCCATCGCCCGGAATTCTTCATCCAGGTCAACACGGGCGCAGAGCCGCAGAAAGCGGGCGTTCTGCCGCACGAGGCCGACGCCTTCATCGCGGAATGCCGAACGGAATTCGATCTCCCCGTCAAAGGCTTGATGTGCATCCCGCCGGTCGACGAGGAACCGTCCCTGCATTTCGCCCTCCTCCGCGAGATCGCGCGGCGCAACGGCCTCGCAGGGCTGAGCATGGGGATGACCGCCGATTACGAGATTGCCATTGCCTTCGGCGCGACTCATGTGCGCATAGGAACGGCTATTTTCGGGGAGCGTCCGCCGCGGCGGCCGGAATGATTCGTATCGTATCGCCCGGCCGGCACGGCGCCAGGACCTCGAGCAGATCCTCGAGCGCGAGCGCGACACAGCCCTCGGTCGGGCCGTAGTCGGGTCTTGCGACATGCATGAAGATGGCGCTGCCCTTGCCCGGAACCGCCGGGGAATCGTTGTGGCCGAGGACCACGATCACGTCGTAGACGGAATCCTCCCGCCAGAGCGTCTCGTGGCTGCCGGCAAACGGTAACGTGACCGGCTGGTTATAGGCCGGGTCCGCCGGATCGTCGCACCATCCCTGGTCCTCGCTTGCCGGGCGTACTGGCAGGCCGGTTCCGGGGCGGGACAGGCGATCGGCGCGATAGATCACCCGTCGCAACGCAAATCGGCCCGCCGGCGTTGCACCATCGCCTTCCGCCTTGTCTGCGCGCACGCCGCCACGCCCGATGGCGCAGCGATAGGTCCGTCCGCCGACGGACAGCCGGTCCGGGGGATGGACGATAAGTTCCATGGTGCGGCTTACAGGAGGTGTCCCGCGCGCGCGGCCTTGGTGCTCAGATACCGGTCATTGTGGCCGTTGGCGGGAAACGCGTGCGGGACCCGCTCCACGACCTCGATGCCGCTTGCCGAGAGGCCTTCGACTTTCGCAGGATTGTTGGTCAGCAGGCGGACCCTGGCAATATCCAGCGCGCGCAGTATTGTCGCCGCAGGCCTGTAGGCCCGTTCGTCGGCCTCGAAGCCGAGGCGCTCGTTGGCGTCGATCGTATCGAAACCCTGGTCCTGCAGACGGTAGGCGCGCAGTTTGTTGACCAGGCCGATACCGCGGCCCTCCTGCGCCAGGTAAAGCAGCACGCCGTCGCCATTGGCGGCGATCGCCTGAATTGCGCCGCGCAGCTGTTCACCGCAATCGCAGCGCAGGCTGCCAAGCAGGTCGCCGGTGAAACACTCCGAATGAATTCTTACCAGGACCGGCGCGTCCCGTGCCGGCTCGCCGATCACGATCGCCAGGTGTTCCTTTCCACCGTCTCGCGGCCGAAAGGCGTAGATTTCCGCGTTTTCGGCGCCCTCCAGCGGGACGGGCGCGCGCGTAACCAGCCGCACCGAACCGTCGACCATTCGGCTCCGGTAAGCCTCGATCCAGCCGGTCTCGACCGTAAGCAGGCCCTCCGTTTCCGCAAATCGATCCGCGTTGCCCGCGATCCGCGCGACTATGGCGGCGGGCAACAGGCGCGCAAGCTTGACCAGCTCGACGGCGGCATCCTGGAGTTCATCGGCCGGAACGGCCGTCCGGCCCTTCAGCAGGGCAACGTCACCGTCGGTCCCGGTCACGGCGCGGACAGAGGCCCCATCGAAACGCATGTCCTTGGCGCCGCCACAGGAAATCGCAACGGTCCGGGCGTCCACGTTGGGCAGCATGAGCGCTGCCGCGCGGGCGCGCGGTATCACACAGGACGGGGCCGTCCCGATACGCCCGAGCAGCGCTTCCGAAGCCTCTGCGGCCTCTGCCGCAACGACCAGAACCGCGCCGTCATTCGGGGCGGCGCCCCGCAGAACGACGCCGACGCCGCGGCGCAGATCGGCAAGGCTACGCTCGACCGCGGACTGTGCGCTCGCGGCGCCCGCCCGTTCTTCGTTGACCTCGTGCTGGCCAGCGCCGTCTGTCATGGTAAACTCCGGTAAAATTCCGGCGACCGTGTAGCGCAGTTACGCTGCCGTGTCACTATAACCCTGGTACATATAGTGCACGAAGCGGTTTCAGGGAATGCGCTCTTGGTCGCAAGATTGACGCATGCTGAGGGGAGTGCGGGATAAGGCTTGCCGTGGCCCACCGCGAAACCATCTCTAGATTCAAGGGCAGGGCGCCGCGGGCGAAATCCGGACCTCTTCTCTGTGTGGACGGATCCGGAGCACGGTGGCAGAGGCTTGGTCAAAAGACCGCCGAATGACCTTGGAGGACAGTTCTATGACGGGCAAACGCATACTGATGGTCGACGATGACGATGCCCTGCGGGCCTCCCTCGCCGAACAGCTTCAGCTTCACGAAGAGTTCGAGACCGTGGGGGCCGGCACCGCGGCGGAAGCGCTGGAGATCGTCAAGACCGAATATTTCGACGTGGTTCTGCTCGATGTTGGGCTACCGGACATGGATGGCCGGGAATGCTGCCGCCTCATGCGCCGCAGCGGTATGAAGGCGCCGGTCATTATGCTGACGGCGCACGATACCGATGCCGACACCATTCTCGGCCTCGATGCCGGCGCAAACGACTATGTCACCAAGCCGTTTCGCCTGGGTGTTCTGCTGGCCCGCGTGCGCGCGCAGCTGCGCCAGCACGAGCAGAGCGAGGACGCGGTGTTCCCGGTCGGCCCCTACACATTCCGACCATCGGCCAAAATGTTGATCGATGACGACAACAACAGGAAGATCCGGCTGACCGAGAAGGAGACGTCGATTCTGAAATACCTGTACCGGGCCGGCGACAAGGCGATCGGCCGGGATCAGTTGCTTGGCGAGGTCTGGGGATACAACGCCGAAGTGACGACCCACACACTGGAAACCCACGTATACCGCCTGCGCCAGAAGATCGAGCGCGACCCGTCGCACGCCGAAATCCTGGTCACCGAGCCGGGCGGATACAAACTCGTTCCGTGACAACGCCACTACCGGCCGTTGGGGGACAGGAGACTGTTATGGCATTTTTCAAGATTTCCGAGATGGATGTGACGCGGCCGGAACTGGGGCGCGCCGAGATGCGGACGGTGGCGGGCGACTTCATGAAGGTGGGGCACGTGACCTATCAGGCCGGTGACGGACCACCGCCACATTTTCATCCGAACGAAGAGCAGTTCCTGTTCATGCTCGATGGCCGGATGCGCATGCAGGTCGGTGACGAGACGCGAACCATCGGGAAGGGCGACCTTGTGCACATTCCCCGCAATGCCGTTCACGGGATCCATATCGTGGAGGGCCCCGCCGTGTTCTTCACCTGCAAGAGTCCTGTCGGCGACGGTGACCTGAACCAGGATTACAACATGGCGCCCGAGGCTGCCGGCCTGAAGGCGAAACTCGAAGCACAGTCCGGCGAATAATAAATCTGCCACGGTGCCGCATGCCCGTGGGCGTTGGCAGCGCGAGCGCCGCGGCCGGCCCTGCCGCAGGCTGGTGTCTCACGGCGAGCCGCCGGAACAGGGCGCGTGTTCCGCACGTGTTCGAAAATCCCGGGACTCGAACAAAAAAGGCCTTAATTAGGGATTGGACCTAGTATGAGCCTGCCAATTAGGCCCATCACCTAATTTAGAGATCAAAGAAACATCAGTCCGCCAGGTCGGCGATAACAGGGACATGGTCCGACGGCCTGTCCCAACCACGCGCCTGGCGAACGATCGACGCGTCCCGCAGGCGCGGGGCGAGATCAGGCGAGACCCAGATGTGGTCCAGGCGCCGTCCGCGGTCGGACGCGGCCCAGTCGCGCGCGCGGTAGCTCCACCACGAATACAGTCTTTCGTCGGGCGGGATGAAACGGCGTACCGCATCGACCCACTCGCCGGCCGCCTGGGCGCGATTCAGTTTCTCGACCTCGATGGGGGTGTGGCTGACGACGGTCAGGAGTTGCTTGTGCGACCAGACGTCCGTCTCCAGCGGGGCCACGTTGAAATCGCCGACCACCATGAGCGGCCGCGCCTGGCGCCGGAGCGCCCTGGACCAGGCCGTCAGTTCGTCGAGGAAGTCGAGCTTGTGCGCGAATTTATCGTTTGCCGCCGGGTCCGGCGCGTCGCCGCCACTCGGAACGTACAGGCTGTGGAGATCGACTCCGCCCGTCCTGACCGCGACATGACGGCAATCTTCTCGTCCGCAGAAGGCCCTGCTCTCCAGGGGTTCGAGCGGCTGGCGCGACAATACCGCAACGCCGTTGTAGCCCTTCATGCCGTGAATCGCGATGTGCCCGTAACCAAGCGACTCGATTTCGTTCCGCGGGAAGGAATCGTCGACCACCTTGGTTTCCTGCAGGCAGATGACATCGGGCGCGAAGGTCTCCGAAAGCCGGGCCAGAAGCGGCAGGCGCAGGCGTACGGAGTTGACATTCCAGGTGGCTATGCGCATGGGGCCATCGCGTCAGCTTGTGGTGGACAGATACAGGGCAGAGGCGGCTTCGGCGGATTTACAGCTTGCGCACGCCTCCACGCGGGCAGGATCAGGCCGCGTGCGTGCGGGTGCCTTTCGCAGCGCGCCCGGCGCGGCGCGCGCGTGCGGCGTCGCCGAACGACCGGAACATCCGGCGTGACAGTGGCCATTCCAGCGCAATCAGATGCTCCGGGTGCCACTGAACCGACAACGCGAAATCCCCCGCATCCCGCACGGAGACCGCTTCAATCACGCCGTCGGCGGCGACGGCCTCGACGGACAGCCGGTCGGCCAGCCGGTCGATCGCCTGGGCGTGCAGTGAATTCACCATGACCTCGCTGGCGCCGTCCGTCATCTCGTGCAACATGCCGCCCGGCATGACGCGGATCGCATGCCGCTCCCGATAGCGGTCGTCATAGGGCCTGCTCTGGTCCGCACGGTGGTCGTCGCTGTCGTCCAGTTCGTGGACGTTCTGGTGCAGGGTCCCGCCCAGCGCGACGTTCAGCTCCTGGTGTCCGCGGCAGATCGCGAACAGCGGAACGCCCTGATCCAGGGCCGCATGGATCAGCGGCAGCGTCGTCGCGTCGCGCACCGGGTCGTGGTGCGTGCCGGGACGGCTCGGGGCGCCGCCATACTGGTGCGGCTCCACGTTGGATGGGCTGCCGGTCAGCAACACGCCGTCCAGGCGGCTGGCGAGCTCTTCCGGATCGTACCACTCGCCAAGCGCCGGAATCAGCACGGGCATGCAGTGCGACGCGCTGGCCACGGCCATGATGTATTTTTCTCCCACCTTGTGGAACTCGCCGCCGCCGTCTTCGGAGGCAACGCAAGCGGGTATGCCCACCAGGGGAAGATTGTGTTCCGTCATTATTGCCCTCTTTCGGAAATTTGCACGGGAATGCAGGTCATATTGCCGGTAGCAGACGAGGCCGGATTACCGTTCGCGCCTTTCGAACCGATTGATGAAGCGGAACAGGGACTTGTCGAGCGGCTTGCCGTAACGGGGATCGATCAATGTGACCTGGATGCGCTGCCCCTGCGGATCGTGCACGGTCCAGCTCTTCAGCGAGAGTGGCCGGCGCACGAAGGTCAGGGTCACGCGTCCGGCGTCCGGCCGGTCGGCGTCGACCACGTCTACCCGGACGGTCGCTGTGCGCTTCTCGAATGCGGCTACCACCAGCCCCTCGGAAAACGAAAAATCATCTCGCAGCAACAAAGCGGCCGGTGTCTTCTTGAGTGGCAGATAGGTGACCTGCTCGAGTTCCTGGTCGACGTAAATGAACCAGGTGCCGTCGGAGACCAGCAGATAGGGCGTCGGTGGTTCGTATTCAAACCGCATGCGCCCCGGCCGCTGCAGATAAAGCCGTCCCTTGGCGTACTGGCCCTGCGCCGTCATCTGCACGAAACCGGCCTCGACCGTCGTGATGCCGTTGAGATAGCTCTCGATCTGGCTGACGATGATCTTGTCCTCGGGGCTCAACCGGGCTGGCTGCTGCGCTGCCGCATCGCCCGCGGACAGCGCCGCCGCCGTCACCAGAAATACCAGCGCAGCAACGTTCCCGCCCGCGCGCCGTCTAATGGCCATGGCCACCTCCGCCACCGAGAATTTCACGCTTTCCGACATGGTTCGCCGGACTGACCACGCCCCGCTTTTCCATCTGTTCGATAATCCGTGCCGCACGGTTGTATCCAATCTGCAGATGCCGCTGAATGAAGCTCGTCGACGCGCGGCCTTCGCGGACCACCAGTTCCACCGCCTGCTGGTACATCTCGTCGCCGCCGCCGATATCCTCTTCGCCCGGCCCGTCCTCTTCTTCGGTGATGCCTTCGATATAGATAGGGGCCCCTTGCTCGCAAAGAAAGGCGGCCACGGCCTCGACCTCGGATTCATCGATAAACGGGCCGTGAATCCGGGTGATCCGCCCGCCGCCGGCCATATACAGCATGTCTCCGCGGCCCAGAAGCTGTTCGGCCCCCTGCTCTCCGAGGATGGTGCGGCTGTCGACCTTCGATGTGACCTGGAAGCTGACCCGGGTCGGGAAATTCGCCTTGATCGTGCCGGTGACCACGTCGACAGACGGCCGCTGCGTCGCCATGATCAGATGGATCCCGGCGGCGCGGGCCATCTGCGACAACCTCTGGATCGCCGCCTCGATTTCCTTGCCGGCGACCATCATCAGGTCCGCCATCTCGTCGACGACGACCACGATATAGGGCAGCGAGGTCAGATCCAGGGGCTGATCCTCGTAGACCGGCCGGCCGGTCTCCGAATCGAACCCCGTCTGCACCTTGCGCATCAGCACCTCGCCCTTGCGGCGTGCCTTGGCGATTCGCTCGTTGTACCCCTCGATGTTGCGGACCCCCAGCTTCGACATCGCGCGATAGCGCTCTTCCATCTCGCGGACCGTCCATTTCAGCGCCACAACCGCCTTCTTGGGCTCGGTCACCACCGGCGCGATCAAATGGGGAATATCGTCGTAGACCGACAGTTCGAGCATCTTGGGGTCGATCATGATGAATTTGCACTCGTCCGGCGTCAGGCGGAACAGCAGCGAGAGCACCATCGCGTTCAGGCCGACCGACTTGCCCGATCCGGTGGTGCCGGCGACCAGCAGGTGCGGCATGCGGGACAAGTCAACCACGACCGGGGTGCCGCCGATATCCTTGCCCAGCGCCAATGGCAGGGTGACGCCGGACTTGGCGGCCGCCGGGGCAGCGAGCAGTTCGCGCAGATACACCGTCTGACGACGGGCGTTGGGCAGCTCGATCCCGATCACGTTGCGGCCGGGAATCGTGGCGATCCGGGCCGACACCGCGCTCATCGACCGGGCAATATCGTCCGAGAGGCCGATGACGCGGCTGGTCTTGATGCCCGGCGCCGGCTCCAGCTCGTACAGCGTGACCACGGGCCCGGGCCGGACCTTCACGATCTCGCCGCGGATCCCGAAATCCTGCAGGACCTGCTCGAGCAGCCGTGCGTTCTGCTCCAGCGCGTCCGGGCCAAGCGCGCCGTCCCGCGTTTCCGCTTGCGGGACCGCTTCCAGCAGGTCGAGCGGCGGCTGACGAAATTCCCCTTCCGGTCCCGACAGGTCGAACGAGGCCTGGCTGGCGCCGGCCGGCCGCGGCGCGCGCTTTCGCTGCGCAAGCCGGCGCTTCGGCGCGCTCTTCGAACCCGGCTGGGGTGCGGCCGCCGGAAACGGGTCGTGTGCCGCGGCAAGATAAGGTTCCGCGTGGCCGTCCGTGGCCGGCCGCCTGCCGCCATTCGAGACCTTTCCGGCCGGCGACCTGCCGCGCTGAACAGCCTTGTGGGCGGCCTTCGCCAGCGCCGTCACGCGGACCCATCCCGCGCGCAGGTCGGCGACGTCGATGCCGACCAGCCAGAGGGTTGCCAGGATCGTCAACACACCCGCTGCGGCGCCGACGATCAGCGGGTTCGTCAGCGGGCCGGTACCGCCGGAAATGTCCGCCAGCCACACGAGGATCTGGTTTCCCACCAGACCGCCGAACCCCGGAACGAGGGGCCAGGATTCCGGCTCCGGCATCGCTTCGAAGGCCACGGCGCCGGCAAGCAGGACCAGCACGAAAACGGCGATCCGCGGCCAGATCTGCGGCAGCGCCCCGCGCGCCAGCAGGCGCAATCCCCAGGCCGCGAGGATGATCGACGCGAGCACCGCGGCCAGTCCAAGCGTCTGCAGCGCAAGGTCGGCCAGCACCGCGCCCGGATATCCCAGCAGGTTATTTGCGGTTTCCCTGCCGCCGGCCGTATTGAAGGACGGGTCGGACGGGTCGTAGGTCAGCATGGCGAGAACCAGGACACCGGCGATCGCGATCAGGGCCAGCCCGAGCAGCTCCATCAGCCGCCGCCGCACGAAATCACTGAGCCCGGCCGGCAACAGCGAGATCTGTCGTCGCGACGCCATCGTTCAGTTCTCCAGCGCTTCGGCCAGACGGCTCAGGCCGGTCTCGGCGGTGTCCAGATCGTGCACCAGGGCGACGCGGATGTAACGCTCGCCCGGATTCTCGCCGGTGGCGGCATCCGGCCGGCTCATATATCCGCCCGGCATGACCTTGACGGCGCCCTGACGCCACGCCGCCCGCGTCGCGGCTTCGCCGTCGCCGACGTCGAGCCACAGGAAGAAACCGCCCGGCGAATCGCGGTAGCCGGTGCGGTTCCCCAGAATTCGCCGCGCCATGGCGAACAGCGCATCATAATGCGCCCGGCCCTGCGCGACATGGCCCTCGTCGCGCCACAGCGCTGCGGCCGCCGCCTGCACCGGTCCCGGAACCTGCGCCCCGCCATAGCTGCGCACGCGCAAGAGCCGGGCCAGCGCCGCCGCATCGCCGGCAACGAACCCGGCGCGCAGGCCCGGCGCGTTCGACCGCTTGGAGAGCGAATGGAACACCAGCACCCCTTCCATGCCGCCGCCCATCGCAGCGCAGGCCTGAAGCCCGCCCGGCGGCGGCGATCCGCGCCAGATCTCCGAATAGCATTCGTCGAGCGCCAGCAGGAACCCGTATTCCCGCGCGAGGCCGATCAGGGTCTGCAGCTGCTCGAGCGACGCAACCGCGCCCTGGGGATTGCCCGGCGTGCACAGATAGGCCAGCGCGGTGCGCCGCAGGACGGCCGGGTCGAGCGCCGCATAGTCGGGCAGGAATCCGGTCTCCGCCGTCGCCGACACGAGGACCGGCTCGGCTCCCGCCATCACCGCCGCGCCGTAGTAGACGTGATACATCGGGTTGGGCATCAGCACCGCCGGCCTGTCCGCGCCGTTGCCCGCGCCGCGGCCGGGGACCGCGGCCAGCGCCGTCTGAAACAGCGCCTCACGGGTGCCGCAGGCCGCGATCACATTCCGGTCGGGGTCGACCATGCCCGCGGGCAGACCGTATCGGCCGGTCAGCCAGTCGGTCGCGGCGGCGCGAAAATCCGCCGACCCGGCGACCGGCGGATAGCGGTTCCACAAATCCGCCGCGCGCGCCACCTCTTCGGCCACGAGGTCGGGCTGCGGCAGCTGCGGCTCGCCGATATGCATCGATATCGGCTCCAGTCCCTCCGCGGCCGGGACGCCCTCCAGCAGGGCGGCCAGGCGATGGAAGGGGTAGTCGCCAAGCAGGTCCAGTTCGCGGTTCTCGCGCATGCGCAATCCAATAAACGCGCGTCGCCGGAATGTCCATGCGGCGACGCGTACAAAACGTAAACTTTCGGCCCCGGATAGTACGCGCCCCGGGCGGCGATCTCAAGCTATCCGAACAGCGCGGCGGAAATGTGACACCGCCGTTCCCCGCGCCGATTCGTCGGCGCAATGGCAGAAGAAAGGGGGGCGCGGACGCCCCCCAATGGAGTTCTCCTGTGGAGATAATTGCGGTTATTGCACCGTTTCGCCGTGAATGGCGAGATCGAGGCCCTCGACCTCGGCCTCGGTGTCGACCCGCAGGCCCATCAGGGCTTTTAGGACCAGGAGGATCACGGCGGTGCCCACGGCCGACCAGACGATGGTGGCGACGATGCCTTCGATCTGGATCGCAATCTGGCCCCAGTTGCCCTCCAGCGCGCCGGCGGTGCCGCCGATCGCCTCGACGGCGAAGACCCCGGTCAGCACCGCGCCGACGATGCCGCCGATGCCATGGACCCCGAAGCAGTCGAGCGAATCGTCATAGCCCAGCTTGTTCTTCAGCCACGTCGCGCCCCAGAAGCAGATCGCCCCCGCGGCCAGGCCGATTATCAGCGCGCCACCGGGTGCAACGAACCCGGCGGCGGGGGTGATGGCGACGAGGCCGCCGACCACGCCGGAGACGATGCCGAGTACGCTGGGCTTGCCGCGGATCACCCATTCGAGGATCATCCAGCTCAGCCCCGCGGCCGCGGCGGAGATCTGGGTCACCGCCATTGCCATGCCGGCCGCATTGTCGGCCGCCACGGCCGAGCCGGCGTTGAAGCCGAACCATCCGACCCACAGCAGCGAGGCGCCGATGATGCTGTAGACGAGGTTGTGCGGGGCCATGTATTCGCGCCCGTAACCGTGCCGCTTGCCGACGATCAGCGCCGCGACCAGGCCGGAGACGCCGGCATTGATGTGCACGACGGTGCCGCCCGCGAAGTCGAGCACGCCGGCCTCACCAAGGAACCCGCCGCCCCAGACCCAGTGGGTGATCGGCGCGTACACGACGATGAGCCACACGGCGACAAACACCAGCAGCGTGGAGAACTTCATGCGGTCGGCGAGCGAGCCGGTGATCAGCGCGGGGGTGATGATCGCGAAGGTCATCTGGAAGGTCATGAACACGGTTTCGGGGATGCTGCCGGACATCGCGTCCGCCGTCAGGCCGAAAAGGAACAGGTTGCTCAGCCCGCCGACGACCGCATTGGCGCCACCGCCGTCCGAGAAGGCAAGCGAGTAACCGGCCACCATCCACACGATGGTTGCCAGACAGGCGATAGCGAAGCTCTGCATCACCATCGACAGGGTGTGTTTCTTGCGCACCATGCCGCCGTAGAACAGCGCCAGTCCCGGAATCGTCATCATCAGGACCAGCAGCGTCGATGTCAGCATCCACGCGGTATCGCCCTTGTCGAGAGCGTCCTGGGCGAGGGCCGGCGTCGCCAGCATCACAAGTGGCGCACCCGCGATGAGGCCGGCAAGGCGCGCGCGCCCGGAAGTTACTGTCTTCATTGGAATTCCTCCTAGATCGCGTTTTCGCCGGTCTCGCCGGTACGGATTCGCACGGACTGGGCGACGTCGAGGACGAAGATCTTGCCGTCACCGATCTTGCTGGTGCTGGCGGTGGTCTGGATCGTCTCTACGGCCCGGTCGAGCATGTCGTCGGTGACAACCACTTCGATCTTCACCTTGGGCAGGAAACTCACGGCGTATTCCGCGCCGCGATAGATTTCGGTCTGGCCCTTCTGGCGGCCAAACCCCTTGACCTCGCTGACGGTCAGGCCCTGGACACCGAGCTCGGTGAGGGCTTCGCGAACGTCGTCGAGCTTGAATGGCTTGATGATCGCCATCACGAGTTTCATGGCGGGACTCCCCCTATGCCATATTTCCACGATCGGCCCGCACGGGGCCGCGCGCCGCGTCCGCAGCGGCGCATGATGGCGCAACCCTTCTCAAATACCGTGCCAGTTGCGCTCCATCGGGATTTATTGTTTTTTTACAATGAGATAACTTTGCGCGATGCATCTCCCGCCGGCGTGATGGCCGCCGCTACAGACTACTTTTTGGGCAATTTTCCGCAGACGCCTAATATTTAGGCAATGTCGCGTATGCGGCCCGTTTTTTGTGGACGTGGCGAACATCTCCATGGA
>CAJICD010000235.1_pt1 | contig 26384 bp, 23 predicted proteins | sample 9199521 | NCBI WGS metagenome assembly CAJICD01 (sample SAMEA7708321, study PRJEB35096) | sediment metagenome | biome: marine neritic benthic zone biome [ENVO:01000025]; feature: sediment [ENVO:00002007]; material: shallow marine sediment [ENVO:03000034] sea grass bed [ENVO_01000059] ...
CTCTGAAGCAATTCTCCCGGGTTCTTGCAACCCTTCAGTACGGGCTGATCATGATTTGCGCGTTAGCGGGTCCAAGTCAAGGGCCATGGCGCCAGTCATGGCGACATCCGCTGTCACTTTCGAGGCACCCATGCTAAGCGTTTTACCGCATTTCAGAATCGCGTTGTCCCGGGACCGCCGGCAGGCGGGCGCCGGGGCCGCCCGCGGGGCGGCCGCACGAAGGGCGCAGCAGTTGGAATTCATCGCCGATCCCTGGTTCTACGCGCTGGCGGTTCCCGCCGTGCTGATCGTTGGCTTCTCCAAGGCCGGGGTCGGCGGCGGGCTAGGCATCATGGCAGTGCCGCTGATGGCGCTGATCGTGCCGCCGGTGCAGGCCGCGGCGGTGCTGATGCCGCTGCTGCTGTTCATGGACGTGTTCAGCCTGCGCGCCTACTGGGGCGTGTTCGACCGCCGGAATCTAATGATCATGCTGCCGGGTTCGCTGGCTGGGGTGGCGGTCGGCGGCATGGTGTTCGGCTTCATGAACGACGACGTGATCCGCATCATCGTCGGCGCCGTCGCCATCCTGTTCACGCTCTACCGCTGGGTCGGCTTGCGGCTGCTCAGGCGCGCCGCCGACCACCGCAGCCCGCCCAATCGTGCGACGGGGACCCTCTGGGCCGGGGTCGGCGGCTTCACCAGCGTGATCGCCCATGGCGGCAGCCCGCCGGTACACATCTACCTGCTGCCGCAGCGGCTGGAGAAAAGCGTATTCATCGGCACGACGGTGGCGCTGTTCGCGCTGGTCGACGTGATGAAGCTGGTGCCCTACACGCTGCTCGGCACGCTGGACGCAACCAACCTTACCACCGCGCTGATCCTGGCGCCGGCCGCGCCGGTCGGCATCTGGCTCGGCCTCACCTTCCAGAGGCGCCTTCCCGAGGACCTGTTCTACCGCGTCTGCTACACGCTGATCTTCCTGACCGGCTGCCGCCTCGTCTGGCAGGGGGTGGAGGGGTTGCTGGCGGGCTGACCACGCCTGTTCCGTTAATCGGACCTTAGGAAAAACAGCGGTATCCTTGGGTTTCGGCGTATTACCGGGGCTAAAGGAGGTGGTGTCATGAGTGAAGCCGCACAACCGCGAGCCTACGGGCCGACGCCGGGTTGGTTCCTCGCCGAAACGGCGATTTATTTCGTGGTGATTCTGGCGCTGTTCTGGCTGCTTGATCTGGGAACTGCGGCGCTGACCCTGCTCGTTGGCCTGGCCGGCGGCCTTGCCGTGCTGGTCGTGCTGCAATTGATGGCGCGGCCGAAGCCGGACAGGGAATCCCGCTTCCCCCGGTTCCTGGCCGGTATTTACATACTGGCAGGCGGCCTGTTGGGCTTTCTCGCGATCATTGTCGCCAATATAGCCTGGATGAATTTCGGATTAGACCTCGATCGTGTCTCCTCTGTATCGTCGTATGATATCGTCGGGGAAATCAACCGGGATGCCGTGCGGGTAATCGCGGTGGTGGTGTCGCTCGCGCTGCTTTGCTATTTCCTGTCGCTCGCCGGTTTCAGGCGCCGTGGCGTCGTTTCGGGCAGCATCATGTCCCTTGTCCGGGCCGAGCTGGCCGGTTTCTTCCGTTCACCCATGATCGAGGGCGCCGCGACCGTCCTTGCGGTAGTCGGTTTGTTGAGCTGGACCGCGAGCCTGTTCGCCTTGCAGGAACTGGTGGCATCGATGTTCTTCGAGAGGCAGACGGGCCTGATCGATGTGATGACGCTGTTCCCGATCCTGCCCATTGGCCTGTTGGCCACCTGCATGCTGATAACCATCGCCCGTCCCCCGGTCGGCAATAATCCGGGGCAGATCGACGAGATACGCGCCCATTTCCGGCGCACCGCCGCGGGCGGGCGTCGGCCGCCGGTCTGGCGCGAGGTCGCCACGGCAATCGCATCGGCGGTGATGATGATCGCATTCGTCTATCCCCTTCACTTCGGCATGGTCGCCGCGATAGGCGTCGTAACCGGCGTCGTCCCGTGGAACACGATCAGCACTGGCGTCGATGACTGGATTGCGGCGGAATCGGAAAAAGGCCGTGGCAGTCTGGAACTCGTGGCCGATCTGAACCGGCATAGCCGTTGGCCGGCCGATACGCCCGGCGAGGGACTGGTGGTGCTGATCCCGGGCCTGGAGGAAGAACTGGCCGAAAGCGGTTCGAACGGCTGCGTTGCCGAAATCGCCGCAGCGCCCTTCGATCCGGCGTCGCTCGATGGCGTCGACTGGGTGGACGAGGACTGGCCCGACAGCGACGTGAGATATTGCCTGCGCCTGAGCTGCCCCAGCCCCGCCGCATGGGACGCGCCGCCGCCGGTCATTCTCCATTCCAGCCATCCCAGCCGGAACTATTTGTGGACGCGGAATTTATATATGGACGTGATGGCCTATGGCGCCGCCCCCGAACCGGGCGGTTTCTGCACCGCCGAGGGCCGGCTGGCGGAAGACTTCCAGGGATAACGCGCGGGCGATCGGAAGGAGGAAAGGGTTATGGACGCAACATTCGCGGACCGGTCGCCGGCGCGATGGATTGCGCGTCCGGGAATGCGGCCATGGACCGTGTTTCTGGTTGAGACATCGGTTTTGAGCGTTGTCATGGCTGCGCCATTTTTCCTGCTCGATTACGGCTGGGGGGCGATCGTCGTTGGCCTCGTTTTTCTGGGCTACATCCTCTGGACCGCGATGCTCATTCGGCGCAGGGAGAAAACCGAGGCGGCGCCGCCATTAAGGGTCCGTTTGCTCGCCGTCGCGGTTATTCTCAGCGCGGGTTTCATGTTTGCCGGGCTGGCGATATCGGTCGTTCTGGGTTGGATTTCCTGGGCCTACCGGGACGCGATTTTTCCGGCGCCCGCGAGGGGTTTTGCCGTCGCCGCCGTTATCGTGGTGGTCCCTGCCATGGTTATCGCCCTGATCGCGATGTACCCGGGCCGCGAAGACGGCCCGGCCGCGGCCTTCCGTGCCGGCTTTCGCAGAAGAGGGTTTGCTGTTCTGTGGACAAGCTTTAACAGCGATGCGGCTTCAGTCCTTTCTTTGCTCTGCCTTGTCGTTTTCGCCGCCGGCGCCGCATTTTGGCTCTCGCTCGCACCGGAGCTGAATTTTGGTGGTGGGCCGCTGATATGGGAGCTGGCGATGGCGGTCCCGGTCCTGCCGCTCGCGCTGATCACCGGCGCCGCGATGCTTTCGGCGTACCGGAGGAGTTTCGCCAATCACCTTTCAACCAAAGGGCTCGTTCGGGCCTGCACCGGGGACGCGGGAGCCCCCCTGACGCTGGTGGGCGGCCTGTCCATACTGTGCGGCTCGCTGATAACGCTGTACGTCGTCCTGTATGCAATCCATTTCGGCATTGTCCTCGCGCTGTCTTCGACCGCCGGCGTTTCGGCGACCGCAAAAACAGCGGAGACGATAGAGGAATGGGCCGAAGTCCAGCGTGGCGACGGCCGCACGGAAACCGGGCTGGCGGTGATCTTAAATGAGTACGGAGGCTGGAATCCGGAGTCCCCGGAAGCCGGGATACCCGCGCTGTTCCCGGAGCTCAGCGAGGCGATGCCGGCCGGCGGCAATATCGGCGAGGTCGCGTGCAACATTACCGTCGCGGCGGCGGTGACGGCCGAACGGACGGTGCCGGACCTGACATACTGCATCCGGACCGCCTGCCCCAGCCCGGTCGCCTGGAACGCCCCGGATACGGTCATGCTCGCGTCCAGCCATTCCAGCGGGAACCGGCAATGGGTGAAAAACTATTTCATCGACTTCTTCGCGGAAGGCCGCGCCCCCGCGCCCGGCGGCTACTGCACCACCGACGGCGAACTGGCGGACAGTTATCAGGGCTGACGCCCGACCCGCCCGGTTAACGGGCGGTTATGTCTTTCCGGTTAGGATAGCCGGCAGTTTCCGCCGAACGTATCGGTTGTGACAGCCGAAAGGCGAAGACGCGATGGCGAAGGATCCGATACCGCCCCTGGCGTGGCCGGCCGGCAAGCGGCCGTCGCTGGCGCTGGCCCTGCTGGAAGTCGCAGCTGTTTCGCTGCTCCTTGCGGCACCGCTGTCCATTGCCGGATTCCGGGCGTATTACGCCGTCGTTCCTCTCGCCGTGGCAACGAGCTGGGTCGCGCTGGCGCTGCTCGCGGCGCTGCGGCGGACATCCCCCGGGCAGCCGCGCAAGAGCCGCGTGGCGGGTTTCATGCTGGCCCAGCTCGTGGGCGGGCCGGCTTTTGCCGGCGCCATCGCCGTTCTCGGTTTCGCGGTCTGGCTCCCGCTCGCCTATCGCTGGGACGTCGTCGCCCCCGGCGGCGCGGACCCCGGCCTTCCCCTGGCGCTGGCGAATATGGCGCCCGTGGCGCTGGGCGCGCTGATCGGGGCGGTTGTCCTGTTCGCGGTATCCGCCGCCCTGCTGCGGCGCGACGACGAAGGCTTCACAGCCTGTCTCAACCGCGTCCGCGCCGAGGGCATCGGGATGATCTGGCCGACCGTCGCGGCATGGCTGCTGCTCGGACTCGCGGCACTCGGCCTGCTCGACATCGCCGCCACCGCCCCGTCGCTGTTCCGGCTGCTGCAGTCCGCGGATCCCGGACAGATCGTCGGGCTGAGGTACCTGGCCACCGAGTACCCGTGGTTCGCCGCCGCCATCGTCGGGTCGGCGTTGCTGACGGTGGCGTTCCGGCGGATGCAGCCGGCGGCGCTGGCGGCCCTGCGCCGGCCCTATCGCGCGGCAAGGCTCCCGGCGGTCCTGGCGGTCCTGGGGAGCGCCGTCGCGGCTTGCGGATGGTTCCTGTATTTCGTGCAGATCTGGGTGATCGGGACGTTCGGCGCGGCGTCGATGATCGCCGGCTGGGGTGAGATCTCCCGCGCCACCGACAACTGGATCGACGCGCAGCAGGCGGCGGGCCGAACCCCGGCCGAGATCGCATCGGACCTGCGCGACCATGGTAGCTGGACGACGGCGGAGCCCGGCGCCGGCCTGCCGGCGCTGTTGCCGGACCTCGGCAGGGAGCTCGAGGACCTCGGCCTCGGCAGCGGCTGCGCGGTCACGGTCGATGCCGGCGTCGCCGACAATTCGGCGCTGCGGGATCTGAGCTGGATCGAGGGCTACGTCGCCGCGTTCCGGCCGCTGCCCGAAATCAGCTACTGCATCCGGCTGGCCTGCCCGTCCCCGGTGGCCGCGCATGCGCATCCCGTGGTGATCTTCAGCTCCAGCCACCCCTCGCGCAACGACGGCTGGGCCTACAACCTGTTCATGGACAAGTCCGCCAGGGGCGCCGCGCCGGAGTCCGGCGGCTACTGCACCGCCGAGGGCGGCCTGGCGGCGGAATATCAGGGCTAGGCGGCGATTGGGAAACGGCAACGCATGAGTCAGGGTCCGGAACAGCGCGAAACGGGAGACATCGTAAGGAGTTTCGTGCTGCAGGTGTTGGGGCTGTTTGTCGCCATGCTGCTGCCTCTTGCGGTTCTTGACGCAAAACAGGGCGCAGCCGGCGTCGTGTTGATTCTGGCCGTCTACGTGCTGGCCACGCTGAACTGGGAGGAACTGCCAAAGGACGGCGCTTTCAGATTGAAGGGCCGCCTGCGCGTCCTGATCGCGGCGCCTATCGTCTTTGCCAGCGGTTTCATGGCCGTCACAGGAGTAACCCTCGGCATATTGGTCGCCTGGCTCAACGTCGCCTACACGCCGCTCGAAATCGACGGATGGCAGGTTATCCCGGCGGACGGTGAGATCCTCGGCGGACTGCCGCACGTGCTTACACTGCTTGCGGGAGCGGTCGTCTTCCTCGCACTCGGCGTCGTACTGCTGCATTGGGGGCACGGCGGCCTCGCGGACCTGGGGGGGCGCTTGCGCCGCCACGGGATCGGCTTGGTGCTGGCGCCCTGGCTGAACGAGGCCGCACTGCTGACGCTGTTGACCGGCGGCGGCGTCCTGGCCGCGGTGTCCGTGTCGCTGGAAGATCTGGTCGATACGATGTCCCTGGGCCGGGCCGGCGGTTTCCTGGCGGTACTCGACACATTTCCATTCGTCGGGCTGCACCTCGCCTCGCTTAGCGTGCTCGCTGTCGCGTGGGTCCACCTGATCCGGGATTTTTCGCTGTTCGGGGACCTGGTCCGCGTGTTGCGGGCCGAGGGCGAACAACCGCGTCGTGACGGCTGGCTGCCGACACTGGCGGCGATCACGCTGGCAGGCGCGGCCGCGGCGGTTGGCGCGATGCTCTGGACTGCGCACATCGGGCTTCTGGCAGCAGGCGGTTCGGTGCCGGCGACCGTGGCCGCCAAAACGGTCGGCGACGAACTCGGGACCTGGGCAATCGAGATGCAGGAGGCCGGGCACGGCACGGACGAGCTGGTCGCCACCGTCAACGCCAGCGGTTTCTGGCGTCCCGAGGCGCCGGAGGGCGGGCTGGCCACGCTGATGTCCGATCTTGGCGGATCTTTCGACCAGGCGGGCCTGCGGCCCGGATGCGAGGTCGTGGTCTCCGCCGCGGCCGCGACGCCGGACGACGCCGCCCGGCCGAGACCGGATATACCACACCGCCAGCTGTCGTCGCCCAATCCTCGCGAGGCGGACACCCCGCAGAACGGCATGACGGCATCGAGCCCAAAAGAAGCGGGCGACGAACACGATGCAGCCTCGCCGCTCCGCTACTGCGCAAGAGTGACCTGTCCGGTCCCCGTGGCCTGGGATGCCCCGCCGGCAATCGCTCTCTATTCCAGCCATCCCAGTACGCGGCCGGACTGGATGCTGAACGTATACTTCGACGTGTTCGCTGGTGGCGTGGCGACCGCGCCCGGCGGCTATTGCACCGAGACCGGCGAACTCGCGGATACATATCAGGGATAAACCACATGCGGACAGCGAACATAGCGAACATATGGCACGGAAAGACGGCGCGCTGGCTGCTGCATACGGCCCTGCTGTTCGCGGCGATGGCCGCCGCCTTTACCATCCTGTGGCCGGCAGGCTTCCTCGTCACGTGGGGCGCGGTTATCGCAGTATACCTGACCTATGTCCTGTGGCCATGGATCGGATACCGCGACAGATGGAAGCGGCTCAAAATGGAGCTCCGGGAGGGCATCCTTGAGGCTCTTTGCACGATCAGCGCAATGCTGGCGGCCCTGGCGCTTCTCGTCGCCTCGCTACTGACATGGCTCTACCACGCCTATCACTGGGAGCGAATCATCGCGATTTTCGAATGGGATCCGGACGCCCCCACGCTTCCGTTCGAACCGGCGGATTATTGGCCCGGCATGTCGACGGCGGCGATCCTGCTGGCGCTGGCGGCCCTGCTTCTCGGGGTGGCATTCAAGATCCGGCCATGGGCCGAACGGACGAGGGCCGCCGCATCGGCTCGCCCGAACGGCGGGTCCGGCGCGTCCCGCGTCCTCCCGCTCTGGATTTTCGGGCTTATCGGTATGGGATCATGGGTATTGTTGCCCATCGTGATTGGACCGGCCATCCTGTTCTATCATCTTCTCGATACCGTTCGTTGGGACCGCATACCGACGATGTGGGACCTGTTCCTGGCCGACCCCGTCCTGCCACTGGGGCTGCTGGTGACCGCCGGCCTTGTGGTTTCATCGCGGGACATTTGGGTAGGGGACGACGTTTCAGCCGATGATCCGCCGGACGGTGGACCCGGCCGTAGCGAGACCAGACCCGTCGGCATGCCCGTCCGCATCGCGGTGGCGATCATCGGTCTTGCTGCGCCGCTTGCCGCCCTGATTTCGACGATTCACTTCATGTTCGCTCTGGCAACAGCTGCACTCCCCGCGCTTTCCGCGGGCGCCGGTACCGGGAGAGCACTCGCCCATTGGGCGGACGGGGTCCGGAATTCGGGACGGCCCGAGGCGGAGATCGTCGCAACGATCAATGAGTTGGGGCACTGGTCGCCGGACGTGCCGGGCGAAGGGCTGGGCCGACTTCTGCCGGATCTGGTCAAGGACCCGGAAGACGGCATCGCCCGCTGGAGCTGCACCGTGACGGTGACCGCCGGCGAGATCGATGCCGCCGAGCGGGAAACCCGGCCCTGGCTCGAAACGTCGGACCAGTGGACACATGTGGTGCATGACGCCACCCGGCGCTTCAATGAGGAGGTGGACGGCAGGAAATCAGAATTCGCGGAAGCCGAAGAGGAAGACAACGAGGCAACACCGATACCGCCGGTTCGGTATTGCGTCAGGGCGACCTGCCCCAGCGCACTCGCCTGGCAGGCCCCAGAGGCTTTCGCCATGTACTCAAGCCATCCCAGCGCCAGTCCGCAATGGCTTTTCAGGGCCTACGCGGACATGCTTCTGGAGGGGCGCGACGGCTCCCCCGGCGGCTACTGCACCGCCGACGGCGAACTGGCGGACGTATATCAGGGTTGAACGGCATATACAGCCGGTTCGAGCCGGAGCCCGACATATCCGCCTGTTAACAGTTTCTTACGCGCTGGGCAGTACGATTTATCCTTTGGGCGACCATAGTCGGGTGGAAACAAACGATGTCGGAGCCTGCCGCACCTGGAGACGACAAATTCCCGGCCCGCCACTGGGCGATCCATACACTGCTGCTGTTCACGGCGATGGCGGCGCCGTATTTCCTTATTGACATCGGGACGGCATCGATGGCGGCGGCGGGCATCGGTTTCGTCTACGTCATATGGTTGCTTGTCGCCCTTTATCTTCGCGACAAGGGCAGGCCCAAACGGCCGTTGAAGATCCGGCTGCTATTCAATTTCTACAGTAGCTCCCTGCCCATGGCCGTCGGAGGGCTGTTGCTCCTCTTGTGGGTGGAATGGGCCATGTGGGCGTATCGACCGATCACCAGTGCTGAGAAGATCGGGGGCGTCGGCATGGCCCTCTTGATCTTCATTGCCGCGCTGTTGATTTTCCCGCATCTCCTGTTTCTTTTGCTGGCGCCGCGCCTGGCACGCAAGGAAGGGGGGGACGCCTCACGATTCCTCGAAGGGGTCCGCGCCCGGGGTTTCGGTCGCTTCCGGAGAATTTGGCTCAGCGGCACAGTTACAACGGCCGGGACACTCGGTCTGATGGGCGTCCTGTTCATGTCGGAGTCGTTTCACCGCGTCGAACGCTGGCGCGACGGCGATGGCATGGCAACGGTGTGGGAGCTGGTCACCGCCTATCCGTTTCTGCCCTTCGCCCTGCTGGCCGTCGCCGCCATGCAACCTCTGGCATGGATGCTGGCTCCGGACTGGGGCGCGAACGACGGCGATATACAGGCGTATATCGACGGCACGGGGGAAGGCGCGGCCCCGACGCCAGGAAGCCCGATTGCCTTGCGCGGGCTGGTCGTCGGCGCCTGCATCGCCAGCCTGCTGGTCTTGATCTATCCACTGCATCTCAGCATCGCCGCGAGAGGCGTCAAGGACGGTCGGAGGGCCATCGACGCCATGTCGGAGGCCGTGGTCATCCTGATGAATTCGCATGAGGACGACGACCGGACGATGCCGGAAATCGCCGATACGCTGAACCGGGTCGGCTACTGGACGCCGGAGGCGCCGGAGGCAGGGCTGGGTTCGCTTGTCGCCAATGCCAGCGAAATGTTCCCGGACAACTGTACGGTGCGAATCACCGCCGGGACCCTGGCCCCGTCAGTCCAGGAGTCCCGGAGTATTCTTGACGCAGAGGCGGGGGAACCGGAACTGAAGTTCTGCGTTGTCGCCGCCTGCGCACCGCCGTTTACCTGGAGCGCGACGCCGGCACTGCTGCTGATCACCAGCCATCCTAGCGAAGCTGAAGGCTGGCAGGGTTACGGGTATGCCGATGTCTTCGCCAACGGTGTGGCGCCCGCCCCCGGCGGTTACTGCATGGCCGACGGCAGCCTGGCCGACAGCTATCAGGGCTAGCGCGCGGCATTCGGTTTCGTGCTAGGGTCGGCGCCGGCCGGGGATCGCCGGCCTTCTCTTTCTGCCGCGCCTCGAGGGAGCCGCCCGCCGGTGGACATCATCGCCGACCCCCTGTTCTACGCCGCCGCGGTTCCCGCGGTGCTGATCGCCGGGATTTCCAAGGCGGGAATCGGCGGGGGCCTCGGCATCGTTTCGGTGCCGCTGATGACGCTGGTGATCTCGCCGGTACAGGCGGCGGGCATCATGCTGCCGCTGCTGTGCGCCATGGACATCGCCGGGCTGTGGGTCTATCGCGGCACCTGGCACCGGCGCAACATGGCGCTGATGCTGCCCGGCGCGCTGACCGGCATTGCCGTCGGCGGGCTGTCCTTCCATTACCTGAATGACGACATCGTCAAGCTGATCGTCGGCACGGTGGCGCTGTCCTTCGTGATTTACCGCCTGGCGGGGGAGGCCGTATTGCGCCTGGCCGAGCGGCCGGCCACGCGGCCGGGGCCGCGCGGGGCAATCTGGGCCGGGGTGGCGGGATTCACCAGCACCGTCGCCCATGCCGGCGCGCCGCCGGTGCAGGTGTACCTGCTGCCGCAGCGCCTGGATAAATCGGTCTACGTCGGCACGATGGTGGTGTTCTTCGCGGTGGTCAACTATACCAAGTTGATCCCCTACGGGCTGCTGGGGCAGCTCTCGCCGGGCAATCTCGGCACGGCGCTGGCGCTGGCCCCGGCGATCCCGGTCGGGGTGTGGATGGGGCTGCGCTTCCACCGCATGCTGAGCGACAAGTGGTTCTACCGGATCGTGTTCGCCATCCTGACGCTGACGGGCGTGCGGCTGCTTTCGGACGGCATCGCGAGCCTCGGCGCCGGGTAGGCGGAGACCATGGACGACGCTACAATCATCCTGCATGCGGCGGTGCTGATCGCCGCGCTTCTCCAGGCCGCAACCGGCCTCGGCTTCGGCTTGCTGGCGGGACCGGTCATCCTGCTGGTGCTGAACAGCGGTTCGGCCATTCAGATCTCGCTGGTGCTGAGCCTGCTGATCTGCGTGGTGCTGGCGCCTTCGCTGGTGCGCAGCGTCGACCGGACGCTGCTCAAGCGCGTCATGCTGGGAAGCGTCGCGGGCCTGCCGCTCGGCATCCTGCTGTTCCGGGCCATCGACGTCGGTACGCTGAAGCTGCTGGCCGGCGGCGCGGTGTTCTACATGGTGCTGACGGTGACCGGCGCGATCCGGCTTCCCGAAACGCACGGCGATGCCCAGAGGGCCCGCGATCTCGGCACCGGCGTCCTGTCGGGCCTGATGAGCACCAGCCTCGCGATGCCCGGTCCCGCCGTCGCCGCCCGCATGGCCGCGTTGGCGCAGCCCAAGCACGCCATTCGAGCTACGGTGCTGATGACGCTGACCCTGTCCAACATCGCGGCCATCGGCTTCCAGGGGGCGCTGGTCGGCATCGCAAAGGAGACCCTGCTGCTGACGGCCTTTCTTGCGCCGGCCACGCTGGCCGGCGTATTCATCGGGCGGCTGGCCGTCGGCCGGATCAGCGAGCGGGGGTTCCGGATCATCGTGTCGGTGCTGCTGGCGATCACGTCGCTCAGCCTGATCGCCAACGCAGTCGCGGGGATGCTGGGCTATGTCTGACAGGCTGGGACGTCTCGACGAATTGCCGCGCGCGCAGTTCGGCCATTACCCGACGCCGCTGGAGGCGATGCCCAATCTGGCGGCGGCGCTGGGGCGCGGCGGCGGGCTCTACGTCAAGCGTGACGACTGCACCGGCCTCGCGTTCGGCGGCAACAAGGTGCGGCAGCTCGAGTTCTATCTCGGCGAGGCTCAGGCGGAAGGCGCCAACACCGTGCTGATCACCGGCGCGGTGCAGTCGAACTTCGCGCGTACGGCCGCGGCGGCGGCGCGCAAGCTCGCCATGGATTGCCATATCCAGCTGGAAGAGCGCGTTGCGAAATCCGATCCGGAATACCGGAACTCGGGCAACGTGTTTCTCGACCGCATGCTGGGCGCGACGCTGTATTCGTATCCGGAGGGCGAAGACGAGGAAGGCGCCGACCGCCGCCTGCACGAGATCGCCAGCGAGCTCAAGGCCGCGGGCCGCCGGCCCTACGTCGTGCCGCTGGCGCCCGGGCACAAGCCGCTGGGCGCGCTGGGCTACGTGGACGCGGCGCGGGAGATCCTCGCGCAGATTGAGGAGCAGTCGCTGCGGATCGACGAGGTGGTGGTGGCGTCGGGCAGCGGGTCGACCCATGCCGGGCTGCTGTTCGGCCTGCGCGCGTTGGGCAACGCGATCCCGGTGACCGGGATCTGCGTGCGCCGCGCGGCGGCTGTCCAGCACGAGCGGATTCTTGCCCGATGCGGCGAAGTCGCCGAACTGCTTGGCGTTGCGCCCGTTGTCGGGGCCGAAGATGTGGTCACGCGCGACGACTGGCTCGCCCCGGGCTACGGCCAGTTGAACGAGCCGACGGTCCGCGCGATCGACCTCGCCGCGCGTTGCGAGGCGCTGATCCTGGACCCGGTCTACACCGGCAAGGTGATGGCCGGCGCGATTCGGCGTGCGGAGCAGACCGGACCGGACCATAACATCCTGTTCATCCATACCGGCGGCAACCCGGCGTCGTTCGCCTACTCGGGACCGCTGACCGAGGCGCTGGAGGCGCTGCGCTCAAACGCCTGAGCGGATGCCACGATCGGTGGCGCGAATCACGACCACGAATGGTGGTCCGGGCGAAGAACACGATGCACTGAGGTTGCGCTGCCGCAGGTTTCACTTGGTCGGCGGCTCGTCCCGCGGGCCGAGCCGGTCGACGATCCTGTCCGCCACCGGCATCGCCAGGTCGGGGACCAGCGCCAGGGGAATCAGCAAGAGCCGCAGCGGGAGCACGCCGACAGGTGCCAGCAGCAGCGCGGCGATTCCGAACACGCTGCCGAATATCGGCAGCGGCGACGGCCCGTCGTGCGAGCGGCGGTGGATGCGGTCGGCCGCGAAGAAGACGTTGTAGGCGGTGAACTTCAGCCACAACACGCCCAGCACCGCCACGCCGATCCAGCGCCCTATCTCATACATCGCCCATACCGTCAGCCCAGTTCCACTTGGTAACGGTGGGTCGCGGTCAGGCATCGGCTGACGCGCCATTCGACCGGGCTGCCGTCGAGGGCCAGCGCGGTGCGGTCGATTTCCAGGAGCGGCGTGCCGGGGGCCACGGCGAGCAGCTTTGAGTCGCGTTCGTCCGCGGCAACGGCGGAGAGGCGCTCGACCGCACGGGCGATGGTGACCCCGTAGCGGCGCTCATAGAGATCGTACAGCGTATTGGGGACCTCCCGGATATCGGCAAGATCGGAGAACAGTTTCTGCGGCACGGCGATCGTCTCGGCGATCGCGACGCGGCCGTCGAGTTCGCGCACCCTCCGGATGCGGGTCACCGGCGCGCCGCGGCCGATGTCCAGCCGCGCCGCCTCGACGCGCCCTGCGAGGCCCCTTCGCAGCGAGAGCAGGCGGCTTTCGGGCAGGCGGCGCTCGCCATCCGGGCCGACCAGGTGGAAGAAGTGGAACAGCGCGCGCTGGTCGTCATGCTCGGCGACGAACGTGCCGCGGCCCTGACGGCGCACGACGACGTTGTCAGCCGCGAGCGCGTCCAGCGCCTTGCGCACCGTGCCCTGGCTGACGCCGAACTCGTCTGCCAACTGAAACTCGCTGGGCAGCACTGCCCCCGGCTGCCAGTCGCCGGCGATCAGCCGCTGCAGCATCAAGGCCTTGACCTGCGCATAGAGCGGCCGCGCCCTCGGAGTCTCGGTCGCCGCAGGTTCGGGAGTTCCGTCCATTCCGCATGATATCGCAACCGTTGACTCCAGGGCAATACTTATGTCTTATATAAGACTTAAGGTTTTTAGGGGCGCGCGCCCCGACTTACCAACATCCAACGAAACAAGGGGAAGGCAGATGCCTCCGCATTTTCTGGTTCACAATCCCGAAGATTCAGCGGGCGTCATCGTCGTCGAGGACGCCAAGGCGGGCATGGAGCTCGAGGGCTGGGTGATGGACACGGACGAGACCATCCATGTCGCCGCGCTGGACGACATCCCGATCGGCCACAAGGTGGCGCTGGGCGACATCGCCAACGGCGATACCATCATGAAATATGGCCACGACATCGGCAAGGCGGTCGCCGACATCAAAAAGGGCGGGCATCTGCACGTCCATAACGTCAAGACGAAGAGGTGGTAGGGATGGCCGATACGAAATTCATGGGATACCGCCGCGAGAACGGCCGCGTCGGCATCCGCAACCACGTCATCATCCTGCCGCTGGACGATCTGTCCAACGCCGCCTGCGAGGCGGTGGCCAACAACATCAAGGGCACGCTGGCGATCCCGCACCCATACGGCCGCCTGCAGTTCGGCGCCGACCTGGACCTGCATTTCCGCACCCTGATCGGAACGGGGTGCAACCCGAATGTCGCCGCCGTCATCGTCATCGGCATCGAGCCGGGCTGGACCGGCCGCGTGGTCGACGGCATCGCCAAGACCGGCAAGCCGGTCGAGGGCTTTGCGATCGAGCGCAACGGCGACCACAAGACCATCGAGATGGCCAGCCGCAAGGCCAAGGAGTTCGTCCACTGGGCGTCTGAAAAACAGCGCGAAGACGCCGATGTTTCAGAGCTCTGGGTGTCGGTCAAGTGTGGTGAATCCGACACCACATCGGGCCTTGCGTCCAATCCGACGGTCGGCAACGTCATCGACAAGATCGACCCGCTGGGGGCCTATACCTGCTTCGGCGAAACCTCGGAATTGACCGGCGCCGAGATGATCTGCGCCACCCGCGGCAAGACCAACGAGGCCAGCGAAAAGTTCATGAAGACCTGGCAGGCCTACATGGACGAGGTCATAGAGCCGCACAAGACCTCCGACCTGTCGGACAGCCAGCCGACCAAGGGCAATATCGAGGGGGGCCTCACCACCATCGAGGAAAAGGCCTTCGGAAACCTCGAGAAGATCGGCAAGAATACGCAGTATGTCGACGTGCTGGAGCCGGCGGAGGAGCCGGCCAAGGGCCCGGGACTCTATTTCATGGACACCTCTTCCGCCGCGGCGGAATGCGTGACCCTGCAGGCTGCGGCGGGGTTTGTCGTGCACCTGTTCCCGACCGGACAGGGCAACGTCATCGGCAATCCGATCGAACCGGTCATCAAGCTGACCGCCAACCCGCGCACCGCGCGCGAAATGGCAGAGCATATCGACGTCGACGTGTCGGGCATCCTGCGCCGCGAGATGACGCTGGACGAGGCCGGCGACGCGTTGCTGGAGATGACCCTGCGCACCTGTAACGGCCGCTATACGGCAGCCGAGGCGCTGGGCCACCGTGAGTTCGTGCTGACCAAGCTCTATCGCAGCGCCTGAAATCGCCGCAGACGATCCTGCAAGACCGGGCCGGCGCCCCAAGGAGCCGGGCCCGGTTTTCCCTTCCGTCGGCTCGCGGCGGGCGGCCACGAGCGGCCGGCGCCAACAACCGAACAAGCTGCACGGGAGGCGAATCACGGTTACACTCGGTCCGGTTCAGCAACATGCATTTCCGCGGGCATGCGCTTGTCCGGCAGAAAGAGACGCCGATGGATACGGTCACCCTCACCCTTAACGACATGTACGGCCTTGCCTCGCGCGTGCTGGTCAGGAGCGGCACCAGCGAGGCCAATGCGGGCCACGTCGCCACCGCGCTTTCGGTGGCCGAGGCCGATGGCCTCTCGGGCCACGGCCTGTCGCGTCTGCCGAGTTATTCGGCGCAGGTGCGCAGCGGCAAGGTGAACGGCGCCGCAACGCCGGTGGCGACGGATGATCCGGGCAAGGCGGTAGTGCGGATCAATGCCAAAGACGGCTTCGCCTTCCCGGCAATTGCGATGGCGATCGACAGGTTGGTCCCGCTGGCCCGCAAATTCGGCGTTTCCGCCGCCGCGATCGGCCATTCGCATCATTGCGGCGCACTTGGCTATCACGTCGAGCGCCTTGGCGAACAGGGCCTCGTCGGCATCATGTTCGCCAACAGCCCGGCGGCAATCGCACCGTGGGGCGGCAGCAAGGCGCTGTTCGGCACCAACCCCATCGCCTTCGCGGCGCCGCGCAACGCCGGCACGCCGCTGGTGATCGACCTGTCGCTCAGCAAGGTGGCACGCGGCAAGATCATGGTCGCGGCGCAGAAGGGCGAGGCGATTCCCGAGGGCTGGGCGGTGGACAGCGCCGGTCGGCCCACCACCGATGCCAAGGCGGCGATGGCGGGCACCATGCTGCCGATGGGTGATGCCAAGGGTTCGGCACTGGTAATGATGGTCGAAATCCTGGCAGCAACACTGACCGGCGCCAGTTACGGCTATGAGGCAAGTTCGTTTTTCGACGCCGAAGGCAAGCCTCCGCGCGTCGGCCAGAGCCTGATCGCCATCGATCCGGAGGCCACGGTCGACATTTTCACCGGCAATGCGTTTGGCGGACGGCTCGAAGCGCTGATCTCGCAGATCCGGATGCAGCCGGGCACGCATGTGCCCGGGGTCAATCGCGAATCACGGCGCCGCGAGGCGCGCCACAACGGGGTCAACATCCCGGCCGCGCTGCACCAGCAACTGACCACTCTGGCGGGCGGCTGACCGGAACTCGGCCGATCGTCGGGAAATGAAATCTCAGACGGCCGCAACGGCCCGCAGGCGCCTGTACGGCGGCAGCAGCAGGATCGCCGCGTACAGCGCCGCCGACCCATAGAACAGGACGCCGAATCCCCAGGCCTGCGCCAGCAGCGGCGCGGCCCCGGCGGTCACCGTGCTGAGCGCGCCGTTGATCGCCCAGGCCCATGGGACGAGCGCAGTGTCATCCCGCTGCGCCAGAGCCAGGCCTTGCGGGAACAGCTGGCCGACGACCAGGCCCCCGGGGGCGATCAGCACGATCAGCCCAACGATCTTCGCGGCCAGAGGCCAGGCCAGCATCCAGCCGATCGCCGGCCCGATGAACAGCCCAACCGCAATGGCGTAGAGCGCCGCCGCGGCGGCCACGGCGCCATGCGACAGCCCTGACCGGAACACCCGGTCGCTGGCGAGGCTCCCGAGCCCGGTGAACAGGATCAGCGCCCCCAGGACGATGGCGATGGCCAGCCCCGGATTGCCGAACAACAGGCCGGCGCGCTGCATGACACCGATCTCCAGCAGCATGAAGCCGGCGCCGAGACAGAAGAAGAACGCCAGGTGATATAGCGAGCGTCGCGTCCGTGGCGGACCGCGACGCACCGCCAGCGGCCCGAGGATGACGACGAATGCGAGCACTGCAACGGCCGCGACGATCACAACGCGCGTTGCGTGGGCCAGTTCGTGGAACCGCGTGATCTTCCCCGAAAAGATCTTCGCCCAGAATTCGGAATTCGTGTAGTTGCTGTTGGCGAACAGGTCGAGATAGAAGGGCCGGTCGTCGGTGACCACCTCGAAACGCAGGCCGGTTTCCTCACTGAGCGCCCGCAATACGGCCTCGGGGTCCGCAGCCTGCGCGACGCGCGCATAAGCCTCGTATTCGGGATGGGGCGGCCGCCCCGGGGCATAGGCGACTTGGTACCCGACCCGCGCCGCGTTGCGTTCCAGGCGCGCGACATCCGCCTCGCTCCAGCCGGCCGGTTTGAAAAGCAGCGGATTGTCGTCGAATATGCCCGTCCAGTGACCGTTCGGGTGATTTGGTTTGAACAGCACGACAATGGTGCGCGCCGGGTCGGAGTCGGCATGGTGCTGGTCGAGATAGCGGCGCAAGGCGCCGATGACGTTGACCTTGTTGACCTGTAATATGACGGCATAGCCGTCCCGCGTCAGCCGCCCGAATATCGCCTCGAGACCCTCATAGGTGAACAGGAACTGCGTCGTCCCGCCGAGCGCGCCCGCGTAGTACGATGCGGTGGCGCCGCTGAACGACAGCAGGATCTGGTCATAGCGCCGGGTGTCGCGCTCGAGGAAGACCCGGCCCTCGGCGATCTGCAGATCGACCATCGGCTCGCCCAGCAACTCGGCAACGCCGTATCCGTCGAGCCCCCGGGCTCCGGCAACCAGTTCAGCGTTGAGTTCGACTCCCGTGACCCGGGTCGCGCCGTTGCCGAACTGGTGCAGGCTCATCAGATCGGCGCCTGCGCCCGCGAACATCACCAGCGCGTTCGCCGGGGGGTCAAGCAGCATCGCCGGCCTGGTGGCCAGATGCGACAGCGGCTTCCCGGTGTCCGTATCGTAGGGCCATACCCAGGCCATGCCGTCGCCATTGGCCAGCGACATCATGGCGTAGGGGCGCGCGTTCGCGCCGTCCCAGACCACCGCGCCGACCCGGGTGTAGCTGTTCCAGTCGCGCCAGACCTCTCGAATGTCCTCCTGGTAGCGATAGTCCCGCGCCAGGTAGTTGGCGTTGACGGGCGGCTCGATTCGCTCGGCATACCAGTCGGCGCGGGGCAAGAGCCCCAGCGCCACCGCGGCAAGAACGCCGGCCGCCGCCAGCATGCGGCGCACGGGCCAGACATAGGCGGCGCCCGCCAGAAGCACGACAACGGCGGGGACGGTGACCGAGAGTGCGTAATCCGTCGTCTCCATGACCAGGATCGCCGCCATGCAGCCGACAGCCGCGCCGATCAGGTCGGATGCGTAGAGGCGGCCGTACAAACCGGTGTCCGTGGTCGTGAACAGAAGAGCAAGCAGCGCCCCGAACAGGAAGTACGGCAGGCTGAGGCCGAGGCCCACGACGAAGGCGGTCTTCAGCCCATACCCGATTCCGGTGACCAGAACACCTTTGAGGCCGTCGCTCCTGCCGGCTTCGGCGACCACGGCGTTCAGTATGGCCTTCTGGTCGGCGGCGAGGAAATGCGCGTGCACCAGAAGCGCCGCGATCGCGACGCACAGCCAGAACAGCAGGATTTCGCGCCTGACCGGCAAGGTGCGAATGTCGAACAGGCTGAGCAGGGAGCTGGCGCCGCTGAGCCCCAGCATGGCCAGCGCGATGGCAAGGTAGATCAGGCTCGGCCCGACCGCGAAATTGATCGTGCGGACAGTGTTGATCTCGAAAGCCAGCAGCGCGAGCGCGACCAGGAACGTTCCCGCGAACAGGCTGATCCTGTCGATGACCGTGCCGAAGCCGGCGGAGCCTATGGTTACTGCCGTCATGCACCCTCGAAGAAAACCCGCCGCCATTGTCGCGCGCTCGCAGTGCCGCGGACGGAACCCGGTTATAAGGGAAAAACGGTTAAGGAACCGTTGTGCGTGACCTGACCGGCGTCCCCGGCCCAGCTATTGCGGAAACAGCACGATCTTGGCCGCAGCGGTGCGGCCGGCATCGAGATCGCGAAACGCCGCCGGGCCATCTTCGAGCGGGCGATGTTCCACCCAGGAAAGGTCCCCCAGCGCGCCGCGGTAAAGCGCATCGGCCGAGGCACGCAGGTCGGCGGTCGTGTAGGTGTAGACACCGATAAAGCCGAGTTCGGCAAGGGTGATCTTGCGGACGTCCAGTTCGCCCGACGAATCCTGCAGTCCGACATGGACGACGATCCCGCCGGGCCGGGCGGCATGAACCGCCAGATCCCGGGTCTTCGGCGCGCCGACGCAATCGAAGGCGAGGTGGGCGCATTGCCCGGCCGGGTCGGTATCGGCGGGGTCGAAACAGTTGATGCCCGCCTTGGCGGCCGTTTCCCGGCGCAGCTTGTTCGTCTCGGCCAGACGGACCGAGCGGGCGCCGCGGGACTTTACCACCAGGGCCGTCAACAGCCCGACCGCACCGCCGCCGATCACCATCACATCGCACTCGGCCAGCGGCCGCCACGACGCACGCTCGGCCAAATCGACCGCATGCCAGGCGGTTGCCGTCGGTTCGGTCAGCGCCGCCTGCGACGGAGTCATGCCGTCGGGAAGGTCCACCAGGCAATGTTCCGGGATGGTCACGAATTGCGCGTAGGCGCCCGGCCGAGTCATGCCGATCATGGTCCGGTTTTCGCACAGATTGCTCCGTCCGGTCAGGCAATAGTTGCAGTGGCGACAGACGATCAAGGGATTCATGGAGACGCGCCGGCCGGCGCCCTCGCCGGCCACCACTTCCCCGGCGGCCTCGTGCCCCAGGATCAACGGCGGCACGCGGCGCGGATCGTGTCCGTGCCACGCGTGCATGTCCGACCCGCAAATGCCGACCGCGTCGATCCGGACCAGCGCCTCCCCCGGACCCGGCGCCGGATCCGGCTCGTCGCGGTATTCGAGCGTTTCGGGCGCGATGTAAACGAGTGCCTTCATTTTGCGTGCCTCTCCAGTCCGCCTTATTTCGCGGTGAACCCGCCGTCCACGAAAATCACCTGCCCGGTAATGTAGTCCGAGGCCGGCGCCGCGAGGAATACCGCGGGACCGTCAATATCGCTCAACTCTCCGTTACGGCCGATCGCCGTCTGCGCGGCCAGGGTCTGCAGCATCGCTTCGTCGTTATACAGCGGCGCCGTCAGTTCGGTCGGGAAGAACCCGGGGGCGAGCGCATTGCAGGTGATGCCGAACCGCGACCACGCCTCGGCCATGGCGCGGGTCAGCTGCACCACCCCGCCCTTGGACGCGCCATAGGCAATGCCGTTGGCAAACGCGCGGACCGACTGCAGGGAGGCGATGTTGATGATTTTGCCCCGGCCCCTGGCCTTCATCCCCGGCACCAGCGCCCGCGACAGCACGAACGGCGCGGTCAGGTTGAGCGCAAGGGTCCGGTTCCAGGACTCGAGCGTGACGTCATCCACCGGCTCACGCAGGTTGACCCCGGCCGCGTTGACCAGGATGTCGGGGGCGCCGAACGGTTTCCCGGCCGTGTCGGCGAGGCCCTCGAGTGTTACGGTATCCTCGATGTCCGCCACAAGACAGGCGGCGCGGCCGCCCGCCGCCTCGACCTCTTCCTTCGCCTCATCCAGCCTGTCGGCCCGGCGCGCGGCCAGCACCACCGCCGCGCCGGCCCGCGCCAATGCAAGGCCGATGCGGCGCCCGAGTCCGGAACTGCCGCCGGTGACCAGCGCGACACTGCCGGCGAGGTCGAACAGGGAAGCCCCGGGCATTTCCAAGACTCCTTACTCGGATCCCACCAGATCGAATTCCTCGGTCGGGAAATACTTCCGCAGGCGGATATCCGCTGTGCGAGCATGGCCTTCCATCCCCTCCAGGCGCGAGATGCGGGCGGTCGCTTCCGCGATCGGCTTCGCGCCGTCGCGCGTCGCCCGCTGCCAGGTGACGATCTTCATGTATTTATGGACCGACAGACCGCCCGTATACCGCGCCGCGCCTGAGGTCGGCAGGACGTGGTTGGTGCCGGAGGCCTTGTCGCCGAACGCCACCGTGGTTTCCTCGCCCAGGAACAGCGAGCCATAGCATTTCAGGCGGTCAAGCCACCAGTCGAGATCGGCGGCCTGGACGGTCAGATGTTCCGGGGCGTACTCGTCGGAGGTCGCCGCCATTTCCTCGCGGTCGGAGCAGAGGATGACTTCGGCGTAATCCCGCCAAGCCGCCACGGCGTTGTCCCGGTTCATCTCCGGAAGGTCCTCGATATGGCGAGGCACCAGTCTCATCACATTCTCGGCCAGCGCCCGATCGTCGGTGACGAGCCAGACAGGCGAGTTGTAGCCGTGCTCCGCCTGGCCCACCAGGTCGGCGGCGACAATATCCGCATCGGCATTGGCATCGGCAAGGATCAGGCTATCGGTCGGGCCCGCAAACATGTCGATACCGACGCGGCCGAACAGGATGCGCTTGGCCTCGGCGACGAACTGGTTGCCCGGCCCGACCAGGATGTCCGCTTCCGGCTGGCCGAACAGGCCGAACGCCATGGAGGCGACGCCCTGCACGCCGCCCATGGCCAGGATGGCGTCTGCGCCGCACAAATCGGCCGTATAGATGATCGCCGGATTGATGCCCACGTCCGGACGCGGCGGCGAGCAGACGGCGATATGCTCGCAGCCCGCGACCTTGGCCGTGGTGACGGTCATGACGGCGGACGCGATATGGCTGTAGCGGCCACCCGGCACATAGCAGCCGGCGGACCGGCAGGGGATGCTTTTCTGTCCCGCGACCAGGCCCGGCACCACCTCGATCTCGATATCGGTCAACGTGTCCATCTGGGCCTCGGCGAAACGCCGGACATTGTCGTGCGAAAACCGGATGTCATCCTTCAGCTTCTGCGGCACCTGTTCAGCTGCCGCGGCGATCGCATCGGGCGTCAGGATGATGTCGCCGTTATAACGGTCGAACTTCTCCGCATAGCGCCGGGCGGCTTCCTCTCCGCCCTTTTCGATCTCGTCGAGAATCCCCTGAACCGTTTCCCGAACGTCGCCCGCATCCGTAGTCGACTTCTTCTCGGCTTTCTTCAGATATTCACGAGGCATGGATAACTCCTATTTGTAGACATCCGGCAGCAGCGTCGTCGAGACGGCCGGGAAATAGGCGATCAGCAAGACCACCATCAGCATGAAGAACACGAAGGGCACGGCGCGCGCCGCGATCTTTAGGATGGATTCTCCGGTCAGCCCGGAGACTACAAACAGGTTCAGGCCCAGCGGTGGTGTAATGAAACCGACTCCCAAAGAGGTGATCATCATCACGCAGAACTGGATCTCGTTCATCCCGATTTCATCCGCCAGCGGCTTGAGAAGCGGGGCCAGGATGACGATGTTCGGCGTGGTTTCCATCACGCAACCGGCGGCGATCAGGATGCCGATCATCAGCAGAATCAGGATGTAGGGATTTTCCGTCAGGGTGGTGACGGCATAGACGAAGCCCTGCGGCACGCCAATGGCGGCAAGGGTCTGCGCCAGCGGCAGTGAAAAGGCTATGATCGGCAGGATCACCCCGTTCACCCGGGCCGAACTGACCAGCATGGCCGGGAAGTCGGATAGCTTGATGGTCTTGAGAATGAAGCCCAGCATAATCGTGACCACCACGGCGGTCGCGCCGGCCTCCGTGGGCGTCAGGCGGCCGGAAAAGATTCCGTAGAAGATGATCGCCGGCACGATAAAGGCGTACCAGCCGTCTTTGAGAGCGGCGCCGATGTTCCCGGCCCATTCACCCCAGCTGATGCCACCGCCGGATTCATAGGCGTAGCGGCGATTCACCACGATATTGGTCACCAGAATGGAACCGAGAATCAGAAGGCCGGGAATGAGCGCGGCCTGAAACAGCACGGATGCCGATATGCCGAGCACGAGGCCGATGATGATATAGGCGATGGACGGCGGGATCAGGATGCCGGTGCAGGCGCCGGCCGCGACCAGGGCGCAGGCATATGGCCGCGGATAGCCCGATTCGACCAGACGATTGATCGTCATCCGCCCAACCGCCGCGGCGCCCGCGGCATCGGATCCGGAAATCGCCGAAAACATGCCGCAGACGATGACCGTTGCCGACCCGAAACCGCCCTTGGTCCAGCAGGTCAATGCCTCCGCGACATTCAGGAATTTCCGGCTGAGCCCGGTCCTGACCAGAACGTCGCCGGTGAGGATAAACAGTGGCACCGCGGTCAGGGCAAAGGCGTCGATACCGTCGAACAGCGATTCGCCCAGAAGTGAGAGCGGCAGGACGCCCGACCACATCAGCATGCCGATGGCGGTAGCGCCAATGGCCGCCCAGATCGGAATACCGATCGCACAAAAGAACACGAAAATAAGAACCGGACCGTAGAAGTCCCATCCCAGTTCGACTGTCTGCTGTTGCAAATTTTGCCAGAGCATCGGTGTCGCCCCCTAATCGAAAAGCTGCTCGCCTTCGTGGACGGCCTTGCCGGCACGAAGATCGGCGATATCGCGTTTGAGGGACTGCAGAAGACGATAGATCATCAGGCTGAAGCCCGTTGGCACGGCCATAAGGAACCACACCATGGGCACCCGCAGACCATGGCTGACAGACTGGAATTTCCAGGCGACAGCCACCGTTTCCAGAGACCAGTAAAGGGCGAATATGGCGACCACGCCCATCACCAGATCACCAAGGATGTAGAGAAGGGCTTTGATCCGCGGGGGTACGTAATGATACAGGACATCGATTCGGATATGCGCACGGTCCCGAACCGCCGCGGCAGCACCGATCCACGCCAGATAAATGAAGGCGTACCGGACGACTTCCTCACCCCAGATCGAGGAATAGGCGAAGAGCTCGCGCCGGATCACTTCGACGGCCATCGTCACTACCAGCATCGTATAGAAAACCAGCAGCGCCCATCGCTCTATGTTTCTGTCGATCAGCCTGAAATACCGCATGGCTACACCTGTCTGGTTCAAGCACCTCGAACCTCCAAGGGCTTGCGCTAGGCCCGCCACCGGGCCATGGGAAATGCGGTCGAAAATTGCACCGCCGGAAGCTGGAGCCAGCTTCCGGCGGTTTCGGCGACCTAGGCGTCGTGCACGTAGTAGCGGCCCATCGTGTTGGCACCGTCTTCAAGCTTGTCGAACGTGGCCATGGAGCCGGCCAGCTCCTTCTTGAACTCGTCCCACTCGCCGCGCTGATAGCCGCCGGCGGCCTTCCATTCGCCCAACTGATCGTCGCTCAGTGAATGAAACTGGACGCCCGATTTGATCAGCTCTGCCATGGCGTAGTTCCGAGCAGCCGGAACCTTTGCGAGGTTCTGTTGCGCGGTAATTTCGGACGCGAATTCGACACCTTCCTGCACCGCCTTCGGCAGGGAATTGAACCATTCCAGGTTACAGGAATAGACCTGACTGTCGGGTACCGCCTGGGTGAAGGTGACGTGGCTCAGGATATCCTTGAAGCCGAAAACGTACAGCGCGCCGACGGAGGGGTCGAGCGCGTCGGCCACACCCTGCTTGATCGCGGACGGCGTTTCGCCCCAGGCGACCGGCGTCGGATTGGCGCCCACCAGGCGGTAGTACTGCTGGAGCATCTTCGAACCCGGCACACGGAACTTGACGCCGTTCAGGTCGGATGGCGACAAGACGGCGCCCGCGCCGCCCTTGCGAACGGCGACGACGCGCGGGTCGATCACGACATAGAACAGGGCCTTGAATCCCTTTGCTTCGATCTTCGGGTGGACCTCGCTCTTCCACGCCTCGGACGTCACCAGATTCACGAAACGCTGATTGGAGCCGCAGAAATAGGGCAGGTTGATCAGGTCGACCGTCGCCGCGAACGGGGCGAAGTTGGACAGCGAATGCTGTGCAGCCTGAATCGTGCCGCCCTGCACCTTTTGCGCCAGCGCGCCGCCGGCACCCAACTGGCCACCGGGTGCGAGTTTCACATAGATCTCGCCATTGGTGGCGTTCTGTATGTTTTCCTTGAGGTCCAGCTGCATGATCGGATAGCTGCGCGACGCCCCGAGGATGTAGGCGGTCGCAATCGTCATGAGGTGCTTCGCAGCCTTTTCGCGGGCTTTTTCCTCTTTCATGGTCTGCGCCACGGCCTTGTCGGACCACAAGGTTCCGGCCGCCCCGGCGACCATGGCGGCGGTAAACGCGCCGGCGCCCGTCAAGCGCAGGAAGTTCCTGCGTTCAGCGGACTTCAGTTCTTTCAAGCTCTGATCGATGCTCATGATTGGTTCGTCTCCCGATGTTCACTGTTTCCGGAATTCTCGTTCTTGGCTCCCGCCTTCCGTTCCCGGAACAGAATGACAGCAACAAAAAAGATGCAGGCGGCGAACAGGGTCAGCATTTCCTGCACGTCTGTCAGAAAGACCTTGAACCCCAGGGTGCCCACAACGACGTTGGTGAAAAACAGAAGGAAAAGCCCGCCGGATATCAAGACGAGATACCTGTCCGTAACCCACATTTTGCGCCTCCTCCGATTCGTCGCGGGGTCAATGTAAGCGCTTGCATCGCAGAATGCAAGCGCTTACATTAAAAATCCTGGGTTTGTTTTGCAGCAAACCGCAACAGGCTATGTTTCAGAGATGGATAAGGCGTCAAAACCGACCCTGGAGGATGTCGCAAGAACGGCCGGGGTTTCGTCGGCGACGGTATCCCGGTGTTTCAACGAACCGGACCGGGTCGTCGCGGCAACCCGCGAGCGCGTCATGCGCATTGTCGAAGAGTTGGGCTATACGCCGCATTTTGGTGGACGGGCGCTGGCGTCCAACCGATCCAACACCATGGGCGCGGTCATCCCGACCATGGAAAACGCCATCTTCGCACGCGGCATTCAGGCCTTTCAGGAAACGCTGACAGAAGCAGGCGTAACCTTGCTGGTCGCGAGTTCCGGCTACGATCCGGAGAGGGAGTACGAACAAATCCGCACCCTGGTCAGTCAGGGTGCCGATGGCCTGCTGCTGATCGGCTCGGCCCGTTTGGAGAAGACATACAACTTCTTGAGAATCCGCCGCATTCCCTATGTGATCACCTGGAACTATTGCACGGAGACCGACTGCTTCAACGTCGGATTCGATAATCGCAAAGCGGCCTGTGACCTCGCGAGAAAGGTCCTCGAGTTCGGCCACCGGAACATTGCGATGATCTCGGCCGCGGCGGCGTTCAATGACCGCGTGCGCGACCGGATCGAAGGCGTGCGCGCCGCGCTGAACGAGTGGGGGCTTTCGGCCGC
>CAJICD010000020.1_pt1 | contig 24837 bp, 21 predicted proteins | sample 9199521 | NCBI WGS metagenome assembly CAJICD01 (sample SAMEA7708321, study PRJEB35096) | sediment metagenome | biome: marine neritic benthic zone biome [ENVO:01000025]; feature: sediment [ENVO:00002007]; material: shallow marine sediment [ENVO:03000034] sea grass bed [ENVO_01000059] ...
ACCTCTCGGCGGCGCGTGGCGAGGTCGTCAGGCTGCCGGTCGATCTGGACGAGCTCGTGTTCTAGGCGTCTCAAATGATCGTCCAGCTCTTCGCCATCGTCGCGCCGGTGATGATCGCCGTCGCGGTCGGCTACGTGATGGCGCGGCTGGGCAAGAAGGAAGAGCCCGAATACGTCACCCTGCTGGTGACCTATGTGGGCACGCCCTGCCTCGTATTCTCGACCCTGGCGAACATCACGCTGGATCTCTCCGCGGTCGGGCAGATCGTCGGCGCCTCGGCGCTCAGTCTCGTGCTCGCGGCGGCCGTGGGTTATCCACTGCTCCGGCTGACGCGGCTGTCGGTGCGCGGCTATCTGCCCTCGCTCATGCATCCGAACACCGGCAATATGGGGCTGCCGTTGTGCCTGTTCGCGTTCGGCGAGGAGGGGCTGGCGCTGGGCATCGCCTTTTACGTCGTGATCGCATCGAACCATTTCGTCACCACGCCGATCGTTGCGTCGGGCAGCCTGTCGGTCCGGCGCATCGCGCGCAGCCCGATCATCTATGCGGTACTCATCGCGTTCGGCTTCCTGGTGACTCGGACCGCGGTGCCGGAATGGATCAACAACGCAACGCGGCTGCTCGGCGGAATGACGATTCCGTTGCTGCTGATCACACTGGGCTTTTCGCTCGCCCGCCTGAAGGTCGACAATCTGCGGACCAGCCTCTTCCTTGCCGTTGCGCGGCTGTGTATCGGCTTTGCGGTTGGCCACGCGATCGCCGAAGTCTTCGGCCTCGAAGGGATTGCCCGCGGCGTTGCGATTCTGCAGGCATCGATGCCCAACGCCGTCTTCAATTACCTGTTCGCCAAGCAGTACGATGCCGAGCCGGACGGCGTCGCCGGCATGGTCGTGGTCTCGACGCTGCTGAGCTTCGCCGCCCTGCCGCTGCTCCTCTGGTACCTGCTGTAGGCGCCGTACCTATGTAAGCCCCGCATAGCGGTAGATTGATTTGGAATTTTCGCTCATAGTTGTAAGGTTCTAACATTCAACCGGGGAAAGCCGTACGATCCCCGGGAGTTCAGAGATTCGAGACGCAGCGCGCGGGCGGTTTTACCCGTTGGCGAAAGATCGCCGGCGCTGCGGCAATCCCTGTCGAGGAAAGCCGTGTTACTGGAGGAGCCACTGATATGAGCGAACACCCCTGGCAATCCGAGGACTGGTTCGTCAGTTCCTGGAACTACGAAAATGAGGTGACCAAGGATTTCGCCTTCCCCAAGGAAATCAAGATCCACGATGTGACGCTGCGCGACGGGGAGCAGCAAACCGGCATCGCCTATTCGATCGACGACAAGCTGCGCATCGCCGAGGGGCTGGCCGAGGCCGGCATCCACCGGATCGAGGCCGGCCTGCCGGCCGTGTCCAAGGACGATTTCAAGGCGATCTACGAGATCAACAAGCGCAACCTGGGCCCGGAGATCTACTCCTTCTGCCGCTGCATGAAGAACGACGTCGATGCGTCCGTCGATGCCGGCGTCAAGGGCCTGATCATGGAGGTGCCGGCCAGCACGCACCTGATCGAGCACGCCTACAAATGGCCGCTGGAGAAGGCGATCGAGCTGTCGATCGAGGCGACCGGATATGCGCATGAGAAGGGCCTCGAAGTGGTCTTCTTCCCGATCGATTTCTCGCGCTCGGACATCGACTGGGTCATGGCCCTGATCAACCGCGTCGCCGACGAGGGCCATATGGACGCGCTGGCGCTGGTCGACACCTTCGGGGTCGTCTCGCCGCACGCCATGAAGTTCTTCGTGCAGGAGGTCAAGAAGCGGACCGATGTCCGGCTCGAGACCCACTTCCACCAGGATTTCGGCATGGGCGTCGCCAATACGATCATGGCGCTGGCCGAAGGCGCGGAGGTCGTGCATTCGACTGTCCTGGGCATTGGCGAGCGCGCCGGCAACGCACCGACCGAGGATGTGGTCATGGCGCTTCGGACCATGTACGGCATCGATATCGGCATCAATTACGACAAGCTCTATCCGCTGGCCAAGCTGGTGCAGGAAATCTCCGGCATCGACGTGCCGAGCAACCGCTCGGTGGTCGGCGAGCAGCTGTTCCAGGTCGAATCCGGCATCATCGCCAACTGGTTCCGCAATTGCGGTACGGAACACCAGACCGAGCTGTTTCCGTTCCGGCCGGAGTTCGTCGGCCAGCCCAGCGCGGACGTCGTGATGGGCAAGGGCAGCGGCATGGACTCGATCAAGGTCTGGCTGGAGAAGTTCCAGATGAAGGCCAGCGACGAGCAGGCGACCGAAATCCTGATGGGCGTGAAGCAGTTCGGGCTGGACCACAAGCGGCTGCTCACGGACGAGGAGTTCAAGTCCATCGCCAACGGCGTCCTGGAAGGCGCCGCGGCCTGATCATACCCGGTGCGGGGCGGTACGGCGGACCGCCCCGTCATCCGATGACCCACCATCGCGTGGAAGAGAGGCGGGAGTGAGACCGTTCGAATACCTGGCGCCCGAAACCGTCGAGGATGCGGTGGCGGCGCTGGCGGAAAACAGTCCGGATGCAAGGGCCCTGGCCGGCGGGACCGACCTGCTGGTCGACCTGAAGCACGAGTCGGTCTCGGCCGGGACGCTGGTCGACCTGACCCGCATTCCCGAATGCAGGGGGATCGATGAGTCCGCGGACGGGCTCCGCTTCGGCAGTCTCGTCACCCATACCGAGATCATGGAGTCGGATCTGGTGCGCAAGCATGCGCCGTCGATGATCGACGCCGCGCGTACCGTCGGCGCGGTCCAGACCCGCAACCTCGGCACGCTGGGCGGCAATCTGGTGACCTGCGTTCCCTCGCTCGACAGCGGCCCGGTGCTGGTGGCGCTGGACGCCGAGGTGACGGTGGCCGGCGTCGACGGGCGCCGCCGGATGAAGCTGACCGAGTTCATGGTCGGACCGCGCAAGACGGCGCTGCAGGATGGTGAAATCCTCGTCGACATCATCATTCCGCAGGGAAACCTTGGAAAGCCGTGCAGCTTCCGCAAGTTCGGATTGCGCAAGGGCCAGGCGCTGGCGCTGGTCAACGCGGCGGCGTCGGTAAACCTCGATGGCGGGGTCATCGCCGATACGCGGATCGCGCTTGGCGCCGTCGCGCCGACGGTGATCCGGACCCGCGAGGCCGAGGCTTTACTGGACGGAAAGGCGCCGGAGCCTACTCTTATTGCCAGGGCCGCGGATATTGCGGTGACGGAGGCGAAGCCGATCGACGATTTCAGGGCGTCGGCGGACTACCGGCGGGAGCTGATCCGGGCGCTCACCGGCCGGGTGCTGAACGAGGCGATCGAACAGGCCGCGGGCTGACGGCCGGAGAGGCGGACGAATCATGGATGTCACGATCCGAGTGAACGGCAGGGAGCGCAGTGCGGCGGTGCCACCGGAGACGACCCTGCTTACGATGCTGCGGACCAACCTGGCCCTGACCGGCGCCAAGCTGGGCTGCGATGTCGGCGATTGCGGGGCCTGCACCGTCCTCGTCGACGGCGAGCCGGTGAACGCCTGCCTGATGCTGGCGGCGCAGGCGGACGGGCGCGAGGTCGTGACCATCGAAGGGCTGAGCGACTTCCAGAGCCTGAGCCCGCTGCAGGAGATGTTCGAGCTGTTCTCGTCGTTCCAGTGCGGCTTCTGCGCACCGGGCATGATCATTTCCGCCAAGGCGCTGCTGGACAAGAACCCCAGCCCCAGCGTGGCCGACGTGCGCGAGGCGTTGTCGGGCAATCTGTGCCGCTGCACCGGTTATACCAAGATCATCGACGCGGTGATGGAGATGAGCGCCCGCACCGCGGCTGGCGCCGAACGCGCGTAACGAGAGGAGACGGGCATGGTTATCAAGGTCGAAGACGCACTGCGCACGGACCGGCTGACGGACCTGAAGGAAGCTGACGATTCGAAAGGCGTGCCGGCGGTCGCCCGCGAGGGCGGCCGGACGCCGCAGATCGTCCCGGACGCGAACCAGCAGACGCCTGCGGTCGGCCAGCGGGTCACCCGCCCGGACAGCCGGCCGCACATCACCGGCCAGACCCGCTATATCGACGATCTGTCGTTCCCCGAGATGCTGCACATGAAGATCCTGCGCAGCGAGTATGCCCATGCGCGGATCCTCGGTATCGACGTTACCGAGGCCGAGAAGATGCCCGGCGTCGTCGCGACGCTGACCGGCAGGGAAATCCCGGTCAATTCCTTCGGCCCGTCCTACCAGGACCAGCCAGTCCTGGCCGACGACAAGGTCCGGCACATGGGCGACGGCGTGGTCGCGGTGGCGGCCGAGACCGAACAGCAGGCGCAGGATGCGCTGGCGAAAATCAAGGTCGAATACGAAAAGCTGCCCCTGGTCCTCGATCCGCTCGAGGCGATGAAGGAAGACTCCCCGAAGATCCACGGCGAGAGCAACATTTACGCGACCAAGGTCATCCGCAAGGGCGACGCCGACAAGGCGCTCGCCGAGGCCGACCTGGTCATGGAAGGGCGGTTCTCGACGCAGATGGTCGAACATGTGCCGATGGAGCCGCACGCCACCATCGCCATGTGGGAGCCGGACGGCCGGCTGAAGATTCTCTCGAGCCTGGGCCGCATCACGCTGGGCCGGGCGGACATCGCGCGCACCCTCGACATGCCGGTCAACCGGATCCGGGTCGCCGGCACCATCGTCGGCGGCAATTTCGGCGGCAAGAACGAAATCACCACCGAGCCGGTTCTGGCCCTGCTGGCCCGCAAGACCGGCCGCCCGGTGAAGGGGATCTACACGCGCGAGGACGAGTTCGTCTCGTCGACGACCCGCCATCCCTTCATCATGGATTACAAGACAGGCGTCATGAAAGACGGCCGCATCGTCGCACGCAAGGTGCGGATCGTCGCCGACGGCGGCGCCTACTGTTCGTGGAGCGAAACCACGCTGGGCAAGGGCGCGATCCTCTCGGTCGGACCCTACCGGATCGACAATCTCGAGGTCGCGGCCTACGCCGTCTATACCAACAAGACGACGTGCGGGGCGATGCGCGGCTTCGGCGCCCCCCAGGTCTGCTTCGGATACGAATCCCACATGGACGACATCGCCAGGGAGCTGGGCATCGACCCGCTCGAGATCCGGCTCCGCAATGCCTTCGGCGAGGGCTCGTCGAGCCCCACCGGGCAGGTGCTGCACAGCGTTGCGGTCAAGGAATCGCTGGACACGGTCGCCGATCGGATCGGCTGGAAGGAGCCGTCGTCATGAAGCGGCGCGGACGCGGCATCGCCTGTATGTGGTACCCGATCGGGTTCACCGTCGCCGCCAATCCCAGCGCCGCGGTGGTCAAGGTCAACGAGGACGGGACCGCGACGGTTCTGACCGGCACGGTGGAAACGGGGCAGGGCGCACTGACCGTCCTCGGGCAGATCGCAGCCGAGGAGCTCGGCATCGCCTCGGACGACGTGCATCTGGTGTCGGGCGATACCGACGCCACGCCGATGGATACCGGTGCCATCGCCAGCCGCACCACCTATGTCACCGGCAACGCCATCCAGATGGCCGCGGCCGAGGCCAAGAAGATCCTGTTCGAGGTGGCGGCGCCGATGCTCGGCGTGCGGCCCGAGCAGCTGGAGGCGCGGGACCGCAGGATACAGGTCATCGGTTTCCCGCAGAAGAACCTGCCGATCGGCGAGGTCGCCAACCATGCCCAGGTCGTGATGGGGAGGCCGCCGCTGGGCAGCGCCTCGTACAACCCGCCGACCGTGGCGATGGACCCCGAGACCGGCCAGGGCAAGCCGTTCAGCACCTATGTCTACGCCGCCCAGGTGGCGGAGGTCGAAGTCGACGACGAGACCGGCGAGGTCGAGGTGCTGCGCATCGTTGCGGCGCACGATTGCGGCACGCCGATCAACCCGACCCTGGTCGAAGGCCAGGTCGAGGGCGGCATCTCGATGGGAATCGGCCTCGCGCTGCAGGAGGAGATCCTGTTCGACGACGAAGGGCGGCAGATCAACCCGAACCTGACCAACTACATCATGCCGACCAGCCTCGACATGCCGGAGATCGAGGTCGACATCGTCAAGAACTACGATCCGACCGGGCCGTTCGGCGCCAAGGGCGTCGGCGAGCCGACCTCGGTGCCGACAGCCGCCGCGATCGCCAATGCCATTTTCGATGCCGTCGGCGTGCGCATCCACTCGTTGCCGGCGACGTCGGAGAAGGTGCTGATGGCGCTGCGCGAAAAGCAGAAGGCCGAGCAGAAACAGATCCCGGCGGAGTAATATTCAAGAGATAAGATTGACCACAGAGTCACAGAGACACAGAGAGACCGTGCCTCAAGGGTCTCACTGCGCAGATTCGGGTTAAACCTTATTGATTGGATTTATAGAATAACAAGAGGAGGCGTATGAAACACCGCCACCTCCGTGTCTCTGTGTCTCTGTGGTAAATCTTCTTCCCTACGCCGCGTGGTCGAGGATCACCTTCATGTGGCGGCCGCCGTCGCCGCCGGTCAGCAGCGCCAGCGCTTCGTCGAGCTTCGGCAGTGGCAGGGTGTGGCTGATCAGCGGGTCGAGCCGGACCTGTCCGCGCCGCACCAGGTCGATGCAGGCGGGATAGTCCTCGCTCTTGGCGGCGCGCGCGTTGATGATCTGCAGCTCCTTGAAGTACCAGTCGTAGAACGGCAGTTCGCCCTGTTTTTCGGTATAGGTGCTGTAGGCCAGCACGCGCCCGCCGATACGGGCGAGATTCATCGCCTCGGCCAACACGGCCACCTGGCTGGCGCATTCGATCGTAAGGTCGGCGCCGCGCCCCTCGGTGGCGTCCAGGACGGCCCTGGTCGCATCGTCCCCGGGCGCCGCGGTGATATCGGCGCCGAGGTCCTTGGCGAGATCCCGCTTCCACTCGCTCCGCGTGATGCCGATCACCGGGTAGGCGCCGCGCGCCTTGGCGAGCTGCACATGCAGCTGCCCGGTCACGCCCAGGCCGATCACCACGACCGCCTCGCCGGGGAAGATCTTCGCCATTCGGTGGGCATGCAGGCAGGTGGTCAGGACCTGGATCAACGGCGCCGCGCCGTCGGCGACCTCGTCCGGCAACGGGTAGACATTGCCGGCCGGGACCGTCACGAAGTCCGCGAACCCGCCATCCAGGTCGCGGCCCACGAGCCCACCCTCGGGGCAGAGATTGGTCTGCCCGGCGCGGCACTGATAGCACCGGCCGCAAAAACAGACCGGGTCGAGGATGATCCGCGAGCCGCGGCCGAGGCCGCCGGCGCCTTCGCCCTCGACGATTTCGCCGACCGCCTCGTGTCCCATGATCAACGGATAGGAAACCGGTATGCCGCCGTAATAGATGCTCTGGTCGGTACCGCAGATTCCGGTGTTCGTCACCCGGACCAGAACGTTGCCTTCACTGAGCGCCGGGCGCTCCACCTCGCGCAGCGCCAGGCTGCTGGGCGCCTCCAGGACCATTGCCTTCATCGCACGCGACCCTCCAACACTCGTTCCACCGATCATATTCAGGATTACGCGTGACGGCACGGAAAATACAATGCGGCTCACGAATATTGTCATTCGAAAAAAAGATAACAGGGGCGGGCCGGTCGGCGCTATTCTTGTGAAACGATGTTAAGACGATGCTCCCGCGGGGGTCGCAATGCGTGTCGCGACCGAGCGAAATACCGTTACGCGACAGTTACTTATCGAAGGATCTGCCCTGTCTCGGGCGCTTCGGTGAAGTATCTCCGGGGAGTACTGTAACGCCGCGCAAGAAAGCGCGGGATGCGGAGCGAGGTGGCGCACGCCGTCCCGTGCCGTCCAAAGAACAGGGAGAAAACACATGAAGTGCCTTTCCAAGACCGTTGCCGTTCTGGCCGTTTCGGCGTTCGCCGGCGGCTTGATGATCCTGGCCGCCGGCACGGTGCAGGCCAAGACCATCACCATCCGCATTGCCTCGGGCCATCCGCCGGCGGTGGTCTATGCCGGCCTGATGAAGAACTACTTCCAGACCGAGCTGAAGAAACGCGTTGAGGAGCGCACCGAACACAAGATCAACTTCGTCGAGGGCTACAGCGGCTCCATCGTCAAGGTATACGAGACCTTTGAGGGCGTGCGCGACGGCATCGTCGACATCGGCGGATTCTGCTACTGCTTCGAGCCCTCGAACCTGAAGCTGCATGCCTTCCAGGTCATGCTGCCGTTCGGCACCATGGACCCGACGGTCAGTCTCAAGGTCGCCCAGGACGTCTACAGGGAAGTCCCTTACCTGACCAACGTCTTCGAGGAGAAATTCAATCAGAAGCTCCTGGCGCGGATCGCCGACGGCGGCTACAACCTCGGCACCTCATTCGACTGGAACAAGGTCTCGGACCTCAAGGGCATCAAGATCGCCGGGGCCGGCCTCAATCTCAACTGGCTGAAATACGCCGGCGTGACGCCGGTCCAGGGCTCACTGCCGGAAGCCTATACCGGCATGAAGACCCATATCTACGAGGGCTGGATCATGTTCCCCAGCGCCTGGGTCAACCTGAAGCTCTATGAGCCGGGCCCGTTCTACACGCTGATCGGCTTCGGTTCGATCACCTGGCACGCCATGACCGCGAATCTCGATTTCTGGAACGGCCTGCCGAAGGAGGTCCAGGACATCGTGCTAGAGGTGGCGGCGGACTTCGAGGAGAAGACCGGCTCCAACAACAAGGAGCGGTACGGCAGCGATATCGAAAAGCTCAAGGGTGGTCTCGCCACGGTCAAGGAACTCGGCCCCGATGTCCGCCTCGAATGGGCCATGTCCCTTAAGGACTGGCCGCAAGCCTATGCCAACGAGCTGGAGGCGGAAGGCCTGCCGGCCAAGCAGGTTCTCAACCTCGCGCTCGAGTCAGCCGAGAAACACGGCTACAAGTGGCCGGTTCGCTACGTCATCAAATAGGCGCTGAACCGGACAGGAACCAGTCCTGATATCCACCGGTTGGGTTCTCGCCCGGCAGCTTGGCCCAACCGGTGTCTTTTTGGGGATTTCGACAAGACCGCGTTACCCGGCGACAGTCGGGAAACGCGTGATCGCCTGAGGCTGGCGCGCAGACCCGATGCATGGCGCGCTGAAAGGGAAACCGCATGTCCTTGATCCAGTGGAACGACCGCCTGACCAGGCTTCTCATGGTCCTGGCTGCGTTCTGGGCCTTCATGCTGACGTTCTTCATTATGGCCGACATCATCGGCCGCGGGATGTTCAACGCCCCGGTCTACGGCGTGCGCGAGATCGTTATGAACTCGATCGTCATCATCGTGTTCCTGCAGGCCGGATATGCGATCCGCAGCCGCTCGATGCTGAAGGCGGACTTCGTCATCGACCTGTTCCCCGCCTGGTTCCGGCGCATCGCGCTGGCGGTCGGCTACCTGCTGGGCGCGGCGTTCTTCGCGACCATCGTGGTCGGCGGCTGGGACAACGCGATCTATTCCTGGGTCGCCAATGAATATGAAGGCGAGGGCGCGCTCCGCGTCCCGGCCTGGCCGACACGCTTCATGATCCTGTTCGGTGGAACGCTGGCCGCGATCAACTACCTGATCATGGCGTATCTCGATGTGTTCCGCCCGGAGCTGCTGGACTCCGAGGTCGACGAAGAACCCGGAATCCCCGGGTAACCACAGCAGACCGGCAGACGGGGGTACGCTTGTTTGACGTCAATGTCGCGGTTGTCCTGATCGTCAGCCTTCTGGTGCTGGTGGCGCTTGGCGTCCATATCGCGATCGCGCTGGGCGTAACCAGCGCGCTCGGCATCTATCTGGTCACCGGCGGAAATTTCACGGTCGTCCAGAAGATGCTGGCGAACACCGCCTATGAGGCGTTGCGCGCCTATGAGTTTGCGGTGATTCCCCTGTTCATGCTGATGGGCGAGTTCATCGGCAAGTCGGGCGCGGTGACCGACGTCTACAAGGGCATAAACCGTGGGCTGCGGCGTATACCGGGCCGCCTCGCCGTGGCCACCGTGCTGGGCAACGCGATCTTCTCGTTTGTCACCGGGGTTTCCATCGCCTCGGCGGCCGCGTTCTCGCGGATCGCCTATCCCGAGATGAAGCGCTACGGTTACCACCGGGGTTTCGCACTGGGGACCGTGGCCGGCAGCTCGTGCCTCGGCATGCTGATCCCGCCCAGCGTCCTGATGATCGTCTGGGGCCTGCTGACCGAGAAATCGATTGGCCAGATCTTCCTCGCCGGCGTGCTGCCCGGCTTCCTGCTGGTGACCCTGTTCGTCGCCTACGTCCTGGGCGCCGCCCTGCTGCGGCCGGAACGAGTCGGCGGCGGGCGGGACGCCATGGCGGATCCCGACGAAACGGAGGACGTCGATCCGAAGGCGGTGTGGACCAGCGCCATCGGGATCGCCGCCGTGGTGGTCGCCGTGCTCGGCGGCATCTGGTTCGGCTTCTTTACGCCGACCGAGGGGGCCGGCGCCGGCGCCTTCATCGGGCTGGTGCTGGGTTTCGCCAAGGGAATGCGGCTGCGCGAGATGTTCGATGCGATCCTGTCCGTGGGCCGCACCTCGGCGCCGATCCTGCTGCTGCTGGTGACGGCCGCGCTGTACTCGCGCACCCTTGCGATGACCGGCGTGACCAACGCCATCCAGGACGTGTTCCTCGGCTCCGGCATGGCGCCCTGGATGGTCCTCGGCGTGATGGTGCTGATCTGGTTCGTGCTCGGCATGGTGATCGATTCGATCTCGATCATGCTGCTGACGGTCACCATCTTCGAGCCGATCGCCGTCAGCCTCGGCTACGACCCCATTGCTTTTGCGATCATCGGTATTCTCGCCATCGAGGCCGGGCTGCTCACACCGCCCTTCGGGCTGCTGGTCTACACCGTCAAGGCGGCAATACAGGACGACGACGTGTCCATCGTCGAGATTTTCAGGAGCTCCACGCCCTACTGGATCGTCATGCTGATCGGCATGGTGCTGATCGCCGCCTTCCCGCAAATCGCGACTTATCTGCCAAACCTGCTGTTCTAGGAGAGCGGGTGGGCGACAACGCACGACACAGGGCGCTATCTTATTCGCGTTCTTGCCACTCGTGCCTCATCCTGAGCCTGTCGAAGGGTGTGTCAGCGGGGAGGCGCATTTGGCGAAAGCGTCGGTACCCGGCGCCGGCAAGTGAGTTGAGGCTTCCCGCAAGGGCGCCCGTCAGCTCATTCAGTCGTTCGGAGGAAGGGAACTCCCCGTCCTGTTTCGTGAGAGTTCACTCAGGCGCTCCAAATCCCCTGCGATCAACGCTTCTTTTTTGGCACGGCTCCAGCCTTTGATTCTGCGCTCTGCTGCGATCGCGTCCTCAACACGGTCGAATTCCTGAGCGAACACCAATTTCACGGGCAGCCGCCGTTTCGTAAAACCGTCGTAAAGACCCGAATTATGTTCGGCGACACGCCGTTCGAGCGACGTGCGGGTGGACCCGGTGTCGTAGTCGTCATTCCGGCAGCGGAGGATGTATACGAAGCTGGGCATGTGCTTTAAGACGTTTCAGATTTCTCCCTAATACACCCTTCGACAGGCTCAGGATGAGGCATGTTTGGATAGGACCTTAAGGGGCATGCTGTGCCTGCATCGAGTCGGAAAAGACCGCGCCTATGGCCTAACCCTTCCCCCGCTCGAACCCCGCCATCTCTTCCAGCACACCGCAGACGGACGCCGTGTCCTGCTTGTCGCGGCCCTGTTTCATGCCTTCCTTGTAGATCCTGTCGCTGGCGTCGAACAGCGGCGTGGGGCTGCCTAGCGCGCGGGCGAATTCGCCGATTACCTTCATGTCCTTCTGCCAGATCTCCATCTTCATGGTGGCGTCATCGTAATTGCCGGCGACCATCATCGGGCCGCGCAGCTGGAAGATGCGCGAGCCGCCGGCGCCGTCGGCGATGACGTCGTAAATGTCCTGCGGGTCGAGCCCCGCCTTCATGCCGAGCAGGATGGCTTCCGCTGAGGCGACGTTGTGAATGGCGACCAGCAGGTTGGCGACGTACTTCATCCTGCTGCCGTTGCCGAATTCGCCGACATAGTGGGTGCCACGGGCGATGCCATCGAGCACCGGAATGCATCGCCCGAAAGCGTCCCGATTCCCACTGGCATAGACGAGCAGGTCGCGCGTGACGGCCTGCGCGCCGGTGCCGCTCAGGGGACAGTCGAGCATGGTCATGCCGGACGCCGCCAGGGCGTCGTGCGCGCGCTGCTTGTCCTCGATGGTCAGCGTGCTGGTCTCGATCACGATCAGCCCCTTGCGGCCCGCCGAGATCAGCCCGTCCGCGCCGTTCACCACCTCGTCCAGCGCCTTGGGCGACGGCAGGCTGGTGACGATGATCCCTGCCGTTTGCGCGACCTCGCCCGGCGACGCGGCGACATCGCCCCCGTTGGCCGCAAGCCGCTCGCAGGCCGCGGAGTCGATGTCGTAGCCGGTCACCGCGAAGCCCGCGTCGACCAGGTTGGCCGACATTGCGCCGCCCATGATCCCGAGGCCGATCACTCCTACCGATTCAGCCATTGCAGTCTACTCCATTGTAAACAGGTGCTTTTCATAGATCCCGAGGCTGTCATTGCGAGGCGCGGAGCGCCGCGGCGATCCAGAAGGAAGGGGAGACTGGATTGCTTTGCTTCGCTCGCAATGACGCCCTTATGCTTTGCGTAGCGGTCCTGCGCTCAGAACGTGAGGATCGAGGAGCCCGAGGTGCGGCCCGCTTCCAGATCCTCATGTGCCTTCACCGCCTCGTCGAGCGTATAGCGCTGGCCGATTTCCACCTTCACCGCCCCCTTGGCGACCATGTCGAAGACGGCGGCGGCGGAGGCCTCCAGATCCTCCCGCGCGGCGACATAGGTCGCCAGGGTCGGCCGCGTGAAGTACAGCGAGCCCCTGTGCTGCAGGTCGGCCGCCATGACCGGGGGCACCGGACCGCCCGTCGTGCCGAAGGAGACGAAATAGCCGCGCGGGGCGAGGCAGTCCATCGACTGCTCGAAGGTTCCGGCGCCGATCGAATCATAGACGACCGGCACGCCGGCGCCGCCGGTCAACGCCTTGACCCGTTCGACCACATCTTCGCTATGCCGGTCGATGCAGGTATCGTAGCCGTTGGCCTCGGCCAGCCTGCACTTGTCGGGACCGCCCGCGATGCCGATCATGCGCGCGCCCAGCGCCTTGCCCCACTGCCCGGCGATCAGCCCGACGCCGCCGGCCGCCGCCCAGAACAACACCGGCTCGCCCGCCTTGACCGGATAGGTGCGGTTCAGCAGGTACTCGACGGTCATGCCCTTCATCAGCACCGCCGCGGCCTGCTCGTCGGTCACGCCGTCCGGCACATTGACCAGCCGTGCGGCCGGCATGATGCGGTGCTCCGCATAGGCGCCGATCGGACCGCCGCCATAGGCGACCCGGTCAGCTGCCGCGATGCCGCCGACATCGGGCCCGACGGCCTCGACCACGCCGGCGGCCTCCAGCCCGATGCCGCTCGGCAGTTGCAGCGGATAGCTGCCGGAGCGCTGGTAGATATCCATGTAGTTGATGCCGGCTGCGGTCTGCCGGATCAGCGCCTCGCCGGCGCCCGGGTCGGGAACCGTCGCCGTCTCAACCTTCAGGACCGCGGGCGGACCCTGTTCGGCCAGCCTTACGGCCCGTGTTTCCACCGTCATGGTTTTCTCTCCTTGGCCGCCTCGATCACTTCAGGACATCGGGATTGACGGGATAGACCGGGCGCTCGCCGGCCAGCACCCGCGCCACGTCCTGCGCCGCCTTGGACTGCAAATCGAGCAGCGCGTCCACGGAATAGAAGGCGGTGTGCGGCGTGAGAATCAGATTGTCCCGGTTGAGCAGCGGCGAGTCGGCCGGCAGCGGCTCGACCGGCACGACGTCGAGCGCGGCGCCGCCGATCTCGCCCTTGTCCAGCGCCACGGCCAGCGCGTCGGTATCCACAAGGGGGCCGCGCGCCGTGTTCACCAGCAGCGCCGTCGGCTTCATCTTCCTGAACGCCTCGGCGCCGATGAGATGTTTCGTCTCCGGCGTCAGCGGCGCGTGGACCGACACGTAGTCCGACGTCGCCAGCAAGGCATCGAGTTCCATCAGTTCGACGCCGAGACCGTCGGCCTTGTCCTTCGCGATATAGGGGTCGAAGGCGACGACCTTGAGCCCGAACGCCTGCGCCTTGGGCACGACCATCTGGGGTATATTGCCGAGGCCGACGAGGCCCAGCGTGCGCCCGCGCAGGCGGTACAGCGGCGCCACGGCCGGCATCTCCCAGCGTCCTCCCTGCACCAGGCTGTTGCTGAAGCTGACCTTGCGCGCGAGGTCGAGCAGCAGCGCCATGGCGTGGTCGGAAACCTCGTCGAAACAGTAATCGGGAACATAGGTCACGACGATGCCGGCTGCGGTCGCCGCGGCGATATCGATGTTGTCGACGCCGATGCCGAACCGGCCGATCGACTTGCAGGTCTTCATCTCGCCGATCATCTCGCCGGTAATCTTGGCGTAGGTCACCAATACGGCGTCGGCGTCGCGCGCGACGGCCAGGATGCCGTCGGGTGTCGGCTCCGCTGCCATCTTCAGCTCCGCGTCGACGCGGGACAATGCCTCCTTGGCGGGATCAAGGCTGGGGAACGGGGAATCGGCGACGGCGACAAGCGGCCCACTCATTTTGCATCTCTCCCTGATTGAAGGCGCGGGCCTTCAGCTTCGGCCGGCGCCGGTGCGAAGTTTACGCTCGATCTTAGCGGCAATGATAGAAAGAGGGCACTATGAATGCGAATTTATAATTCGGCTTGTGCTATGCTATACAAGAATACATAGATAGGAGAATCAGGGATTTTACAGGGAGCAGGGCGCCATGAAACTGCGCCAGCTGGAAGCCATCCGGGCGGTCATGGCGAGCGGAACGACGACCCACGCCGCCGAGCTCATGGGGCTGACACAGTCGGCGGTCAGCCGCCTGATCACCCAGCTCGAGGATGAACTCGGCCTCAGTATCTTCGACCGCCGGCACGGGCGGCTCCAGATCACGCCGGAAGGCCAGCATTTCTTCGATATCGCGCGCAAGGTGCTGGACGGCATCGACCAGATTAACGCCACCGCGAAGGACATCCGGATGCTGCAGGCCGGGGCGCTTCGGATCCTCTCGATGCCCGCGCTTGCCTACGGGTTGCTGCCGCGGACGATCGGCAAGATCAATCATCAGTACAAGCAGGTGAAGATCTCGGTCGGCGTCGGCTCACGCGCCGAGCTGGAGGACGGCATCGCCAGCGCCCAGTACGATGTCGGGATCGCGACACTGCCGGTCGACACGCAGGGCATCGAGGTGGAGACGCTGTGTGCCGTCGATTGCGTGGCGATCGTGCCGGGCGGGCATCCGCTGTCGTCGAGGAAGACGATCACCGCGCAGGACCTCGACGGGCTGCCGTTCATATCGCTGAGTTCCGGCACCCTGTTCCGGTACCGGGTCGACGAGGTGTTCGCGACTCTGGGGATCCGGCGCGGCATGCTGGTGGAGGTGCCCTCGACGATCATGGTATCGGAACTGGTGGCGAGCGGGATCGGTGTTTCGGTCGTCCACCCGTTCGTTGCGGCCGCGTTCCGCGACAATGTCGTGACCAAGCCGTTCGAGCCGGCGATAAAATTCGAATATGGCCTGCTTTTTCCCGCCAGCCAGACCAAATCCCTGCTGACCCGAACCTTCGTCGACGTGATCCGCTCCGACGTCGAGGAGGCCTACTGCTCCTGAGGAATTGTCAGGGAAATCGGCCCGGCTCGCCGCTATGCGGCAAGCGTATAATGCTAGGTGCATTCGGAATTTTATTTCATAAATCGATGCTCATAACATCGCGCCAAGGAACCCGAAGCACGCTGGCGGACACACCTGTTTACATACGTTACGAGCGCAATATCCGGCGTGGACGGCTGGTGCCTGGAAGCACACAAAGATTGGGAGAGAGCGCGATGGCGATGCTTGTCAAGAAACCCGAACGCGACGAAGATCTGACCTACGAGCCGCCGCTGGTGATCGGCTTTGGGATCAACGACAAAACGGTCGACAATCCGAAGCTGACGATGGGCCACACGATCGTCCCGCCGTCGGGCCGCAACCAGGCGCACTTCCATGCCAACGCCGCGGCCGGTCTTTACCTCAACAAGGGGCAGCTCCGGCTCTATCTCGGACCGGACGAGGACCGCCAGGAAATGATCATGGACGCCGGCGATTTCCTGTATCTGGAGCCGGGCGAGATCCATGGCCTGGTGAATACGTCGGATACCGACAATGCCGAGATCATCTTCACCTACTCCGGAGTCGCCAGCAAGGACATCGCCGGCACCGTGTTCGTCGAAGAGCGCTGGGATATCTGACCGCTCCGGGATGGCGGATCGATAAGGGCGGCGCCAGAGCCGATCCGGGTTGACTGGAATCGCCCTCGGCGATCCATCAACCCGGTGAATCGGCTCGATCTTTAAAGTGTAGAGCGGATTCACGCGATTGATCGTGAGTACGATCAATTACGATCCGCTCGGTGCGCCGCATTCTGTTTTTCGCCGGCGCCGTCCTGCGGGGCGCCCAAAGACCCTTTCAAATATGCAGGAATTGCATGTTTCTAGGCGTAAAGGGAATTTTCTTTCATAGTATGGAGTCCCTACGATCAGGGCAAAGCGCAAGGCGACGCCGGAATCGGTGCGCCGGATAAGTGGACCTGCGGGTGGACCCCCGCGACGCCACGGATAACGGGCTCGCCTTTCAGACGGGCGCGCCGGACAGGGAAATGACGTCGTTGGAGAACGCACCGCAACAGCACTCCCCGGCGGGGACGGAAGGCGGCGACACCGAGCCTCCGAATCGGCTTCTGGCATGGGCCGAAGTCGTTGTCGCCGGCCTGCTGACGGCGGTGGCGCTGGTTCTTGCGATTTCCATGCCGGCCCTGATCGGCTCCGGCGGGTTCGAGACCGCACAGGACTACCTGCACCTCACGCCGGACTTCTTCCCGAGACTTACCATGGTGCTGCTGGCGGCGGTCTGCGCGCGTTACACGGTCGGCGCCGCGCGTGGTCTTGCCCGATCGACCGCCGGTCATGACGCCGAGGATCTGGAAAAACTGAAGCGGGCCGGATTCATGGTCGCCGTGGCCGTGTTCTACGCCGCGACGATCTCCTGGCTCGGGTTCATTCTCGCCACGATGCTGGTGGCGGCGGTCACCAGTTACTTCCTCGGACTCCGGTCGCCGCTGACATTCGTGCCCGGGGTGTTCGTCATGCCGATCGCGGTGCGTTTCATATTCGAGAGGCTGCTGTTCATCGCCCTGCCGCGCAGCGAGATCGAGTTCGTGGCCGGCATCGAGGACGCGGTCATCGGCCTGCTCGCCAGAATTCTGCTGTAGGGGGCGCGGTACTTGTTCGAGTCCTTCCTTCAGGGTTTCGAGTTGCTGCTCCGCTGGGAGATCTATTTCTACATCAGCCTTGGCCTCGTGGTGGGCATGTTCGTCGGCGCCATGCCCGGGCTGACGACCGTCCTGGCGATGGCGGTGCTCCTGCCGGTGTCCTTCAACCTCGAGCCGATGCTCGGAATTCCCTTCCTGATCGGCGTGTACAAGGGGGGCATCTACGGCGGCAGTATCTCGGCAATTCTGGTCGGTATACCGGGCACCGGCGCTTCGATCGCCACCACCTTCGAGGGCCCGGCGCTGACGCGGCAGGGCAAGGCGCGCAAGGCGCTGGAAATGGCGCTGTTTGCTTCGACCACCGCCGACTTCATGTCGGACATCGCGACGCTGTTCCTGATCGCGCTGATTGCGATGATCATCCTGATGATCGGCCCGCCCGAGGTGTTCGCCATCATCATCTTCTCGCTGATCCTGATCGCCAGCGTGTCCGGCGAATCCGGAATCAGGGGCGCGATTGCGGCGTTCCTTGGCCTTGGGCTGGGCTTCATCGGCACCGACGCGGTGACCGGCGCGACGCGTATGACGTTCGGAATCGACGCGCTCAGCGCCGGCATTCCGCTGATCCCGCTGATCATCGGCGTATTCGCCCTGCCCGAGATACTGGAGGCGGTCGAGTCGAGGACGCGGAGCTTCATTTCGGAGAACGTCGACATATCGAAAGCGGGTGAACGCCTGCACTGGCATGAATTCAGGGGATCGATCCGGACGATCCTCCGGTCCACCGCGATCGGCACGGGAATCGGGATGGTGCCCGGCGTCGGCCAGGTCGTCGCCGCATTCATCGGTTACAGTGCGGCCAAGCGCGCGTCCAAGAACCCGGAACGGTTCGGCAAGGGCGAGCTCGACGGCATCGCCGGTCCCGAGGCGGCCAACAATGCGGTGAACGGCCCGACACTGGTCCCGCTGCTGACGCTCGGCATCCCCGGCGACAATGTAACGGCGATTCTGCTTGGCGCGTTCGTCGCCCACGGGATCCGGCCGGGGCCCCAGATCTTCGTGGAACAGGGTCCGTTGATCTATGCCCTGTTGTTGGCCATCATTATCGCCAACGTCCTCTTCATTTTCCTCGGATACGTGCTGCTGAAGCCGTTCGCCAAGGCGATCCAGCTGAAGAAAGCCTATCTGATCCCGATCATCCTGGCGCTGTCCTTCGTTGGCACGCTGTCGACCGGGGTCGCATCGGACCTGGCCATCATGGTCGTTATCGGCGTTTTCGCCTATATCCTGCGCAAGCTGAAATTCGACCTTGCGCCCCTGGTCATCGCCTTTGTCCTGGCCGAGCCGATCGAGTACAGGCTCAGCCAGTCTATGCTCTATGCGCGGGGCGACATATTCGGCTACCTTTTCATTCAAAGACCCATTGCCGCGGTGTTCCTTACCGCAGGCATGGTATGGATCGCCTGGATGATCTTCGGGCCCTGGATCCGCAGGCGGTTTCGTCGACAGGGGGCTTGATCGAGGCGCCCCGCAACAACAGAGGCTGAACGATAGCTGAACTATAAGGGAGAAAGGAGTAACTCCATGAAGAGCATTCGATATCTATCGGTACTGGCACTCGCCGCCGTGATGGCGGCGCCATTGCCGGCGGCGGCGGAATATCCGGACCGCCCGATCACGCTCATCATTCCGCTGGGCGCCGGCGGCAGTCACGACCTGCATGCCCGCGGCATCACGGGCATCATCAGCGACATTATCGGCCAGCCCATGGTCGTAAAGCTCGTGCCGGGCGCGAGCGGCATGAAGGGCACCAGCGAGGCCGCCAAGGCCAAGCCGGACGGCTACACGCTGCTGTTCACGCACAATGCGTTCGACCAGTTGCGGCCGCAGACCGTCGACGTCCCGTTCGATCCGCTCAAGGATTTCACGACGGTGGCGCGGGTCAATTTCGGGCAGCCGATCCTGGTTGCAAGGGCCGACCGGCCCTACAAGACCCTCGACGAGTTCGTTGCCTATGCGAAGGCGAATCCCGGCAAGGTCAATTTCGGGCACAGCGGAGTCTGGGGCGCGACGCACATCCCGAGCGTGCAGCTCCTGAAAGCCGCCGACATCAAGGTCAACCTGATTCCGCACAAGGGCGGCGGTCCGCTGCTGCGCGCCATCCTTTCGGGCGAGGATGACATCGGATTCCTCTTCACCACACAGACACGGCCGCACTTCAAGGACGGCAAGGTCCGCGTTCTGGGGGTTGCCGGCGACCAGCCGATTCCGAACGACAAGGACTTCGGCGATGTCCCGACAATGGCGTCGCTGGGGTACGCGGATGTCGCCTTCACCATGGACCGCATCTTCATGGCGCCGGCCGGCATGCCGGAGAAGGACCTCATGATGCTGCGCGATTCCTTCGAGGAACTGATGGACAACAAGTCGTTCAAGCGCTTCATCAGGAGTATCGGCGAGAACGTCATGTTCATGCGCGGCGAGGAATACGACAAGCTGCGGCCGGGCCGCTACGAATCGTACACCGATCTGATCAAGTCGGTTAAGTAGTCAGGAGATGTTGACGGGGGTCTCGCCCGAGGGGGCGGGGCTCCCGCGTCTTCAGAATTTCAGGACCGCCCCGGCGAGGCGGAATGAAGGGGTTTGTCATGGTGCAGCACTACTACAACCCGGCCGACATGGAGAACCTGGAAGCCGGCACCGGCTACAGCACCGCGAACGGGTCATGGGTCGACGGGGCGAAGATCATCTTCGGTGAGATCCGTATTCCCGCCGGCACCCGCGCTGAACCGCACAACCATCCCAACGAGCAGTTCATATATGTGCTCAGCGGCCGGTGCCGGATGGAGATCGAGGACGATGAACGCATCGTTGGCAAGGGCGAGATGATCCACATCCCGGCCGAGGCCGTCCATTCGGCCGAGGTGGTCGGCGATGAGGACTGGGTCTTCGTGACCGCCAAGGACACCTCCTGGGGCATCATCGGCAAGAAGGTCGGGGGGTAGCGGCGAAGGCGGCGCCGGCTACGCCGGCAAGTGTTCCGTCAGTCACCCTCACCCTAACCCTCTCCCGTCAAGGGAGAGGGCTCGTTCTCCGGAACATGAAAAGCCCTCTCCCTTGACGGGAGAGGGTTGGGTGAGGGTGGCAAAAAGATAAGCGGCCGGCGAATGCCGGTGCAATCCTTACCTCCCCGGCACCACCGGCAGCAACACATACGGCGCCTTGTCCGCATCGAAATGCAGCGTCGTCGTGCCGCTGAATATCCCCGGCGGTCGGTCGCGCGCATCGTCGTGCAGGAACGGGCCGCAGCCGGTCAGTTCGTTCTTGAACGCGGACAGCCGCGCGCCCGTCGATTTCGCATATTCGTAGTCCTTGCCGCGCACCGTCAGCGCGATGCGGTAGCCGGCCGGAACGACGATCGAGGTCGGCCAGATCTCGATATCGAGCTCGACCGCCTCGCCCGGCGTCAACGGCAGTTTTTCATCATGCGTGTGCCAGGGCCGGTACGGCTCGCTCAGCGCCGGGTCGAGCCTGCGGTGCGAGGCCCGCAGCCAGCCCTGGCCGATCGGCGTGTGCGGATCGATCGCGCCCTGGAAGACGACCTCCTCGCCGTCCGGGTCGAACACGCGAAGCACGACGAAGAGATCGGCGTCCGCCGTCGAGGAAGAGACGAACAGCTTCGCCGCAGACGGGCCGGTGATCTCCGTCTCGGCGTCCAGCGGCGCCGTCGTGAAGGTAACGCCGTCGCCCATCGCTTCGAATTCGAGACTGCCGCCGGCGGCGGGCGCGTCCGAAAGGCTCTTACCGTCGGGATCGAGATAGAATTTCGTCCATTGCGTCCGGGCGATCGGCCATTCGCTTTCCTTGCGCTTGACGAACCGGTCGACATGGCGGACCTGAAGCAGGACAGGGGGCTCCCTGTCCCAGCCGGTATCCTCGCCCCTCAGGTAATGGCCGAAGAAGCGTTTCTGCAGCTGGACGCCGTAGTCCGTGTAGAACTCCGTCCAGTGTTCGATGCCGTGCAGCTCGAGCCATTTTTCCTTCGAGGCGGACTGCACATAGCCCTCGACATTGCCGCGCAGGTGCAGGCCCTGGCCGCCCCAGTTACCGGCGGACAGCAGCGGCACGGTGATCTTCTCCCACACCGGAGAGCGGTCGCGGTGATAGGAACCGTCGAGCGGGTGGGCGAGGATATCGCCCCCGAAATCCGAGCGGTTGGCGGCCAGCTCCACCTCGCTCAGCGTCTCGGGCCCGCATACCAGCTCGCCGGTCACCCGGCTGCGGGGTCCGTTCTCGCCGCGGCCGTATTGCACCGTCTTGACCTGCATGTCGTACCAGTTTTCCCAGAACGTGCAGAGGATGCCGCCGTGGCGGGTCATGTCGCGGTACCAGTCGGCGGCGCCCTCCCAGACGCACATCGCGGCCAGGTGCGGCGGCTGCAGCGAGGCCACGTGCCAGGCATTGATGGCGTAGTAGGAGATGCCGTTGAGGCCGACCTTGCCGCTGCTCCAGGGCTGCGCGGCGGCCCATTCGATGCAGTCGTGGAAGTCCTTCGTCTCGCGCGGCGAGAAATGGTCGATGAAGCCCGGGCTGCAGCCGCAGCCCCGCGAGTCGACGCGGACGCAGGCGTAGCCGTCCGGCACCCATTTCTCGGGATCGACGACCTCCCAGTTCTGGTAGGCGTTGGTCGAGCCGGCGGTCACGTCCGGATGCAGTTCCGCCATCCGGTTCCAGGCGCTCGGATAGCCTTCCTGGAAGGCCAGCCCCTTGCCGTACGGGCCGTAGCTCAGGATCACCGGATAGCGGCCGTCCTCGGGCGGGCGGAAGACATCGGCCCGCAGCACGAGCCCGTCATCCATCTCGATGGGCGCGTCCCAGTCGATCCGCATGCCGTCGCGGATTTCGCTCTTGAAATCGCTCATACCACCCGTCCTTTTCTTGCTCTTGCTCAGCCGCGGTGAACCGTCCAGATTTCCTCCACCTTGCTGCCGGCCTGCTGCAACACTTTCGATACCGCGCAGAAGCGGCGCAGGTCGCGCTTGATGATATCGACGGCCGCATCGTCCGACGTCGTCGTGAATTCGATGAACAGCTTGACCTCCGGGAACGGCACGTCGATCTCCTTGACCAGCCGCGTGCCCGAGCTGTTCACCGTCACCTCGGCCCGCACCGACATGTCCTGCATGTCGATCCCGTTGGCCTTAGCGATCTTGTGCGAGACCACGTTGGTGCAGCCGATCAGGCCGGCCATCATGGTTTCCAGCGGCATCAGCCCGAGGTTGGTTCCGCCGCGGTCCTTCGGTTCGTCCATGGTGACGGTCAGATCGCGGCTCCTCACGACCGTTTTGGTCGCGGTCTCGCACGCGCCGTCGAGAGTCATGGACCAGATCGTCTTGGGTCTGATCTTCACGTTGCGTCCCCCTTGACCTCCCGCCGTATCTGGCAGGAATTTTAGGATTTCCCTACGATATCCAGAAAATTCCAATTGGGCCTGACGGCATGTCATTTCCGAATATATCACGATGCAGGATCACCCATTAGACTGCCAAGCAGGAAAGGCTGACGGGATGGCGAAATTCGGAATCGGGCAGGCGGTGCGCCGCCGGGAGGATGTGCGCTTCCTCACCGGGACGGGGCAGTTCACCGACGATGCGGACATCGAGGGCCAGGCGTGGGCCTGTTTCGTCCGCTCGCCGGTGCCGCATGCGCGAATCGCCGGGGTCGATATTTCAGCGGCCGAGCAGATGCCCGGCGTCGTCGCCGTATTCACAGGCACACACGTTGCCGCCGACCCTGCCGTGCGGTCGATGCCATGCCTGTTCGATTCCAGGGACCGGCACGGACAGCCCGCCTACATCCCGCCGCGGCCGATCCTGGCGGCGGAGCGGACGCGCTTCGTCGGCGAGCCGGTCGCCATGGTCATCGCCGAGACCGAACAGCTCGCCAGGGATGCGGCCGAGGCGGTGATGGTGGATTACGAGGACCTGCCGTTCGTGACCGGCGTGGCGGCAGCCGCCGTGGACGGTGCGCCGCGGATCTGGGAGGACTGTCCCGGCAATCTCGGCATTCACTGGGAGAACGGGCCGCCGGAGGAGGTCGCGGCACTGTTCGAAGGCGCCGCGCTCGTTGCCGAGATCGAGATCGTGAACAACCGGGTCATCGCCAATCCGCTGGAGCCGCGCTGCGCGCTTGCGGATTACGACCCGGACAGCGACGCCACGACGCTGTACTGCCCGAGCCAGGGCGTGCACCGCATGTTCCGCGTGCTCTCGGGGCGCATCTTCGACCTGCCGAAGGACAAGCTGCGGATCGTCTCGAACGACGTTGGCGGCGGTTTCGGCGTGCGCAGCAAGACCTATCCCGAACAGGCACTGCTGGTCTGGGCGTCGCGGCGGCTCCGGCGCGCCCTCAAATGGCGCGGCGACCGTGCCGAGTCGATGCTGTCCGACAACCACGGGCGCGATCACGTCAGCACGGCGCGCCTGGCTCTGGACGGAGAAGGGCGGGCGCTGGCCCTGTGGATCGATACGGTCGCCGACATGGGCGCCTACATGTTCGAGAACGCGCCCGGCATCCCCACGGTCGTCGGCCAGCGCAGCATCGGCACGGTCTACCGTATCCCGGCGCTCTATCATTCGATTCGCTGCGTCTTCACGAACACGGTGCCGCTCGACAGCTACCGTGGGGCAGGGCGGCCCGAGACCGTCTACCTGATGGAGCGCCTGATGGACGCGGCGGCCCGGGTCGCCGGCCTCGATCCGGTGGAGATCCGGCGGCGCAACCTCGTTCCGGCGGACGCCATGCCGTATCGGAACGTAATGGGGCTGATGATCGACAGCGGCGATTTTCCGGCGGTGCTCGACATGGCGCTGGCGGAGGCCGGCTGGGACGGTTTCGAGACCCGGCGGGAGGAAGCGGCGCGGCGCGGGCGGTATCGCGGGATCGGCGTCGCTTGTTCGCTGGAATGCTCCGGCGGCATGCCCGAGGAAGAAGCGCGAATCCGCCTCAAACCGGATGGCGGCGCCGTCGTTCATGCCGGGACCTTTCCCCAGGGCCAGGCGCACGAGACGGTGTTTCCCCAGATCGTCGCCGAGACCCTCGGGCTCGATTACGGGAAGATCGAGTTCATTCCGGGCGGCGACACCGAAGTCGTCGCCGACGGCTTCGGAACCTCGGCCTCGCGCTCGGCGCATATGGGCGGCAACGCCGTGGCCGGCGCCTGCGAGCGCATCGTCGCGGCGGTGCGGCCGGCGGCGGGGCAGCTGCTGCAGGCGGAGCCCGATGCGTTGCGGTTCGAAGGTGGGATGTTCCTTGCCCCGGACGGCGGCAGTGTCGGGCTTGCGGAAGCCGCGGCGTCGATTGGGACTCCGCCCGACGAAACCTATCGGTTCAAGCGCGCGCCCGGCGTGTTCATGTATCCCAACGGCTGCCATATCGCCGAGGTGGAGGTCGAGCCCGAGACCGGATCGATCGAGGTCGTGGGCTAC
>CAJICD010000398.1_pt1 | contig 24640 bp, 21 predicted proteins | sample 9199521 | NCBI WGS metagenome assembly CAJICD01 (sample SAMEA7708321, study PRJEB35096) | sediment metagenome | biome: marine neritic benthic zone biome [ENVO:01000025]; feature: sediment [ENVO:00002007]; material: shallow marine sediment [ENVO:03000034] sea grass bed [ENVO_01000059] ...
GACTCTGAGCGGCGAACGCCCCTTTATCGAGGCTGGCCTCACCTCGAACAGGATCGATCTCGCCTTTCCTGGCAGCGCCACAGCCAAAGGCGATGCTGCCGGAGAAAAAGATGTTGCCGGGCAAAATGAGGCGGCGAAGAAACCGGACCGGGTTTTTCCCGGCGATCCGCTGTCGCTGGGGTGGCTCAAGGCGGTCGACGCCCGGCTTCGATTTGACGCCGCCACGGTGACCGGCGGCGGACCGCTTCGGCGGAACGCGGCCGTCGTGGTTTCGCTGAGAAACGGATTGCTCGACATCGAATCGTTCAAAGCGGACACGAGTAACGGCGTGCTCGAAGGTGCAGTGCAAATCGATGGTCGAATGGAAACGGCCAGGCTGGCCGCCAGGGTGGAGTTGCGAAAGGTCGACCTCGCGGTCATGCTCGCCAACACGTCGCGCGCCGGGGCGGTCGAGGGACAGGTCAACTTCGACGTCGACGTGACCGGCAAGGGCAATTCGATCCGGGATATCATGGCGAGCCTCGACGGCACGGCGTCGCTAGCGATGGGCAAGGGGAGGATCCGGTCCGGCAGGCTGCAACGATGGGTTGGCGGGCCGACGCAGGTTCTGAGCAACGTTCTGACTCTCAACGTCGGCGGTTACACGAAGATCAACTGCGCGCTCGGTGTGGTCGGCATCGAGAAGGGCGTGATGAAGACCGACGGGCTTCTCCTCGACACCGACGTGGCGGCCTTCGTCGCCAAGGGAACCGTCAATCTGAAGACCGAGGCACTGGATATGACCATCAATACGCAGGTAAAGAAGATCACGCTGAGCGCCGCGGTCCCGGTGCACGTCAGGGGCACGCTGGCCAATCCAAAATACAAGGCGGACGAAGCCGCGGTCGTGCGCAGGGTCGGCGGGTTGCTGGGCAGCCTCGTTTACCCGCCGGCGCTCATCCTGGGACTCGGCGAGTTGGGCACATTAAAGGCGGGGGATTGCGCCGTGCGAACGGATTCGGCGAAAGATCAAACGTCCCGTGATCCGACGGAGCAACAGCCGCGCACTTTGCCAGGAAGACTTCTCAAAGGGACCGGAGATACGATCACCAGGGGGTTCGAGGGGCTGTTCGGACGATAGTCGCCGCCCGAAGATTCCCAAGGCATTTAGCGAAATCTGAAACCGGAAGACCACGGCCTACGGCGTCAGGATCTTCCACTCCCCGTCGACGGTCCGGCAGCGATCCACGGTAAAGCGGTAGGGATCCCTGATGCGCGTGAGCGTAATATCGTGCAGCAGCCGCCGGCACGGCAAACCCTTGTGTTCGTGCTTTTCGACCAAACGGACCGTGCCGCGATTGCCGGTCTCGGGATTGGTCCATTCCGCGGAGGTCCCGACTTCGACATCGCCCACCAGATACAGCTGTTCCGCGGCCGCCTGCAACAACGGCAGATCGCTCTCGTCCAGCCGGAAGCCCGATCTCCTGAACGGATCAGCGGCGTATGTCTGCGAAGTCGCCACGGCGAAGCCAACCAGGAGAACAGCGGCCAGTATCCTCGAAACGGTCCGAAGCATGATATTCGTCCAACCTCTCTGCCGATCACTGATTCGCCTGTTCCATCCTGACGAAGGATACCGGTGATTGGCCTGTTTGTGTACCCGATCGCAAAAATCGCTCGGGCCGCGGCGGCGGTATCGGGCGGGTGCATGTTGACAGGCCACGCTGCGACTTGCTTCATAGCCCGCCCGACGCCATCGTTGGGGGCCGGCACGAAACAAGCGGCGGAGCCATGACCAGCGCGGAACACCTAGAAAACGTGCTTGCCGACGAACTCCGGCAGCGCCTCTTGGATCGAACGGCGCGGATCGGAGTTATCGGCCTAGGCTATGTCGGGCTGCCATTGACCGTTGCCTTCGGCGACTCCGGCTTCGAGGTGGTGGGTTTCGATGTCGACCCCGCCAAGGTCGAGCGTCTCAACAAGGGCGAGAGCTACATCCGCCATATCCCGTCGCAAAGCATCGGCCAGCTCGTAAAGCAGGGCAGGTTCCGCGCGACGGCGGACTATCCGGAACTGCGCGAACTCGACGCCGTGCTGATCTGCGTGCCGACGCCACTGACGCGGCAGCGGGAACCCGATCTGCGTTTTGTCACCGCGACGGTTTCCGCGCTGGCGCCGCATCTGAACCCCGGGCGGCTCGTGGTTCTGGAATCGACGACGTGGCCGGGGACCACCGACGAGGTCGTAAGGCCGATCCTGGAAGAGGGCGGGCTCGAATCCGGTGTCGACCTGTTCCTCGCCTATTCGCCGGAGCGCGAGGATCCGGGGAATCGGGATTACCGCACGGCGACGATTCCCAAGGTTGTCGGCGGCGACGGGGAGGTGGCGCTTGTCCTGGCGCAGACTCTGTATGGGCAGATCGTCGACGAAGTCGTCCCGGTTTCGTCGACCGCCACCGCGGAGGCGGTGAAGCTGACGGAGAATATATTCCGCGCCGTCAATATTGCGCTGGTCAACGAATTGAAGCTGGTCTACGGGCGCATGGGCATCGATGTCTGGGAGGTGATCGAGGCCGCGAAATCGAAGCCGTTCGGGTACATGCCGTTTTATCCCGGACCCGGCCTTGGCGGCCACTGCATCCCGATCGACCCCTTCTACCTGACCTGGAAAGCGCGCGAGTACGGTCTCTCTACCCGCTTCGTCGAACTCGCCGGCGAGATCAACACCGAGATGCCGCGCCACGTCGTCGAAAGGCTGGCGCAAGCCCTGGATGCCGACACCGGCAAGGGCCTGAACGGTGCCCGGATCCTGCTGCTCGGTGTCGCGTACAAGAAGAACGTCGACGACACCCGCGGCAGTCCCGCCTTCGTCATCATCGAGATGCTTGAGGCGCGCGGCGCCACGGTTGCATTTCATGACCCGTATGTCATTGAGATCCCGCCGACACGCGACCATGCCGGCCTCGCCGGGCGCCGCTCGGTCGATCTCGACGACAAGACCCTTCCGGAATTCGACGCCGTACTGATCGTCACCGATCACGACACGGTAGATTACGAGTTGCTTGTCGCGCACAGCCGGCTGGTGGTCGACACCCGAAACGTAACGCGGAACGTTGCGGCCCACCGCGACCGCGTCGTCAAGGCCTAGGAACCGCCCACCAATTCCGCGAGCCGCACGGCGTTCGCGAAGGCATAGCCGGCCTCGTCATTGTCGAAATAGCAGTAGACGTCGAGCCCCTGCTCCCGCAGATCGCCGACGCGCCCGGCCCAGCCTGCCAGCAACGAGTCATCGTAGCATCCCTGGTAGGCGCCGCCGGGACCGTGTAGACGAATATAGGCGAAATCCGCGGTGGTCAGCAGGGGCGATTGCTTGCCCGCCAGCTCGAAGATGCAGAAAGCGGCGTTGTGCCGCTTGAGGAGCGCCGCCACTTCGCTGCCGTGCCAGCTGGGGTCGCGGAACTCGAACGCATAGCGGTGTATCGGTGGCAACGCGTCGAGGAACGCGTCGAGCCGTTCCGCATTGCGGCGCCAGCGCGGCGGCAGCTGAAACAACACCGGCCCGAGCTTCTTGCCAAACGGCCGGATCGCGGCAAGAAAACGGTGGAGTCCGGCTTCGGGGTCCTTAAGCTTCTTCATGTGGGTCAGGTAACGGCTGGCCTTGACCGCAAATACGAAATCTGGGGGCGTCGCTGCCAGCCACGCCTCTATGCTCTTTTGCGACGGCAGGCCGTAGAATGTGCTGTTGACCTCGACGGTCCGCAGAAATCCGGCATAGTGGTGCAGAAAGTCATCCGGCCGCGTACCTTCCGGATAGGCAGTACCGATCCAGTGATCGTAGCGCCAGCCCGAAGTCCCGATGAAACTGCGCCCGCGGTGCGTCATCCAGGAAACTCAGGGTGCGCTGCCGACTTGCCGCAACGCCGCCCCGTTGCCGCAGCGGCTTCGTGAAATGACACGGGTTGAAACGGTTTGCCGGCGGTCCCCTTCACTGCAGCCGCGTCCAGATGAAGTAGGGCCACGACGTTCGGGCGGCGTCCCGCGGCAGCGGCAGCCGTTCCCAGCCCGTATCCGGCAATGGCAACTGGCGGTCGCTCAGGACCAGCCCGCCCGGCTGCAACAGCGAGCCGATCGCGGGGGCGATATCGCGGGCCAGGCTGGCGTCGCGGGCGCGGTCTTCGCTGCCGATATCGGCATGGATCATCGCCGCGACGTCTCCGAGCCGCTCGACCGCCACACCCAGCGTATCGCGGAAATCACCGAGGAACAGCTCCTCCGATGGTGGCTTGAGCGCCGGCGGGCAGTGTGCCTCGCGGTCGAAGACGAGGATTTCCCGATCCGGCATGATGTGGCGGATGCGGTCATAGGTACGCCCTTTGCCCAGGCCGATTTCCAGGACCGGCCCCGGGAGGCCGGCAATTCGCGCCGCCGCGAAGTCGAGACACGCGCGCTGGGTCGCAAGACGCGCCAGCATACGGTCGAGCGCGTCTCCCCGCTCTCGGGCCACCTCGGAATCTTTGGTCGGTCCGCTTGACATCCGATGCTGTCTACGTTGCAGGCGCGATGGCGTCAATATCGGGCAAGACAATGCCCTGGCCAGCACATACGCGGACCATCCGCGCGGGAATTCACGCACGCACCCTGTAAAGGTTGTACCGCTCCGCCGCCACGCCGTCGGGCGTAGCAATCTCCTGCCAATCACTGGCCACGGGCAAAGGCTGGTCGCTCAAAATGATCCCCCCGGGACGGACCAGGCTTGCGATCAGCGGGCCGATCTGGGATGCCATGCGCGCATTGCGCGCCGCATCGCCGGTGCCGATATCGTTGTGCACCAGCGCAACGGTGCGCCCGAGCCGGTCAGCCACCTCCGGCAGCGTTTCCTGGATGTTGCCAAGGATGAGATGTTCGGCATCGGGGACGCAGTCCGGGTGAGCGTTGACCTGGCGGTCGAAGACGAAGATATCGCGGTCGGGCAGTCGTTGCCGCAGGTGGTCGTATGTGCGCCCGTTGCCGAGCCCTAGCTCGAGAACCGGGCCTGGCAGACGCGCAATTTCCTCGGCCGCCCAGTCGAGGCAGGCCCGCTGGGCCTCGAGGCGCCGGATCATGCTGTCGAGCCTGCTCATTTTAGCGTTCTCCGACGCGGGCCGAATGGGACCGCAGAAGTCAAACCTCATCCCCCTTTTCGGATTTCATTGCCATCTCGCGCAGTTGCGCGTTGCTGTGCACCAGACGATTGGCAAGTTCACGCATGACTTCCTTGGCGATCTCCGGGAACTCTCCGATGAGCCTGAAGAAAAGGTCCTTTTCGATCCGCAGCGCTTCGAGTTCGGATCTGGCGGTGACCGTTGCGGTCCGCGGCACATCGCAGAGGATAGCGATTTCGCCCACGAAATCGTGATCGCCCAGGGTCGCCACCGTCAACGGGCCGGTTTCGGTCTCGATCGTGACGTCGGCCTCTCCCGCGATGATCAGAAACGCCGCGTCGCCCGATTCGCCCTGGCGGAACAGCACTTCACCGTCCGTGTATGACAGCCGCTCGCTGGTGAATGCAAGGAGCTTCAATTTCGCGGGCTCGATATTCGCGAACATCGGGATCTTGCGGAGCAATTCGAATTCCTGCTGCAGGCTCATATCCGTTTCCTTCCGGCTGTCTTCGCTCGTTCAGTCGTCCCGCACGAGTTTGCGGTAGGCGCCATCCTGCTTCTCGACGAGCTCGGCCGGGGGTCCCTGCTCGACGATGCGCCCATCGACAACAACGAGGACCCGGGCAAATTTATTCGCCATGATCGCGTTATTCAGTATCCAGATGACCGTGCGCCCGCGGCGCTCATCGAGCACCCTGTCGACTATCGCGTTCTGCATTCGTGCATCGAACCCGGCCGCCGCCTCGTTGATCAACAGAATCTCCGGACGCTTCAGCAGGCAGCGAGCGATGCCGATCTTCTGGCGCTGCACCGGCGTCAACCGCGAACCGCCCGACCCGGTCGGGCTCCGCAACCCCGCCGACATCACGACGTCGCGCAGGCCGAGTCCGTCCAGAACCTCTGCAATCAGCACCCCGACCCTCTGGGCGGCATTGGCCTGACCGTAATCGATCTTGCCGAACAGGATGTTGTCCTGGATCGTGGCGCCGGGGTTATAGCCTTCCGGGTCGAAAAAGGCGATCTCGCCGGCAAGCTCCGCCGGCATGTCGGCAGCGAAGGCCCGCCGCGCTTCCAGCAGCCGCGTCTGGAGGTCTTCATCGATCAGGTCGAGGCGATGGCGCGCCGGGATGAGCTTGAACGGGAGTGCGATGAGCCGGTTGCGGTCGGTTTCGCCGAGCGCATCGAGACCGCGCGACGCGCGTCCGAGGATCGCCTGGAACTCTGGCAGGTCTTCCGCGGAGATAAAACTGAACCGGTCGAAGAACTCGTGCCCCGGCGGCAGGTCGGCAAAGATCTCGACCATGGTCTTGGCCACATGTTCGCCGATCTTCAGGAAGTCCCCGGTGAGGCCCACCCGCTCGAGAATACGCCTCATGTAAGGGTTCTCAGCGATGTTCTCTTCACTCAGCGCAGCACCCAGGGGCACGCCGAAGATGACGTTTTCGGCGACCGACGCGTTCATGTTGTGGCGCGCCAAGTCGAAGGGTTCGACCAATTTCGAGACCTGCGGGTCGGACAGCCGGTCGCGGACTGCGGCTCGGGCATTCAGGATATTCCGGGCGACGTCCGGCCTGCCGTCCGGGTCGATGGTTCCCCGAAGGCCCCGCTCATAGACGTCCTCGTCCAGGTCCACCGCTCGCAGAACGTCAAGCATGCGCTGTTCCAGTTCATCCGGGCCGGTTACGCCGACGGCGTCATAGTCAATCCAGTCGGCACCGAAATCCAGGGTCGTGTTGCCGGCCTTTGCGGCCTCGTGAATTTCCTCCTGGCGATGTTTCAGCGCGTCGCCCTCGTAATGCGCCTCGACGACAGGGCGGTGTTTGAGTCCATATGTCAGGGCGTCGGCCAGGGTACCGGACTGGATATGCACGTCGGGCCCGACATAGGAAATCCGCCGTCCCGTCACCGAACGCGGCAACGTCCTGATATCCCTGTCGCCCTGCATCACCGATCCGCCGGTCAGCGGCAACAGGCCGGCGATAGCCATCGCCAGTTCCCCCTTGCCGCTATTGCCGGCACCGACCACGGCGACATGGCTGCCTCCGGGAAATTCCCCTGTGGCGCGATCCAGGATCCGGACCCCGTCATCGTCGATGAGGCTGGCATTCTGCAGCCTTATCGTGATGCCCGCAGGAAGCCCTTCCCCGTCGTCCGGTTCGGCCAGCAATCTGTCCTCTTCCAGCATTCCCGGCGGATCGAACTGCTCGATCACCTGGCCGTACTTGATGCGGACGTCCTCCTTCTGCTGGTACCAGGTCAGCATTTCCTTCCACGGCCCGGCCAGGTCCTTGTAGGCCGCGAGCACGGCGACCAGCGCGCCGAAACTGAGCTCGCCTTCGATGACCAGCCAGCCGCCGATCGAGAAGAAAAAGAACGGTGTCAGCTTGTCGATGAAGTTGTTCAGGAATTTCATGAAGAATTTGGTGCGGTAGATGTCGTAGCGGATCCAGTAGATCGTGCCGAGCCGCGTGGCGAAACGGGAAAGCTCGTATTGCGCAGTGTCGTGGGCATGCAGCTCGCCGATCCCCGATGCCGACTCACCAATATGGTCGGACAGCGAGCGCACGTTCTGCACCCGCTGCTTGCCGAGCTCGTTGACGCGGCGTTGCAGCTTCGGAATGATGTAGATCTGCAACGGATAAAGGGCGACCGCGGCGGCCCCGAGGATCGGATCCTGCACCATGATGAAGGCGAGGATGATCAACAGCTGCCCACCCTGGAACATCGGGTCCCCGAAAGCCGTGCCGATAAAGCCGCCCAGCGGTTCCACCTCGGCCGTGATCATCGGGATCAACTCGCCGTGGCTGACCTTGCGGAAATGGGGCAGCGGAAAACGCAGGATTCTTTGGTAGAGCTGATAGCGCAGCCGCCGCAAAAGTCGCTCGCCGATCCGGCCCTTGAACACGTTGATATAGTATTTCAGGGCGCCGTTGATCAGGACGAGGAACAGGTAGACGAAGCTGAGACCGACCAGGAACTCGATCTGGCTGGCGTCCACGCTGATGATCGAGACGCCGAACAATGGCACATCGTAGGGCGGTCCGGATGTTGCGCCGATCGCCCGGTTGACGATCAGCTTTGGCATCTCCAGCGAAAGGTAGAGAAAGGGATAGGAAAAGGCGATCACGGTGAGAAGCCATAGCTGCTGCACCTTGCTGTATTTCAGTATGAACCTGAAGATGGTGGGTTCCACCGCCGGCGCGCGCCTCTAATCCGTCCCGAAACCCCGCGAATCGGGCTGGCCGAACCTTATCGCAGCTTTTGCGGGCGCCAAAACGTTCCTTCGAAAAAAGTGAACAAGAGTGCTTCCGGGAACTCCTGGCCCGTGTCATAGTCTTGGCGCGAAACAGGAAGCCGCCGTAGCAACACGGCGGCGGGAGTTTTTTTGCCATGGGCAGTAACGACAGGGATGCCCGCGTCCTGATCTACAGCCATGACTCGTTCGGTCTGGGTCATCTGAGACGCTGCCGCGCGATCGCCCATTCCATGGTGGGCGAGCGACGGGCGATGTCGGTCCTGATCCTCTCGGGATCGCCGATCATCGGCAATTTCGATTTTCGCGCCCGGGTCGACTTCGTCCGGGTCCCCGGCGTCATCAAGCTTCGCAACGGCGATTATACGTCCCTGGCGCTGCATATCGACATCGAGGAGACCCTGGCGATCCGGGCTTCGATCGTTCGGCACACCGCCGAGGCCTTCGATCCGGACCTGTTCATCGTCGACAAGGAGCCACTTGGCCTGCGCGGCGAGGTGGCCGATACGCTGGATCTGCTGAAGGGCCGCGGCGTGCCGCTGGTGCTGGGTCTGCGCGATGTGCTGGACGACCCGATCAACCTGCATAACGAGTGGGCGCGCAAGAAGGCGATTCCCGCGCTGCAGGATTTCTACGACGAAATCTGGGTCTACGGGATGCCGGACATCTGCAACCCGCTGGCCGGGCTCGGCCTTCCCGAGCTAATCCGCGACAAGGTCCGCTTCACCGGTTACCTGCGACGCGATCTCCCGGCGGAGCCGGCTGGGCATTCGCTGCCGGCCAAGATTGCGCCACCTTACGTGCTGGTCACGCCGGGCGGCGGGGGCGACGGCCAGGAGATGGTCGATTGGGTTCTGCGGGCCTACGAAACGGCGCCGGACCTGCCGTACCCCGCGCTGATCGTGCTGGGCCCCTTCATGGCGTCCGAAAACCAGGCGGACTTCCTGGCCCGTTGCGAGCGGCTTCCGAATGTCGAGGCGATCACGTTCGATGCCCATATGGAAGGCCTTCTCGACCAGGCCGTGGGCGTGGTGGCGATGGGCGGGTACAATACGTTCTGCGAAATTCTCTCGTTCGACAAACGCGCGCTGATCGTGCCCCGCACGGTGCCGCGTATGGAGCAGTATATCCGCGCCAGCCGGGCCCAGGATCTGGGCCTGGCGCACATGGTGTTGAACGACGGAGTGCGCGAGCCCGCGCAGATGGCGGAGGCATTGCGACAGCTCGGCATGCAGGCGCCGCCCTCCTGGCGGATGCCGACCGGGATGCTGGCCGGCCTCGACAACGTCAACGAACTGGCCGACCGCCTGCTCCAGCGGAACGGCCGGCGGCCGGGCGAAATCCGTCCGTTTCCGCCGCCGCTGGCCGTCGCGGGGGCGGAGCAATAGAGTCGTGCCGGCGATCGCCGTCATCCTGAAAGGTTACCCCCGTCTCTCGGAAACCTTCATCGCGCAGGAGCTGCGGGAGCTCGAACGGCTGGGAGCCGAGCTCCGCCTCGTTTCGCTGCGCCATCCGACGGACCGCACCTGCCACCCGGTGCATCGCGAGATCACAGCGCCGGTGCGGTATCTTCCAGAGTACCTGCACCAGGAACCGCGCCGTGTGCTGCGCGGCCTGGCAGCCGCGCGCCGGCATCCGGGGTTCGCGCGCGCCCGCGCGGCCTGGCTCCGCGACGTTCGGCGCGACCCGACGCGCAACCGGATCCGGCGTTTCGGCCAGGCTTGCGTCCTTGCCGCCGAGCTGGAACCCGATGTTACCCATCTATACGCCCATTTCCTGCACACGCCGGCCTCTGTCGCGCGCTACGCGGCGCTGATGCTCGATCTGCCATGGAGCTGCTCGGCGCACGCCAAGGATATCTGGACGACTCCGGATTGGGAGCTCGCCGACAAGCTGGCGGGGTTGGAATGGGCGGTGACCTGCAGCGCCGCCGGCCGCGACCGGCTGCAGGCGCTGGCGCCCGCACCGGACCGCGTCGGCTTGGTCTATCACGGGCTCGACCTCGACCGTTTTCCGCCGCCGCCCGGCGACCGGCCGCCGCGGGACGGCAGCGCCGCACCGGGCCCGGTCGTCATTCTCTCGGTCGGACGGGCGGTCGAGAAGAAGGGCTATGACGACCTTCTCGATGCGCTGGCCCGGCTGGACCCCGATCTTTGCTGGCGCTTGCGCCATATTGGTGGCGGCAGTCTGTGCCGCCGCCTGAAGGCTCAGGCGGCGCAGCTCGGAATAGCGGGGCGGATCGACTGGCTCGGCGCCCAGCCCCAGGAGAGCGTGCTCGACGAGATGCGGGACGCCGATATGTTCGTGCTGGCCAGCAAGATTGCGGCGGACGGCGACCGGGACGGATTGCCGAACGTCCTGATGGAGGCGCAGAGCCAGGGATTGGCGGTCCTCGCCACAGAGGTCTCCGCCATTCCCGAATTGATCATTGACCGGCGGACCGGAATCCTTGTGCCGCCGGGCGACCGGGATGCGCTGGCCCGCGACCTAACGCAGCTGATCCGCGATGCTGCGCTTCGTCGGCGTTTGGGACAGGCGGGGGCGGCCCGGGTCCGGGAGTCGTTTTCGCTCGCCGCCAATATCGAGGGAATCGCGCGACGATTCGGCATCGCCACCGAAACCCGGCAGGCCGCAGCATGCGAATAGCGTTCTATGCGCCGCTGAAATCGCCGGACCACCCGGTGCCGTCCGGCGACCGGCGCGTGGCCCGCCTGTTCACGAAGGCGTTGCGGCTTGCCGGCCATGAAGTCGCGCTTGCCAGCGCGTTTCGCAGCTACGACGGTGCCGGAGATGCGGAGCGGCAGGACCGGCTGCGGCGCCTCGGCGGGCGGCTTGCCGGCCGCTACGCGGAGCGATGCCGGAACGATCCGCCCGACCTTTGGTTCACCTATCATCTGTACCAGAAAGCGCCGGACTGGCTCGGCCCGGATATCGCGCGAAGACTGGGCATCCCCTATGTCGTTGCCGAGGCAAGTTTCGCGCCGAAACAGCAAGGCGGGCCGTGGGCGGTGGGCCACGAGGCGGTTGCCCGCGCGCTGCGTAGCGCCGACCGCGTAATCTGCGTCAATCCCGACGATGCAGAATGCCTCGGCCCGTTGTTGCCGGACGCCCGGCGCCTTGTATCCATGAAGCCGTTTCTCGCCGCCGAGCCGGCCGCCTCCGCCAAGGCCGGCCGGACCGCTCATCGCCAGTCGCTGGCCGCGTCCTGCGGTATCGATCCCGATATCCCGTGGATCGCGGTCGTGGCGATGATGCGGCCGGGCGACAAACTCGCGTCGTATCGGCTGCTCGGCGACGCGATGCGCCGCATAGCGGATCGGCGCTGGGTCTTGCTCGTGGCCGGCGACGGTCCAGCCCGGGCGAACGTGGAGATGGCGCTGGATTTCGGGGACCGCGTGCGGTTCTTGGGAACCTTGGACCGGAGCGGTGTCGACCGGCTGCACGCGGCGGCGGATCTTGGCGCGTGGCCGGCAATCAACGAGGCTTATGGCATGGCGCTGCTCGAGGCGCAGGCAGCCGGATTGCCGATGGTCGCCGGTGACCGGGCGGGCATCCGGCAGATCGTCGCGGACGGTGAAACGGCGCTCCTTGCACCGGCAGGCGATGCCGCGGCGTTCGCTGTCGCCGTTGCCGCGCTGCTCGATGCGCCCGCGCGGCGTACAGCGATGGCCGCAACCGCAATCGAGCGCGTGCGGTGCGAACACGACCTGCCGATCGCGGCGCGGCGTCTCGACGCGGTGCTATGCGATGCCCGTGCGGCCCGGCTGCAGACGGCGGTGCTATGACGCTGCTGGCCGTCGTCCGCCACGGTCCGACCGAATGGAATGCGATCGGGCGTGTCCAGGGCCGCACCGACGTACCACTGAATCCCGAGGGGGTCGAGGAGGTCCGACGATGGGTCCTGCCTCCGGAAGTCGAGGGGTTTTCCTTCGTGTCCAGCCCGCTCGCCCGGACCGTCGAGACCGCCAGGATTCTGTGCGGCGGTGACGTCAGACGCGACGCACGATTGATCGAGATGGACTGGGCCGAATGGGAGGGGACGACCCTGACCGCGTTGCGCGCCGAACTGGGCGACCTGATGCGGGCGTGGGAGGCCAGGGGATTGGACTTCAGGGCGCCGGGTGGCGAGAGCCCGCGTGACGTACAGGCCCGGATCGCGCCGTTCCTGGTGGAGGTTGCCCGGTCCGGAGAGGCCACGGTGGCGGTCACCCACAAGGGCGTGATCCGGGCCCTTTACGCGCTGGCCACCGGCTGGAACATGACCGGGAAACCGCCGCACAAGCTGCGCGACTCCTGTCTGCACCTGTTCCGGCTTGCCGTGGGCGGCACCCCGACGCCAGAGCGTCTGAACATTCCTTTGACGGGCAGAGGGTCTCCATGAGCGGCGGGACCGTCATGGTCTATGTGCAACATCTACTGGGGATCGGGCATCAGATGCGCGCCGCCGGGATCATCCGTGCAATGCAGGCGCGCGGTCTCGTGGTCACCTGCGTCTCGGGCGGCGAGCCGGCCGGCATGCCCGACCTCGGCGGCGCCCGGCTGATCCAGTTGCCTGCGGTACGGTCCGTCGATGCGAGTTTCCAGCACCTGGTGGATGCCGAGGGGCGGGAGGTCAACGATACCTGGCGCGAACGGCGGCGTGCGGCCCTGCTTGCGGCGTTTGCAGAGGTCATGCCGGAGGTCCTGGTGATCGAATCCTTTCCCTTCGGTCGCTGGCAGTTTCGCTTCGAACTGCTGCCGCTGGTGCAGGTGGCGCGCGAGGCCGGGACCCGCGTGGCGTCGTCGGCAAGGGACATCTTGGTCGAGAAGGACGATCCGAAACGCCTGGACGCGATTGTTGCGATCCTGCGCCAGTCGTTCGATGCCGTGCTTGTGCACGGCGATCCGCGGCTGGTGCCGTTCGGTGCGACCTTCGGGGCCGCGGCACGGATTGCGGACCTGGTTCGCTATACCGGCTATGTCGCACCCGCACCGCCGCATTGCCCATCAGGCGGTCCCGGGGCGGGCGAGGTGGTGGTAGCGGCCGGCGGCGGCGCCGTCGGCGGCGCGCTGTTGCGGACCGCGCTGGCGGCCCGGCCACTCAGTGGCATGGCCGACGCGCCATGGCGCCTCATCACCGGCCCGAACCTGCCGCCCGCCGAGCGCCAGGCGCTTGTCGCGCCGGAAGGCGTGACGATCGACACCCTGCGCCAAGACTACCGGGACATCCTGAGCCGCGCGGCACTCTCGGTCAGCCAGGCGGGTTACAACACGATCATGGATATCCTGGTCACCGGCGTGCGCGCCGTACTGGTTCCGTTCAGCGCCCGCAAGGAAACGGAACAAACGCTCCGGGCCCGATTGCTCGCCAAGCGCGGGCGTGTGCGCATCGTTTCCGAGGCGGAGCTCGCGGCGCCGGTGCTGGCCTCCGCGATCGATGAAGCCGCGGCGCTGCCGCCGCCCGGGCCACTGGCCTTCGACCTCGAGGGCGCCGACGGGACCGCCCGGATCGTTGCCGAGCTAGTCGGCCGCGCGCGGGCGTGACGGTCTCTAGGCGATTGCGCCGAATTGTGCCTATACTTGGGAAATGGCGGGCAGGGCGCAGGTAGAGGATATGACCGGGGTGGACGTCGTCGTTCCCACGTCACCGCAGGCAGGATCTTGGGCGGCGTTGACGGCCGAACTCGACGCTTGGGAGGCGCTCGGGCGCACCGCCACGTTCTGGTGGCGGGATGACGACGCAACCCGGTCCGGAGACCGGTTGTCCCGGCTCCTGGATACTGCCGGTGCGACGCCGCTGATCCTTGCGGTAATTCCGTCGTCCGCCCGTGACGATCTCGCCGGGGTGCTCGAAAATCACCATGCGGCGGGCGGTCGAATATCGGTCGTACAGCACGGCTACGCCCACCGCAATCACGCGCCGCCGACCGAAAAGAAGGCCGAATACGGCCCGCACCGGCCGGCGGAGGTGATGATCGCTGAGTTGGCCAAAGGCCGCGAAGGCCTCGAATCCATGTTTGGCGATGACTTCTTTCCGATCCTGACACCACCGTGGAACCGGATCGCCCCGGCCCTTGTTCCGCGGCTTGGCGAGGCGGGCCTCGAGGGCCTTTCCGTTTTCGGCGCCCGGCCGGCGGATGCCGGTCCTACGGTCACCAATACCCATGTCGACATCATCGAATGGCAGGGAAGTCGCGGTTTCGCCGGCACGCAGGCCACCCTGAACGCGGTCGTTTCCCATCTCTCGGCGCGCCGGACCGGCGCGGCCGATGCCGACGAGCCGACGGGCCTGCTGACGCACCACCGGGACCATGACGACGCGTGCTGGCAATTCGTGGACCGCTTCGTGGCGACCGTCGCCGGCCATTCGGCCAGCCTCTGGACGGGGGGCGCCGCAGCTGCGGTGGAGGAGCGGCGATGAGCCGGCACCGCTACTCCGGCAGGGTATTGGCGGGGGACTACCTGCGCGCCGGGTTGGGCTTCTCGGTTACGGCAGGGCCCTTCCTGATGCTTGATCCGGTGCCCTCTGTCGCCACGATACTTGCTGCCCTGGCCCTGTTGTTCGCCGCCTTCGCGCTGCGCACCGGCGTACGGCACCTGACGGTGATAGAGGTTACGGACGACGGCATCGTCTCGCGGGGCCCGATTCCGTGCCGGATCGCGTGGGGCGACGTGAAGCGGGTGCGGCTGGACTATTTCGCGATCCGGCGCGAGCCGCGGCGCGGCTGGATGCAGCTCAAGATCAGTGGCCGAAGTCGCGGCATCCGCATCGATTCGACGATCGACGGCTTCGACTATCTCGCCGCCGCCGTGGCGGACACCGCCCGGGAATTTGCGATCCCGCTGGGCGATACAGCAGTCGCCAATTTCGGAGCGCTCGGCATCGCGGTCGACCGCAACGAAGGGGAGGCCGTGGCGTGAGGGAAGATTTGCTGACCGTCCGCGACCTGCGGGTCTGCTTCGACCTTGCAGAAGGCCGGCTCGAGGCCGTCCGTGGCGTATCGTTCTCCGTGCAGCCGGGTTCGACGGTGGCGCTGGTCGGCGAGTCAGGATCCGGCAAGACGGTGGTATCGCAGGCCATCATGGGCATCCTGCCGAAAGCAGGCCGCATTACCTCGGGCTCGATTGTGTTCCGCGATCCCACGCGTGCGGGGCCGGTCGACATTGCCGCGCTCGACCCGGATGGACGCGAGATGCGATCGATCCGCGGCGGGCGCATTTCGATCATATTCCAGGAGCCGATGACCTCGCTGTCGCCACTGCACACGATCGGCGACCAGGTATCAGAGGCGCTCCACCTGCACCGCACCTGCAGCCGGGCGGAAGGCCGCGAAGCCACGTGCGAAGTCCTGCGGCTGGTCGGCTTCCCGGATCCGGCGCGGGCGCTCAAGACCTATCCCTTCGAATTGTCCGGCGGCTTGCGCCAGCGGGCGATGATCGCAATGGCGCTGATCTGCCGTCCCTCGCTGCTGATCGCCGACGAGCCGACGACCGCGTTGGACGTGACGATCCAGGCGCAGATCCTCAAACAGATCATCGACCTGCAGCGCGAATTCCAGATGGCGGTGCTGATCATCACCCACGATCTGGGGGTGGTCGCGAATGTCGCCGAGAATGTGGTCGTGATGTATCACGGCGAAATCATGGAATCCGGCAGCCTGGAGGACATCTTCCGCGCCCCCGGCCATCCGTACCTCGAGGCCCTGCTGAAAGCGGTGCCCCGGTTCAACATGGAACCGGGCGAGCGGCTCGTCCCGATTCGCGAGATCGCCCCGCCGGGCGGCGCCATGATGCTGCATCCCGCGGGCGACGCCGCACCGGATGTGGCCGACGACACACATCCGCTGCTCTCGGTCCGCGATGTCCGGAAGACGTTCACGATTCGCAAGGAATCGTGGATCGGCACCGCCGAAGCCGCGCGGGTCGAAGCCGTCGCCGGAGTCAGTTTCGACATACGGCGCGGCGAATGTCTGGGACTCGTCGGCGAGAGTGGATGCGGCAAGACCACCCTCAGCAAGATCATCATGGGCGCGCTGACCGCCGATTCCGGCAGCATCACGTACAATGGTCCGGACGGTCCCTTGGACGTGCTGGCGCTGGACGGCGCCGACCTGACGGCGTTCCGCCGCAAGATCCAGTTTATCTTTCAGGACCCGTTCGGGTCGCTCAATCCGCGGATGCGCGTCGCCGACATCATCGGCGAGCCGCTGGTCGTCCATGACATCGGCGATCCGGGTCACCGAAGCGAACTGGTCGCGGAACTGTTGCGGCTCGTCGGCCTCGACATCCGGCATGCCAAACGCTATCCGCACAGCTTTTCGGGTGGCCAGCGCCAACGCATCGGCATCGCCCGGGCCCTGGCGCTGCGTCCAAACCTGCTTATTTGCGACGAGCCGGTCTCCGCGCTCGACGTGTCGATCCAGGCCCAGATTCTTAATCTCCTCAAGGATCTCCAGTCCGCGCTGGGCCTGACGTATCTGTTCATCTCGCACAATCTCGCGGTCGTCGACTATATAGCCGACCGCATCGCCGTCATGTGCCGGGGTCGACTGGTCGAGGTGGCGCCGCGCGAGGTACTTTTTCGCGATCCGGTCCACCCGTATACGCAGGGCCTGCTGGCGGCGGTCCCGGAGCCAAGCCTCGATCACCCGCTGCATTTCGATCGCCTGATGGAAGAGCGCGCGTCCGATCCCGCGGCCTGGCCGGCGCCGTTCACCGACGATGCGTCGTCGCCACCGGTACTGCGTGCGCTGGGTAGCGACCATTATGTCCGCGCCGATGCGCGCGCTGACCTGCCAAGATTCACGATGGAGACCGCCTGATGCGATCGATGCTGTACTGCCTTGCCGCGATCCTCGCGGTCCATTCGGCCGCAACCGCCGCCAACCCGATCGAACCGCCGTTTTTCGGCGAGGCCGTCGCGGCCGGCACACTGCCGCCGGTGGGTGACCGACTTCCCGCTTCGCCGCTGGTCGTGGAGATGGATGCCGGCCGAACCATCGGCCGGCACGGCGGAACACTGAATATCCTGATGGCGCGATCGAAGGATGTGCGGCAGATGGTGGTGTATGGCTACGCCCGCCTGGTGCGGTATGGGCGCGACTATGAAATCGGCCCCGATATCCTCGAGGATGTCGAGGTCGAGGATGGACGGATATTCACGCTGCGTCTGCGCCGCGGCCACCGATGGTCGGATGGTGCGCCGTTCACGACCGAGGACTTCCGCTACTGGTGGGAAGATGTCGCCAACAACCCGCAGCTCAAACCGTCCGGACCGCGCGTCGAGCTGCGTATCGATGGCGAACTGCCGGTCGTGGAAATCATCGACGAGACAACGATCCGCTTCAGCTGGTCGCGGCCGAATCCGAAGTTCCTGCCGGCGCTGGCATCGGCGAGTCCGCTGTATATCTACCGCCCCGCCCATTACCTCAAGCAGTTCCACGCGCGCTACACGGACGAGGCGAAACTCAACGAACTGGCCAAACAGAAGGGTCAGCGCAACTGGGCGGCCCTCCACAACAAGATGGATAATCTCTACAAGAACGATAATATCGATCTGCCCAGCCTGCAGCCGTGGGTGAACAGTACGCGGATGCCGGCGGAGCGGTTCACGTTCGTGCGCAATCCGTTTTTCCATCGGGTCGACCCGGAAGGCCGCCAGCTCCCCTACATCGACCGGGTCGTGATGCAGATTGCCAGCGCAAAGATCATCCCGGCCAAGACTGGTACCGGCGAGTCCGATCTCCAGGCGCGCTACCTGCGTTTCGACAACTACACGTTCCTGAAGCAGAACGAGGAGCGGAACGGCTTCCGGACGCTCCTGTGGCGCAACGGCAAGGGGTCACACATGACCCTCTATCCGAATCTGAATACGCGGGATCCGGTGTGGCGCAAGGTATTGCGCGACGTGCGGTTCCGACGCGCACTGTCGCTTGCGATCGACCGCGACGAGATCAACCAGGTAATCTATTACGGGCTTGCCCTTGCCTCGCAGAATACGGTCCTGCCCCAGAGCCCGTTGTTCCGGAAGCATTACCAGCAGGCGTGGACACAATTCGATCTCGAGAAGGCCAACAGGCTGCTCGACGAGGTCGGGCTGACGCAACGTAACGGCAAGGGCCTGCGGCTCCTGCCCGACGGACGCGCAGTTGAGATCATTGTCGAGACGGCCGGCGAGAGCACCGAGCAGACCGACATCCTGTCGCTCGTGCGCGACAGCTGGCGCAAGGTCGGCATCGAACTGCACAGCAAGCCCTCGCAGCGCGATCTCGTCCGCAACCGGACCTATTCCGGCGAGTCCCTGATGTCGATCTGGAGTGGCCTGGAGAACGGACTGCCCGCGGCCGATACCGTCCCCGAGGAGCTCGCACCCACTCACCAGATTCAATACCAGTGGCCGATGTGGGGCCAATTCATCGAAACCGGCGGGAAAAGTGGTGAGCCGGTGGATATGGAAGAACCGAAACGTCTGCTGGCCCTTTACGACAAATGGTACGCGGCCGGCAGCCGGGCGGAACGTGAGAGAATTTGGCACCAGATGCTTGCAATATGGACCGACCAGGTCTTTACGATCGGTATTATCAGCGGGACGATGCAGCCCGTCGTGGTCGACGGCAGGCTGCGCAATTTCCCCGAAGAGGGCATGTATACCTGGAACCCGGGCGCACATATCGGCATCTACGGGCCCGATACCTTCTGGTTCGAAACATAGCCTGCCATTTGGCGACCGGGGTTTCGGCAGAATGCTTCGCTATACGGTACACAGATTGCTGGTCATGGTGCCGACGCTGTTCGCGATCAGCGCCATGGTCTTCGTTATTATCCAGTTGCCGCCCGGCGACTATTTCACGACCTATGTCAATGAGTTGCAGAGTCAGGGCGAATCGGTCAGCGCCGAGCGGATCGAATTCCTGCGCCAGCAATACGGCTTCGACAAGTCACCGGTGGAGCAGTATTTCGTGTGGCTGGCCGGGCTGCTGCAGGGTGATTTTGGCTACTCGTTCGAATTCAGCCTTCCGGTGGCCGACGTGGTCGGTGATCGCATCCTGCTGACATTCATCGTCTCGTTCGCGACGATCGTCTTCACCTGGATCGTCTCGTTCGTCATCGGCACCTATTCGGCGGTGTACCAGTACAGCTTCGGCGATTATGCCCTCTCGTTCCTCGGCTTCGTCGGCCTTGCGACGCCGAACTTTCTGCTCGCTCTGGTGCTGCTGTGGGTCGCCAACGTCTATTTCGGGACGTCGATTGGCGGCCTGATGGACCCGGAGTATCTCGACCAGCCATGGAGTTGGGGCAAGGCGATGTCGGTACTCGAGCATCTGTGGATCCCGGTCGTCGTGATCGGCACGTCGGGGACGGCCGGGATGATCCGCAGGCTGCGCGCCAATCTGCTGGACGAACTCCACAAGCAGTACGTCGTGACCGCGCGCGCGAAGGGCCTCCACCCATTCCGGATCCTCATCAAGTATCCGCTTCGCATGGCCCTCAACCCGTTCATCGCGGACATCGGCACGCTGCTGCCGCAGGTGATTTCCGGCGCGGCGATCGTCTCCGTCGTGTTGTCACTGCCGACGACCGGCCCGATGCTGCTGCGCGCGTTGCAGAGCCAGGATATGTACCTGGCCGGCTCCTTCCTGATGGTGCTCGCGCTGCTGACCGTCATCGGCACGTTGGTTTCTGACCTTGCGTTGGCCGCGCTCGACCCGCGGATTCGCCTCGGCGGGGGGGCGCAGAAATGACCGCTCGCGAGGACACAACGCACTACGTAAACCCGGCGCCGTTCGACCCGCAGGCGGTAACGGAACTGACCCCGGAGCAGGAGCGCTACTACACGGCCTCGCAGTGGAAGCTGATGTGGTGGCGGTTCAGGCGACACCGCGTCGCCGTCGCCAGCGGGTTCTTTCTTCTTGCCATGTATCTCTCGATCCTGTTCAGCGAATTCATCTCGCCATACGAGCTGCAACACAGAAACACCGGTTTCCTCTATGCCCCGCCGCAGCAGGTCGGTCTGTTTCACGACGGTGAATTTGTCGGGCCGTTTGTCCATCCCTACAAGAAATCTCTCGACATGGTGAAGATGCGCTGGACCTATACCAGCGACACGACAAGGGTTCAGCCGCTGAGGTTCTTCTGCATCGGCGAATACGCCGGGTCCGCATACCGGTTCTGGGGGTTGATCGAAGGACGCTTCCATCTGATCTGCCCGGCGGAGGGCGGGCAGCTGTTTCTGCTCGGCACCGACCGTCTCGGCCGCGACATGTTCTCGCGCATCGTCTACGGCGCGCGCATATCGCTGAGCATCGGCCTGATCGGCATTACCATCAGTTTCCTCCTGGGACTGATCATCGGAGGAATTGCCGGCTATTACGGCGGTTTCGTGGACAACATCGTGCAGCGGATCATCGAAATCATCCGGTCGTTCCCGGAGCTGCCGCTGTGGATGGCGCTGTCGGCGGCACTCCCGGTTACCTGGAGCCCGATGCTCGTCTATCTCGGAATCACCGTGATCCTCGCCCTGCTCGACTGGCCGGGACTGGCGCGCGCCGTGCGGTCCAAGTTCCTCGCCCTGCGCGAGGAGGATTTCTGTGTGGCGGCGCAGCTGATCGGGGCGCGCCCGCGCCGGGTCATCTTCCGGCACCTCATGCCCAGCTTCATGAGCCACCTGATCGCCTCGGCGACGCTCTCGATTCCGTCGATGATCCTGGCCGAAACGGCATTGAGCTTTCTCGGCCTCGGGCTACGCCCCCCGATCACGAGCTGGGGAGTGCTGCTGAACGAGGCCCAGAACATCAATGTCGTCGCAATATACCCGTGGCTGATGTTGCCGGTGATTCCGGTGATTCTGGTGGTGCTTGCGTTCCAGTTCCTCGGCGACGGTCTTCGCGACGCGGCGGATCCGTACAAATAGGCCGGACGTTTATCTGGCGAGGACGTAAACTTCGATGGCGCCGTCGACGCCCAGGATGTGGACCGGCCCGTAGCGTTCCGCCATGCCGGCCGGCGAATAGCCCTGCCGCTCCGCCAGTTCGAATGCATCCGCGGCGGCCAGGGCGCGCGTCTCGCCAACCTTGTTGTGCTTTTCCAGCTTCACCGCCAGGTTCACGGCTTCGCCGATCACGGTGTATTCGAGCCGCGTCTCGTCACCGACCGCGCCGAACACCACGCGGCCGGTCGCAACCGCTGCGCCGACCCGCATCTCCCGGCGGCCAGTGGCCTGGCGGTCGCGGGTCCATGCATCGGCCGCCGCGACGACGGCCTCTAGCGCGCGCATCGCGTCGGCGGCATGGGTCTCGCTCGGCGCCGCCGCCCCGAAGGTCGCCAGGATGCCGTCGCCGAGGAACTTGTCGATGCTGCCGCCATGGGCCTGGATCACCGGCACCATACGCGATTCGTACTCGACCAGGGCGCCGATCAGTTCCGACGGTGGCAGCGTCTTGGCGAATTCCGTAAACCCGCGGATATCGATGGTCAGGATCGTCGCGTCGCGGGCCTCGCCATGGCCCGGCCGGATCTGGCTCTCCGCGCCGGTGATGCGTTCGGCGATTTCCGGGGCGAAGAACCGGGAAAGATCCCGGGCCGCGGACTCCTCGACGACCGAGCGGATCAGCATCCGCCGGGCCCGCACCTGGGCGACGGCCAGGATGGCGGTGACCACCAGGATGGTGATGATCTTGTCGAGCTCACCGCCGATCAGCACTGAATTCGAGGTGAGGTAATGCACGTAATCCCGCGTGATCATGTCGTCGGCAGGGTCGGAATAGACCGCATAGAGCACCATCGCCAGCCACCCGGCGGCGGCCGTGAAGCCGGCCAGCAGGACGTAGCGCGCCTCGAACCTCAAGGCCCTGAGCGTGATGAAGATGAAGACGTAAAGCAGCGTCGGCGCCTTGAGATAGAACGCCGGCGGCTGTTCGTACTGGATGTGGAAGCTCCAGATCAGGAGAAACAACAGACACAGCTCGACTATGACCGAAGCGCCGACGAACCAGCCGGCCACGGCGCCCCGGCGCACCAGGAACAGGCGAATGACCGCTGCGACGAAGAAGGCGCCCAGTGCGAACGTGACCGGCGGAATCATCCAGTCGCCGGCATAGGTTTTCGGGGTCACGGCATACAGCACGCTGAAGAAGAGAACGATGCCGAACTGCACCCAGGCCGCCAGCCGTTCGCTGGCATCCTGCTGCTGTGCGATCGCCGTGCGGACGCGCAGGGGCAGATCCTCCGACGGCGCCGAAGTCTTCGCCCGTCCCGTGAGAACAGCCTTCATATCCATCGTGGATTTCATCCCCATGATCGGCATAGTGCGACGGATGCCCCTCAGATAGCCCTTTTGGCCCTGCGGCGCACAATCAAGCTTCGCGCGCGCGCGATCACCGTTTCTTGAGCCAGAGGCTCGATTCCAACACCCCGTCGCGCAGCGGGAGGCGGCCGGCAACGCCGCGCGCCACCCGGTCGGCCATCCGCGTAACGGCGTAATGGCTGGCAAATTCCACGGTCCAGCCGCCGAGCGCAAGAGACATCGCGACACCGAGCTGCTCGTTGTAGCCGCGCCAGTCCCAGGACGCAGGGTAGTCGTCCGGCAGGAAGATGTCGTGGATATGCACGAAAACGCCCGCCGGCAACTCGACCAGGATCCGGTTGAACAGCATGTCGACATCGGTACCGGGCATCAGAATGTGGCTGGAATCGATGGCCAGGATGTCCCCGGCGCGCAGGGAGTGGAACGGCTCTTCGCCGACCGCCTGGACGGTACACCGACGTAACTCGAGGCAGGAAAGGCCGTCGAGGACAGCGCGCGGCGCTGGGTCGATCGCCACGATGCGCGTATCGAGGCCGCCATCGGCGACAGCCCGTGCGAGAAATCGTGTGGAATGTCCGCTGCCCACCTCGACCACCAGTCGTGGTCGCATTTCGCGGACTACGGTATAGGCGGTCGCGGCGTCGAGCCTCGGGAACCAGCCCTGGTCCCAGCGCGGTTGCGGCGGCGGAAGGTCGCCGATCGCCTGCAATTCCGTCGCGTAGGCGTCCATCCGGTCGAACCAGGCCGCGAACCGGTCACGGCAGCCGTCGAGGAGCCGCTCGATGCCCGCATAGGCGGGCCGCGAACCGGCGGCGGGAACCGATCCGGCGTGGCGATAGGGAATAAAGAAGCCGCGCCGCGCAATGCCCAGCAGCGTCGGAATCCCGAGACGCAGGCGCCGGCGCCACGCCCGCAGCGCGGTCATCGTGGGTCAACCCGAATCGCCGGGAACCGGTGCGCCCGGCGACAGCTCCATGCCCTCGCGCGCGACGATGGTGCCCGGCCGTGCGGCCTCGGCCTCGGCGGCGATCGAATCCATGAACGCATCGTCGTGCGAGGGATCGTGGTGGAAAATCACCAGCCGGCCGACGCCGGCGGCATCGGCAATGCGCATGCCCTCCTGCCAGGTCGAATGGCCGAAGTCGCTGAACCGCGGAAATTCCGCGTCGGTGTACGTCGAGTCGTAGATCATCATGTCGGCGCCCGAGACGAAATCGACCAGGGCGGCGTCGCGCTGCCCGGCCACGTGCCCGATATCGGTGATGAAACAGAGCGACCGCCCGTCGAACTCGACACGATATCCGGTCGCCCGGTCGGGATGGTTGAGCGGCGCGGTTCTGATCTCAATGCCCGGCGCGGGCGTCAGCGTCTCGCCGGCGGCGAAATCTCGGTAGTCGATGTCGGCGGCGAACACATCGGGCGGGATCGGAAACAAGGGCGCCATCATCATCTTGCATACGACGGTCTTGAGTGCGTGTTCCGGCATGAGGTGACCAGCCCAGATGCGGAACCGGTTGCCGGCCACGAAGAATGGCTGGAAGAACGGCAGGCCGCAGATGTGATCGAAATGCGTGTGGGTCAGGAAGATGTCCTCGTCGAGAGAGGCGGCGCCGGCGGCCACCGCATTGCCGAGCGGCCGGAGCCCCGTTCCGGCATCGAAGATCAGGCGGCGGTCGCCGCAGGTAACCTCGAGGCAGGACGTGTTTCCGCCATAACGCACGGTCTCGGTTCCGGGACAGGCGATACTCCCGCGGACGCCCCAGAAACGCACCTTGAATGTGTCCACCTCTCCCAACGATCAGGCCTCCCCGGCATTCAGTCCCGCATCGATAACCGCGTCCGTATCGTGTACGGCCCCACGCATATCATGGCGAACGTCTCTGTTCGGCGCAACCTCACGGCCGGCGCCAGGCGGAAGGGCCGGATATTTCCAGCACGCCGGGCACGATCATGGCGTCCGGTTCCCCACATAGTCCGCGAGGTCACC
>CAJICD010000268.1_pt1 | contig 23890 bp, 19 predicted proteins | sample 9199521 | NCBI WGS metagenome assembly CAJICD01 (sample SAMEA7708321, study PRJEB35096) | sediment metagenome | biome: marine neritic benthic zone biome [ENVO:01000025]; feature: sediment [ENVO:00002007]; material: shallow marine sediment [ENVO:03000034] sea grass bed [ENVO_01000059] ...
ACACGGTCGGCCTGATCCACATGAACGGCCGCGTCTACGACCCGGTGATCGGCCGCTTCACCAGTGCCGACCCGACCGTGCAGTTCCCGACCAACACCCAGAGCCACAACCGCTACACCTACGTGCTCAACAACCCGCTGTCGTTCACCGACCCGAGCGGGTTCGGGATCTTGGGTGACATCGGCGATTTCTTCACCGCCATCTACAAGGGGCTCGAGCGGCTTGGCGAGTGGTTCATGGGAAACGCGCTCGCGCAGGCCGTCCTGCAGATCGCCGCGATCTTTGCGTGCGGCGGCACGCCGATTTGTGCGATCTCCATATCGGGTGCGTTCGCTGGCGCACAGACGGCGATTGCCGGAGGGAACCTCACGGACATACTTGCCTCGGCGTTCCAGGGGGCGGCGTTCGCGGGCGTAGCGGTAGGCATGTCTGCCGCGATCGGGAGTGCCTTCAAGGGTGCAACCGGTCTCCTGCAGAAGGGGATGAAGGTGGTCGCCCACGGCATCTCGGGCGGAATACAGAGCGTCATGCGCCGGGGCAAGTTCTTCGCCGGCTTCCTGGCCGGCGCCTTCGCAGAAGCGGCCTCTGCCGTTGGTTTCGTGGAGCACTTCGAGACCGCACCGGGCCGCATCACCGCGGCCGCCGTCGCCGGTGGCACCGGCTCCGTCCTCGGTGGCGGCAAGTTCGCCAACGGCGCCGTGACCGGCGCGTTCCAACAGCTTTTCAATGGTGAACAGCATCGTGGTATCGGGCACAACCGTCCACCAAAGAAATTCCCATGGTATCTCCGCTTACTTAGGGGGATTGGCACAGTACTTACCTTGCCGCTCTCGTTATGCGGGGATACGTCTGTAGCTTGCCAGGATCCGCCTTTAGTTGATGTCGAGGACATCCTATCGGATCCATCCATATTGTCCGGTAAAACGCCAGCTGAAGTGGAGGCGATGCTTGGCCAACAGCCCGGCTGGCGTGTAGAGACCTTAGGGCAAGGCAGACATGCGGGTCAAGGATGGGTATACCGTGAGTACGGTGGCTGGCGCGGAATAGATACAACCGGCAGAGTGATAAGATGGCACCCCGGCGGGGGGCACCATGGTCCTAATCCGTATTGGCGCGTGTCGACCGGGAAGGGCGGAAAGTCAGACATAATTTGGTGATGTCCGGGATGGTCGATTTCATGGCTTTGTTGATTGATGCCCTCAGGCATCTGGTATGAATGCGGACGACCAGATGGCCTATCTGGCGCAAATAGGCGGCGCGCACATCGACGAGTTGGCCTTGGAGCACTACGATGTGGCATTAATGGCCGGCGGAAAACTCAGGCAGGGCGAAATCAGCAAAATCCAGCACGATAAAATACTGGAACTTGACGCATTGCTCGATCGTATGAGCGGCGCGGAAAACGCTGCGCTGTGGACGGAGGATGCTTTGAGGCATGCCGAAGAGTGGAACGAGGTCCGGCGTTTGGCGCACGCGTGTTTGGTAAGCCTGGATTCCAGTGACACGGAGCGCGTTGAATAACCAAGTTCCGATATCTGTGAAGAAGTAGTCGTAACGGGGTCAGGCTTGCGTTATTGCATTATTGCGCACCCACCCCCTCACGGAATCTTGTCCGCTCGTGCGGTGATCGCGGCGGCGTGTGCGGCTAGGGTTCCCCTCCGGTATGGGAGGACCTCGAATATGCCGCGCTATCCGTTGCTTCTGTCGACGCTGCTGCTGGTCGCCGCCTGCGGCGGGCCGGAGGATCGCCATGGCGCGCCCGTGACGGCCGCCGAGGCGGCGCGGCTTGCGGCCACCGCTTCCGCCGCCGACTGGTCGCGGGCGCAAGCGGTCACCGTCACCCTGGATGCGTTCGAATTCGCGCCCGAGACGCTGACCTTCCGGGCCGGAAGGGCCTATGCGCTGACCCTGGTCAATAACGGCGACTCGGCGCACACCTTCGCGGCGCCGGACTTCTTCCGGGCGGTCGCGGTGCGCGCGCCCGCCCCCGGCGCGGCCGGGCCGGGAGACGCGGAGCCGGCGCCGCCGCTGGAGTCGATCGCGCTTGCGGCCGGGGCGCGCCGCACCCTGGAGTTCGTCGCCGTCACCCCCGGCACGTATGCGCTGGACTGCGACCGGCCGCTGCACGACGTGTTCGGCATGACCGGTACGATCCGCATCGAATAGCCGGCAACGCTCCTCTCCACCATCCGCATGGTGCCACAGGCTGCGCATTACGGATACGCAGCCCGATCCCCGCCGCCATCCCGCCATGCGGGGTGCGTGGCACCGGCTCTGAAGAGCGCAGAAATCGCCGGTGCATGGGGTTGTTCCTCGCGTTCGGGGGGGGCGCCCGTGTATACTGGCGGCGGAGCCCGGCCCGGGGGCGGCGGGGCGCGATCACCGCAAGGGGGAAGACCGATGAGCGAGGGCGTGCGGGGTTTCATGGAAAAATCCAGGCTGATCGTCGCCGCCGTGCTGGGCGGCGTCCTGGTGCTGTTCGCGATGCAGAACCTGGCCCGGGTCGAGCTGAACGTGCTGTTCTGGAGCTTCGAGGCGCGGCGCATCGTCGTCATCGGCTTCAGCTTCGCCATCGGCTTCGCGATCGGCTGGCTGGTCCGGGGGCATCGCGGCGGGCGGCCGGCGCGATAGGGGAGGAGGACGCCAGCGAGGGACGGGCGCCATGCGTGCGATGGTGCTGCACAGGCCCGGCGCGGGGCTGACGCTCGAGGACCGCCCGGTGCCGGAACCGGGCCGGGGACAGGTGCTGATCCGCGTCCATGCCTGCGGCGTCTGCCGCACCGACCTGCACGTCGTCGACGGCGATCTTGCGCCGGTGCGCGACGCCATCGTGCCCGGCCACGAGACGGTCGGTGTGGTCGCGGCGACGGGCGAGGGCGTGGAGCGCTTCGCCGAGGGCGAGCGGGTCGGCGTGCCGTGGCTGGGCTGGACCTGCGGCGAGTGTGCGTACTGCCGGTCCGGCCGCGAGAACCTGTGCGATGCGGCGCGCTTTACCGGCTACCACATCGACGGCGGCTATGCCGATTATGCGCTCGCCGACCAGCGCTACGTGTTCCGCCTGCCCGGCGCCTATTCCGATGTCGCGGCCGCGCCGCTGCTGTGCGCCGGGCTGATCGGCCACCGCGCGCTGGTAATGGCGGGCGAGGCGCGGCGGCTCGGCATCTATGGCTTCGGCGCGGCGGCGCATATCGTCGCCCAGGTGGCGCGGCACGAGGGGCGCGAGGTCCATGCCGTCACGCGGCCGGGCGATGCGGCGGCGCAGGACTTTGCGCGGTCGCTCGGCGCCGCCTGGGCCGGCGGCTCGGACGAGGCGCCGCCGGAGGAGCTGGACGCCGCGATCATCTTCGCCCCCGTGGGCGCCCTCGTCCCGGCGGCGCTGCGCGCCACCGCGAAGGGCGGCACCGTGGTCTGCGCCGGCATCCATATGAGCGATATCCCCACCTTCCCCTACGAGATCCTGTGGGGCGAGCGGACGGTGCGCTCGGTCGCGAACCTGACGCGCCGGGACGGCGAGGACTTCCTGGCGCTGGCCCCGACGGTGCCGGTGCGCACCCACACCGAGGCGATGCCGCTGACGCAGGCCGAAGAGGCCCTGGCGCGGCTGCGCGAAGGCCGGCTCGAGGGCGCCGCGGTGCTGGTCACCGGGGCCGGCCCGGGCGGCTGAGTCCGGCGGCGCGGCGGCCCGGCACGGATGTTCACGAATCGTTAACCCGCATGGCCCGTATGGATTAAGGCCAGCGCGGGAAATATTTTTCATTTGTTCCCGGTTTGACCTGCATATGTTTGAAACCGTGAAATTTAATGTTAACTATTCAGGTTAAGCAGGTTAAGGCGCGGCAATTTTCCGTCGCCCCGGTTTTTCATGTCTTGTGCGACGGCCGCGCGCGATATATTGGACCCGGTGCGGGCCCGCGGGTCCGCACGCACAACAATGTCGGCGCGGTTCGATGAGCGAAATTCTCCAATCCTTGCTGGCGGAACGAGACTGCCTCGTCGCCGACGGCGCGATGGGCACCAACCTGTTCGAGGCCGGGTTGACGACCGGCGATTCGCCCGAGTTATGGAACGTCACGCATCCCGACAGGATCGCGGCGGTGCACCGCGGCATGGTTGGGGCCGGCGCCGACATCGTCCTCAGCAACACCTTCGGCGCCAACCGCTACCGTCTGATGCTGCACGGCGCGGAGGATCGGGCCGCGGAGTTCAACACGGCGGGCGTACGCATTGCGCGCGGCGTCGCCGATGCCGCCGCCCGCCCGGTCGCGGTGGCCGGCTCGATGGGGCCGACCGGCGAGATCTACCAGCCGGTCGGGCCGCTCGCCATCGCCGACGGACGCGCTGCCTTCGCCGAACAGGCGCAGGCCCTTGCCGAGGCGGGGGCCGACCTGCTGTGGGTCGAGACCCTGTCGGGCGTCGAGGAACTCGAGGCCGCCGTCACCGGCGCCGCCGTCACCGGCCTTCCCGTCGTCGCCACCATGACCTTCGATACCAACGGGCGCACCATGATGGGGCTGGCCCCGGGCGATGCGATCGTCTTCGCCCGCGATCTCGACGCGGCGCTCGTGGCCTTCGGGTCGAATTGCGGAATCGGGCCGGCGGCTCTGGTCGATTCGGTCTGCGGCATCGCCGGGGCGGCGCAGGACGACGAGGTGATCGTCGCCAAGGGCAACTGCGGCATCCCCGAGTTCCATGACGGCCACATCCATTATACCGGCACACCGGAGGTGATGGCCGACTACGCCCGCATGGCCCGCGACGCCGGCGCGCGCATCATCGGTGGCTGCTGCGGCACGACGCCGCTGCATCTGGCCGCGATCACCGAGGCGCTGCGGAATTATGCGCCCGGGGCGCCGCCGTCGCGCGCCGACATAGAGACGCGCCTGGGTCCGCTGGCCGCCGGGGCGGACGCTGTCGCCGCCGAACTTTCCGCCGAACGCCGGCGCAGCCGGCGGCGGCGCCGATAGAACGGAACTCGATCCAGAATCCATACCCAGAGCCAACTCGGGAGAAGCGAAATGACAGACCAACGCGTGGCAATCATCGTCGGAGGCGGCAGCGGCATGGGGGCGGATGCGGCGCGGCGGCTGGCCGGCGACGGGTATCAGGTCGCGGTGCTGTCATCCTCGGGCAAGGGCGAGGCATTGGCCAACGAACTGGGCGGCTTCGGGGTCACCGGTTCCAACCGCGACACCGGCGATCTCGGCCGGCTGGTGGACGGCACCATGGAGCGCTGGGGCCGGATCGACGCGGTGGTCAACGGCGCGGGCCACGGACCCAAGGGGCCGGTGCTGGAAATCGACGACGACGACTGGCATGCCGGCATGGAGGTCTATCTGCTGAACGTCATCCGCATGACGCGGCTGGTCACCCCGGTCATGCAGGCGCAGCGCGCTGGTTCGATCGTCAATATCTCGACCTATGCGACGTTCGAGCCGGAGGAAACGTTCCCGACCTCGGGCGTGTTCCGCGCCGGCCTCGCCGCCTTCACCAAGCTGTTCGCCGATAAATACGCGGCCGGGAAAATCCGCATGAACAACGTCCTGCCGGGCTTCATCGACAGCCTGCCGGAGACCGAAGAGCGCCGGGCGCGCATCCCGATGGGACGCTATGGCCGGGCCGGAGAGGTTTCGGATCTGATCGCCTTCCTCGTTTCCGACAACGCCAGTTACATCACCGGCCAGAACATCCGCGTCGACGGCGGCATCACCCGGTCGGTGTGAGGGATGTCGGCATGGGCGACCGGCAGGGGAGGCCGGCAAGGGACCCCACCCGGCGCCAACGGCCGCGTGGCTCGGTCGGTGGAATGATCGGCGACCGTACGAGGATGAAACTCCAGCTGGCGCTTCTTTCGGGGCTGGTTCTGTTCCCCGGGTGCATGGCGGCGCCCGCGGGGACCGGGAAAGACGGAGAGGATGTTGCGACACGGGTGGAGGTCGGCTATGCGACCGACCGGGCGCGCGACGGAGAGGACGGCACGAATTTGGGCTTCGGCAAGGGCCGCGGCGACCTTGCATTCGGCATCGCCGGGGTCAGCGTTCCGGCCGGCCATGTCGCCGGGCGGCTCGAGGCGCCGCCTTTCAGGGCGCCGGCGGCGCTGGGCGATCCGCGCTGGCATGTGTATCTGGATTCGGTCCGGCCGATGCCGCGCGAGGCCTTTGCCGTCGACCTTCGCCGCGCGCTGGGCCAGGCCCGGCGCAACGAAATCCTGGTGTTCGTGCATGGCTATAACACCGATTTCGGACTGGCGATGCGCCGCAGCGCCCAGCTCTGGCTGGATCTGGACTTCGCCGGTGTCCTGGTGGCGTTCAGTTGGCCATCGGCCGGTCGGCCGACCAGCTATCTGCGCGATCAGAACAATGCCGACTGGGCGGCGCCCGACCTGGCGGCGACGCTACGCCTGCTGGTCGACGAGTCCGGGGCGGACCGGATACACCTGTTCGTGCACAGCATGGGCAGCCGAATTCTTTTCGACGCGCTCGACGAGTTGGCGCGGGGCCGCGCGGCCGGCGACCCGCCGCCGTTCGCCGAGGTCATCTTCGCGGCGCCGGACGTGGACGCGGGTATCTTCGTGGCATCGGCGCCGCGCCTCCAGCCGCTCGCCAACCGGTTCACGCTTTACGCATCCGACAGCGACATGGCGATGATCGCGGCACGGCACAGGGCGGGCGGGCATCCGCGCGCCGGTGAATCCGGCGCCGCGATCGTGGTGGTCCCCGGCATGGATACGGTGGACGCGTCGGCCGTCCGCGACGATCTTTTCGGCCACGAGTATTTCGGCGAGAGCAGACCGGTGCTCGAAGATATCGGGCTGCTGCTGCGCGACGGGGCCGGGGCCGGCGACCGTCCGCACATGCTGCGGGTCTCCGTGCACGGGCGCAGCTACTGGCGTCTGCTGCCGCCGTCGGGGTCCTGAGCGGGCGCACCCACGGTCGGCGACGCGTGCCGCCGCACCGTTACAGGATGCACTCCAGCGCCGCGAAAAAGCGGTCGATGTCGGCATCGGTGTTGTAGAGGTGCGGCGTCACCCGCATCGAAGCGCCGCGCACGCTGACGAAGATCTTCTCGTCCGCGAGCCGCTGGCTGAGACCCTGCGGCACGCCGCCGGGGAAGCGCAGGCCGAGATAATGGCCGGCGCGCAGGCCTTGCGACACCGATTCGAGGCCGAGGGAACGGGCCCGCGCGGCGATCGCCTCGTTGCGCGCCGACAGCGTCGCCTGGATGTTGTCCACGCCCCAATCGAGGATCTGGCGCATCGCCGCCATGGCCTGCGGCATCAGCGCGAAGTTGGAGCGCTCGCCCATATCGAAGCGCCGTGCGCCGGGCTGGTAGTCGTCGCGGTAGTCGACCAGACGGGTGAAATCCTCCGACCCGGCCCGCGCGATCCAGTTGTGCTCCAGCGGCCGGCCGCGGTGATACTTGGGGTCGACATAGAGGAAGCCCAGGCTGTAGGGCCCGAGCAGCCATTTGTATCCACCGGCGACCAGGAAATTCGGCCGGACACGCGCCACGTCGAGCGGCAGCGCGCCGAGCGACTGGGTTGCGTCCACCGCCAGCGCCGCCCCCGCCTCGCGCAGCGCCGCGCCGACCGCCTCGAGATCGACCAGGCCGCCGTCGGTCCAGTGATTGTTCGGCAACGCGGCGATCGCGACGTCGTCGCCGACCTGCCTGAGGATCGCTGCGGTCCAGTCGTCGTCCTCTGGCCGCGGCACCGTGTCGACGCGCGCGCCGGTCCGCGCCGCAAGCTCGAGCCAGGGGTAGACGTTGGACGGAAACTGCTCGTCCAGCACCAGGATGCGCGCGCCCATCGGCGCCGTAAGGTTGCGTGTGGCGACCGCCATGCCGTAGCTGACCGACGGGACGATGGCGATGTCGTCCGGGCCGGCCCCGACGATCTCCGCGAACAGTGCGCGGGCCGCTTCGGAGTCGGTAAAGAAATCGGCCGGGGAGATGGTCCAGGGATGCGCTTTGCGCCGGATTCCCGCCTCGCCGGCCTCGACTGCCGGGCGCATCAGCGGCGACATCTGGGCGCAGTTGAGCCAGGCGACATCTTCGGGAATGTCGAACAGCGCCCGCTGGCAAGGGATCGGGGCCGGCCTGTGCTTCAACCTGCGTTCGCCCGCTGCTGGCAGTCCGGGCACAGGCCGGCGACCTCGACGGTCTGGCGCAAGTCCCGGAAACCAGCTCGCCGGGCGCCGTCGCCGACGGCCGAGGCGATGCGATCGTCGTGCAGCTCGGCGGTGGCGCCGCACGCCTCGCAGATCAGGAACTGTCCCGCATGGTCGTGGTCCGGCCGGATGCAGCCGATATAGGCGTTGAGGGATTCGATCCTGTGGATCAGCCCGTGGGCGCTCAGGAATTCCAGCGCACGGTACACCGTCGGCGGCGCCGCCCGATTGTTCGCCTGGCGCAGCGCGTCGAGTATGGCGTAGGCGCCGGTCGCCTGGTGGCTGTCCCAGATCAGCTCCAGCACCCGGCGGCGCAGGGGGGTCAGGCGCACCCCGCGGCGCGCACACAGCTCCGCCGCCTCGTCCAGCGCGGTGTCGATGCAGTTCTGGTGGTCGTGCGGGACCGTCGAGAAGGCAAGTGCGTCGCTCATTGGGACCTGTATAGCATCGCACGCTGCCAATTGTCGTGCGGTTTGCCGGTGCCCGTATTATTGTTTGGCCTGCCGCCCGACGCGGTTGGCGAGGGGAGTGCTTCTGGAGCCGTGTTATGCCGACGGTCCGGCGGGGGACGGTTCCGGGCACGGCAACCTCGGAACCCGCCACATTTATGGTTGCCGGTTATGGTTAATCAATATGTCTGCTAACTACTTTAAAAACAAATGAAAAATAGTGTATGATGGGAAACTGATAAATGGTGGCTTGGCCATGTAGACAGGCCGAGTTGGAGGGGAAGGTCAAGGCCGATTAACGTATGAATAACGGTGGGCGCAGGAAGGCAGAGCGGGCCCCCGAAAAGGACCAGACCGGAGGCGAGGGGCGGGCCATGTGGCTTGCTCCGGGGTCCATGCGCAGATATCTGCAAATTGCGCTTGGTCTGGTCGCTGGATTTATACTCGGTACGATGGTCGTCCAGTCGTGGACGGACGGCAGCGATACCGAGCGGGACGCACGCGAACGGATTGGCGCTGCCCTGGGCCAGGGCAGCGTACCCCTGAACCTGTTCTTTTCCGAGGCCACCGCGCGCATGCTGGCGCTCGAGGCGGTGGCTGAAGAGGCCCCCGCCTATGCACTGCGCCTCGACCCCGGATACCGCCGTTACGGCGGCGATGGCGCCACGGTCGGGGGCGGCCCCCCGGTTCGCGCCATCGCCGACGCCGCGGCGACGGCATCCAGGACCGGCGTTGCCGCCCTGTCGATGCCGTTCGAGGGTGCCGGCATGTGGTACGCGGCGATCGTCAAGGAACGGCGCAACGCGGCCAGGGCACTGGCCGGATACGAGGGTATACAGTTCCCGGTGTCGCGAATCCTCGATTGGTGGTCCGGCATGCGCCTGCCGCCGGGATCGTCGGTCACGCTGCTGACGCCCGACGGTCGCATCTGGCTCCGCGACCCGTTCATTCCCGGCCTGATCGGGGCCGGGGCCGCCGAAGAGCCGTTCGCGGCGGCGGTGGGCGCCGGCCGTGCGCATCTTTCGCGCATCGTCGAGTACGATGCGGGCGGGATCGACGCGGTGGTCGGCTCGCGGCCGCTCGAAGCATTCGGCCTGGTGCTGGTGGTCGGAATCGATCGCGACCAGTTGCCGCGCGGACCGTCCTCGGCCTCCGCCGTGTCGCTACTGATCGCCCTCGTGATGACCGCAATCCTGTTTCTTGCCGTGACCCTGGCGCCACGCCAGGCTACCGTCACTGGCGTCGCACGGGAACCGGCCCCAAAGCCGCCCGCGCCGGCGCCGGTCGCAAAGCCCGCGCCCCGGCCCGAACGCCCCGGCGGCAGCCTGCAGGCCTTCGTTCAGAAGATGCCGCTCGTCGTGTACCGGCAGCGCGTCGGCCCCGACCTCTCGGTGCGCTATGAATACGTCAGCCCCGGGATCGCCGAGATTTACGGCGTCGAGCCGGCCCAGCTGGAATCGAAACCGGATATGATTTTGGATCTGGTTCACGCCGACGACCGGAACCGGGTCGAACAGGCGTTCGAGACCGCCTGGCGGAGCAACGAGGATCTCGACACCGAGTATCGCATCGTAACGCCCGGCGGCCAGACCAAATGGGTGCATAACCTTGCCCGTGCGGCCACCCGGGCAGCCGGCGGCGAGATCGGCATCTGGGACGGCATCGTCCTTGACGTCACCGCCCAGAAGAAAGCGGAGTCCGAGTTGCGCGCGGCGCGCACCGAAGCGGAGCTGACGAGCAAGGTCAAGGCCGATTTCCTCGCCAACGTCAGTCACGAACTGCGCACCCCGCTGAACGCGATTATCGGGTTCTCCGAGGTAATCAGCGACCAGACCTTCGGCCCCGTCGGCGTCGAGAAGTATCTCGAATACGCGCACGATATCCATGAGAGCGCCGACCACCTGCTCGCCGTGGTCAACGACATCCTCGACCTGTCGCGAATCGAGGCCGGCCAGGCGGCGCTGGTTCTCGAGGACGTCGACGTCGCCGAACTCGTCGATTCCTGCCTGCGCCTGATCCACGGACGCGCCGCCGAGGCCCGCCTGCAGCTGCGCCGCCAGGTCGATGCAACCTTGCCAAAGCTGCGCGTCGATCCCTTGAAGATCAAGCAGATCCTGATCAACCTGTTGTCCAACGCGATTAAATTCACACGCTCCGGCGGGACCGTAACGATAAGCGTGGCGCCGATCCCGGACGGCGGTGTGTCGCTGGCGGTCAGCGATACCGGAATCGGAATCGCCAAGCAGGACATGGCCAAGGCGATCGAGAGCTATGGCCGGATCGAGGGCGACGGCGACCAGCGGGTCGAGGGAACGGGCCTGGGACTGCCACTGGCCAAGGCCCTGGCCGAACTGCATGGCGGCGAACTCGTCATCGAAAGCAGTGCCGGCAAGGGAACCACGGTGGAGGTTCGGCTGCCGGCCGGTTGCGTTGCGCCTGCGAAACGCACGAATGTTTGATAGATTCGCTGATTATTAAGGTTTTTCATTTATATTGCGGCATGCGCTGGACTTAACTATATTGCGCCGCATACATTCTTTTTGCGCCGCAATATCTTGGGCCGGCGTCCCTTGACATTGATTCGGGAATTCGATCATGCACGCAGCAGGCACCACGGAAAACAAGCCGGTGAACGGGGCGTCGACCGACAACGACGACCTGATGGGCCTTTGCATCGAGGATCTCTCGGTCGGAATGACCGCGGTCTTCGCCAAGACGGTGACCGAGGCCGATATCGTCCTGTTCGCGGGCATTTCCGGCGACATCAACCCGGTCCATCTGAACCACGAGTTCGCCACCGAGACCATGTTCGAGGGCCGCATTGCCCACGGCATGCTGACCGCAAGCTTCCTTTCCACCGTGATCGGCACCAAGCTGCCTGGCCCCGGAACCATCTACCTGAAGCAGGACCTGAACTTCCGGGCCCCGGTGCGGGCCGGCGATACCGCGCGGGCGCGTGCCACGGTCAAGGAGATCACAGCGGAGAAACGGCGCGTCGTGATGGAGACGGTTGTCACCGTCGGCGATACCGTGGTGCTGGACGGCGAAGCCCTGATTCTGGTGCCCTGCCGCGGAGCCTGACCCGGAGTTCGCCCTGCCGGGCCCGGTGTATCGGCATCATATAGAGCAAGGCCGGGTGATTTCACCGAACCGGCTCGAGTCGGCCGGCCGGACAGCCGTGGCATTTCGCGCTCCACAATCCGGGTCGCAGTCGCTATACCGGGCGGATTGCTTAATCGGTGCGGTATAGAGGGCGCGATGCAGATTCTCCGTCACCACGAGGACATTCCGGCCGACCTGCGGGGCGGCGTGGCGGTGCTCGGCAATTTCGACGGCGTTCATCGCGGCCATCAGACGGTGTTTGCGCGCGCAGGCGCCATGGCAGACGAGGGCGGGGGAGCGCTGGTCGCCGTTACCTTCGAGCCGCATCCGCGCAGCTTCTTCCGCCCGCAGGACCCGCCGTTCCGGCTGACCCCGTTCCGGAACAAGGCGCATCACCTGGAGAAGTTAAGCGTCGACCTCTTGCTGGTCCTGCATTTCGACGAGGCCATGCACAACATGGCCGCGGAGGAATTCGTGAATGAGGTGCTAGTCGAGGGGCTCGGCGCGCGCCACGTCGTGGTCGGCTATGATTTCGTGTTCGGCCACAACCGCGCCGGCGACACCGCGTTCCTCACTGCGATGGGCGCGCAACACGGATTTGGCGTAACGGTCGTCGAGCCGGTCCGCTCCGAGCGTAACGGCATCTACTCCTCGACCCTGATCCGCGACCATTTGCGGGCCGGTCGGCCGGCCGAGGCCGCGGCGCTGCTCGGCCGCCCGTTCGAGTTCGAGGGCAGGGTCGGCCATGGCAACGCGATGGGCCGCGATCTCGGCTATCCGACAGCGAATCTGAGCTTCGGCGAATACCTGCGGCCCGCCTACGGGATTTACGCGGTCCGCGTCGGCATCGAGCGGCCGGAGCAACTGACCTGGCACGACGGCGTCGCCAGCTTCGGCATCCGGCCGACCATCGGCGAGGACGAGGAACCGGTCCTGGAGGCGTTCATCTTCGACTTCTCAGGCGACCTCTACGGCTTGCACCTGCGGATCCAGTTGATCGAGTACATTCGGCCGGAGTTCAAGTTCGACGGGCTTGAGGCGTTGACGGCGCAGATCGAAGACGACTGCCGGGTCGCACGCGAAATCCTGGCCCGGGCAGCCGCCGAATCGCAATCTTGACCGGGTAAAGGGGTATGAATACTGTGCGGGCGCGCCGGCACCGGGCACGGGTGGCCCGGATTGGTTTGGGTGTTTGTGATCGGAACGAAGACCGATGAGCGTCGACTACAAGGATACGATCCGCCTGCCGCGGACCGACTTTCCGATGAAGGCCGGCCTGCCGCAGAAGGAGCCGCAGCTTCTGGAGCGCTGGGAGAGGACCGGCCTCTATGCCCGCCTGCGCGAGGAGTCCCGCGGCCGGGAGAAGTTCATCCTGCATGACGGCCCGCCCTACGCCAACGGCCATCTGCATATCGGCCACGCCCTGAACAAGATCCTCAAGGACGTCATCAACCGCTCGCAGCAGATGTTGGGCAAGGACGCGCATTACGTGCCCGGATGGGACTGCCACGGCCTGCCGATCGAATGGAAGATCGAGGAAAAGTATCGCGCCGCCGGCAAGGACAAGGACGAGGTGCCGATCGTCGAGTTCCGCAAGGAATGCCGCGAATTCGCCGACCACTGGATCGACGTGCAGCGCGACGAGTTCAAGCGACTCGGCGTCGCCGGCGACTGGGAAAACCCGTATACCACGATGGCCTATGCGGCAGAGGCGCAGATCGCCCGCGAGATCGGCAAGTTCCTGATGAACGGCGCGCTGTTCAAGGGCGCCAAGCCGGTGCTCTGGTCGGTGGTCGAGAAGACCGCGCTGGCCGAGGCCGAGGTCGAATACCACGACCATACCTCGACGACGATCCATGTGCGGTTCCCCGTGGCGAAGCCGTCGCGGCCGGAGCTCGAGGGCGCGGCGGTGGTGATCTGGACCACGACCCCCTGGACCATTCCAGGCAACCGCGCCATCGCCTGCGACCAGGATTTCGATTACCTGGTGATCGAGGTCACCGAAACCGCCGGGAACAGCCTGGCGCAAGTCGGCGAGAAACTCGCCGTCGCGCGGGCGCTGCTTGGCCAGGTCGCCGAGGAGGCGGGGATCGCCGGCCACAAGGTTCTGGCGACGCTGAAGGGTGAGGAAATCGCCGGGACGTTGTGCCGCCATCCGCTGGCCGAGCAGGGCTACGGCGACTTCGACGTGCCGGTCCTCAAGGCCGACTTCGTCACCGACGATACGGGCACCGGTTTCGTCCATATTGCGCCCGGACACGGCGCGGACGACTTCATCCTGGGCCAGGCGTACGGTATCGATGCGCCGCAGACGGTGGGCGAGGACGGCTTGTTCTACGACCACGTGCCGCTGTTCGCCGGCAAGGCGATCTACCAGTCGGACGGCAAACCCGGCGATGCCAATCCGGCCGTCGTCGCGGCGCTGAAGGAGGCCGGCAGCCTGCTGGCCACCGGCCGGCTGCGGCACAGCTATCCGCATTCCTGGCGCTCCAAGGCGCCGCTGATCTTCCGCAACACCTCGCAGTGGTTCATCTCGATGGAGAAGAACGGTCTGCGGGATAAGGCGCTGAAGGCGATCGAAGAGACCGCGTTCTTCCCGGAATCGGGCCGCAAGCGGCTGTATTCGATGATCGAGACGCGGCCGGACTGGTGCGTTTCGCGCCAGCGCGCCTGGGGCGTGCCGATCCCCGTTTTCGTGAACAAGGAGACCGGCGAGCCGCTGCGTGACCAGGGGGTGGTCGACCGCATCGCCGACGCCTTCGAGGCCGAGGGCGCGGACGCCTGGTTCTCCAGCGAGCCGTCGCGGTTCCTCGGCGGGGATTATGATCCCGACGACTACGAGCAGGTCACGGACGTCGTCGATGTCTGGTTCGACTCGGGCTCGACGCACGCCTTCGTGCTGGAGGCGCGCAAGGATCTGGCCTGGCCCGCCACGCTCTATCTGGAAGGCTCCGACCAGCATCGCGGCTGGTTCCATTCCTCGCTGCTGGAAGCCTGCGGCACCAGGGGCCGCGCGCCCTATGAACAGGTCCTGACCCACGGCTTCATCCTGGCCGAGGATGGCCGCAAGATGTCCAAGTCGATGGGCAACGACCTGGCGCCGCAGGACGTGACCAACCAGTACGGGGCGGAAACGCTGCGGCTCTGGGTCGTCGCGTCCGACTATTCGGAGGATCTGAGTTTCGGGCCGGAGATCATCAAGCGGCTGATCGACATGTACCGGCGGCTGCGCAACACGCTGCGCTACCTGTTGGGCAATCTTGACGGGTTCGACGCGTCGGAACGCGTTGCGCCGACCGACATGCCCGAACTGGAACGCTGGGTGCTGCACCGGCTGTGGGAGCTCGACGGACTCGTCCGCAAGGGCTGCAACGAATACGACTTCCACAGGCTGTTCCGTGAGCTGCACGATTTCTGCGCGGTCGACCTGTCGGCGTTCTATTTCGATATCCGCAAGGACAGCCTCTATTGCGATGCCGTCACCGACCCGCGCCGCCGCGCCGCCCGCACGGTGCTCGACGAGTTGTTCTCCTGCCTCACGGCCTGGCTGGCGCCGATCACCTGTTTTACCGCGGAAGAGGCGTGGTTCAGCCGCAACCCCGGTGAGGCGGAAAGCGTGCATCTGCGCGTGTTTCCTGAAATTCCCGCTGCCTGGCGCGACGACGCGCTCGCCGCCAGGTGGGAGAAGATTCGCCGGGTGCGGCGCGTGGTGACCGGCGCGCTGGAGCTTGAGCGCGCGGAAAAACGCATCGGCTCGTCGCTGCAGGCCGCGCCCGAGGTCTATGTCACGCAGGACTACCTCGCGGCGCTCGACGGACTGGATGCCGCCGAGATCGCCATCACCTCGGGTATTTCCCTGCTGGAGGGCGAGGTTCCGGACGGCGCGTTTACGCTGGAAGAGATTCCCGGCGTCGGTGTTGTTCCGGCCACCGCGGACGGCGACAAGTGCGAGCGCTGCTGGCGAGTGTTGCCGGAGGTCGGCAGCCGGCCCGAGGCGCCCGGGACCTGCGGGCGCTGCGCCGACGCGGTGGCGGCCGGCCGCGCCGCGGCGGAATAGGCGGGTAAGGCTTGGGCAACGCTGGCAAATCGACAGGGCCGGAAACGGCCGCCGGAAATTCGGCTTCGCCGCGGCGGCTGTTGTGGCTTGGGCTGGCTGTCGCGGCCTGTGTCATGCTGCTCGACCAGGCCAGCAAATGGGTCGTCCTGGCCTATGCCGGCGACCCGGGCTGCATGGTCCACCCGGTCTGGGTGGTCCCGGTGCTGCCGTTCTTCAAGCTCACCCTGGTCTACAATACCGGCGTCACCTTCGGTCTGGGCGGCGACCTGGGGCCGCTGCTGCTGTCCGGTCTGGCCATCGCCATATCGGTCGGGCTGGCGGTCTGGCTGCGCACGGTCGACAGTCTGCTGCTCGCAATCGCGCTCGGCGGCGTCATCGGCGGCGCCATCGGCAACGTGGTCGATCGTCTGCGGTGCGGCGCCGTGGTCGATTTCCTCGATTTCTTTATCGGGCGGTACCACTGGCCAGCCTTCAACCTCGCCGATTCGGCGATCGTGGTCGGCGTCGGGCTGATCATCATCGACGGCCTGATTGCGGGCCGGGCAAAAACCGCGTAAAATATGGGTATAATGATGGGAACAGTCGCAGACATGTTCGATATCCGGACCGTATCGGTGATCGTCGTGGCGCTGATGCTTGGCGGCTGCGGTGATTCCGGCAGGATATTCGGCTTCGAGCGCAGCGGGCCGGACGAATTCACGGTCGTCCGCAATCAGCCGCTCAGCATGCCGCCGGACGCGACCGTGCGCCCGCCGGAGGACGGCTCCTCCAGTTCGACCCGCGACGTCAGCACCAACAGCGCGCGCGACAGCCTTCTGTCGAGCGCGCCGGAAGGCGACGCTGGTGCACCGGACCTGCCCGGCGCGCAGCAATATTCCGTTTCGCCCGGGGCCAGCCCTGGCGAGGCTGCCCTGACCGAGCGGGTTGCGGCCTATTACGGGATCGATCCCGACATCCGGCGCGTCGTCGATCAGGAGAGCCATCGCCTGGTGCTGGAGCAGGACACGCTGGTGAACAAGCTGTTGTTCTGGCAGGAGCCACCACCACCGGGAACGACGCTCGATCCGGCCGCCGAATCGCGCCGCCTGCGCGAGAACGAGGCGCTGGGCAAACCCGTTAACTCCGGTCCCGCCCCGGTGATCGTGCGCAAGAAGAGCGGCATAAGCAGCCTGTTCTGACGTAGGCCCGCCTCTTGCAGATTGCGGCTGCGGCCCCATTTCACATTGTCACGATGTCCGATACCGGTTCACCTGACTCGAGGCGATCATGACGCTGCTTTGCACTTTCCGCCGACCCGCGGTCGCGACCCTTGCGGTTCTGATGTTCGCGGTGCCGCTGGCCATGCCCGCTGGGGCGGCGGTCTTCAGTCCCGATTCCTTTACTCTCGACAACGGCATGCAGGTGGTTGTGGTCAGCAATCGCCGGGCGCCCGTGGTCACCCACATGGTCTGGTACCGGGCCGGCGCGATGGACGAGCCGCCCGGGCGGACCGGCGTCGCCCACCTGCTCGAACACCTGATGTTCAAGGGAACCGAGGCCTTTCCGGACGGCGTGTTTTCGCAGATCGTCGCGCGCAATGGCGGGCGCGAGAACGCCTTCACCAGCCAGGATTTCACCGGTTATTTCCAGTCCGTCGCCGCCGACCGGCTGGAGCTGATGATGGAGCTCGAGTCCGACCGGATGACCAACCTGATCCTCTCGCAGGACGATATCGACACCGAACGGCAGGTGGTGCTGGAGGAGCGCCGGTCGCGCATCGAGAACGATCCCGGCAGCCGGCTCGGCGAGCAGGCCAACGCCGCAATGTACATGAACCATCCCTACCGCAACCCGGTGATCGGCTGGGAACACGAGATCAGGGCACTGACCCGCGACGACCTGATGGAATTCTACCGCGACTGGTACGCCCCCAACAACGCGATCCTGGTGGTCGTGGGCGACGTTACGGTCGACCAGGTGCGGCCGCTGGCGGAGAAATACTACGGGCGCATTCCGGCGCGCGAGCTTGCGCCCCGGATCGACTGGCGCGAACCGCCGGCCAAGGCGGCGCAGCTGGTCACCCTGGCCGATCCCCGGGTGCGCCAGCCCAGCTGGTCGCGCCGGTATCACGCGCCGGGCTACGTCTATGGCGCAACCGAGCACGCCTATGCGCTGGAGGTCCTGTCGGACATCCTGGGTGGCAACTCGACCAGCCGGATCTATCGCAGCCTGGTGGTCGAGCAGAAAATCGCCGCCAGCGCGGGCGCCTGGTACAGCCCGTCGTCGCGCGGACCGACCAGCTTCGGATTCTACGGCTCGCCGCTGCCGGGCGGCGAGCTGGGGCCGGTCGAGGCGGCGATGCAGGCTGAGATCCAAACGCTGCTGCGCGACGGCGTGACTGCGGACGAAGTCGACCGCGCCAAGGCGCGGCTCCAGGCCGATGCGATCTACGCGCGCGATTCCCTGCGTGCGCCGGCGCATTCCCTGGGCGGCGGCCTGATCGTCGGGATGACGGTCGAGGAGATCGAGGCTTGGCCCGATCGGATCGGCGCAGTGACGGTGGAGGCTGTCAATGCGGCGGCCCGTGCGGTGCTGCGCAGCGAGGCGACGGTGACCACGGTGCTGGTTCCCGAGAACACGGAGGACCGGTCATGACCGCATGTCGAGCCGCCCTTGCCCGGATTTTCATTACCGTGGCGGTGGCCGCCGCCCTGCTGGCGCCGGGCGCCGCGTCGGCCGTCACCGTCGAGCGGGTGGTCAGCCCCGGCGGCATCGAGGCCTGGCTCGTGCGCGATGCCATGGTGCCGCTGGTCGCGATCGAGTTTTCGTTCCGCGGCGGCGCGGCGCTCGATCCGGCCGGCAAGGCGGGGCTCGCCGACATAACCACGAGCCTGCTCGACGAGGGCGCCGGCGACCTGGACAGCCAGGCGTTCCAGCAGAAACTGTCGGACCTTGCGGTCGAGATGAGATTCTCGGCCGGCGCCGATACCATCCGCGGCAGCTTCAAGACGCTGAACCGCAACCGTGACGAGGCGGTAGAACTGCTGCGCCTGGCGCTCACCTCGCAGCGCTTCGACGCGCAGGCAGTGGAGCGGATCCGCCAGCAGATCCTCGCCGCCCTTGCCCGCCGGTCCACCGATCCCGACGAGATCGCCGGCCGGGTCTGGTGGAAGGCGGTGTTCCCCGACCATCCCTACGGCGTGCCGGTGGAGGGCACGCCGCAGTCGATCGCCGCCGTAACGGTGGCGGACATGCGCCGCCTGATCTCCGAGCGTTTTGCCCGCGACCAGCTGATCGTCGGTGTCGTCGGCGACATCACGCCGGACGAGCTGGGACCGTTGCTGGACAGGGCCTTCGGCCGGCTGCCGGTGACCGGCAAACCGACGATGCTCGCCCAAGCCACCCTGCATGCCGCCGGCCAGACCTTCATCGTCCGCCAGGACGTGCCGCAGAGCGTCGTTCTGTTCGGCCATGCGGGCGTCAAGCGCAACCACCCCGACTACTACGCCGCCTATGTGATGAACTATGTGCTGGGCGGCGGCGGGTTCTCGTCGCGCCTGTACGACGAGGTGCGCGAGAAGCGCGGCCTTGCCTATTCGGTGTACAGTTACATCTCGCCGCTGGATGCGGTGGCGGTTCACAGCGGCGGCGTCTCGACGGAAAATTCCCGGGTCGGCGAATCGCTCGCGGTGATCCGCGCCGAATGGACCCGGATGCGCGACCATGGCGTGACCGACGAGGAGCTGAAGGACGCCAAGACGTATCTCACCGGCTCGTTCCCGCTGCGCTTCACCAGCACCGGCCGCATCGCCCGCATGCTGGTCGGCATGCAGTACAACGACCTCGGCATCGACTACATCGACCGGCGCAACGCCCATATCGAGGCGGTCACGAAGGACGATGTCGCGCGGGTCGCGACGTCGCTGCTGAAGCCCGATGAGCTGACGACCGTTATCGTCGGCGACCCGCAGGGCGTCGAGGCGACGGCGGACGCCCCCGATATCGGGGGGTAGGACTCGCCGCAAGCAGAAAACGCGATTCGCCGGTCGAGGCGTGCCCGCGGCAATAAAGCGCCTGTCCCGCGGCGCCGATCATGGTAAGACAGTCCGCGCGCGCCAGGACGGCATGGTCCGCTGGACTGTCGCCGGGCATGTTCCCGAAGCCGCGCGGAATCGCATTCGAATGCCACAAAACGGACATTGCGAACATTGAAACAGAGCAAGCGTCAGGCCCGTGACCGAAACCGGCAGGCCCGCAAACAACCGGCCGCCGGCGCCCCGCCAAAATCCGCCCCTACCTGCCCGTCCTGTGAAACGCCGGTCCAGCATGCGGCACGGTTCTGCCACGCCTGCGGCGCCAGGCTCGGCGGTTCGGCCGCATCGGGCGGTCGGAGTACACCGACCTTCGTCCTGTATGCCGTGATTGCGCTGGGCGTCGCGGTCGCTGTGATCGGCGCGATCTTCGCGACCGGCGGGGACCGGGGCATCGCGCCCGCGCCGCCGGTAACGAGCGCCCCCGCCGCCGCTCCCGGGCAGCCCGTCGATATTGCCGCCATGTCGCCCCGCGAGGCGGCGGACCGGCTGTTCAACAGGGTCATGATGGCGAACGAGCAGGGCAACGTCGACGAGGCGCTGCAGTTCGCGCCGATGGCGATCCAGGCCTATCGGAACGTCGCCAGGCTGGACGCCGACGCCCACTACCATCTTGGCCTGATCTATGAGGTGATGGGCGATTTCGACGGCATGCGCGGCGAAGTTTCGATCATCAAGCAGTACACGCCCGATCATCTGCTCGGGCTGATCCTCGAGCACAGCGCCGCAGAAATGTCGGGCGATCCGTTCGCCGCCGCCCGGGCGGCCGAGGCGTTCGCCACGGCCTACAATACCGAGATCATGGCCGGCCGGCCGGAATACGAAGCCCACCGGAGGACGATCGAGAACTTCCGGGCCGCCAACCCCGGCCAGTAGCGCGCCGCGCCAGAAAAGAAGGGACCCGCCGTGTCGATGGCGGGCCCCTGAATCGGGCCGGTCGAGCCGGCCCGCAACGCGTTACGATCCTATGGTTTGGCGAACACCCACAGTCCCGTATTCCGGTCGCTTCCCAGGATGTAGGTATTGCCATTCGGATGGTCGTGGAGATAGACGCCCCAGAAATTGGAGACGCTGTTGCCTTCCGCGTCGGTCGCCACGAAATGCGCCGTCTCGGTCAGCGTATCGCCCGCGAAGTCGACCACGCGCATGCCCTCGGCATACCAGGAAATGTAGGCCGTGGTGCCGCCGTCGACGACGACGTTGTGCATGGTGCGGTCACCCGGGATCGGCGGGTTGGCGAAGACACCCTCGGTTGCGAACTGGCCCACCTCGACGATATTGGCCGGATCCACGACATCCATCAGCCGCAGATAGCCATAGCCGTCGAAGATGCCGGCAGCGGCCATCGCCGCACCCTCATTGGCCTTCATGATCTCACCGGTCGAAAAGCCGACGAAATAGCCCGGGATGGTGATGACGTCGGCGGTTCCCGCGGACATGCTGATCAGCGCATCGCCCCGTGCAGCGTCGTTGGCGACGATGAAACCGGCATAGCCCAACGCCTGGGCGTTCGCCGCCTTGGTCGAGAAGAAGCAGGTGCCGCGCTGAATCAGCGCCACCTCGCCCGGGTTTGCCGCACGGTCGAATTCGCCGGTGGTGCAACCCTCGCCGCCGGTCCAGTGCACCGGCCCGCCGAAGGTGCCTCCAGGCAGCGAATAGGTCGGGGGCGTGAAGCCGCCCTCGGCCACCGGATAGGGCGTCCCGTCGAACGTGAAGGTATTCAACGCTCCTGCGGCAAAGTCTTCATCGCCGAAAAGCACGCGCGTTCCATCGGCCGACGGCACCGCGACATGTCCGTCGCCGGCCGGGAACTCGCCCGACAGCGGGTCCGGAACGGCGTACTCGCTATCGCCGAGGAACACGGGATCCGCCGGGTTTGTCACGTCCAGCAGGACGAGGCCGGCATCCCAGTACGCGAGATAGGCGATGATCTGGCCACCATTGTCCTGGACCCATATGTCATGCAGGAACATTCCGGCACCCTCGCCGAACTCCGCCGCGATATCGGCGGGCCAGTCGAGCCGGCCGGTGACGGCGATCTCGCGCGGCGACTGCGGCCTGGTGATGTCGACGATATGCGTGTCCTGGACGTTGTCGTCGTCGACCACCATCATGTAGGCGTTCTCACCCTGCTGCCAGATGAAGGTGTTGTGGACGCCGAAATCGAGGTAGTTCTGTTTCAAAGCCTTGGGCTTCGTCGGGTCGGTCACGTCCCAGATGGCAAGACCGCCCTGGCCCGGACCGCTCGCGATGCCGTTCGAATGCAGGCGCGGATTGAACGGGCTTCCGCAGGCCTCGTTGGAGGCAACCAGGATCTCGCCGCTGAAGGACGGCGTATCGATATGCGCCACCTTCACATCGTTGTTGCGGGTCCCCGGCTTGGCCGGAATGAAGGCCACTTTCTCGGGATTCGCCGGATCGGCGATGTCGACAATATGCACGCCCGTGAAGTCGAGCGAGCAAAGGATGTCGTCGAAAGTGCCGAGATAGGCGTAGTTGCCGTGGGCCCAGACATCGGTGACGTTCTCGCCGCCCGGTATGCCGATGGCCGCGGCCGAGAGCTGGCCGACGACGGCAAGGTCGGGAGACGTGACCGCGTCGTCGCCTGGATGGCTGGCCCAGGCTCCGGTGGCGGCAAGACACATGGCCCCGGCCATGACGGTCGCGGCGAGGCGGTTCGCGGGCCTTCCGAGGCCCGGTCTCATACAAATTGAACGGATGGTCATTCTCTCTAATCCCCTGTTGTCCAAGTTCGACTGCTTATGCGGCAGCCTGCGACCGATGCTAGCCTACGTATCCGGGTAAGGCCAGAATTTCGCTTGTTCGAATTTGACTATTTCAGGTATTTATACGCAACAAAAAATCCCGCTTTGGTTGCATACGGCATTGCCGGAGCATCAGCGGAACGACTCCTTGCGTCCCGGCGCCGGCTCGGCCACACTGTACGCCGTCGGGCCATGTCGTATACGCAATCGATCGAGAACTGCCTTGCCGCCGCGATCGGCGCCGGCGGGCTGGAGGAAACGGACCTCGCTGCGGCGCTGGAGGCGTCGCGCGCTGCCCTCGCGCAACTGCGGGCCTGGCAGGCCGATGGATCCTTGCCGCTGCTGGCCCTGCCCGGCCGGCGCGATGACCTGGAGGCGCTCCGGCCGGCCATCGACCGCTACAGCACCCATTGCGCCGACGTGCTGGTGCTCGGCACCGGCGGCTCCAGCCTCGGCGGGCGGTCGCTCTGCGCGCTTGCCGGACCCCATGGCAGGCCGCGCATCCGGTTCGTCGAAAATGTCGATCCCTGGCGCTTCGCCACGCTGTTCGACCGGCTCGACCTGGAGCGGACCGGCGTGATTGCGATTTCCAAGTCCGGCGGCACGTCGGAAACGCTGATGCAGTTTCTCGCCTGCCTTGCGCGGTACCGCGAGTCGGTCGGCGAAGAGGGGATCGCGCACCGCTTCACCGTGATCACCGAGCCCGCCGACAATCCGCTGCGGCGGCTGGCCGGCGAGTTCGGCATCGAAGCGCTCGAACACGACCCGGGCATCGGCGGGCGGTTCTCGGTGCTCTCGCCGGTCGGCCTCCTGCCCGCCGCGCTCGCCGGCGTCGATATCGAGGCGGTCCGTGTCGGCGCGCATGAGGTGCTGGAGTCGGCGCTGGCGGCCGAGGAGCCGAAGGATTGCGCCCCGGCGCTGGGGGCGGCGGTCTCGGTGGCGCTGGCCCGCGGGCGAGGCATATCCGCCACCGTGTTCCTCGCCTATGCCGATGCGCTGCGCGAGACGGCGCTGTGGTTCCGCCAGCTCTGGGCCGAGAGCCTGGGCAAGGGCGGCCAGGGGACGACGCCGCTCGACGCGCTCGGGACGGTCGACCAGCACAGTCAGCTCCAGCTCTGGCTCGATGGCCCGGCCGACAAGATGTTCACCATCGTCGCCGCGCCGTCGGCGGGGCAGGGCGACCGGACCGACGCCGGCCTGATGTCGCGCGTCCCGGAACTCGGCTGGCTCGCCGACCGCACCTTCGGCGACCTGCTGGACGCCCATGCCCGCGGCACCGCTG
>CAJICD010000079.1_pt1 | contig 23287 bp, 24 predicted proteins | sample 9199521 | NCBI WGS metagenome assembly CAJICD01 (sample SAMEA7708321, study PRJEB35096) | sediment metagenome | biome: marine neritic benthic zone biome [ENVO:01000025]; feature: sediment [ENVO:00002007]; material: shallow marine sediment [ENVO:03000034] sea grass bed [ENVO_01000059] ...
GAGGCCGTTCGGCGCCGATACGTCCAGGATGTCCTCCGGTGCCGAGACGATCATCGCCGGGTTGGCACAGAGTTCGTCCGCGTCCATCGACGGCGCCAGCCACTCGGGCGGCCCGAAAACGACCATTCCGAACACCATGTCCACCCTCCCGCCGGCTGACGCCACCGGCAGCAGGATCCGGCTGTATTCCCGTATTTCGTTCGGTCGCGTGACGGCAAGGCCCCGAAAATAGATCGGGCGGCCGGTGTCGAGCACCTGCTGGAACAGGCTGGCGCGGTGCTGCGCGATGTGCGGCGGCAGGATCTCGTCGAGACAGCGGCCGGTGTGGCGGCCGCCATACACGCGGCCGACCTCGGTCCCGATCAGCTTGCAGCAGAACCGCCCGTCCTTGTCGCGCGCGTAAAGAAACAGGTTCGGCAACAGTTTTGGCGGGATGTCCACCGGCGAGATGCCATGCCAGTCCGGCGCCTCGCCGCCGCGACGGCACCGTAACCAGAACTGGAAGATCTCGCGAATTTCGCGTTCCTGAATCGACTCGAAAAAAGACATGTTTGCACCCGATCGTCTGGCGGCGTCGGGACCAAGCCTTTCAAGGACGATGCCTGCACGAAAGTATCCCAAGATCCTTGCTCCCCATTGGTCCACACACCGGATTCGCTGCCAATCGGGCGGATTCTTACGGCGATGGCATGGGGGCGTCAGTGGGATTTGTCACAATTGCGTCAGAAATCAGGCCGAGCCGTTATTCGGCGGCGGCGCTCTCCTCATGCGCGTGTTCGGCGATGAATTTCTCGGCTTCCAGCGCCGCCATGCAGCCCATGCCGGCCGCGGTCACGGCCTGGCGATAGACCTTGTCCTTGACGTCGCCGGCTGCGAACACGCCGGGGATGTTGGTCGCGGTCGAGTCGGGCGCGCTGAGGATGTAGCCGCCCTTGTCCATCTCCACCTGTCCCTCGAAGACCCCGCTCGCCGGGGTATGGCCGATCGCGACGAAGACCCCGTCGACGGGCAGTTCGCGCGTCTCGCCCGTCTTGACGTTCTTCAGGCTGAGCGCGGTGACGGCCGGCGGCATGTCCTGGCCGAGGATTTCCTCGACCACAGTGTCCCAGACCGGTTCGATCTTCGGGTTGCCGAACAGCCGGTCCTGCAGGATCTTCTCGGCCCGCAGCTCGTCGCGGCGGTGGATCAGCCAGACCTTGGCGGCGATGTTGGACAGGTACAGCGCTTCCTCGACCGCGCTATTGCCGCCGCCGATGACCGCCACTTGCCGGTCGCGGAAGAAGAATCCGTCGCAGGTGGCGCAGGCCGACACGCCGGCGCCCTGGAACTTCTGCTCGGAGTCCAGTCCCAGCCAGCGCGCCTGCGCGCCGGTGGCGATAATTACCGTCTCCGCCGAGAAGCTCTTGCCGCCGTCGGATTTTGCCCGGAACGGCCGCTGCGAGAGGTCGATCTCGGTGATCAGGTCGTACTCGACGATGGTCGTCCCGACATTCTCGGCCTGGGCCTGCATCTGCTCCATCAGCCACGGCCCCTGGACCGCCTCGGCGAAGCCGGGATAGTTCTCGACATCGGTCGTGATGGTCAGCTGGCCGCCCTTGTCCAGGCCCGACACCATGACCGGCCTCAGGTTGGCCCGCGCCGCGTAGATCGCCGCCGTATAGCCCGCCGGCCCCGAGCCGACGATCAGCACCTTGGTGTCGTAATGTTCGGTCATGTAAGCGCGCCTTTCCGAAACAAGTCCGCTATCCCCACCGAGGTAATACCTCAGCGGCGCCGACGCAAGAGCGATGCGGGGTGACCCGGCAGGGGGTCATGCCCTGTCGTTCGACGCCCGGAAGCGCGGCATCGGCGCCGTCGATTTCTCGAAACTGTCCAGATGCGCGGTCAGGCCAAGCTCCGACATGCCCATGGCGGCGGCAATCCGGACCATCAGCTCTTCCTGAACCGGTCCGGGGTCGTCCAGCGCGTCGATAAGCAGGTAACAGGAGTTCAAAATGAAATCCCTCGCCGCCGGGTCCAGCGCGTCCTCCATCGCCATGATTTCGCTCGCGATATCGCTGCTTACCGCCGACGGAAACAGGTCCTCGACCGGCTCCGCCGCCATCGGATTGTCGTCCATCCGCGAAAGCAGCCGGCGCAGCGCCCCGGCCTTGACGTCGCTGAGGTCGCCGTCGGTTGCCGCCAGCGTGGCGAGGACCCGGACCGCCAGCTCACCGGCCGATCCCGGCCTGTGGTCCGGCGCGCCCGGGATCGACGCCCGGGTTCGCCCGAACTGGAGGCGTTCGCGAGTCCCGACGAGCAGCATGAAGGCGCCGGTGCACCCGACGACCACGCTGGCGGCAAGGAACATCCAGAACGCGATTTCGTTGCCGGAGTCGTAGACCGGGCCGGACTGGTACAGCCGCCGCGCCAGAACGATCGTTGCCCCGCATACGATCAGCGAACCGAAACCCCAGAAAATATGTTTCGTGCCCGGTCTCATGGAACCGCTGCCCCTCAAATGTTCGGCAGCACAACGGAACCGGATCCGCAAGCCGCCACCAACGGCTTAGCGGCAAAGGTTTAAGATAAGGGTAATCGGATGGGAACGTCCTGCGTCGGCGGTGGACCGGGATCCCCGGGCCGTCAGCCCTATTCGCTGGTGCGCATCGCCTGGATGACCAGCGCCTGCGCTTCGTCCTCGGAATAGCCGAGACTCCGGGCGATGGCCGTCACCGCCGCCGTCTGCCGCACATCGACCTTGTCGTCCGCCTGCAGCACCAGGATACAGGCGTCGACGACGGCCCTGCGGGCATCCAGGTTGAGCATCTGCCCCTCGGAGTGGATCTCCTGGAGAATCTCGTCATCCCGGCCTTCGATCAGTTCCGCGAGCCGGCGAATCGACTCCTTGTCCACCGGCTCGTGCACCACCGATTCGCAGGCGGCGGCAATCATCGCGAGTTCTTGGTCGTCGAGTGGTCCGTCTGCCAGCGCCGTGGAAATCGTGCTCTGCATCACCAGCCGTGCGATGGTATCCGACTTGTACACCTCCGTGGCGTCGGCCCCGGCCGCACCGGGGCTCACGGCCTGGTACGCGCCACCGGCAAACACGATGACGCCGCAGACGACCAGGCCCCAGGCCGGATAGGCCCAAACGCCGGCGCTAAGATCGGCCGTCGCGAAAATAGCGCCCCCGGCCGCCGTGAGAATCAGCCCGAGGATGATATTTTTGATGCCCAGCATTATCGACGCGCCCCGGATTTGCGACAGCTGCATGGTGTTTCGCCCTGACGAGGTTGTCAACAACCCGGTTGCGGGGCCTCGCCGGCGCCTGCCTCGTCGAGAAGCCAAGCCCTGAAGGCCGCGATCTTCGGGTGGTGGGCCGTCGCCCTGGGACAGACCACGTAATAGGCGTATTCGGTCGGGATCGCGATATCGAAGGGCTTGACCAGGCGGCCGGCGGCAAGATCGTCCGCCGCCAGCGCGCCGCGGGCCAGCGCCACGCCCTGGCCCTCCGCCGCGGCCTGGACCACCAGCGCGGAGTCCGTGAAATACGGACCCTGGGTCGGGCTGATGTCCGTGACCCCCGCGACCAGCAACCACATTGCCCAGTCCACATGCCCGTCGTCGTGCAACAGGGTGTGATGTTGCAGATCCGCCGGCTTGCGCAATGCCTCCGGCCCGGACAGCAGCGCCGGGCTGCAGACCGGGAAGATGTCCTCGGTCATCAGCCGGACACTGTGCAGACCTTCGTACTGTCCCTTGCCGTAGCGCACGACAAGATCGACATCGTCGCGCTGGAAATCGGTCAACTGGATCGACGGGCTGATCCGCACGTCGACCTCCGGGTGCTTCTGCCCGAACCGTCCGAGTCTCGGCACCAGCCATTTCGATGCGAAGGACGGCAATACGCTCACCGTCAGCGGTCCGCCGGCATCGGGAGCCGCCAGCTTCTCCACCGCCGTCGTCAGATGGCTGAGCGCCTTACGCACCTCCGAGACGAATTCCTGCCCTTCCTCGGTCAGGCGGATGGCTCGGTTCAGGCGGCGAAACAGGCGCACGCCCAGCGCGTCCTCCAGGGTCCTGATCTGGTGGCTCACGGCGGCCTGGGTAACGTGCAACTCCTCGGCGGCCTGCGTGAAGCTGAGATGCCTGGCCGCGGCCTCGAAGGCGCGCAACGTGTTCATCGGGGGCAGTCGGGTGGCCACGGCAGCGGTTCTTTCACATTAAAATTTCTAATCTGATATATGAAAATTGATCGTTTGTCGAGATGGTGAATGGCGCTTATTTTCGCACCAAGGAAATAAGGACATCGAAATTTCGGCCCGACGCGCGGGTCGGCAACGAATAAGGAGAGCGGATATGAACCAGATTGTTGAAAGCCGCGTTTCATATCGGACCGCCGGCCTGCGGCCGAGCGTCGGCCGCCTGTTTTTGCGTGCCCCCGAACTGCTGAACCTGTGGTATGAACGCGCTCGGCAGCGACGCAATCTCGCCCGGCTGGACGACCGGTTGCTGCGCGATATCGGAATCGACAGGGCGACCGCGCTCGGGGAGATATCGAAGCCCTTCTGGCGGCCCTGACTGCAAACGGAGGCCCGTTGGGCAATCACCTGCTCTACACGGCGACGGTTCTGATCTGGGGGTCGACCTGGTATGCGATCAAGCTGCAGCTCGGCACGGTCGACCCCGACATGTCGGTGGCCTACCGTCACGCCATCGCCGCGGCGATCCTGATCGTATTCTGCCTCGCCACCCGGCGCAGCCTGCGCTTCCCCCTGCGCCACCATGTCTTCATCGCGGCGCAGGGGCTGTTCCTGTTCTGCCTGAATTACTGGCTGTTCTATTACGCGACCTTCGAGCTGACCACGGGCGTCGTCGCCGTGGTGTTCTCGCTGATCATGCTGATGAACATCCTGAACGGCGCGGTGTTGTTCGGCAGCCGTGTCGAGCCGAAGGTGCTGGCGGCGTCGGGGCTGGGCGTCGTCGGTCTGGTGCTGGTGTTCTGGCGCGATCTCGCGGCGATGGACCTGACCAGCGGCCCGATGCTCGGCCTCGGCCTCTCCATTGTGGCGACCTATTCGGCCTCGCTCGGCAACATGGCGTCGCTGCGCAATACGCGGGCGGGCCTGCCGATCGTCCAGGTCAACGCGCTGGGCATGGCCTACGGCGCGGCCATCATGTTCGTCCTGGCGATGCTGCGCGGGGCCGAAATCTCGTTCGACGTCTCGCTCAGCTATGTCGGCTCGCTACTGTGGCTGGCGGTGCTCGGATCGGTGCTGGCGTTCGGCTGCTACCTGACGCTGCTGGCGCGCATTGGCGCCGACCGCGCCGCGTACGCCGCCGTCATGTTTCCCATCGTCGCCCTGATCATCTCGACCGTCCTCGAAGACTATGTCTGGACCGCCCCGGCGCTGGCCGGCGTGGCGCTGATCCTGGGCGGCAACGTGCTGGCCATCGCCCGGCCGAAACGCCGCCCCGCCCCCGGGCCTCAGCCGGCCGGGCCCGCCGGATAACACAGCAGCATCTGGGTCATGCCGTTCAGCGCCTTGTAGAGCGCCGCGAACTGGCGGTCGAAATCTCGCGTGCCGGCGCCGGTCGCGGCGCGGATTTCCGCGATTCTGCGCTTGCCATCGACCTGCCGCAGGATCGCGGTCGCCAGGGGCGGCAGGCGGACGCCCATCTCCATGCCGCCGCCGGAGACCTTTATGGAACCATCGGGTCGGATCGCCCCGGCAAGCGTCGGCCCGTCGACGTTCTTGAGCAGCGGCACGGCCGCGTCGCCCGGCTGGGCCACGGTGTCGGCCTTCCTCCTCGCCGGCACGCAGTAGACCGTGTGCTTGCGCAGATTGCCCGACAGCAACTCGGCGAAGGCGCAGCGGTCGATCCATGACAGGTCGGCAAGCTGCCGGCGCAGATCGGGATCGCGGACGAAGGTGTCGGGGTCGTACAGCGCCGGTTCGATGAAGGCGACGGGGCGCAGCCCGGCCCGCTCCAGCTCCGCCGCCAGTTCCGGCACCCTGTAGGCCCGGTCCTGGCTGTGCAGCAGCAAGTCGAAAATAGCCGCGTCCTCTCCCTTGTGGTCGCCGATCGCGGTGTTGCGCTTCAGCCAGTTGGTCGGCGGCAGCGAGTCGAGCAGTTTGCGGGCCGTCGCCACGCGCGCGGCGTTCGGCCCGTCGGCGGCGATCATGCGCAGCATGTCCTGCGCGTGGTAGACGCCGGTGCGGCCCAGCTCGCCATAGACCATCAGCCCGATGCCGCCGCCGGCCTTCAGTGCCCCGGCCAGCGCCCGGAACCCGGCCGAAGGGTCGTCCAGATGATGCAGCACGCCGCAGCAGTCGATATAGTCGAAATCGCCGTACCCCGCCGCGTCGAGCAGCGAGCCGGTATGGAATTCGATGCTTTCGAGCCCGCGGATGCGCCCCCGTTCCTCCGCGATCGCCCGGCTGGCGGCCGACAGGTCGAGATAGTGGAGTTCCGCGGGGCAGCCGCGGTCGGCGAGTTGCTGCGCCAGCATGATCAGCGCGTCGCCCGTGCCGCCGCCGGCTATGAGCGCGCGGAACGGCGCCGACCAGTCGCGCGCGCCGGCGTAGATATAGTGGTCGATCTCAAGGATATGGCTGGGTGAGCCGGTGACCAGCCGCTTGCCCTCGTCCTTCGGGTCGCGCGGTGGGTAGGGCAAGTCCTCGTACTGCTCGCGAACGGCGTCGGCCATGGCTTACCGCCCCATGGTGATGACCGTCTTGCCGATCGCCTGTCTGTTCGACAGATGCGCCAGCGCCGCCGCCGTCTCCTCCAACGGAAAGACCTTGCCGACCAGCGGGTGCAGCTTGCCGCTCTCGTAAATGCCCCTGAGTTCCGCGAACGACTGGCGCAGGACCTGCAGCTTGTGGGCCGCATAGGCGCCCCAGTAATAGCCGATCACCGAGATGTTTTTGACCAGCAGGATATTCGCCGGGATGCGCTGGATCTTGCCGCCGGCGAAGCCGACGACGATGATCCGCGCCTCGAAGGCCGCGCAGCGCAGCGAGGCATTGAACGCATCGCCGCCCACCGGATCGTAGACCACATTTGCGCCGGCGCCGCCGGTCAGTTCCAGGACGCGCTCATGGATGGTCTCCGTCGGGGGGTCGAGCACGTGTTGCGCGCCATATTGCGCGACGACCTTTCGTTTCTCCGGGCTCGAGGCAACACCGATGACCGTGGCGCCCAGCGCCGCGCCGATCTCGACCGCGGCGAGCCCGGCCCCGCCGGCGGCGCCGTGCACCAGCAGGGTTTCGCCGGGCAGCAGCCGCGTGCGGTAGGTCAGCGCCACGTGACTCGTGCCGTAGACGATGGGAACCGCCGCCGCCTCCTCATAGCTCATGCCGTCGGGGATCGGCATGATCCGGGAATGATGGGCCAGGGCCTCCTCGGCGAAACCGCCATGGTCGATGACCGCGATCGCGCGGTCGCCGGGCTTGAACCATTTGATGTTGGCGCCGGCTTCGACGACCTCGCCGGCGACCTCCATGCCCGGCGTGAACGGCAGCGGCGGCGTCGCCTGGTATACGCCCTTCACCATCAGGGTGTCGGCGAAATTGACCCCGGCCGCGCGAACCCGGATCCGGACCTGGTCCGGCCCCGCCTGCGGCGCCGCAATATCGGCCAGCTTGGCGGCATCGGGCCCGCCGAACGCATCGACCCTTATCGCTTGCATCGCAAACCGGCTCCCCTTGGTTCCCGTTCCTGCCGCCGAGAAGGCCACCCCCCGCGCGAAATTGCAAGGCCACAGTGCGCGGGTTCGCGCTGCCTTGACCGGGCGGGAGCATGTGCCAAACTGCCGCCGACAACCGCGGAGCGAACGCCATGACTGCGACATCGGGCCAGGAAACGCACGAAGTTTTGAACCAGCCGCCACCGTTGACCGGCCACAACGTTTTCGAGACCGACCGGTGCCTCACCGCGGCGCTGGAACGCGAAGGCGCCTCCTGGGCGCGTGACGATCTGGTCGGCCTCGGGGCGCTGGCCGGCGCCGCGGAGACCCGCGATCAGGCCCGCCTCGCGCATGCCGTCCCGCCGGTCCTGCACACCCACGATGCCGCCGGGAGGCGCATCGACGAGGTGGAGTTCCACCCCGCCTGGCACGCGCTGATGGCGGCGGGGATGGCCGCCGGGGTACACGCGCTGGCCTGGACCGACAAGCGGCCCGGCGCCCACGCCGCCCGCGCGGCCCTGGCCTTCGTGATGAACCAGGCGGAAAACGGCGTCTGCTGTCCGCTCGCCATGACCTTCGCCGCGGTCCCGGCGCTGCGCCGCCAGCCAGAGCTCGCCGATCTCTGGGTGCCGCGCATCACCGGCCGGGACTACGACGGCCGGCACGTGCCGGCCGACGGCAAGACGGCCTGTACGATGGGCATGGCGATGACCGAGAAGCAGGGCGGCTCCGACGTGCGCGCCAATACGACGGCGGCGGCGCCGGCCGGCAAATCGAGCGGCCCCGGCGCCGAATACCTGCTGACCGGGCACAAATGGTTCTGCTCGGCGCCGATGTCGGACGCCTTCCTGACCCTCGCCCAGGCCCCCGGCGGGCTGAGCTGTTTCCTGGCGCCGCGGTTCCGGCCCGACGGCACCCGCAATCCCTTCCTGATCCAGCGCCTCAAGGACAAGCTGGGCAACCGCTCGAACGCGTCCGCCGAGATCGAATACCGGAACAGCTGGGCGCAAATGGTCGGCGAGGAGGGGCGCGGCGTCGCGACGATCCTCGAGATGGTGCAGCACACAAGGCTCGACGCCGCGGCCTCGGCCGCCGCGATCATGCGCCAGGCGGTGAGCCTTGCGGTCCACCATTGCGACCATCGCTCGGCCTTCCAGCGCCGCCTCGTCGATCAGCCGCTGATGGCGGCCGTGCTCGCCGACCTGGTGCTCGACTCGACGGCCGCGACGATGCTGGTGATGCGGCTGGCCGGCGCCTTCGACCGCGGCCACCGGGGCGAGGAGGGCGAGGCGGCATTGGCCCGGCTCGCCGCCGCGGTGGTCAAGTACTGGGTCTGCAAGCGCACGCCGCCGGCCGTGTTCGAGGCCCTCGAGTGCCACGGCGGCAACGGTTACGTCGAGGAGTCCGTGGTCGCCCGGCTGTACCGCGAGGCTCCGGTCAACAGCGTCTGGGAGGGCTCGGGCAACGTGATCTGCCTCGATGCGCTGCGCGCCATGGAGCGCGAGCCGGAGTCGCTGGAGGCGCTGCGTGCCGAGATCGAACTGGCCAAAGGGGCGGATCGCCGGTTCGATGCGTTCATCGCCGGGCTCGATAAGCTGCTTGGCGACCGCCGCGGACTCGAGGCGCGCGCTCGCGAGGCGACCGGCCGCCTGGCGCTGGCGCTGGCCGGCGCGCTGATGCTGCGGTACGCCCCGGCCGCACTCGCCGATGCCTTCTGCGCCGCACGCCTCGACCCGGAGGCCGGGATCACGGCCCAGGCCTACGGCGCGCTGCCGTCGAATACGGCCTTGCCGGAGATCATCGCCTACGGACGGGCGGAGGCCGGCTGAGGGGCGCCGGCGGAGAAGGCCAGCCGTTCGCGGGACGGCATCTTCGCCGAAAGGTCCCGAAGCGGCGAAAAACGTGACGAATCCGGTCGGTGCCCATTTGCCTGGGCCGGGCGTGCGGCTATGATGGCGGCAACGGTTCGCGCGAAACAGGAGGGCCGGCGATGGATGGGTTTGCCTCGATCGGCGCCGAAATGCCGGCGCGGCTGCAGTTCGCCTTTACCGTCTCGTTCCACATCGTCTTCCCCGCCTTCAGCATCGGCCTGGCGAGCTACCTTGCGGTGCTCGAGGGGCTGTGGCTGCTCACCCGCCAGCGGGTGTTCTACGACACCTACAAGTACTGGCTGAAGATCTTCGCCGTGGTGTTCGGCATGGGCGTCGTCTCCGGCCTCGTGATGAGCTACCAGTTCGGCACCAACTGGAGTGTGTTTTCCGATAAGACTGGCCCGATCCTGGGGCCGTTGATGGGCTATGAGGTGATGTCGGCCTTCTTCCTCGAGGCCGGGTTCCTCGGCGTCATGCTGTTCGGCGAGAAGCGTGTCGGCCGCGGACTGCACTTCATGGCGACGGTCATCGTTGCCGTTGGCACGCTGATGTCGGCGTTCTGGATCCTCAGCGTCAACAGTTGGATGCACACGCCGGCCGGCTATGCGTTCAACGCGGCCGGGCAGTTCGTGCCGGCGGACTGGTGGGCGGTGATCTTCAACCCGTCCTTCCCCTATCGCCTCGTCCACATGGTGCTGGCCTGCTACCTGACCACCGCCTTCGTCGTCGGCGCGGTCGGCGCCTGGCACCTGCTGCGCGACCGCGGCAACCAGTCGGCCCGCCTGATGTTTTCGATGGCGATGTGGATGGCGCTGCTGGTCGCGCCGCTGCAGGTCGTCGCCGGCGACCTGCACGGGCTCAACACGCTGGAGCACCAGCCGGCCAAGATCGCGGCGATGGAGGGCCATTTCGAGACCCAGACCGGGGCGCCGCTGATCCTGTTCGGCCTGCCCGACATGGCGGCGGAGGAGACCCGCTTTGCGCTCGCGGTGCCGAAGCTCGGCTCGATGATCCTCACGCACGAGTGGGACGGCGAGGTCAGGGGGCTGAAAGCGTGGCCGCCCGAGGACCGGCCGAACGCCCCGATCCTGTTCTGGAGCTTCCGCGTCATGGTCGGGCTCGGCGTGCTGATGGTGCTGTTCGGCCCGTGGTCGCTGTGGCACCGGCTGCGGGGGCGGCTCTACGACGACCGTTACCTGAAGCGGTTCGCGGTGCTGATGGCGCCGTCCGGGTTCGTTGCCCTGCTGGCCGGCTGGATCACCACCGAAGTCGGGCGCCAGCCCTATACGGTCTACGGGCTGCTGCGCACGGCCGACTCGCTCTCGCCGGTCGGCGGACTCGCGGTCTCGGCCTCGCTCATCGGGTTCGTCGTCATCTACCTGATCGTCTTCGGCGCCGGGGTGTTCTATCTGCTGCGGCTGATGGCGCGCCGGCCGGAACCCGCGGGCGAGGATTTGGGCGAGCTCGGGCCGGTCCGCGCCGCCGGCATCCTGCCCGGCCTACTGATGGGCGGTGCACCGGACGACACGGCAAAAGAGGGCCCCGGCCATGGCCATTGACCTTCCCCTCGTCTGGGCGCTGATCCTCGCCTTCGCCGTGTTCGCCTATGTGGTGATGGACGGCTTCGACCTCGGCATCGGCATCCTGTTTCCGCTGCTCAAGGGACAGCGCGACCGCGACACCGCGATGAACTCGGTCGCCCCGGTGTGGGACGGCAACGAGACTTGGCTGGTGCTCGGCGGCGGCGGGCTGATGGCGGCGTTCCCGCTGGCCTACGCGATCCTGATGCCGGCCCTCTACGCGCCGCTCATCATCATGCTGTTCGCCCTCATCTTCCGCGGCGTCGCCTTCGAGTTCCGCTGGCGCACGGTGCGCGCGAAATACCTGTGGAGCCTGTCGTTCTTCGGCGGCTCCGTCGTCGCGGCGCTGTGCCAGGGAATTGCGCTCGGCGCTATCGTCCAGGGCATCGCGGTGGCGGACCGCGCCTACGCCGGCGGCTGGTGGGACTGGCTGACGCCGTTCAGCCTGCTGACCGGCGTCGCGCTCATCGTCGGCTACGCGCTGCTGGGGTCGACCTGGCTGATCATGAAGGCGACGGGCGAGTTGAAGGCGACGGCGACCCGCTTCGCGTGGATTTCGGGGACCGGCATGGTCGCGCTGATCGGCATCGTCAGCCTGTGGACGCCGCTGCTGAACCCGGCCTTCTGGGCGCGCTGGTTCAACTGGCCGGCGACGGCCTATACCGTCTTCGTGCCGCTCCTCGTCGCCGCCTGCATCGCCCTTCTCGTCCAGGGTCTGCGCCGCGGCTACGATACCCAGCCGTTCCTTGCCAGCCTCGGCCTATTCCTGCTGTCCTATATCGGCCTTGCGATCAGCCTCTATCCCAATATCGTGCCGCCGGACGTGTCGATCTGGCGCGCCGCCGCCCCGGACGACAGCCTCGCCTTCCTCTTGGTCGGCGCGGTGGTGCTGATCCCGCTGATCCTCGGCTATACCGCCTATTCCTACTGGGTGTTCCGCGGCAAGACCGACCCCAAGGCGGGGTATCACTGACAGGGCGGGCCGCCGGCCGGAACCGATTCCACTTGAACGGACAATGCTCTAACCCCCGAACGCCGCCGTGGCCCGGATCTCCCCGACCTTCGCGCCGTTGCGGTTGGTGACCGGGACGGTGATCCGGTCGGCGAGCTCCACTTCCATCTCGGGCGTCAGCACGCCGCTGCGGCGCAGCACGGCGGACATCATCACCTCGGCAGCCCGTTTCTCGCCGTCGTCGCATTTCAGCGCCACGCCCAGCCCGTATTCGGCGAGCGCGGCGCAGAACACGCCCTCGGCGCCGGTCTTGACCAGCGCGGCGCGGCCGGTAACCCGCATCACCACGGTGCAGTAACGGCCGGTGCCGGCGACCATGAACGGTTTCGCGGCCACCGCCTCGGCGATGCGCCGGCAGGCGGCGGCGCGCGCCGGCGGCAGGTCGTCCGGCGCGCCGAACCGCGCCATGCCGTAAGCGAGGTTCTCCAGCGGGACCGCGACGGTCGGGATGGCGCAACCGTCGATGCCGCGCGGCGCATCGCCGAGGTCGATCCCGCACATCGCCTCCAGCGTGCCCAGGATGCGCTGCTGCACCGGGTGCGCGATGCGGATATAGCCCGCGGTCTTCTCGCCCATGTGCACGGCAGTGGTCAGGAATCCCACATGTTTGCCCGAGCAGTTGTTGTGCACCGCCGTCGGCGTCTCGCCTGCCTGCGCCATGGCGCGGGCGGTGTCCTCATGGTTCGGCCACTGCGGCCCGCATTCCAGGTCCGCGGCGTCGAGACCGATGGTCCGCAGCCAGTCCCGCGCCGCCACGGTATGGCGCGGCTCGCCGCCATGCGAGGCGCAGGCCAGGGCGATCTCGGACTCGCCCAGCCCGAAGGCTTCGGCCGCGCCGGTTTCGATCAGCGGAATCGCCTGCAGGAACTTGATCGCCGAGCGCGGGTAGACAGGCTGCGTGTGGTCGCCCCAATGGGCGACAACCTTGCCGGCGGTATCCACGACGACGGCGCTGCCGCGGTGCCGCGACTCGACCATCGGGCCGCGGGTGACCTCGACCAGGACCGGATTGGCGCCGGCCGCCGGGGCCCGGGCTCGCGTCGCAAGTTCGGTATCGTTGGGCATGTGACGGGAGCTCCCCGCAAGCGTTTGAAACAACTTGCCTGTTCCGGGCCGCCCGTGCAAGGTTCCGCGCCATGGCAGCTGGCAGAGGATATTTTGGAATCGGCGTCGAGGGGATCTCCAAGCCGATGAATGTGGGGAACCTGTTCCGCTCGGCGCACGCCTTCGGGGCGGATTTCGTGTTCGCGATCGCGCCGGCGGTCGACGTGCGCGCCATCAACGCGTCAGACACCTCGCAGACCGCCAAGCATCTGCCGCTCTACGAATACGCGACGGTCGACGAGTTGGCCCTGCCGCGCGGCTGCCGCCTGGTCGGCGTCGAGCTTCTGGACGAGGCCGTCGACCTGCCCAGTTTCAGCCACCCGGAACGCGCCGCCTACGTGCTTGGGCCCGAGCGCGGCGCGCTGTCGCCGGAACTGGTGACCCGCTGCGATTTCACGGTGAAGATCCCGACGGCCTTTTGCGTCAATGTCGGGGTTGCGGGCGCCATCCTGATGTACGATCGTCTGATCACGCGGCGGCGATTCGCGCCGCGGCCGGTGCGTCCGGGCGGGCCGGTCGAATCGCTGCCCGGGCACACTCACGGCGGCCCGGTCCTGCGGCGCGGCCGCAACAGGACCTGATCAATGCCTTTATCACGCCATGTTTTTCGGTATAACGGGGTGTCATGACACGGATACGCGGACTACGGACAGCAGCTCTCGCCCTCGCGGCGATGTTCACCCTCGCCCTGCCGGCCCTCGCCCAGGACGGGCTGCAGGACCTCGGCACGTTCAAGGACTGGCAGGCCCACAGTTACAAGGAAGGCGGCAAGCTGGTCTGCACCATGTTCTCGGTGCCGAAATCGTCCGAGGGCGACTACACCAAACGCGGCGACGTCTTTGCGTTCGTCACGCATCGGCCGGCCCATAACCGGGTCGACGAGGTCAGCATCAATATCGGCTACAGCTTCAAGAAGAGTGCACCCGTCGATGTGGTGATCTCGGGCACGACGCACGAACTGTTTTCCGACCGCAGCACCGCCTGGACCCGCGATGCCAAATCCGACCGGGCGCTCGTGCGGGCCATGCGCGCCGGCGCCGAGATGATCGTCAAGGGCGTCTCGAGCCGTGGCACCAGGACGACGGACACGTTCTCGCTGTCCGGCTTCAGCGCCGCTCACAACGCCATCAACAACGCCTGCAAGGTGCGCTAGGGATTCGCCAGACGGGGCGCCGGGGTCAATCGCCGGTCTCGGCCCCGAATTCCGCTTCCAGCTCCTGTTCCATGCGCTGCAGATCGTCGGGCACCGGCATCCCGGTGGCGCGGATCTGCTGCAGGATCGTCTGCAGCCTGAGCCAGATCTCGTGCCGGTCGCCGAGGTCGCCCTCCATCTCGTCGATGAGGAGCGAGATGGCGGCCTGGAGTTCGCCGTGTTCGTTGGCCATGGGTCGTCCCGTAACCTGTTGTCCGACCGCCAGTGTGGCGAAGGCCGCGCGCCGCCGCAAGCCATCATCGCATGCGTCGGCGATGCGGGCGGCGGGAGCGCGCGCCGGAACGGCAATGGCTGGGCGGCCGATTCCCTTTGCCTGCGGGCGGTTCCGGCCCTATATCAGCGGCATGACCGACTCCGCGCCGAAGCTCGACGATTTCCTGCCCGGCGGCCGCATGGCCGTGCCGGCGGGGGGCGAGTCGCGCAAGGAGCTGATCGGCCTCACCCGCGCCGAACTGGTGCGGGAAATGGAATCGTTGGGCGAGAAGCGCTTCCGCGCCGACCAGGTCTTCAACTGGATCTATTTTCGAGGCGTCACCCATTTCGGCGACATGACGGACATTTCCAAGCCGCTGCGCGCGAGGCTGGCGGAGACCTTTCGCATCGGCCGGCCGGAGATCGTCACCGCGCAGGTCTCAAGCGACGGCACCCGCAAATGGCTGCTGCGGCTGGCCGACGGCAACGAGGTCGAGACCGTCTTCATCCCCGAGGAAGACCGCGGCACGCTGTGCGTCTCCAGCCAGGTCGGCTGCACGCTGACCTGCTCGTTCTGCCACACCGGAACGCAGGCCTGGGTGCGCAACCTTTCCGCCGCCGAGATCGCCGGCCAGATCATGATGGCGCGCGACGCCCTGGGCGAATGGCCGACCCCGAGCGAGGACCGGCAGATCACCAACGTCGTCTTCATGGGCATGGGCGAGCCGCTGTTCAACTATGACGGCGTCAAGGCGGCGGTGGACCTGATCAAGGACGAGAAGGGGCTCAACTTCTCGCGCCGGCGCATTACGCTCTCGACCTCCGGCATCGTGCCGGAGATTCGCCGCGCCGGAGCCGAGATGCGGGTAATGCTGGCGATCTCGCTGCATGCGGTGCGTAACGATCTGCGCGACGAGCTGGTGCCGGTCAACAAGCGCTGGCCGCTCGCCGAACTGCTGGCCGCGTGCCGCGACTATCCCTCGCTGTCGAACGCGCGGCGCATCACCTTCGAATACGTCATGCTGAAGGGCGTCAATGATTCCGCCGCCGACGCGCGGGAGCTGCTGCGCCTTCTGGAGGGCATCCCGTCCAAGATCAACCTGATCCCCTTCAACCCCTGGCCGGGCAGCACCTACGAGACCTCCGAGCCGGACCGCGTGCAGCGCTTCGGCGAGATCATCCGTGCCGCCAGCATCATGGCCACCATCCGCACCCCGCGCGGCCAGGACATCGCCGCTGCCTGCGGCCAGCTGAAATCCGAGAGCGAGCGGGTGCCGGCGTGGAAGAAGCGCGGCGAGACGAAGGAGAGCCACGCGCGGGCGTGACGGGCGGGCGAGAGCCGACTTAGAATAGGGTTTCTTCGAACCGATCGGGAGTTTTTCGGTGTCCGGACTATTGGTAATGGCCGTCTTCTCGGCGGTGTTGTTCCTGTATCCCGCCTGGCGCATCTTCGGCCGCGCCGGGTTTGCGCCGGCGACGGCGCTGACCGTCCTGATCCCGTTCATCGGCCCGTTTGTCGCGATGGCGATCCTCGCCTTCGCCGAGTGGCCCGCCGAGGCAGGCCGTACCGGGGAGCGCCGATGACCCTGCTCTCCATCCTGCTGATGGCGGCCGCCGTTGGCATGTCCGCGCGCATCGCGCAGAAGGCTGGTTTCTCCGGCTGGTGGGGCCTCACCCAGATCGTCCCGCTGGTCGCCGTAGTGATGCTGTGGGTGCTCGCCTTCATCGACTGGCCGGCGCTCCTCCCGCCGCGCGACGAAGACGACGAGAAGCTCATACCCCCGCCGGAGTAGCGTTGTCCGGACAGGTGGCCGCCGGCGCCGCGTCCGCCGCATTCTCTCTCAAAACTTGCCTCATCCTGAGCCTGTCGAAGGGTGTGTTCTAGGGATGTCGTCATTCCCGAATGCGCTGTCTTCCACCGATTCAACCGCGAGTCCGGCGGTCCTCCAGCATCTGCCGAGTGGCGCATCCTTCGACAAGCTCTGGATGAGGGGTGCTGCTTTGAGCGATACGGCCCGGGCCGCGCCGATTTCGTTCGATGGACGGTGCTGCTATGCTTATCGTGGCGGCCCGGCGGGTATTTGGCGGGATGCTCAGTCAAACCGGGAATCGCGTCGGATGATCCTCACTTTTGCCGTTTCCGGATATCGCTCGCTACGTGAGCTTGTCCTGCCCATGGGGCGTCTCAATATCGTCACCGGGCCCAACGGCAGCGGGAAGTCGAGTTTCTACAAGGCGCTCCGGCTTCTGGCCGACACGGCGCAAGGCCGAATCATCAGTTCGCTGGCGGTCGAGGGCGGGCTTCAATCCACGCTTTGGGCCGGACCGGAAGCTGTTTCGCGCCGCATGAAAACGGGTGAAATACCGATTCAGGGAACGACCCGCCGCGATCCGGTGAGCCTCAGGCTCGGTTTCGCCTCGGAAGATTACGGTTACGGCATCGATCTCGGGCTGCCCGTTCCCAACTTCCGTTCCCGTTTCAACCGCGATCCCGAGATCAAGGCCGAGGCTGTCTGGGCCGGCGAAGTCCTGCGCCGCAGCAACATCTTCGCCTCGCGCAGCGGACCTAGCGTGCAGGTTCTCGATGAAAAGGGCGCGCGAACTGTAATTCTGACCGATCTTCCCCCCTTCGACAGCATGATGACCCACGCGGCCGATCCGCGCGGCGTGCCCGAACTTCTCATGCTGCGCGAGCGGATGCGCGGCTGGCGGTTTTACGATCATTTCCGCACCGATCCCGACGCGCCCGCCAGACGGGCGCAAATCGGGACGCGCACGCCCGTTCTTGCGTCCAACGGCGCCGACATCGCCGCGGCGCTTCAAACCATCGACGAAATCGGAAATCCGGACGCGTTGTACGAAGCCATCGAGGACGCGTTTCCGGGCAGCGCGATAGAGGTGTCGGAGGCGGACGGTCTGTTCGAAGTGATGATGCATCAGCACGGCTTGCTCAGGCCGTTGCGCATTTCGGAACTGTCCGACGGCACGCTGCGGTATCTCCTTCTCGTCGCAGCGCTGCTGACTCCAAGGCCGCCGTCGCTTCTGGTGCTCAACGAGCCGGAGACGAGCCTCCATCCGGATCTTCTGCAGCCTCTCGCACGGCTCATAGCCAAAGCGTCCGAACGCTCGCAAGTGATCGTCGTTTCGCATGTCGAACCACTTGTGGACGCGCTGTCCGGCAATGAAGGCAGTGTTGTGTTCGCGCTCGATAAGGAGTTGGGCGAGACAATCGCGCCGGGCATCGACCCTCCCGCATGGGAATGGCCGACCCGATAGCGGGGGCTCATCCCCGGATAGCCTGCGAATTGCAGGATCTACGTTCAACGGCGACGGCGCTACCTCATACTTCGAGACGCCCCTACGGGGCTCCTCAGCATGAGACTCCAGCATTTGCGTCATCATCCTGAGGAGGCTGCGCAACAGCCGTCTCGAAGGGTAAGGTTGCACCTGCAATGCCCATCCTGAAACCCGCAGAAAACGCCTTTGCATGGGGTTGTTTCGCGCGAAACCTCCGTTACGGTCGGCGGGCGCCGGTTTTCGTTCGATAGATGGTTATGCAATGCGTATCATGTCCGGCGCGGCAACAGGCTGCGGCCGGACAGTCCGGGCAGGCAGCCGGTTTTGGCAAAAAAAACGCACACCGGTCGGGGGCGATCGATGGCCGATATCGTCATCACCGAGTTCATGGACGACGCGGTCGCGGCGGAACTGGCCGCGACGCACGACGTGCTGTACGAGAAGGATCTCGTCGACCGGCCGGAGGACCTCGCGCGGGAGGCGGCGCGGGCCCGGGCGCTGATCGTGCGCAACCGCACCCGGGTCGATGCGCCGCTGCTGGACAATTGCCCGAAACTAAAGGTGATCGGCCGTCTCGGCGTCGGGCTGGAGCGCATCGACCTTGCGGCCTGCGCCGAGCGGGGCGTGGAGGTCTGCCCGGCGCGCGGGGCCAATGCCGTCTCGGTCGCCGAATACGTCATCGCGACCATGCTGCTGCTGCTGCGCGGCGCCTATGGCGGAACCGCCCGCGTCGTCGCCGGCGAATGGCCACGCAACGACCTGATCGGGCGGGAGGCCGCCGGCGCGACGCTGGGCCTCGTCGGCTTCGGCGACATCGCGCGCCATGTCGCGACCCGCGCCTCGGCGCTGGGCATGGACATCATCGCCCTCGATCCCTTCGTGCACGACGAGGACCCGGTCTGGCGGGAGTTGCGCGTCGAGCCGGTCGATGCGCTGGAACAGATCCTGGATTTTGCCGACGTGATCAGCCTGCACACGCCCTTCACGCCGCAGACCGCCAACATGATCGACGCCAATGCCTTTGCGACGATGAAGCAGGACGCGGTGCTGATCAACACGACGCGCGGCGGCATCGTCGACGAGGAGGCGCTGATCGACGCGCTCAAACGCGGCGTCATCGGGGGCGCGGCGATGGACGTGTTCGCCGAGGAACCGATGTCGGCGGAACGCGGCGCACGCTACGCCGACATACCGAACCTGATCCTCACGCCCCATATCGCCGGCGTCAGCATCGAGGGCAACCGGTGGATCAGCGTGCTGACCGTCAAGAACGTGCTGCGCGTGCTGGAGCGCGAGGGCTGACCGATGACCCTGGAACACCGCATCCTGGCAGAGCACCGGCGCGGCCTCCTCAAGGCCATGCTGGCCGACGGCCGCAAGCTGCGCGCCATCGAGGCCCACAACCCGCTGTCCGGGCTGATCGGCAACGAGGCCGCGATCGACGGGGCGGACGGCGTGCGCAAGGAATTCGACGCGCTGTGGCTGTCCGGCTTCACCTGCGCCGCCAGCCGTGCGCTGCCGGATGTGGAGCTGGCGCGCCAGGAGAGGAAGCTGGAAACCATCGAGGAGATCGCCGCCGCCACCGACAAGCCGCTGATCGCCGATGCGGACACCGGCGGCGATGCGCTGGCCTTCCGCTATCTGTGCACGCGGCTCGAGGCGCTGGGGGTGTCGCTGATCATCGTCGAGGACAAGGTCTTCCCCAAGCGCACCAGCCTTGCCGCCGGGGTGCATCACGATCTGGAAGACCCGGCCGCCTTCGCCGCCAAGATCGCGCAAGGCAAGGAGGCGATGCTGAGCGGCGAGGTGCTGGTGTTCGCGCGGATCGAGAGCCTGATCGCAGGCGCCGGGCCGGACGATGCGGTGGCGCGCGCCCGTGTCTATCTCGACTCCGCGGCCGACGGCATCGTCATCCACTCCAAGGACAAGACCGGCGAGGAAATCTTCGCCTTCATCGACGGCTTCAACGCGCTGCGCCGGGACACCGGCATCGACAAGCCGCTGCTGTGCATTCCCACCGCCTACAATTTCGTGCGCGATGAGGAGCTGTTCGACCGCGGCGTTTCCATCGTGATCCACGCCAATCACCTCTTGCGGGCGGCCTTCCTTGCGATGGAGCGGGTCTGCGGGACGATCCTGGAGGCCGACCGCAGCAAGGAGGCGGACGATCTCTGCGTCGACCTGCCGCGCCTGTTCGCGCTGATCGGAACCGGCGGCAAATGAACGACGCCGACGCGCTGGTCACGGACCGGTCCGGCATCCGCAGACTCGCCTTCGTCGGCCTTGCCGGCGGGCTGATCGGCGTCGGCATCTGCCGCTTCGCCTACACGCCGCTGGTGCCGGTGATGATCGGCGAGGGCTGGATCACCGCGGCCGAAGCCGGTTACCTCGGCGCGATCAACTTCGCGGGATATTTCGTCGGCGCGGTGCTGGCGTGGGCCTCGGCGCGGCGCCTGGGCACGGGGCGAACCGTGCGCCTGAGCCTGGCGTTGTGTCTGATCTCGCTGGCCGCGGCGGCGCTGCCCTGGGGATTCCACTGGCTGGCCCTGTGGCGTTTCGTGGCCGGCCATGGCGGGGCGGTCCTGCTGGTTCTGGTCGGCCCGGCCGTGCTGGCGCAGGCGCCGGCGGCGCGCTGGGGCGCGATCACCGGGATGGTGTTCACCGGGGTCGGCGCCGGGGTCGCCGCGACCGGGACCATCGTGCCGCTGCTCGCGGGGATGGGCGCGAGCATGGCCTGGCTGGGTCTCGCTGCGTTCGTGTCCGTGCTTGCCGTCGTGGCGCACCTGTTCTGGCGCGAGCCGCCCGCCGACGGCCTGCGACCGCCGTCCGACGAGGCGCGCCCGCGCATCGGCCTTCCCGCCGTCCTGCTCTGTCTCTCCTATGCGACCTATGCCGTCGGCGTCGCCCCGCACTCGGTATTCTGGGTCGACTATCTCGCCCGCGAACTCGGTCTCGGACTCGCCGTGGGCGGCGTGCACTGGACCGTGATCGGCCTGCTGGCGGCGGCGACGCCGGCCATCGTCGGCCGGATCGGCGACCGATTCGGGTTTGGCGGCACGCTGGTCGCCGCGATGACGGTCAGCGCCACCGCGGTCTTTCTGCCGGTTGCCGTCCGCGCGCCCGAGCTGCAGATCTTCTCGTCGGTCCTGTTCGGCGTGATCATGCCCGGCACGGTCGCCCTGTTCGCCGGCCGCGCGGCCGAGATCGGCGGCCGACACGGGCAGCGGCGGCTGTGGTGGCTGATGACCCTGTGGTTCGCGCTGGTGCAGGCGGCCGGGTTCTATGGCCTGTCGGCGCTGTTCGATGCGACGCGAGATTATCTGCCGCTCTTCGCGGTCGCCGGCGCCGCGCTGATCCTTGGCGCCGCGGCGGCGCATCCCGCCTGGGCGCGCGGTGGCGGGAGCCGGTGAACGCGGCTGCGGCCTTGCGCGGCGTGGCGCAAGCGGTATAGTGCCGCCGCATTTCTGACATCTCGAGCAACCGGGCGCACCGCCATGTCCGACACCGTCAAGAAGGTCGTGCTCGCCTATTCGGGCGGCCTCGATACCTCGATCATCCTGCGCTGGCTGCAGGACACGTACAGATGCGAGGTGGTCACGTTCACCGCCGACCTCGGCCAGGGTGAGGAGCTGGAACCGGCCCGCAAGAAGGCGGAAATGCTGGGCATACGGGAGATCTTTATCGAGGATCTGCGCGAGGAATTCGTCCGCGACTACGTCTTTCCGATGTTCCGGGCGAACGCGCTGTACGAGGGGGTGTACCTGTTGGGTACGTCCATCGCGCGGCCGTTGATCGCCAAGCGGCAGATCGAGATCGCGGCGGAGACCGGGGCCGACGCGGTCTGCCACGGGGCGACCGGCAAGGGCAATGACCAGGTACGGTTCGAACTCGGCTACTACGCGCTGAACCCGGACATCAAGGTCATCGCGCCGTGGCGCGAATGGGACCTGAACAGCCGCACCAGGCTGATCGAGTATGCCGAGCAGCACCAGATCCCGGTGCCGAAGGACAAGCGCGGCGAGGCGCCGTTCTCCGTCGACGCCAACCTCTTGCACATCTCCGCCGAGGGCAAGGTGCTGGAGGATCCCTGGCAGGAGCCGGAAGAGTACGTGTACTCGCGCACCGTACGTCCCGAGGACGCACCGGACGAACCGACCTGGATCGAGATCGATTTCGAGAACGGCGACCCGGTTGCGGTCGACGGCAAGGCGATGAGCCCCGCGGCGCTGCTCACCCATCTCAACGGGCTGGCGGGCGCGAACGGCATCGGCCGGCTCGACCTCGTCGAGAACCGGTTCGTCGGCATGAAGTCGCGCGGTGTGTACGAGACGCCGGGCGGCACGATCCTGGCCGCGGCGCATCGCGGTATCGAATCGATCACGCTCGACCGCGGCGCGATGCATCTGAAGGACGAGCTGATGCCGCGCTACGCTGAAATCGTCTACAACGGGTTCTGGTTCGCACCCGAGCGCCGGATGCTGCAGGCCCTGATCGACGAAAGCCAGCAGCGCGTAAACGGTACCGTACGCCTCAAGCTCTACAAGGGCTCATGCACCGTCGTCGGCCGCAAGTCGCCGGACAGCCTCTATTCGCTGGAGCACGTGACCTTCGAGGAGGATTCGGTCTACGACCAGCGCGACGCCGAGGGCTTCATCAAGCTCAACGCGCTCCGCCTGCGGCTGGCCAAAAAGCGGGAAGGGGGACCGTAGCCCCCCTTCCGGATCTGTGCGTCAGGTCCGGACCGACGCGAACAGCTTCTCCACGTCTTGCTTGTGTTTCGGGTAGTAGTGCAGGCGTGTCCCCATATACGCGATGAGATGGAGGGTGTCTTCGCGGACAGTCGCGAGGACCATACCCTCGTACTCCAGGCCGTCCTCCGAGACCATGCGGAAAGAAAAGCGGAAACCCGGCAGCGTGCCGAATTTGGCGGGCTTGAGCCCCTTGGGCTTGATGTTCGCCCAGCCGGCGCCGGCCAGCGTCTCGACGACGAACTCCTGGATCTCGTTGGGCAGCATGGTCTTGCGGAACACCGGCGTCTTGTCGTCCGGATCGTCATTCCCGGACAACGTTTCGCCGTGGGCGACGTCCAGGAAGCGCAGCGACTGCAGGGCATAGCCGTCGACGGTCCAGATCTCGCTCCGGGTCATCATCGGGCGGTTCCACTCGGTCTGCGGGGTCACGCTGTAGAACCCGATCTGGATCGGCTCCTGCGGCGGCGTCGCCACCATCGACGGGACGCAGGCGGTGGCCAGGAACAGGATGGCCAGGGCGGCAATTTTCCGTGTCATCGGAACCTCACTTCAGCTGCTGGATATAGGATTTGATCATGGCGCGGTCCTCGGC
>CAJICD010000445.1_pt1 | contig 22466 bp, 20 predicted proteins | sample 9199521 | NCBI WGS metagenome assembly CAJICD01 (sample SAMEA7708321, study PRJEB35096) | sediment metagenome | biome: marine neritic benthic zone biome [ENVO:01000025]; feature: sediment [ENVO:00002007]; material: shallow marine sediment [ENVO:03000034] sea grass bed [ENVO_01000059] ...
GGGCGGACAGGGCGATTGATGCCGTTGACCCTCAAGGCCAGATACGCGCTGATCATCCTCGGTCTTACGCTCGCCACCGTGGTGAGCCTCTCGGCGGCGCTTTTGACGGGTTTTCGGGTCACCTCCGTGCAGCTCCGCGAGTCAACCATCGAGTCGATGGACGGCGCCCTCGTACGGCAGTACGAGCGTCGGGCGACCGATCTCGCCCGCACCCTTGGCAATAGCATAGCCGACGAGATGTACTTGCTGGACGTTGACCATATCCAGCAAATGGTCGAGGACATTTTGGATCTACCCGATGTCAGCGCGATTGCTGTCTTCGACACGCAGGGACTGCTCTTCAATGAAGGCTCGATTCCAGGTCTGTCATCAACTGAAAGCCAGGCTCATCTTCGCCGTGATGAGCATTTTTCCGGGCATTCGACCGTTACGACGTTGCTGGCCGAAAGCATCACGGCCAGCGCGCCGGTCTCGCTGGCGGGAGAGACCATTGGCCACGTGATGGTCAATCTCTCTTTGATGCCGATCACCGAACAGGTTGCGGTGCTGCGAGACGAACAGGACCAGCTTGTCGACGAAAGCCGGAATCGCGGTCTGTGGATATCGATGGCGATCACCGTAACATTCGGCGGGTTGGGCATCGTGCTCGCCATTGCCGTCGGCAATCGGTTGAGCCGGCCGATACGCCGCCTCTCGCAGTTGGCGCGCCAGATCGGGCAGGGCAACTACGAAATGCCGGGCGATTTCGGCGCCGGCCCGGAAATTCACGGACTTGTTGAATCCTTCGTCTCTATGGCCCGGGATTTGCGCCAGACGACCTTCAGCAAGGCGTATGTCGACAACATCTTGCACAGCATGCTCGACGGACTTTTGGTCGTCGGGACCGACGGGTCGATCCAGACGGTCAACGCGGCATGCTGCCGGCTCCTCGGATACGACGAGCGCGAGCTCCTGGGACAACCGGTATCGACGTATCTGCTCGTGCCGGGCCAGGGTCCGTCGCCAGCAACAGCCGATCGCCCAAGAGAGGGAACCGCCCGGACGCGGGGAGGCGAGTGGCTGCCCGTGCTCGTGTCGAGCGCCGAGTTTCCGGGACAGCCCGGGGACGAGCATGCCAGCGTCTGGCTCTTTCGCGATATCACGCGGCTCAAGACCACACAGAACGCCCTCATTACCGCGATGCGCGACGCGGAACGGGCCAACCACGCGAAATCCCAGTTTCTCGCCAATATGAGCCATGAGCTCCGTACGCCCCTCAACGCCATAATCGGATACAGCGAAATGCTGCTTGAAGAGGCGGTCGAGGCGGAGCGATCTGACGCGGTGGGCGACCTCAGGCGGATCAATGGCGCCGGCCAGCATCTGCTCGGCCTGATCAACGACGTGCTCGACCTGTCGAAGATCGAAGCCGGCAAGATGGAGGTCATGCCGGAGGATTTCGACGTCTCCGGTATCGTCGACGACGTCGCGTCAACGATCCAGCACATGGTCAGTGACCGGGACAACCGCCTGACGGTCGAAATCGCGCCGGACCTCGGACCGATGTATTCCGACCAGTTGAAAGTCCGCCAGATTCTGTTCAACGTACTAACCAACGCGGCGAAATTTACCAGTGGCGGCGAAATCACCGTAAGCGCCCGTTCGATCGCTGAATCCGGTGCCGATTGGATTGAAATCGCGGTGACCGATACCGGAATCGGCATGACCCGGGAACAGATCGACAAGGTGTTCGGCGAGTTCCTGCAGGCCGACTCTTCGACGACCCGCGAATATGGCGGCACCGGGCTCGGCCTGTCCATCAGCCGCCGGATGGCGCGCATGCTGGGTGGTGATATTTCCGCGATCAGCACGCCTGGCAAGGGATCGACGTTCACCGTCCGGCTGCCGGTCCGAATGCCGGCGGCTGCCGATCCTGTGGAGACTGTATCCGCCGGGACCCAGACGGCCGCGCAGAACCGGCTCACGGATACCGGACGCGTCGTCCTGGTAATCGACAGCGAGATCGAGTTTCTCGAGCTGGTCACCTGGCATCTCAGCCACTGGGGATTCAGGGCGGTCACCGCAAGTCGCGGCGCCGAAGGCCTTCGCCTGGCGCGCGATGTCAGGCCCTTTGCCATACTGCTGGACATCGCGCTGCCGGACATCGACGGATGGACCGTGTTGAAGACGCTCAAGAAGAATCCGGTATCGAAGCATATTCCCGTGGTCGTCTCCTCCAGCGTCAATGAGTCCGACTGCAGCCATGAAAACGGCGCCGTGGATTTCCTGCTGAGGCCGATCGAATGGGCGCGCTTGTTCCGCACCCTTGCCGACCAGCTGCCACGCGGCGACGGGCGAACCGTGCTGATCATTGACGACGACCTGCAGTCTCGCAACGTCCTCCGGCGCTCGCTCGAGACGGCGGGCTGGACAGTGGCCGAGACTGCCAACGGCGGCGAGGGGCTTGAATGGATTCGTGACAACGCGGCGGACCTGATCGTTCTCGATCTGACAAAGACCGAAAGCGACGCGAAGGACTGCCTGCGGGCTTTCAAATCAAGCGAGGCGACCGCAACGGTGCCCATCGTGGTGGTCACCACCGACGAGATGACGGACAACGAACGCGACGAACTGCACGCCATGGCCGATACCGTGATCGACAAAGATATGAAAGGCTGGAGCGAAATGGTTCGCGTGGCGATGAGTTCAGTCGAACCGCAGCGCATTGCAAGCGCCGCAGCGAGCGGAGAATAGAAAGATGCCGACGATTCTGGTTGTTGAAGACAACGAAATGAACCGCGACATGCTGTGCCGCAGGTTGTCGCGCAAAGGTTTTTCGGTTCTTGTGGCGGAAGACGGTGTCGAAGGGCTCTCCGTCGCACGTACCGAAAATCCCGATCTGATCATTATGGATTTGAGCCTGCCGCGGGTCGATGGCTGGGAGGCGTCGCGGCGCCTGAAGGCCGACGCGACAACCAGCGCAATCCCGATCATAGCGCTGACGGCTCATGCGATGAGCACGGATAAGGACAAGGCGCTGGCGGCGGGGTGCGATGATTTCGACACGAAGCCGATCGATTTCGCCCGCCTGTTGCAGAAAATCGACGACGCCTGCTCCGGGCGGTAAGCCACCGCCCGGGTCTTCACACGTTCAAAACCGGTACGGACTCAGTAGTGGCGCCCGCGCGCGGCGATGGCGGGAATGTCGCTGCGGCTGATCCCGATGTCGGCCAGCTGCCGGTCGGTCAATCGCGAGAGTTCCGCACGCGTGCGTGCGCGCTGACGACTTTCATGGAATGCGGTACCGATACGGGCGAGGCTCTCGATAATCCGGCTATTCATGACGATAATTCCTTTTGCACGATACAATACTTCGATACTGCTATATGGAGCATTATTATGGATTTTTACTGCCTTCAGAAGCAGATTTTGCGCATTGCAGCGCTGCCTTTTCTGCATAGGTTAAGGTGTAGTTAATGAAAAACATCAAATACCGGAGTACCGTGTTATATCTGCACTGTATCGGGATTGCGTTTTTTGTGTAAAATGCCCGGCTTCGGGCACCCGCCGGTCGACCGGATGTGCGCGGGAAACACGGGGTTAGAGTGAAGGCGATGCAGGAGTCTATTCGATTCCAGCTGGACGGCCGCGAGGTGGAGGCGGCGACCGGTGAGACCATCTGGCAGGTTGCGGCGAGGCTCGGCACCGAGATTCCGCATCTGTGCCATTCGCCGGAACCGGGATACCGCCCCGACGGCAACTGCCGTGCTTGCATGGTGGAGATCGAGGGCGAACGGGTCCTGGCCGCATCCTGCGTGCGTAGGCCGGCCAACGACATGAAGGTCGTAACCGCATCGGAACGGGTCCGCTCGGCCCGCAGGATGGTCTTCGAACTGTTGATCGCCGACCAGCCCGAACGCGCTTCGTCGCACGATCCAGAATCCAGGTTCTGGGGCTGGGCCGACGCGGTCGGCCTGTCGGACAGCCGCTTTCCCGGCCGCGCCGGGCCGGACCAGGACGCCAGCCATCCGGCGATGCGCGTCAATCTTGACGCCTGCATTCAGTGCGGATTGTGCGTGCGGGCCTGTCGCGAGGTGCAGGTCAACGACGTCATCGGCATGGCCTTTCGCGGGCATGGCGCCAAGGTGATCTTCGATTTCGATGACCCCATGGGCACGTCGACCTGCGTTGCCTGCGGCGAGTGCGTGCAGGCCTGCCCCACCGGCGCGCTGATGGAGGCAAGCCTGCTTGACGAGTCCGGAGTCCGGACCGTTTTCGCCGACCGCAGCGTCGATACGCTTTGCCCGTTCTGCGGCGTCGGCTGCCAGACCACGGCGCATGTCAAGGACGGCCGTATCGTTCAGATCGACGGCAGGGACGGGCCGGCCAACGAAAACCGGCTCTGCGTAAAGGGCCGGTTCGGCTACGACTATGTCCACCACCCACACCGGCTGACCCGGCCGCTGATCCGGCGCGACGACGCGCCCAAGCAGTGGGACGACGAAATCGACCCGGCCAATCCCTGGACGCATTTCCGGGAGGCCAGCTGGGAGGAGGCTCTGGACCGGGCGGCGCAGGGGCTCAAAATCATATCGGACCGCGACGGCGGCGGCGCGCTGGCGGGCTTCGGGTCGGCCAAGGGCTCGAACGAGGAAGCCTATCTGTTCCAGAAACTGATCCGGACCGGATTCGGCACCAACAATGTCGACCACTGCACCCGGCTCTGCCATGCCTCGTCCGTTGCGGCGCTGATGGAGGGCATCGGTTCCGGCGCGGTCACCGCCCCGTTCACGGCGGCCGACGATGCCGAGTGCATCGTTGTGATCGGCGCGCGGCCGACGGACAACCACCCGGTCGCCGCGACCTATCTCAAACAGGCGGCCAGGCAGGGTAAGACGCTGATCGTCATGGACCCTCGGCGTCAGGAACTGTCGCGCCACGCCACCTATAATCTGCAGTTCCAGCCGGGCCGGGACGTCGCGCTGATCAACGCGATGCTGCACGTGATCGTCGAGGAGCAGCTCTACGACCGGCAATATGTCGAGGCCCACACCGAGGGATTCGAGGCGCTGAGGAGCGGCATTGCCGGTTTCGCGCCGGAAAAGATGGCGGATATCTGCGGCGTCGATGCGGAAACCATCCGGACCGTCGCACGCATCTATGCCACCGCGCGGGCCTCGATCATCTTCTGGGGCATGGGTGTGTCCCAGCACGTTCACGGTACGGACAACGTGCGCTCGCTGATCGCGCTGGCGCTGACGACCGGCCAGGTCGGGCGGCCCGGCACCGGCCTCCACCCCCTGCGCGGTCAGAACAACGTGCAGGGCGCGTCGGACGCGGGCCTCATTCCGATGGTCTATCCGGACTATCAGTCGGTCGAAAACGATGCGATTCGGGGGCGGTTCGAGAGCTTCTGGGGCACCGGCCTGGATCCCGAACGCGGCCTGACCGTGGTCGAGATCGTCAACGCGATCCACGCGGGCACAATCAAGGGCATGTATATCCTGGGGGAAAACCCGGCCATGTCGGACCCGGACCAGACCCATGCGCGCCAGGCGCTCGCGGCCCTCGGGCATCTGGTGGTGCAGGACATCTTCCTGACCGAGACCGCGTTCCACGCGGACGTCGTTCTGCCCGCCTCGGCGCACGCGGAGAAGACCGGCACCTTCACCAACACCAACCGCCAGGTCCAGCTGGCCCGCCAGGTGATCGACCCGCCGGGCGAGGCCCGCCAGGACTGGGAGCTGATCCAGGAAATCGCGCGGCGCATCGGGCTCGACTGGGCTTACGGCGCGGTCAGCGACGTGTTCGCGGAGATGGCCGAGGTCATGCCGTCGCTGGACAACATCACCTGGGAGCGGCTCGAGCGCGAGGATTCGGTCACTTATCCCTGCGACGCGCCCGACAAGCCGGGAACCGAGGTGCTGTTCGCCAGCGGTTTCCCGACCGAAAGCGGCCGCGGGCGCATCGTGCCGACGCAGCTGGTCGATCCCGACGAGATGCCCGACGACGACTATCCGATGGTGCTGACCACGGGCCGCATGCTGGAGCACTGGCATACCGGCGCGATGACGCGTCGTGCTGCGGTTCTGGACGATATCGAGCCGGAGGCCGTCGCCTGCCTGTCAAGCGCCGATCTGGCGCGGCTCGGCGTCGCGGCCGGCGATTTCGTGACCGTGGAAACCCGCCGCGGCGCGCTCCGTTTGAAGGCCCGTCTGAACGGCGATGTGCCCCAGGGGATGGTCTTCATCCCGTTCTGTTTCTCGGAAGCCGCGGCCAATTTCCTGACCAATCCGCAACTCGATCCGTTCGGGAAGATTCCCGAGTTCAAGTTCTGCGCCGCCCGCGTGGAGCCGGCCAGGGATTCCGCCGCGGCCGAGTAGTCCGGACCGGATCGTGGCGGCAGGGGCAAAATCGACGCGCAAGGGGACGGGCAAGGCGGCTGGCGGCAGGTCTGCGCCGCGGCGGAAGGCGGAAAAGACTTCGTCGAAAGACAAGCCCGAAAGCAGGAAACCAGTCGGCAATGGCGCCAAAACAAAGCCCGCAGCGCAAAAGGCGGGCCGGCCGCCGCCTCCCCGGAACGGCGCATCCGATGCACGTGCGGCGGCGCTCGGGCAACAGCGCCGGATCGGTTCCGCGTTGATCATACTCGGCGCGGCGGGCATCGCCGGCATCGGTATCTGGGTCGGGTCCGGGTCACTCGGCGACGCGGGGCACTGGGCCGTGCGCGCCGTTGCACGGGGTATGGGCGTTGCGTTGATCGCTGTCTTCATGTGGACCGTGCTGAACCGGCGGCGCACGGTATCCGGCCTGCTGGTGTTCGGGACCGGCGCCGCCAGCCTGCTGGTATACGAGGCCGGCTCGGCCTGGCTGGTGGACCGGGCGCGCGACGCCGCGAACCGCACCTTGCTGCAGCTGGAGTCGGGCGCCCGGGACGTCGGCAGCCTGACGCCGGTCGAGATTGCCAATCCCTACATCGAGGCCTATGTCGTCATGCGCGACATCCATTGGGAACTTGATGCACGTTCCGACGACCAGATGTCGCGGTACCGCTCGTACTATGAGAACTATACGGCCAGGGGCGCGTTTCTCGACGTCAATCGGCTCGCGACGGCAGCCGGAATCCGGCGCTCGATATCTGAAATCGACGATCTGCAGCGCCGCCTGCTGCGCGTCGAGGCATCGCGTCCGGATATCGCCGATCTGCTGTTGACCGTCGATCTGCTCGAGGTCGACGCCGGAACCCGTGCGATGTACGCCCAGGACCTGCGCGCCGCGCGCAGGTCGTTCATCGCGGCGATCGAGGCGTCGGTCGCACGGGAGCGCGAGACGCTGGGCGCAACGCGCAGCGCCCTCGAGACCCTTCTTGAGGTCGATGGACGCTATCGGATCGAGGACGGCCGGATCGTTTTCGATCGGCCGGACGACGCAGCCCGATTCGCCGGCATCATGGAGACGGATTGAGGCCTACGGCGCCGTCCCGCGCAGCAGGCGTTCCGCTTCGGCGATGTCCTCGGGCGTATTCGCGTTGAAGAACGGATCGACCGGGTCCGTCGGCCAATCCACCACGGCTTGCCTGTAGCGCGCGGTCCAGGCATCCACCTTGCGGATGCCCTCCTCCGACATGGCCCGCCGCAAATCGCCGGCCAGGCGCACCGGCCACAGGCCGCACACCGGGTGCGAGCGTCCGCCGGAGGCGGCGCAGGCCATCTCGGCCGCCTGCGCGTCGACGGCCGCCAGCATCTGCTCCACGAGGTCCCGGGGCAGGAACGGCGCATCGGTGGGCGCCGTGAGAATCCAGGGGCAATCGGAGGCATGCGTGACCGCCCACTCCATCCCCGTCAATACGCCCGCCAGGGGGCCGGCATGGCCGGCGATGCTGTCGGCCGTGACAGGCAAGCCGAAATCGGCAAACCGCTCCGGGTCGCCGTTCGCGTTCAAGAGAAGACAGCGAACCTGGGGCGTCACCCGCGCAACGACACGGGACAGAATCGTTTCGCCGCCGATCCGCCGCAGCATCTTGTCCGCGCCGCCCATGCGGCGGGACAGTCCGCCGGCCAGCAGCACTCCGACAACGGTACCGTTCATCTCCCCCGCAATACTCCGGCCGGTTCAGCGCGTTGCCGACCCGCGCCGGGCGCCGCCGGGGTAACGGCATGCGCCTGCGATGGCCGGCGATCCCACGGCAATACCTCTTATTGCGGCGCGGGTCCAGCCACCGAGGGGATCAGTGCAGGTCGGATGTCCACATGCAGGTGAAATTGCCGCTGATGCGACCGGCCTCCATCGCCTTGTCGGCCCGGTTTATCAGTTCCTGCACGGGTGTCGAATCCATCATGACGCCGCCGAGCGATACCGTAACGGAGATATCGACGCTCTGGTTCGGCATCTTGAACGGCAGCCGGGCGACGATCGCGTTCAGCCGCTGGAGCACCGCCGGCGCATCCGAAGGCTTCACGTGCGGCAGCGCGACAATCAGCTTTTCGCGGCCATGACGGAAGATCGCATCGTAGGAGCGAAGACTATGCGCGAAGCGGTTCGCGATCTCACCCACGGTCAGTTCCATGGCCGCGCCCTCGATGGGATTCGGCGCACAGACCACCAGGCAGCAGCTGGCGCCGCCCTGGGCGACCTTGTTGCGCGCGTTCTCCAGCCATTGGACCGTCTCCATCAGATTGTCCACGACCGGCAGCGGCCCCGTCATTTCCTTACGCTCGCCGAATTCGAACGCGGCGGCTTCATTTCCGCCGGCGGGAGTCTTGGGATTTCCGAACAAGCCCATAAGGCCGGCCCTCCAGGTTCTTTTCACCACACATCGTCCCGGCATGTGGCCGATCCTGACGACGGTCGCCAGGATCGCATCACGCGCCCGAAACGTCCGCCATACTGGCCTGCAATTGGTAAAGGATAGGTTTTCACGACAGGAAAACGTGAGCGAACCGGCGCCCGATATGGTCGACAGCGGCTAGTTTTCCAGTTCCGCCGACCAGACCACAATTCGCTGGCCCGGCCCTGCCCCGGCCATATTGGAGGCGTGCGACGCCCGGTCGAGGATTTCCTGCACCCCCACGCGCTTGTCGGACATGGCGATCCCGAAACGCGCCGAAACCGCCGTCTCCACGGATCCGGACAACGCGAACGGCGCGTCTTCCACGGCCTCGCAGAGACGGCCGGTTACGGTGCGCGCCTGCCGGGCGTCGGTCCCCGGCAGGCAGATCAGGAATTCCGACCGTCCGTACCGGTAAACCGCGTCGTAGGGGCGCAGATGCGAATACAGCCGCGCCGCCAGCCCGGCGACCAGGCGATCGATACCCAGATTGCCGAACTCTTCCTCAATTTCGGCCAGCCCGCTGGGTCGCACCATCAGCAGGCACATCGGCGTGTTCGTGCGCGACGCGCGCTCGGACTCGCGCTCCAGTTCCGAGAGCATCGTCATCCGGCTCTGCAGCTCGGCGATCGCCTCGTTCTCGGACACCTGGATGTCCTCGGGCCGGCCGTGTGCGTCCTGGACGCGCGCCACCGCGTTGCTGAATCCGCTGTACGCCCCCATCAGGGCGTCGTATTCGTCCACCGGTATCGGATTGCCGGCGACGGCCTTCGCCGCCAGGTAGCGCGCCGCTTCGTGAACCTCGCGGTGGACCCGGCCCAGTTCGGCGAAAAGATCACCGTCCAGCATGCCGGACCGGCTGTGCCGTTCCAGCCACTGTCCGAAACGGCAGCGCGTGTGGGCGCTCTCGTCAAGCACCAGGGGGTCCGGGGCGAGGCCGCAGACCAGCGCCCGGTGGAACGCTTCGAGCCATCGGTCGTGTTCCGTGAGCGCCTCGGCGACGGCCACGGAAATATCGCGGGATCCCGCACTGCCGTTTGGCGCTCCGCCGTTGCCTGTCATGCCTTCCTCCTGGCCTGGTGCGGTGGGCACGGCCCGGTCAGAAGACCATCAGGACTCCAGATCGGGCGACCACAGCCGAACCGAATCGCCGCCACTCTGTGTAGCGGCATAGAGGGCCCGGCCCGCCCTGTCCAGATTCTCCTGCACCGAAAACTGGCCGTCGAGCATGATCGCGCCCAGCGACGCGGTCGCCGGCACGACGCTTCCGTCTTCCATCGTCAGAAGCTTGCTCGATACCATCGTGCGGAGCCGGTCCATGATGACCATGGCGTCCTCGGTCTTGATATGCGAGACGCCGATCAGGAACATATCCGGGCCGAACCGGTATATCGAGTCGTAAGGCCGCAGCCCGACCGCGAACCGCTTGCCGACGCCATCGGCCATCTGCGGGGCCAACTCGCTCTCCTGCACGTTGTCCAGGCGAACCAGAATGATGCAGTACGTCGCTCCGACGCGCGCGACACGGCCGTGCTCCTTCTCGAGATCCCGCATCATCGCCGCGGTGTCGTCGACGATCGGCAGCGGCGGCAGGCCGCCGTGCGATCCATCGCTGGACATGAAACGCCTCCAACCGGTCACGCCGAATATATGCAAACCGCGTCCAAACATCGCTCGATAATCCTCCCGCAATCGATGATCACGGTCGATTAGAGCACCATTTGTTCAACAATTTATGAAAATCCAACGGCTCCCGGCGCATCCGCGCTTTCGCTGCGTGGCGGCAGCGAATACCGGTCCGGATCAGTCGGCGGGCTGCACGTTCCTGGACCCGGAGGCGCTTTTCAGGTTCGCCGGTTCGGCGTCGTAGACGATCCGGTTGTCGCCGGACAGCGTGATGAAGCGCTTGCCCTTGGCGCGGCCGATCAGCGTCAGCCCCGCCTTGCGCGCCAGCTCCACGCCCCAGGCGGTAAAGCCCGAACGGGAAATCAGGATGGGAATGCCCATCTGGACCGTCTTGATCACCATTTCCGAAGTCAGGCGGCCGGTCGTATAGAAGATCTTGCCGTCTGTGCCGATGCCCTTCATCGCCATGAATCCGGCGATCTTGTCGATCGCGTTGTGGCGGCCGACGTCCTCCATGTAGATCAGCGGCCGGTCCTCCTCGCACAGCACGCAGCCGTGGATCGCGCCGGCGGCCAGGTAAAGGCTGGGCGCGGTATTGATCTTCTTCGTCAGCGCATACAGCCACGAGGTCTTCAGAACGGCGTCGCCGGGCAGCCGCACCTCGTCGAACCTTTCCATCAGGTCGCCGAACACCGTGCCCTGGGCGCAGCCCGAGGTCAGCGTCTTCTTCTTCAGCTTGTCCTCGAAATTCGTGCGGTCCCTGGTGCGCACGACGACGGTTTCGATGTCATCCTCGTAATCGACGGCGGTGATCTCGTCGTCGGGGCGCAGCATGTTCTGGTTGATCAGGTAACCGACCGCGAGGTATTCGGGATGATCGCCGATCGTCATCATGGTGACGATCTCCTGGCCGTTCAGGAACAGCGTCAGCGGCCGCTCGACGACGACGCGCGTTTCAATGGGCTTGCCGTCCTGGTCGACGCCGGTGACGCCCTGCGTCAGCCGCGTGTCCTCGGGATCCGGCTGCAGGATATAATCGCTCATGACAGCAATATGCGTGCGGCCGGCCGTTCCGGCAAGCCGGTGGTTGGACTGCGGCCGGGAATCGAGTGGCCGGAACCGGGCAAGGGCAAAGGCTTGCACCTTGAACGCAACCCGACCGGCCCCACGGCCACCCCGCGTATCACGGCATGTCGGGGGTCCACAGGCAGGTGCCGTTGCCGGACAGGCGACCCTGCTCCATTGCCTTGTCGGCGCGGGCGATGGTGTCGAGCACGTCGGTCTCGCGGTCCATCATCGCCCCGCCGACCGCAATCGTGATATGGCCGCTGGTGCCGCCGCGAAGGTTGACCGGATTCCGACCCGCCAGGTCGCGCAATCGCTGCATGACGCCTGGCGCGTCGCCGGCCTTCACGAAGGGCACACAGACCAGCACCCGGTCTTCGCCGTAATGGAAGATCGAATCATGGGCGCGCAGGCTGTTGGCGAAGCGGTTGGCGGTTTTTGCGACCACTTCCTCCATGATCAGGCCCCGCATGCGCTCCGGCGCGCAGATCATCACGCAGCAATTGCTGTCGCCGTCGATCATGCGGTCGCGCTCGGCCCGCAGGCGCACCGCCATGGCCGAGGGGTCCCTGCCAATCGGCAACCGGCCGGCCCGCTTCCGGTCCACCTCGCCCCTGGCGACCGTTTCCGGCGCGGGCGCCTGAGATGCGCCCGGCACTGCAAGTTTCTTCGCGAAAAGGTTCATCTCATCTGCACTCCGGGGTTACGGAAAGATCGACAATCGCTAAAACGGTTCATCGACAGTTTTAAACCCTACTTGCTTTCCAACTGGTTGATGCGATCCGAAATCGTGCCGGCGCTTGACGAACCGGGCCGGGCGATCCAGATACATCACCGGTGGCATGCGGCGGCAGGCTTCGCTAGGATGGCCGTTGGCAGGGAGAGGCAGCGACATGAGAGACCCGTTCGGCAGGGACGTTACCTATCTGCGCGTGTCGGTCACCGACCGCTGCGATTTCCGTTGCGTCTATTGCATGGCCGAGGACATGACGTTCCTTCCCAAGAAGGACGTGCTGTCGCTGGAGGAACTGGACCGGCTGTGCAGCGCCTTCGTGCGGCTCGGCGTGCGCAAGCTGCGGCTGACCGGCGGAGAGCCGCTGGTGCGCCGCAACATCATGTGGCTGATCGAGCGCCTCGGCGAGCATCTCAAGACCGGCGGCCTCGACGAGCTGACCGTCACCACAAACGGCAGCCAGCTCGAGAAGCTGTCCGACCAGCTGTATGCCGCCGGCGTGCGCCGCATCAATGTCTCGCTGGATACGCTGGACCCGGAGAAATTCACCGCGATCACCCGCTGGGGCAAGCTGAACAAGGTGCTGGACGGCCTCGACGCGGCCGAGAGGGCGGGGCTGAAGATCAAGATCAACGCGGTGGCGCTGAAGGGCGTCAACGACAACGAGTTCCACGACATGATCGCCTGGGCCGGCGAGTGCGGCTACGACATGACTTTCATCGAGGTCATGCCGATGGGTGATATCGGCGAGCAGCGCGTCGACCAGTACCTGCCGCTCTCGATGGTCCGCGCCCAGCTGCAGGAGCGCTGGACGCTGGAGGACATCGAGCTCAATACCGGCGGCCCGGCGCGCTACGTGCGGGTCAGGGAGACCGGCGGCCGGGTCGGCTTCATCACGCCGATGACCCATAATTTCTGCGAGTCCTGCAACCGGGTGCGGCTGACCTGCACCGGCACGCTCTACATGTGCCTCGGCCAGGAGGACGCGGCCGACCTGCGAGCGCCGCTGCGCGCCAGCGAATCCGACGAAGCGGTCGAGCGCGCCATCCTCGAGGCCATCGACCGCAAGCCCAAGGGCCACGACTTCATCATCGACCGCCGCAGCCGGAAACCCGCCGTCGGCCGCCATATGAGCGTGACGGGGGGCTGAGGGCCGGGGGGCCTTCGCACGAACGATGTTTTCGTCATTGCGAGGCGCATAGCACCGCGGCAATCCAGAAGACTCCCCGAGGAACTGGATTGCCGCGTCGGCTTCGCCTCCTCGCAATGACGACGTTTGCATTCGGGAAACCGTCCCGAATCGTGAGGTCGCGCCGCCGTAAGCGACCGAATCAGCTGGATTTACGGTACGGTATGCCGTGCGCGTCCAGGAAATCCAACGCGATTTCCGCGAGGGCGGCGTTGCGGAACGCGTACCAGTCGTCGATGATTCCCTCGCGGTGCACCAGATCCTTGAACCGCCGGAACGCGCCGCGGCCCCTGATCGCATCCAGCAGCGCATCGCGAAGCCGGGCGTCGGCGACGCCCAAGCAGAACCGCTCCATGATGGAATACTCGTGGATTTCGAACTTGCCGGGGAGTGCGATGAAATCCTCCGACTCGAGCACTTCCCTTGCCTTGGCGGCGGCCTCGGACTGCCAGCCGGCAAGCTGCGCGTCGTCCTCGTCCGCCAGCCCGACCTCCTCGTCGGTGGCCGTATATAGCTCACCGGTCTTGCGGTTTACGTACGCCGTCATTTCGTCGGAAAACACGTCCATCTCGTCGATGACAGCCTGCAAATCCACCGGAAGCGGCATGGCATCTCCCTTCCCGGTCCACGTTTCCGATTCACCCCTCCGAAACCCGCAGAAAACGCCTTTGCATGGGGTTGTTCCACGACCTCCCGACAGCGCTGGCGACACCCGCCCCCTAATTGATCCGTATCGGCCCGTCCTTGCTGCGCATGGCGCGGGGCGGGTCTTCGGCGGTCGGGCCGGACTGGTGGTGGACCAGCTTCCAGGCCCGATCCTCCTTCACGAAAACGTTTGTCGCGATCAGGTTGTTGCCGCCGATCACCTCGAAGCAGACGACCGCGGCGTATTCCCCGTAGAGCCGGACATGCGGGCCGATATACTCGATCGGCGCCTGGGACTCGTAGCCCAGGATCGACTGCCAGCTGGCCATCACCGCCTCGCGGTCGAAGATCGCGCCGCCGCCGGGATGGATACAGCTGACCGGCGATTCGCGGGCCCAGAGCTGTTCCATCGCCTTGAAGTCCCGGCCGTTGAACGCGGCGTAGAACGCCTCGTTGGCGAACAGCACGGCGTCGCGGTCCGACATGCGTCTATTCCCCGGCGGCGGAGCCCATCAAGCCGCCTTCTCCATCGCCATCGACCAGGAGCCGAGCGCGGCGGCGCCGTTGGCACGGGCGCGATGCAGGAAGGCCTGCTGCGCGGCCGGGACATTCTCCGCCTTGCCGCCCCAGGCCTTGAGCGCCGCCGCCTGCAGCGCCCGGCCATAGGAGAAGCTGAGCTTCCACGGCAGCGCCTCGCCCAGCTTGTTCATGGCGTCGAGATGCTCGGTCGCCAGCACGTCCGACTGGCCGCCCGAGAGGAACACGATCCCCGGCACCGCCGCGGGCACGGCGTGCTTGAGGACCTCGACGGTGCGCCGCGCGACTTCGCCGACACCGGCCTGCGTCGCGCATTCGGTGCCCGACAGCACCATGTTGGGTTTCAGGAGCGTCGCCTCCAGCCGCACGCCCTGGATGCGCAGCTGGTTGTAGGTCTCGGCCAGCGTCGCCTCGGTAACCTCGGCGCAGCGGTCGATGTCATGGCCGCCGTCCATCAGCACCTCGGGCTCGACAATCGGCACGAGGTTCGCCTCCTGGCAGAGCGCCGCGTAGCGCGCCAGCGCGTGCGCGTTGGCCGAGATGCAGGCCCGGCTCGGATGTTCGTCGCCGGCGATGGTGATCACCGCGCGCCATTTGGCGAAGCGGGCGCCGAGTTCGTAGTATTCGGCGCAACGCTCGCGCAGCCCGTCGAGCCCCTCGGTGACCTTCTCGTCGGGCGATCCGGCCAGCGGCTTCGCCCCCATGTCGACCTTGATGCCGGGGATGACCCCGATATCCTGCAGCACCTTGGCGAACGACCGTCCGTCCGCCGTGCCCTGGCGCAGGGTCTCGTCGTACAGGATCACGCCGCTGATCGCCTCTTCGGCGCCGGCGGTCGTGAACAGCATCTCGCGATAGGCCCGGCGCGTGTCCTCGACCGATTCGACGTTGATCGAATCGAAGCGTTTCTTGATCGTCCCGGCGCTCTCGTCGGCGGCGAGAATCCCCTTGCCGTCCGCCACGATCGCCTTTGCAATATCGTCCATGATGGTCTCCTCGATCCCCGGGGCGGACGGGGCCCGTCGCGCCCGCCGCCATGCGGCCCGTTATACTGCGCCATGCGCGTTAACGCTACACGTACCCGCCGATTTCGCAACGCTGGCGCGGCCGCCCTGCTTGGTTATACTGCTCGGACGCGCGCGAGATAATCATACGGACCGATGACCGAAACCAGAATCGCCTTCGTCGCATCCGAGGACAGCGAAGCGCAGGAGGCGCTCGCCGACCTGTCGGCGCGCTACGGCAATGTCGACCCGGCCGAGGCCGGGATCATCGTCGCGCTTGGCGGTGACGGATTCATGCTGCAGACGCTGCACGCCCATATCAGCCGCGACATCCCGATCTACGGGATGAACCGCGGCTCGGTCGGCTTCCTGATGAACCGCTACGACGAGGACGACGTTCCGGCGCGCCTGGCGCGGGCCGAGCCGGTGCGTCTGCACCCGCTGCGCATGACCGCGCAGTCGGCATCCGGCGAAACGGAGGAGGCGCTGACGATCAACGAGGTCTCGCTGCTGCGCCAGACCCGGCAGGCGGCCAAGCTGCGCATCAGCATCGACGGCAAGGTCCGGCTCGAGGAGCTGATCTGCGACGGCATCCTGGTGGCGACGCCGGCCGGCAGCACGGCCTACAACCTCTCGGCGCACGGGCCGATCATTCCGATGGGCGCTGAACTGCTGGCGCTGACCCCGATCAGCGCATTCCGGCCGAGGCGCTGGCGCGGCGCGCTGCTGCCGCGGACGGCGCAGGTCGGGATCGAGGTCCTCGACCACGGCAAGCGCCCGGTCAGCGCCACCGCCGGGCACACCGAAATCCGCGCCGTCACGCGCGTCGACGTCTCGCAGGTCATGGACCTGTCGGCCACCCTGCTGTGCGACCCGGAGCACAATTTCGAGGAGCGGATCCTCAAGGAGCAGTTCGAGCCTTAGTGCCTGTGAACCGCGCGCAGCCGCCCGGCGGGATGGCAGCGGGATAAGGGGCGGGCATCTGCGATGCACGGCCCTGTGGCGCCGGGCGGTCCCCCGAGAGTATCCGATAAACTATTGGCAACTCGTTGGCTAAACGCTGATGGCTAACAGCTAAGTGCCCCTACTCCGCCGCTTCGGCGAGGCCGCGGCCTGCCGCATAGTCGCAGATCGCGCCGATCAGCGTTTCGATATCGGATTTCAGCTTCTCGAAGCCGGGGCCGCGCTCGAAGCGCTCTTCATCCATGTAGAGCGCGCGGTTGATCTCGATCTGCAGCGAATGGCGGCCGTCCGCCGGGGCGGAATAGGCGGAGATCAGCTCGACCCCCTTGTAGGGGTCGTTGAGCGCGACGGCGTAGCCCATCGCCTCGAGCGTGCCGCGGACCATGTCCGTGAAATCCGGGCCGCAACTGGTGCCCTCGCGGTCGCCGAGCACGAAATCCGCGCGGCGGCGCGCACCCTTCGCCTGAATCACGGTCGGCGCGCTGACCTTCGGCATCGAATGGCAGTTGAGGTGGTAGACGACGCCGGACCGCTCACGGGTCCGGGCAATGGCATCGGCGAGCGCCCGGTGGTAGGGCCGGTAATAACCGTCGATGCGGGCCCGCACCTCGTCGACCGTCAGCTTGCGGTCGTAGATCGGCAGGTCGGGCGGGCAGAGGCGCCAGATCAGCCCGTGCCCGAGGCGGGATTTCTCGGTGACCGAAACCTTTCCCGGCCAGGTCCCCTCGATCAGCCGCCGGTCGATATCGTGCTCGGACCGGTTCGGGTCGATGAAGCTGCGCGGAAACTTCGCGGCCAGCAGCACGGCACCCAGCGACGGCGCCGCGTCGAACAGCTCCTCGACGAACATGTCCTCGGCCCGGCGCAGCCGCGCCTTCGGGGCAATGGGTTCGAAATCGGCGGGATAGTCGGCGCCGCTGTGCGGCGAATCGAACACGACGGGCGCCGCCGGCCGCGCCGGCAGCCGCAGATCCAACACGCCTTGTCTGCTGTGTCTCATACTCTCTGGCCCGTCAGGAAATTTCTTATACCGTACCGCCCCGGGGCTGGCGCGGACCCGACGCTCCATTATAGTCTTCCATTCCGCTTCCAGACAACAAATCCCGGATTAACCCGCATGAGCGTCCCCGCCGCCAAGACCCGCGAACTCATGGAAACGCTGGTCGGATTCGACACGACGAGCCGCGAGTCCAACCTCGATCTCATCCATTTCGTCCGCGATTACCTGTCGGGGTTCGGCATCGAGAGCACGATCATACGCGACAACAGCGAGCCCAAGGCCAATCTCTACGCAACGATCGGGCCGACCGACCGGCCCGGCATCATGCTGTCCGGGCACACCGACGTGGTGCCGGTGGACGGCCAGGACTGGAGCAGCGATCCGTTCCGCATGACCGAGAAGGACGGCAAGCTGTACGGGCGCGGTACCTGCGACATGAAGGGCTTCATCGCCATCGCGCTGGCCCATGTTCCCGAATTCCTGACCCGCGGGCTCGACACACCCATCCATCTCGCCTTTTCCTATGACGAGGAAGTGGGCTGCCTTGGCGTGCGCCATCTGATCGAGTTGATCAACACGCTGCCGGTCAGGCCGCGCATGGCGATCATCGGCGAGCCGACCGACATGCAGGTCATCGTCGCCCACAAGGGCAAGACCGACGTAAATGTGAACGTGCGCGGGTTCGAATGCCATTCCGCCCTGGCGCCGGACGGAGTTAATGCCGTCCAGTACGCGGCCGAGCTGATCGGCCATATTGCCGGCATGGCGCGGCGGATCGCGGCGGACGGCCCGTTCGATGCGGAGTTCGACGTCGCGCACAGCACCCTCCATACCGGCATGGTCCGGGGCGGCACGGCGCTGAACATCGTGCCCAAGGATTGCTGGTTCGAGTTCGAAATCCGCAACCTGCCCCAGCAGGACCCGCAGCCGCTGCTCGACGAGATCTACCGCTTCGCCCGCGAGGAGCTCGAGCCGCGCATGCAGGCGGTCCATCCCGACACCGGCTTCAGCTTCGATCAGGGCGTGCAATACCCCGGCCTCGACATGCGCCCCGACGACGAGGCGGTGACACTGGTCAAGGCGCTGGCCGGGCAGAACAGCCATTCCAAGGTGGCGTTCGGCACAGAGGCGGGGCTGTTCCAGCAGGACGCGCAGATCCCCTGCGTGATCTGCGGCCCCGGCAGCATCGCCCAGGCCCACAAACCCGACGAGTATCTTGCCCTCGACCAGCTCGCCGCCGGTCAGGCCTTCATGGAACGGCTGATGGACCGGGTGTGTGCGAAGTGAGCTTGTCTGCCTGAAGGCGAAACCGAAGAACGAAGGCGCCTATTCGTCCCACCGTTCCGGGCGGGAATCGCAACGCAGCCCAAGCACGTACCGCTCCTCCGTAATCTCCCGCACGGCATGGAACGGGCGGTCGTTGCGGCCGTTGAAGCCGGGGGCGCGCATCAGCAGCAGATGGCCGGGCGGCGCGGGGATTTCGCGGGCGTCGCGGCCGGCGCGATCCTGCGAGACTAAGAATCGCCCCTGCCCGGCCAGCACCACGATGGCGACAAGGCCGGTATAGCGGATGTGGTCGCGATGCGGGGTGATACCCGCGCTGCCCGCCGGGTAGCGCTGGACGATCAGATCGTTGATCGCGAACCCGTCCGGCAGCGGGTTGCGGTTCAGGGACTCGAGCGCCTCCCGGATGTGCCGGTCCAGCGCCCGTGCCAGCGCCCTCAGACCGGCGGCGCCGGTGAGTTCGGTGGCGAGATCGAAATCCTGGTGAACGGCGGTCTCGCCGACTCCGACCACGGGCCGCGCCGGCCGGTAGGCCAGCAACCGCGCCTCGGCCGCCAGCCGCCCGCAACTCGCCTCATCGAGCAGCGGCAGCGATGCCGCGTCCGCGTCGCCGGTGTGGCGGATCGCATCGGCCAGGTCCTTTGCTCCCGGCGGAAAGCCCGATTCCATTTCCGTTGTACCGCCTGCCTGCACGCCTCGATCCCTAGCCCCGAATAGGTACGGATCCAGCATAGTCGCCCGGACGAAGTTGGCAATCCGCGCCGCCGGTCTTACGCGTAATCGTGTGGCCAGTCATAGGGACGCTTCGCCGCCTCGATCTCGGGCAGGAGATACGGCTCGATCTCCTCCTCCCTGATCGGCGCGTAATAGCGCTCGATCATCAGCCCCTTACCGTCGACGACGGCCAGAAACGGCAGACCCGCGCCCTCCAGATCGAGACGCAAAGTCGTCCCATACACCCAAGCTTCATTGGCGCCCGGCGATACGCCGCAGATATCGTATGGATCGCCATGCTTCCGCAGGAAGCGGGCCGCCGTTTCCGCCTTCAGTCCCCAGGCGATACCGTATAGCGGCACGCCCGCCTTTTCCTTTATGCGCGTCAGCACCGCATGGCCCTCCCTGCATTGCGGCCAGCTGCTGTGCCAGGCATTCAATAGGCTAACGCCACCCGAGCGAACCGCCTTGTCTGTGAAACGGACCGTCGGGTTCCCGACCACCGACATGTCGAACGCGGGCGCGGGGCACCGGTATTTCGGCAGGCCGAGAATCGGTCGGGCGATGATCGCGAAATGGTCGAACCCGGGCGGCGGATCGGGGTTCCTGTACCGCTCGGTAATCGTCTGCCGGTTGGAAAGCCCGTCCAGACACGGAAGGACATGGTTCAGCAGTGCGTCCCTTATAACCTGTTCGCGTTCGTCCATCGCACACGGCTTGGTCAGGTCCATGACCTGTTTCAGGCACTTGTAGGCGGTCTTTCCCATGTGATCTTCGAGCCGGTCGCCGAACGTAACCGGATACAGGCGCCTTACCGAACCCTCCGGTGCCGCCTCCGACATGCTCACGCCCATGCCGACGCCGAAGCGTCGGGCGTTGTGTTTCTCCCGCCAAAGGTTGATCGAATGGACGACTCCGCCTCCCAGTTCGCGGTGCCAGCGCACCGGCCGCCCAAAATCCGAGTGGCTAAGAGGGACCCACCGTTCGGCAAGTCCCAACGCAAGATAGTCACGCACCAGGAAGTTCGCACCCGTACTGAAGCCGGCTTCGCGCAGGACCGGCTCCATGCATCGTACAATCGAGTCGAATAACCGCTGTTTCGCCACGTCTTCCTCCCGCCCGATAGAGACGTCGCAAAAATATGGCGGACAGTTATCAAGAAATGGTTTCGGCCCCCTCTTCCACCACGACCAGCACCTCGCCTTCCTGGACCTGGTCGCCGGGTTTGAAGCGGACTTCCGCGACCTTGCCGGCGGCCGGGGCGTGGATGGTGTGCTCCATCTTCATCGCCTCGACGGTGACCAGCGGCTGACCCGTCGTGACAGCGTCGCCCGCCTTCACATGCACCGCCGCGACCTTGCCCGGCATCGGCGCGGTCAGCCCGCCGGATGCGCCCTCATGCGCCTCGGCGGCGGCCAGCGGGTCGTATATGCCGAGCTGCCAGTGGTCGCCCTCATGGAAGACATGCAACGTATCGCCGTCGCGAACAACCTTCGCGGACTGGCGCACGCCGTCCAGTTCGATACGGACATTGCCGCCGATCAGCTCCGCACCGGCCGGGATGCCCCACGGCCGGTCCGGCCGGGCCGAAACCCGTATCTCAACGTCCGGCAGGTCGAGCCGCCAGGCGTCGCCGTCCGCCCCGCAGGAGACATCGATCTCCCGCCCATCGTCGAGGAATCGCAGCACCGTGTGGCCGATTCCGTTCAGGCGCCAGCCATCGTCGCGCCGCCACGGCGACCAGCGATCGCCGTTGGGGGATACCGCCCGGATCCATACCCCCTGCCGCCTGCGTTCGAGCAACAGCCCGAGGCAGGCCAGCGCCAGGGCGCGGGGCGGCGCCGGTTCGCGTGCCGGAACGAGACCGGCGATATTGCGCTCGATGAATCCCGTATCGGCCCCTCCGGCGCGGAACTCGGTGAGATCGAGGACACGGACGAGGAACCCGGCGTTCGTGCTGACGCCGACCGCCTTCACCTCGGCCAGTCCGTCCCGCAGGCCCTGGATGGCTTCGTCGCGGGTCTCGCCCCAGCAGATCAGCTTGGCGATCATCGGGTCGTAGTCGGGCGGGATTGCGCCGCCGCCGCTGTCGACGGCGCTGTCGATCCGGAGGATGTGGGCCATCGACGGCATGTCGAGATAGCGCAATACGCCCGGCGAGGGGAGGAAACCGTTCGCAGGGTCCTCGGCATAGAGCCGCGCCTCTATCGCATGGCCCGCGATGGCGATGTTGTGCTGCGCCATCGGCAGGGCCTCTCCGGCTGCGACGCGGAACTGCCATTCCACGAGATTGGTCCCGGTGGCCATCTCGGTCACGGGATGCTCGACCTGCAGCCGCGTGTTCATCTCCATGAAGAAGAAATCGCCGGGCTTGCCCTTCGCGCCGCTCTCGACGATGAACTCGACGGTGCCGGCGCCGACGTAGTCCACCGCCTTCGCCGCCGCGACCGCTGCCGCACAGATGCGTTCGCGCCAGTCATCGCCGACGCCCGGCGCCGGCGCTTCCTCGATCACCTTCTGGTGCCGGCGCTGCACCGAGCAGTCGCGCTCGAACAGGTGGACCACGTCGCCGTGGGTATCGCCGAACACCTGCACCTCGATATGGCGCGGGCGTTCGATGTATTTCTCGACCAGCATGCGGTCGTCGCCGAAGGCCGATTTCGCCTCGCGCTTCGCGCCGGCCAGCGCGTCGTCGAAGTCCTTCCTGCCGCGGACGATGCGCATGCCCTTGCCGCCGCCGCCGGCGGCGCGCGAGGCGGAAGGCGCTTTCGGTGACGGCTCGCTGCTCGTCGAGCGCCTGCTCGAGTCCCCCCGGCACGTCGAGGTCCAGGTCCTGGGCGACGCCCACGGCAACGTCGTGCACCTCTTCGAGCGCGACTGCTCGGTGCAGCGCCGGCACC
>CAJICD010000011.1_pt1 | contig 21027 bp, 20 predicted proteins | sample 9199521 | NCBI WGS metagenome assembly CAJICD01 (sample SAMEA7708321, study PRJEB35096) | sediment metagenome | biome: marine neritic benthic zone biome [ENVO:01000025]; feature: sediment [ENVO:00002007]; material: shallow marine sediment [ENVO:03000034] sea grass bed [ENVO_01000059] ...
CGACACGGCCACCGGTTCCTCGACCGTAACCAGCATGCCCTCCAGGCTCTCGTAGAAATCGATGCCGTCGTTGTCGGGATCGAACAGGCCGGGGTCCGTCTGCAGGTTCACGGGCAGCTCGTCGTCGCTGATCACGTCGACATTCGGCGGGACGCGTCCGCCGGACCCGATCACCACCGGTAACGGCAACGGGTTGCCAGAGGACATGACGGTGACTGCAGGGAATGACATTTGCGTGGTCGAAAGATTGCCCGTCGCCGGCCCGCCGGGGATGAACTCGGTGACCGTGTCGGTCAGTTCCAGGTGATCCCCGACGTCGGGTTTCGAGCCGGTCTTGAAGACGAACATCCCGTCCGACGTGGCGTCGTCGCCGTCGCCGTTTCGATCCTGAACGTAGTACCCGTTGAAGGCGACGGCGGTCACCACACCGGTCGTCGTGACTTCCTGTCCCACATAGGGCGATACATGCCCCGCGCCCTGAATCTCCGGGATCGATACGATAGTCTGCGCCTTGGCCTGTCCACCGGGCAAGATCGGCAGCACAGTTGCAGCGAGGGCCAGTATCGCCAAGCCCTGCGGTCGTCGCCACACCCTGATCTTCGAATCCATCTTCTCTCTCCTTCTTTGACGTGTTTGTCCTCGATTGTGGCCAATCAGCACCTTTGTCTGGCCAGCGAACCAGACCCATCGTACACCGCGGGAAGGCCCGGAAAGTGTTGAATTCCGGGCGTTTCCGATTTGTTCGGGAATATTCCGGTAACGTTCTGGAGAGTCGCGGCGTCACATTGCGTCTGCCGGTCCCGTCCGGGCAATACCGGCATATGTTCCGCTACGGCATCAACGCAGGTGGATGAAGTTTCGGTGACAGGATCGCGGCGACGTGGCTGGACACCGCGCACGGGCCCTTGTGAGCGTAAATAACCCAATGTATCTGTGGTTAATCGATCGTTCACTATTCTTCCGTATAGGGAGAACATCTTTACACGCGACACACGCGGCTCTGCCGGCCAGATAACCCGCCTTTTGAATCCGCAGCGCCGATCGCCGTCCGTGAAGGGAACCGTACGATGAAAACATGCAAATCCGCGATCGCAGCCCTTGCCATACTGCTCGCCGGCGCCACTGGCGCGGCGGCGCAGTCGTACTATGCCGGTGCGTACGGCGGCGCGAACATCGGTCACGACGCCGATACGTCGTTTAGTACTGTGCCGGGAGTCACGTTTGAGGTATCGACGGATGTCGGGTACGCCCTCGGCGCTTTCGTCGGCTACGAACTCGGCAACGGTTTTCGGGTCGAAGGCGAGCTCGCCTATCGCCGCAACGGCCTCGACAAGCTGTCAGCGGGGGGAGCATCGGTTCAGATGCTGGGCGACGTCTCGTCGCTCGCACTGATGGCGAACGGCATCTACGCGTTCGGCTCCGGCGGCTCCTCCTGGGAACCGTATGTCGGCGCCGGGCTCGGTGTCGCGAGGTTCTCCTTCATCGACGCCGCCCCGGTCGGCTCCCCAACGGAAAGCGATGACGACACCGTTTTCGCATACCAGGTGATTGCCGGGATCGGCTACGAGCTGTCGCCGACATGGACGCTCTTCGCGGATTACCGCCTGTTCGGCACTGCCAATCCGGAATTCAGGCAGGCCTCGGGCACTGTTGTCGAGACCGAGTACCTGAACAGCACCTTGCTGATCGGATTTTCGCGGACGTTCTGACGCTGCTGCGTATCTCCGAGGCCGCGGAAGACGGCCGCCGGGCAAAAATGGAGTTAACCGACGGCCTCGCGGCGGGATTCTGTTCCGCCGCCCTCGGACCTGTCCGTCCTATGTCCGCGCGTCCTCCGGCGCGCGGTGGAGGGCGATCACGCGGAAGGGCGCGTGCTCAGGAACCCGACGGTCCGTGATCCGGCAATATACCCTGGCGTCGGCCTCCGCCGGGAACAACCCGAACTCGTTGAGCCGGTCCCTCCAGTCCCGGGCCAACTGCCGCATCTCGTCCGGCGCGGTTCCGCAATTGCTAAGGCCGCTGACCCAGCCAAAGTCGCAAACGTCATAGCCTAGAAAGGCCCAGTTGCCGGGGCGGCTCTGGACGACAATCCCGGTGTCGAAATCGGGCCAGGGCGCGACATCCGATTCTGGCGTTGTATCACCGACCAATTCGGCTGCGATCGGCACCCCGCAGGCACCGGCCGATGATTGCCTGCGAAAAACCTCGAGCATCTCATCCAACGCCGGCCACAGGTCCATGAACGCATCGTACCGTTTGTTCGCGGGTTCCGCGACGACGGTCGGCGGACGGTCGGGCCACCAATCCTCGACACCCGGAACCCGCACCTCCCCGGGGTTTTCGAAGACCGACGGCCATACGATCGGGTCGAACGACAGCGGCCATTCGATATCCGGGCGCAGCAGAAAGTGATCGCGGCGGGCATCGGGCCAGTAATCCGGCAGGTAGGTGTCGGCGCACAGCCGAAGATCGTAGCCCAGCAGAAGGCCTGGCGAGGACGTCACTCCGCCGCCTTCGGCACGACCCGCACGCCCTTGCGCGCAAGCAGGGCCGCGGCGCAGGCATCGAGGATGGCGTCGGCGTCGATGTGGTAGTGGCGGAACAGGTCCGGCAGGCTGCCGGACTGCCCGAAATGCTCGACGCCCAGCGGCTTGACGCGGTGCCCCAGCACGCCGCCGATCCACGACAGCGCCTCCGGATGGCCGTCGGCCACGGTGACGATCCCGGCGTCCGGGGCGAGCGGCTCCAGCAGCCGTTCGACATGGCAGCGTGCGCCCGGACCCTCGCCATGCTGGCGCGCGCGCTCCGCCGCGTGCCAGCCGGCCCCAAGGCGGTCGGCCGACGTTACCGCCAGCAACCCGGCGCCCGGCGATTCCGCGGCGATCAGTTCCCAGGCCGCCAGCGCTTCCGGCGCGACGGCGCCGGTGTAGGCGATGGCGATTTCGGCGCCAGGCGATGGTTCGCGGATCCAGTACCCGCCGGCGACGATGCCGCGGCGGGCCACGGTGTCGATCTCGCGCTCTACCTGGTCGATGGGGCGGGTTGAGAGTCGCAGATAGACCGCGCCGCCTTCGACGTCGCGCAGCCATTCGATGTCCGACAGACCCGAGCCGTCGCGTTGCACGTAATCGAAAGCCCATTCCATGATGACGGCAAGCTCGTCGGCGTAGGAAGGCTCGAAGGCCGCCAACCCGTCCTGCGCCATGCCGATCAGCGGCGTTCCGACCGACTGGTGCGCGCCGCCCTCCGGGGCGAGCGCAATGCCCGACGGCGTGCCGGCGACGATGAAACGCGCATCGACATAACAGGCGTAATTCAGCGAATCGAGCCCGCGCGCAACGAACGGATCGTACAGGGTGCCAACCGGGATCACCCGCGCGCCGAACAGCCGGTCGCCGAGGCCGGCGGCGGCGAGCATCAGGAACAGGTTGTTTTCCGCGATGCCGAGTTCGATGTGCTGGCCGGCTGGTCCCTGATCCCATTTCAGCGGCGAGGCGATCGATTCCTCGCGGAAAGCGTCGGGCCGATCCTCGCGGTGGAACACGCCGCGCTGGTTGATCCAGCCGGCAAGGTTGGTGGAGATCGCCACGTCCGGCGAAGTGGTGACGATGTGTCGTGCGAGGTTGCCCTCTGCCTTGCCCAATTCGTTCAGGATGCGGCCGAAGGCATCCTGCGTGGACAGCGTATCGGCTTTCGGCGGCGCGACTGCCGGCACCTCGGCCTTTGCCGCCGGTATCGGCCGCGGCCGTTTCGCGAAAGGGACGGCCTTCAGGAAGGCGCGGATCGTCTTCTCGTCGATGTCCAGGCCGGCGAACGGCTCCCACTCCCGGCCATGCGGCACATCGTGCAGCGCCCGGAACGCTTCCATCTGGTCGGGCGTCATCAGGCCGGCGTGGTTGTCCTTGTGACCGGCAAGCGGCAAGCCGTTGCCCTTGATCGTATAGGCGATGAAGCAGTGCGGCCGGTCGTCGTCGACCCCGTGGAAAGCCTCCAGCACGCTCTCCATGTCATGCCCGCCCAGATTGGTCATCAGGCGGTGCAACGCGGCGTTGTCATGGCTGTCGAGCAGTTCCTTCAGGCCCGACGTCCCGGAAAGGTCGCGCTCCAGGCGTTCGCGCCAGGCGGCCCCACCCTTGAAGGTCAGCGCCGAGTAGTGCTGGTTCGGGCAATCGTCGATCCACTGCCGCAGCGCCTCGCCGGCCGGGCCCTCGAAGGCGGCTTGCAGGCGCTTGCCGTATTTCAGGTTCACGACGGTCCAGCCGACCGACCCGAAAAAGTCGCGGATACGGCCAAACAGATGGTCGTTCACGACGCCGTCCAGCGAATGACGGTTGTAGTCGATCACCCACCACAGGTTCCGCACGTCGTGCTTCCAGCCCTCCAGCAGCGCCTCGAAGACGTTGCCCTCATCCAGCTCCGCATCGCCCATCACCGCGACCATACGGCCCGGCTCGCCCTGGTCTTCGGCCAGCCCATGCAGGTGGACGTAGTCCTGCACCAGCGAGGCGAACAGCGTGACTCCGACGCCGAGTCCGACCGAGCCGGTGGAAAAATCCACGTCGTCCGCATCCTTGGTGCGCGACGGGTAGGACTGTGCGCCGCCCAGCGCCCGGAAGGCCTCGAGCTGGCCAAGATCCTGTCTGCCGAGAAGATACTGGATCGCGTGGAAAACCGGCGAGGCGTGCGGCTTTACGGCGACCCGGTCCTGCGGCCGCAGCACGTCGAGATAAAGCGCCGTCAGCAGCGTCGTTGCGGAGGCGCAGGAGGATTGATGGCCGCCGACCTTCAGCCTGTCGGCTTTGGGGCGGATGTGGTTGGCATTATGGATGGTCCAGCAGGCAAGCCAGAGGATGCGCCGCTCAAGCGCTTCCAGAATGGCGATTCGGTCGCCGGCCGGCACAGTGCTCATGGCCCCGATATGAACGAAATTCCTCTGCGAGTAAAGAGCGCCGGGGACGTCTGTATCCGGCTTTGCCCGGCTGTGCGGGCGAGAGCGAAGCTGTGTCTTCCGCTTGCCGGATACCCCCGGGGCACAGCTACAGGATAAACCTCAGGCCGATGGTCAGTTCGTTCGAAAAGAAGCCGTTAAAGCCACTGTCGTTGGGCTGCAGGTAACGGTACTCGGCATCCAAGATCATGCCCGGTGAGATCCTGTACCCGATGCCAGCCATGATTTGGAAGACATCGGTGTCAAAGTGGAAATCCGGCACGGCCGGTCCGCCGGCGATGGCCCAGTCTTCGAAATAATAGCGCGCGCGGCCATAGCCGAACCCCAGCGAGGGCAGAATCGGCGATGCGGTATTGAAGTCGAAGTAAACGTTTGCCATGCCGGCTGCGATGTCAAAATCGCCTGTCGTAGGGCAAGTCAGCAAGCCGCAGAGCGTCAGCGTCGGATCATCGATCGCTTCAAACTCGTACATTCGGTAACTGGCCTCCAGTTCGAACCGGAAATTAACGCCATACGCCGGATTTGCCATGGCGTAGCCGATCGCCGCAATGCCGCCGTATCCGTAATTGAGCTCCCACACCTGCTGAGTCGGGTCGTCTTTCGCCGACGGATTAGATCCAAGGACGCGAAGGCTGAGATAGACCCCGCTATCGAGGTCCTGCGCCTCCTGGCCAGCGGCGGCGGTGATGCACATCACCGACGACAAGAAAACTGCGGCTGGGATCCAGTATTTCATTTGCGCATCCAGTTCATGGGCGAAACGGTCATCCTCGTAGCACCAACCCTTTACAGGCTTTTGATTGACGAATTGTAAATTCGCCGTAAATACCGGGCTCTATTGAGAGAAATTCGGCAATTTCACCGGAATTCATGAAGGCGCCCTGGCGGATCGACTCCTCGGTCAGGATAAAGCAGCAGCGGATCTGTCCGCCTCACGCGGGCATCTCTGAATGTATACGCGGGGAGTATTTCAACTGAACCGGTTGTGAAATTGCGATCTCATGCGGGCATACAAGAAACTTCATGCAATTTAATATTGCATTAACGCAATGTGTCGATAGTGCGTCAGACAGCGCCGACAGGCGGCGCAGACCAAGGCATAACGAAGGGCTGCATCATGCGATTCATATTCGGAGCGCCGGTGGCGTTCGTTGCTCCGGCAGTGGCTTACATGTTGAACTGGATCATCGCCTGGGCCGTCAAGGGCTTCCCCAGCATTGCGGTCACCTACTGGCCGGCCAATATCTTCTGCGCCAGCGGCGGCACGGTCACGCTCTACTGCGGCCGATCGCCGGGCGACCTGGAACACTTCATGCTGATCTTCTTCTTCGTCGCCTGCATCATCGGCTGGGAATCGATCCGGATTCTTCTGCCCAGCGAGCACGGCGCGGTGGAATTGCGGGACCACAAGGGAATTCCAACGAAGATCACGCGTGTCGTCGCCTGGAGCATCGTCGTGCTGCCCACCCTGATACTGGCGCCGCATATCTACCTGACCGTCGAGGCCATGCCGGGAGCATTCAGTTATTACGGCTGGGGCACCGACACCCTGGTCGATTTCCTGCGCACCTGGATCGCGGGCGCCAGTTTCATGATGCTCTATGCCATTGCCCGCCGGGGCGGCAGCACGGGGATGGCGTAAGCTCTGCTCATGGGCCGGCGGGCCAACCCGCGGTGACGGCGGATTGAGCCGCCTCGACGCCATGCTGCAGCCCGCGGAGGCGGTCGTCTGGCGCAACCGGCCGGGGCTTGGGATCGGCGTATCGTTGCTGATCGTCCTCGTATTCGCGGCGGTATTCATCGTCGCGATGGCGTGGCTGGGCGGTGGCTGGGAGTCGCTGTGGCAAGAGCCCTATCGACTGCTTCCACTGGGCGCGCTGGTGGTGATCGGCGGCCACCGGTCCTGGGATGCGGTGGCGGTGACCGACCGGCGGTTGCTCATCACCCGCGGTTTGCTCCGGCGGACCGTTGCCGAAGTTGCCCGCGCGGATATCCTGTCGGCTGCGGTAACCGCGTCGGTTCCCTATTACGGCGATGTCGTTACCATACGGTGCCGGGATACCACCGCGGTGCATCTATACCGGCCGGATACGGCCGGTGCCGCGGCCTTCGGGCGTGCCGAGATCACAACCATACTTTCGGACGGCGCTGAAGAAATGTGCGGTGCCCTCAACCGCCCGGGACGCCCCTGGGGGGAAAGCGCCGCTTCGTAGGCCGCCGTAATCTTTCCTTGCAGCAGGTGAGGCGGGCTACCGGGGCCGATCGTCGGAGCCATCTTGCCCCCGCGGGCGGTGCGTGGCAGTTTCCTGCCCCTGTCTTGAACAACTGTCCGGGGAAGACCACTGATGCGGCTTCTGGCCTTCGACAAGGAGGGCGTCCCCACGCTCGCGGTGCGGCGCGGCGACGAGATCGTCGACCTGTCGCTCGCCGCGCCGGATCTGCCGCGCGACATGCCCGGGCTGCTGGCGCTCGGCGCGGGGATCATGGAGCAGGTTGCCGCGATCGTGCTGGACCCGCCGGCGGACTCCGTGCGTTCCGCCGAGGGCATCCGCTACGTCCCGCCGGTCTGGAACGCGCCGAAATACCTGTGCTGCGGGCTGAACTATTCGGAGCATGCCAGGGAAGGCGGGCGCGAGCCGCCCGAGCATCCCTCGCTGTTCGTGCGCTATGCGCAGTCGCTGGTCGGCCACGGCGAGCCGATCGTCAAGCCGTGGATCTCGGACAAGTTCGACTATGAGGGCGAACTGGCCGCCGTAATCGGCAAGCCGGGGCGCTACGTCGCGCTGGAGGATGCGCTCGCCCACGTCGCCTTCTACTCGGTGCTGATGGACGGCTCGGTGCGCGATTTCCAGCGCCTCGGCACGCAATGGACGCTGGGCAAGAATTTCGACCGCTCGGGCTCGTTCGGGCCGGACCTCGTGACGCCGAACGAGTTGCCGCCGGGTGCGTCGGGGCTGCGCCTGGTGACCCGCGTCAACGGCAATGTGGTGCAGAACGACACCACCGACACCATGCTGTTTCCCGTCGCCGACTTGATCCACCGCTGGTCGAAGGCGATGACCCTGCAGCCCGGCGACGTGATCGCCACCGGCACGCCGTCGGGTGTCGGCTATGCCCGCACGCCGCCGCTGTTCCTCAAGGCGGGGGACGTATGCGAGGTCGAGGTCGAAGGGATCGGACGGCTCAGCAACCCGGTGATCGACGAGGAGGCGGAGACGGCCACGCTGGTATCGCCGGCGACGACGGAGCCTGAGCCCGAGCCGGCCACCGCGCCGTCGGTGCCGGCAGCCGCACCCGGCGATGCGCCGGAAGCGCCGAAAGCCGCCGCAACGCCACCCGCGGATACCCGCATCGCGGCGCATTACAGCCAGCCGGCCCTCAGCACGTCGATCCTGGCGGCGCTGCGCGAGGAGGGCAAGGACCCGGACAATCTCAAGCCGCACGACGTCATGGGGCTGGGCGAGATGCACGTGCGCGGCCACGAGGCGACGCGCGAGCTCGCCATGCAGCTCGGCCTTAACCACGAGAAGCGGGTGCTCGACATCGGCTGTGGCGTCGGCAGCCCGTCGCGTTTCATGACCCTGCAATATGGCTGCCGGGTCACCGGCGTCGACATCACCGAAGCCTTCGTCGAGGCCGCAGGCATGCTGGCGGACCGCGTCAGGCTGGGCGACCATCTGGCCTACAGGAAGGCCGACGCGCTCGACCTGCCGTTCGGCGACGCCAGCTTCGATGTCGTGGTGACGCAGCACGTGCAGATGAATATCGCAGACAAGGCGCGTTTCTATGCCGAGATCTTCCGGGTACTGAAGCCCGGCGGCCGCCTGGGCCTCTACGACCTTGTGGCGGGTGAGGGCGGCGAGCCCTTCTACCCGGTGCCATGGGCGGCCGACGCGACGATCAGCTTCCTCGTGAAGCCGCATGCGCTGCGCGCCGAGATAGAGGGTGCCGGTTTCGCGATCACGGCATGGCAGGACACCACGGCGGCGGCGATGATCTGGTTCGAGGAACAGCGCCGCCGCGAGGCGGAGCCGGGCCACGAGGCCTCGCTGCTCGGCCCCGAACTGTTCCTCGGCTCCGACTGGTACGAGATCCTCGCCAATCTCTACCGCAGCCTCGCCGGCGACTGCATCGCGGTCATCGAGGCGGTCTGTGGGAAACCGGCGTGAACGAGTTCAGATCACCCATCCTCGAAAAACCGGCCAAGCTTGTCCGCTGCTTCATGCAGCGCCGGTAGTCGCTCGACCGCGCTCTCGAGGCTGAGGCGCTGCGTTGGCCCATGCATCGCCAACGTCGCGATCAACCGCCGCCTTTGGTCACGGACTGGAACGGCAACCGCGACCATACCCTCGAGAAACTCTTCGTCGTCAATCCCGTAGCCGTTCTGCGCGATCGTTTCGGCCGCCTGTTCGAGAACGCCGGGATCGGTGATCGTGTTCGGCGTGTGCGGATCCAACACCAGATTGGCGATGACCTGCCGCCGCCGCGCCGGGGGAAGACTGCCAAGGAACGCCTTGCCGCTGGCCGTGCAGTGTAGTGGGACGCGGGTGCCGATCGGCAATTGCATGCGCAGGGGCCAGCGTGATTCGACCCGGTCCACGTAGCGCATGGCGTTGCCGTCCGGAACGTTGATATTGCAGGTTTCGCCGACGGTTTCCGCGACCACCTCAAGGATCGCATGCAGGGCCGCCCGCCGTCCGCCGCCGCCCGCGACGACTTCGATCGCCAGCCGCTGAAGTTTGTGGCCTGCGGTCAGCCCTCTGCCGTGCAGGCTGTTCTGCAGATATCCTTCGTCTACGAGCATGTTGCACAGCCGGTGAATCGTCGGCTTGGGGAGTCCGAGGTCGTTGTTCAACTCGGTCGGCGTAATTGGCCGCTCCGCCGCCGCGACGGCCTGCAGTATGCCCAGCGTGCGGCGCATCGAGGACCCCTTGCGGCGTCGCATCGTACTCATGACGTTGCTACTCCCTACTGCAGCTGGAACACTCCCGCGCCCTCGTGCACCAGCAGAACGGTCGATAGGTCCGGCCACAGCGCGATGATCAGCCACGCCGCCATCAGGGCGAGCAGATATGGCATCGTGTAGCGCAGCAATCGCAGATAGGGGATTCCGGTTATGCCGCTGGCAACATAAAGGTTCAGCCCATATGGCGGCGTGATGAAACCGATGGCATCCCCGACCAGAAAGACGACCGCGAAATGGATCGGATCGACACCGATGCTGGCGGCGATCGGCGCCAGGATCGGCGCCAGGATGATCGTATTCGGCAGGCTTTCCAGGATTGTTCCGGCAATCAGCACCAACGCCATGCAGGCGAACAGGATTGCGTAATATCCGCCCAGCAGGCCCAGCATGTCGGTGACGAAGGCCTTGGCGCCCAGCAGCGACAGGATCTGCTGCATGACCACCGAGACGGCGATCAGCGGCGCCAGAAGCCCGGTGATCTGCCCGGACCGCAAAACGATTCCCGGAAGCTGGCGCGGCGAGAACCCCGGCACGAAAACAGCCTGGGCGAGGAAGGAGTCGCCCTTGCCGCGGCGTTGCAGCATTGCGTAGACGGGCCACATGGCCAACCCGACGATGAGGCAGAATCCGGCCGTCACGCCGGCGGCCTCGGTCGGCGAGAATTTACCGGCATAAATGCCCCATATCACCAGCACGATCGCAAAGAATCCGAGCCACGCGCCGAAGGCGGCGCGGATGATCCGGATCGGGTCGATGCGGATCAGATGGCCCCAACCGTTCTTGTTGGCGATGTACCAGCAGGTGGCCTGCATTGCGACCACCATCAGGACGCCGGGCAACAGCCCGCCGATGAACAGGTCGCTGATCGACAGATTCATCAGAAAGCCGTATACGATGAAGATAATGCTGGGCGGGATGATGATGCCGACGGTACCGCCGGCGGCCGCGGTCGCGGCGGCGAAATGCTTGTCGTACCCGCCCTTGGTCATCTCCGGATACATGATCGAGCCGATCGTTGCGGTGGTCGCCGAATTGGACCCGGATATCGCCGCGAACAGGCCACACGCGCCCAGCGAGGCCATCGCCAGCCCGCCGCGCAGCCAGCCGAGCACCGAATACGCGAAATCGGAGAGCCGCTTGGCGATGCCGGCGGCATTGATCAGATCGCCGGTCAGGATGAACAGCGGCAGGGCAAGCAAGCCATAGAAGTTGAGGCCCTCATACAGGGTGACCCCGACATTGGCGAGGGTGAAATCGATCACGAGGCTGACCCCGACGACCCAGAAGCCGATGACCAGGAAGATCGGCACGCCGAGAATAAACAGCAGGGTGACGCCAAGGCTTATCAGGGCAATGAGCAGTCCGTCCATGATCCTGTCTCCCTTATTCGCCGAGCATCGACGTCTGGATCTTGAACGGCTGGCCGCTCTGGAAGGTCCGCCAGTCCTCCCGCAGATTCTGCAGCGCCCGCACGACGAGCAGGATCCAGGCGACCGGCGTGGCGAGGTAGAACCACCACTGCATCACGTCGTCGGTGCCCTGTACGATGGCGAAATTGTCGTAGGAAAGCTGGACCTGCTGGGTCGAGAAGACCACCACGATAATGGCGAATAGAATCCACAGAGCCGCGTCCAGGCACAGGCAAGCGAACTGGGCGGTGTAGGGAAGCCGCACGCGAATTTCATCGAACCGCAGATGGGTCCGGATCCTTACGTTATAGGCCGCGCCCATCCAGGTGACCCAGAGGAACAGGTAGATCGGGATCGTCGTGCTCCAGGCCGCCTGCTCGTTGAAGGCGAAACGGCGGATGACCTCCACGAAAATAATCGCCGTCATGCTCGCGTAGCAGATCAGGATGACGATCTTCTCGATATTCCGGTCTATCCATCTGAGAAGTGAAAGCGCCATTTTGTCAGCCCCCTGTCTTGATCGATTTCGGTTCGCGCGCCCCGCCGGCGCACGCCCACTATCTCACAAAATCAAATTACCGGGGGCGCGGTTCGGGCCGCGCCCCCAAAGCCGGGAGAATTCAGGCGCCCTTCCACCAGCGGCGCGGTTCCACGTTCTCCGCCAGCGTATCCTTCGGGATCTCGCGGGCGATGTCGTAGATCTCCTTGTAGGTGTCGATGCCGCCGGCCCAGCCGTTCAGCCGCTCGCGCCACTGCTCCCATTCCGCTGGATGGAACTCGGGCGAGCACATTTCCTCGGCCTTCCGGATTTCCGCATCCGACAGTTCTGCGACGCGGACGCCGCTCTGGGCGAAGATCGTGTTCGGCTTCTGTGGATTGGAGGCGCCGACCGTATTGACCAGTGCGGCCTCGTTTGCGGCCTGCACGTGGACCTGGGACAGATAGGCCGATTCCATCACCGCGTCCTGAAGTACGCCGCCAAGCTTGTCGAACACCGACGCATTCATCGCCGTGTGCTCGGTGCCGCAGAAGAATTTGAGATCGACGCACTGTGAGACCACCGGCGACATGTTGGCGTAGGCCACAGCCGACATCCAGGTTTCGGCGCCGTCGATCAGGCCCTGCTTGAGGCCGTCCAGGGTCTCTTCCCAGGCGATCGGCACCGGGTTCAGCTTCATCAGGTTCATGGCGATACGGCCCAGCTGCGTGCCGGTCACGCGGTTCTTGGTGCCGGCCAGCTGGTCGATGCTGGTCACGGTCGGCTTGTCCTTCCATTTCAGGCCGAGCTGGATTCCGCGCAGTTCCGCGTGTGAGAACAGGAACTCGATGCCGTGCTTCTGGCGCATCGGCTCCCGCAGGATTCTCTGGTTTTTCGGATGGTACAGGAAATAATACTGCGCCGCCCGCGACGGGAACATGTACGCGTAATCGAGTACGTTCAGATAGGGCGCGCCGCCGGCCGAATTCTGGGTCGACGCAGCGTAGATATCGACGATTCCCTGCTGCGTCTTCTTCACGCAGTTCAACTGGCCGCAGATCTGGTTGTTGCCGATGAACTCCACGCGGATGGCGCCGTCCGTGCGCTCCTCCAGATCGTTGACGAACTGCAGGCATCCTGCCCGCTCGATCAGAAGATTGCGCTCGTTGAAGCCGGCCGCGCCGAATTTCAGGGTGAATTTGGCATCGCTTGCGAACCGTTTCTTGTAGGTCGAATTCGCCGCTTCGGCGAGGCGCGGCAGTGTAACGGCGCCCGCCAGGCCGCCGGCCGCAAGCAGGGTCGAGCTCCAGCCGTACGTAGCCGCCAGCCGGAACAGGTCGCGGCGCGACACCGCGCCGAGTTTCTCTCTAAGCATGTTCTGTCTCCATTGGACGTTGCCTACCATTCGACGTTGCGCCGGTATACCGACGTCTCGATATCGTTATGTCTCATTTTATGAGACTATTAGTATCATTATTGCATCTACCTCCTCACTGTGCAAGTATCAATCTTTGCCGGTGACATTTGCGACATTTCATTACCGGCAACGATTGCAAATGTGCAGCCGGCAGCTTGTCCGCCAGGGAGAACGCTCGCCATGGAGCAATCCGAGAGCTTTGACTATATCGTCGTGGGAGCCGGATCGGCGGGCTGCGTCCTCGCCAACAGGCTATCCGCCGACCCGCGCAACCGCGTGCTGTTGCTGGAGGCCGGCGGCCGCGACTGGAACCCGTGGATTCACGTGCCGGTCGGTTACTTCAAGACCATGCACAATCCGGCCACCGACTGGTGTTACCTCACACAGCCGGATCCGGGCCTGAACGGGCGCCGCCTGCAATGGCCGCGCGGCAAGGTGCTGGGCGGTTCCAGCTCGATCAACGGGCTGCTCTATATCCGGGGCCAGAAGGAGGACTACGATCACTGGCGCCAACTCGGCAACGCCGGATGGTCCTACGAGGACGTACTGCCCTATTTCCGGAAATCGGAGGATTTTCAGTACGGCGAAAACGACTATCATGGGGTGGGCGGACCGATCGCCGTGTCCGGGGTGCGCATCCACCGCAAGCTCTGCGACGTCTTCATCGAGGCGGCGCAGGAAGTCGGAATCCCGCGCAATGACGATTTCAGCGGGGCGAACCAGGAAGGGGCCGGGTATTTCCACCAGACCTGCCGTAACGGCCGGCGCTGCAGCACCGCGGTCGGCTACCTCAACCCCGTCAAGGGCCGGGCTAACCTGATAATCGAGACCCATGCGCTGGTGCAGCGGGTTCTGTTCGACGGACGCCGCGCCGCCGGCATCGGCTATTCGGTCAAGGGCCGGGAGCGCGAGGCGTGCTGTCGGGGCGAGGTCATCCTGTCCGCCGGCGCAATCGGCTCGCCGCAGATCCTGATGCTCTCGGGCGTCGGGCCGGCCGCGCATCTGAAGGACATCGGCCTCGACGTGGTCCACGACTCGCCCGGCATCGGCGGGAACCTGCAGGACCATCTTCAGATCCGCTCGATCTACAAGACGAAGGAGCCGGTCACCCTGAACGACGAGGTGAACAACCCGATCCGCAAGATGCTGATGGGCATCGAGTACCTGCTGTTCCGCACCGGGCCGCTGACCATCGCCGCGAGTCAGGTCTGCGTGTTCACCAGGACCTCGCCCGAGTTGGAGACACCCGACATCCAGTTCCACATCCAGCCGCTGAGCGCCGACAAGCCGGGTGAGGGACCGCACAAGTTTTCCGCCTTCACCGCGTCGGTCTGCCAGCTGCGGCCGGAAAGCCGCGGCCGGATCGAGCTCGAATCGCCGGACCCGGCGGCGCATCCGGCGATCCACCCGAATTACCTGTCCACCCCCCACGACCGGGAGACCGCCGTCAAGGCCATCAAGGTGACGCGCAAGATCGCCGACACGAAGGCCCTCGGTTCGCTTATCTCCGGCGAGCACGAGCCCGGGCCGGAGGTGCGGACGGACGAGGAACTCCTCGAATATGCCCGCAACAGAAGCCAGACGATCTACCACCCGGTCGGCACCTGCAAGATGGGCTCGGACGACTTGGCGGTGGTCGACGAGAGGCTCCGCCTGCACGGCATCGAGGGCCTGCGCGTCGTCGACGCTTCGATCATGCCGACCCTGGTCTCCGGCAATACCAATGCCCCGGCCATCATGATCGCCGAGAAGGCGTCGGACATGATCCTGGAAGATCGGCAGGCCTGATCCCCGTCGCTTTCCCATGGGGCGCCGCGCCGCTATGATTGCCTGCACGCCGTAAGCAGGAGGAGCCGGTCATGGCCTGTTGCCACCATTATTTCGCTGCGACCGAGGGCGGCGAGGACGTGTTCTCGGTCGATGTCTCCTCGATCGCCTACGGGCCCGGCGCGCTGCGCGAGGCGGGCGAGCAGGCGAGGGCGCTGGGCATCGGGCGCATCGCGCTGTTCACCGACAAGCGGCTGGCCGCCCTGGAGCACGTGGCGATCGTGAAGAAGTCGCTGGCCGACGCCGGTGTCGATACCGCCGTCTACGACGAGGTCAGGGTCGAGCCGACCGACGAGTCCTTCCAGGCCGCGACCCGCTTCGCCGCGGAAGCCAGGGTCGACGGCTATATCTCGGTCGGCGGCGGCTCGGTGATCGACACCGCCAAGGCGGCGGACCTCTACGCGACCCATCCGGCCGGGTTCCTTGCCTATGTCAACGCGCCGGTCGGCGAGGGGCGGCCGGTGCCGGGACCGTTGAAGCCCCATATCGCCTGCCCGACGACCTCCGGCACCGGCTCGGAATGCACCGGCATCGCGGTGTTCGACCTGCTGGCAATGAAGGCCAAGACCGGCATCGCCTCGCGCCATCTGCGCCCGGACCTGGCGCTCATCGACCCGCTGACGACGCATACGCTGCCCGCCAACGTCGTCGCCTGCAGCGCCTTCGACGTGCTGAGTCATGCGCTTGAATCGTATACATCTCAACCTTTTACAAGACGTACGCGTTCGCGTACGCCCGCCGAGCGTCCGATGAGCCAGGGGGCCAATCCATGGTCCGACCTCGGCTGCCGCGAGGCGCTGCGGCTGGCCGGCAAGTACATGGTCCGCGCCGTCGCCGACGCGTCGGACCACGAGGCGCGCGAGCAGTTGATGTGGGCCTCGACCCTGGCCGGCATCGCCTTCGGCAATTCGGGTGTCCACGTGCCGCACGGCATGGCCTATGCGGTGGCCGGGCTGGTCAGGGACTTCCAGCCGGAAGGCTACCCCGACGAAGAGCCGATCATCCCGCACGGCATGAGCGTCATCGTCAACGCGCCGTCGGTGTTCCGCAACACCGCCGCGGCCTGCCCCGAGCGGCATCTGGAAGGCGCCGAATGTCTTGGCGCGGAGGTACGCGGCGCCGGCGCGGCGGACGCCGGCGAGGTTGTCGGCACGCGCATTATCGAGCTGATGAAACCGACCGGCATCCCCAACGGCATCGGCGGCGTCGGCTACGGCGGCGCCGACATCGAGGCGCTGATAAAGGGCACCCTGCCGCAGCAGCGCCTGTTGAAGAACGCGCCGATGGAGGTCGGCGCCGAGCAGCTCGAGACCATGTTCGAGGGCGCGCTGAGTTACTGGTAGGCGCGGCGGTATGGCGGATTTCGAATTCGAGGCGGGGGAGACCGAAACGCTCCGGCATGCGCCGGGTTGGGTCGACCTGTGCGTCGTGGCGGTCATCCTGGTGATCGAGTTCGCAGTCGTCGCCGCCGCCTCGGCAGAGATTGCCGCCGAACCGGCGCCTGCGGAGCAGCGGAACCTCGCCCTTATCATCGTCACCGCGCTTTTCGCCGGCGCCGGCCTGCAATTCGTGGTGCTGGTCATGCCGCCGCTGCTCGAAGTCACCGACCGCCGCATCCTGCTGCGCCGCCGGCTCGGCTGGGACGACCCCGAGACGCTGCGCCTGGACGACATCGAGGACATCCGGCAGGAGGGCTGGCGGCTGGTGATCATCGCCGGCGGCGCCAAGACCCTCGCGTTCTTCTGCCCGCCCGCCTTCGCCCCGCGCATCCGCCGGGCGGTCACGACTCCCGCGGCGGAACAACGGGACACCGGGCGATGAGCCAGGTCAGGAGAATCCTGGCCCCGGGGGAGTGGGTGATCTACCAGTATCGCCGGAGTGACGGCCTCTGGCTCCCTTGGGCGCTCGCGATTCTTGCCGCCTTTCTGTTGCGGCCGCTGGTGGCCATTCTGGAACTCACATTGGAAGCCAGCGAGGCGATCGACCTCTGGGCGTGTGCGGTGACCAACCGCCGCGTTTTGGTGCGGCACGGCGTTTTCGGGCGGCGCTATCTCGATATGCCGCTGGCGGAGATCGCCGATGTCCGATATGAGGGGCCGCGCCGGCGCCTGGTCTTCGTTGCCGTAGATTACGCGCTGCAAGTGAAATGCCGGCAGGAATTCGCCGACCGGATCCTCGACGCCCTGGACAAGGCGCGTGAATCGGCGAGCGCCTAGCCCCCCGGACTTCGCCCCGCGCTTCGGCAAGGCAATCGAGCGCGCATCGCTTTGCTAACCATTGGCGAACAATAGCGTCCTAATCGCCATCCCGCCTGACCGTTAATCTGCGATCAATCTTACTTTGCGATCCTGTCACCGGTTTCAGACATGTCGGGAAAGGATCGCACGATGTCGCGTCTTGATGAGATCATCGAGCCCGGAGAGCGGATAATCGCCCGCCACTGGCGGGGGTGGCTGGTATACGGCTTGCTGGGCGCCATCGTTCTGAGCGATATCATGATTTTCGGCCTGCTTCTGTTCCTTGCAAGCGACGGCGATGCCGAATTCCGGGGGGCGCTATTGATCATCGGCGTGGCATTCGCGTTCGTCGCGGTCCTGACGCTCGGCGTAATGTTTCATGTGCTGCGTCGCGCCATCGTCACCGACCGGCGTTTGCTCGTACGTGAAGGCTTCTTCTGGTCGAACCCTTTACAGATTCGGCGGGAAATCATCGAGGAGGTCTATCAGCAGGGGCAGTTGCTCGTCGTCAGCGGAGGCGGCCGCACCCTCGATATCCCGTGCCCGCCCGCATTTTCTCCATACATCCTCAAAGCTCTCGGGCGCCAGCCGCAAGACGCGCCGGCGTGACGCGCTGGTCCGGCCCGCAACCGGAGGCCGGCGAGACGCTGCCGCACCGGGGCGGTGCGGTGTTCGCCCTCAGGCGGGTGTTCGCCTGGCTGGCGGCGTTCTTCGGCCTGCTGGTCTTCGCCCCGCGTACCCGCGCCGCCATCGAACGGGCAAGGGCGGCGTAACAGGGGCGGTTCAGGGAGTCCAACGGCGTACTTTCGCAGCGTCCGTTAACCATCCCCGTTAATCGCGCGCAAACGCCAATCTGTCATGCTGCCCGCCGGTTGCAGCAAAGGGGGAGGGCCGCGATATGGCCAGGCTCAGGACAATCCTCGAACCGGGCGAGCAGGTGCTGGCGCGCACGCCGCCGCGCTGGGCCGGCTGGCTTACCGTGTTTGCGGTCGTGGCCCCGTTGGTGGCCATGCTGGTCTGGATCGCCCTGGCCGCAGACGACGAGCGGCTGCAGGAGCTCGTTTCGATGCTCTACGTCTTCGGCGGCCTGACCGTGCTGGAGCTGCTGCTGCTCATACCCATCCTGCGCTGGCGCATCGTGGCGACCGACCGGCGCATCCTCGTGCGGCACGGCTTTCTGCGGCGGGAACTGAAGGAGATCGGCCGCGATGCCGTGCGGGCGGTGCGCCAGGACGGCCACGGCCTTGTCATCGAGGGCGACGGACGCGAGATCGAGACCTTCTGCCATCCGCTCACCGCCGGGCTGCTGCTGGACGCGATCGACCCGGCCCGGGCGCCAGAGGCGCCCACCGCCGGCGCGACGGGTGGTATGCCGGCGGCCGACGAGCCAGTGCTGCTGCGTGCGAAATCGCAGTTGACGCGGACGCTGATTTCCATGGTTCCCGGTGTAATCCCGGTGGTGGCGATCCCCTATCTGATGCTTGAGGATATCACTACCCTCGATTCCGTGGAGCTGGCGGGCCTCTTCGGGTTCCCGGCTTTTCTCATGGCGGTTGCCGGCGCCGGGATCTTTGTCGCGTCGCGCAGCCAGAAGCAGTGGCTGATCACCGGCCGGCGCATCGTCACGCTACAGGGGGTCTTCCGCCGCCGCATCGAGGATATCCGGCGCGACTGGATAGAGGAGACGGATTTCGACGGCGCGACGCTCACCGTCAAGGGCGGCGGCCGCAGTCTCGATATCCCGCTGGGTGAGGTGTCCGCCGACGAGCTCAGCCGGGTCCTCGGCCGCTGGTTCCCCTGGCGTGGCGCGCCGGCGGCGCCGGCCAAGGCCCTGTTGCGGAATGGCGAGACCCTGCTGCTGCGCCGTCCGCGCATATGGGCGAAGGTGGCGGGCTTCGTCGGGGCCCTGCTGGTTCTTGTCGCGGGGACGGGCTACCTCTGGTTCCGCCTCGGCGAGGAGCGCGGACTCGCCGCGTTGACACCGTTGTTTCTGGCCATGATCTCGATGGTTGCGGTCCTGCCGCAGACGCTGCGGGAATCGGCCTGGTCGCTGCTGGTGACCGATCGCCGCGTCCTGCTGCGCCGCCGCCACGACCGCAGTCGCCATGACGAGTTGTCGCTGGGTGAGATCGACGACATCGAGGCCCACACGAAGATCCGCCCGCGCGTCACCCTGCGCGGCCAGGGCCGCAGATTCGAGTTCCCCGTCGCCGGCAGCGCCAAGGGCGTCGAGCGCATCCGCGACGCCATCGCGGCCGCGAAAGAGAAATCACAATGGCGCGGCTGACGGACATGCTGGCGCCGGGTGAGCGGGTGCTGCATCGCGTGAATATGCCGCCCGAGGCCGCATCGGTTGTCCTCTTGTGGGCCATCTTCGTAAGTGGCATGGCCGCGGATGTGATGTACGGATATCCGCCGGCGGGGTTGAGCGACGCGTTGTTCTTGCTTGCGGTTTTCGCTGTTCCGGCGTTCATCGTGCCGGTCGCCCTGACCCTCATGCTGCTGTGGATTGGCTTCCCGGCCTGGGCGATCACCGACCGGGGGATCATCGCCCTCGGCGGGCCGTTGCGCAACCGGCGGCAAGAGATCGCGCTGGACGAGGTCGAAGACGTGCGGTTCGCCGACGGGCAACTCACCCTCGAAGGCGCCGGGCGGACCGTGACGATCCGGGCGCCAAGAATTCCCGCCAGCGTCTTGACGCAATCGCTCGGGCGCTGGTTCCCCGACGCCGGCACGCCCAAACGCCGCCTCGGCGGCATCCTGGAGCCGGGAGAGACGGTGCTGCTGCGTGAACCCGGTCTCTGGGTTGCGATCGCGATACTGGGCCTTCCTGCGTTCGGGGGCTACTTGCTGCTGGGCGAGCTATGGGCTGTCGCGACTGGCGGCGAGGTGGACGTCGGCGATTTGAACTTGGGCCTGCTGATCGCACTTATGACCTGTTGGGGCATCGCCGTCTTCCGGGTGCACGTCTTCTGGGGGACGGTGGTGACAGACCGTCGGCTGCTCCGCACGTTGCCGCACGACACGGCGCGGTACGAGGAGTTCCCGCTGGCGTCGGTCGAGACGGTGCCGCCCGCCATTTTCGGCGACCGCCTGTTCGTTCGGCTGCGCGGCGAGGATGTGCAGCTTCCGGCCAAGGGCGAGACCGCCGACCGCATCCGCGCCGCCATTGAAGCCGCGAAGGGGGCGGCGTGATGGGCTGGTTCGGGCCAAAGCTGCAGCCCGGGGAGCGCCTCATGGCGCGGGACCCGGAGGCGCTCGTCATGTGGTTTGTGCGCGTCTGCGCTGCGGTGGTGGCCGGCGCTGTCGTCTGGACCGTTCTGGATGGTGATGCGATTTCGGCTTTGCTTGCGGTGTGTGCATTCGCCCTGATTGTCCTACCCGGCATGCTGAAGCCTTCCGGCGGACTTCTCCGGTGGCAGGCCGCCGTGACCGACCGCCGGCTGATCTACCGCACCGGTGATGGAATCGGCTATGAGGCCGTGCCACTGTCAGAGATCGAAATCCTCGAGCTGCGCGACCCGGAGGAGATACTGGCCGACCCCGGCAAAGAGGCCGGGAAGTTAGTCAGGCTATTGGGTGAGCGGCGAATCCGGCGCGGCGCCGACGACTCGATTGGCATTCAGCATGGCGGGCAGAGCTTCTACTTCCAGACGGGACAACAAAAGGCCGAGCGCATCCGCGCGGCGATCGCCGCCGCGAAGGGGGTGGCATGACACGCTGGTTCGGCCCGAAGCTGGAACCC
>CAJICD010000043.1_pt1 | contig 20901 bp, 22 predicted proteins | sample 9199521 | NCBI WGS metagenome assembly CAJICD01 (sample SAMEA7708321, study PRJEB35096) | sediment metagenome | biome: marine neritic benthic zone biome [ENVO:01000025]; feature: sediment [ENVO:00002007]; material: shallow marine sediment [ENVO:03000034] sea grass bed [ENVO_01000059] ...
CGCGACCAGTTCCTTGTGGCGTGGCTTCTCCAGCACATAGACGGTGAGTTCCGAAACCGGCTTGCCAAGCGCCTTGCCGAGAACCTTCAACTTCTCGGCGACGGGCGCTGACGGATCGATCCTGCCCCGCACTTCGGGCGGGCCGGCAAACTTCTCCATGTAGAAGGCCGGCCCCGGATTCAGCATCGTCCCGCGTGGCGACATGGCGATCACCGCCATCGCATTCGTCATGCCCTTGGCGAGGTAACTCGTTCCTTCAACCGGGTCGACCGCAATATCACACTGGCAATCGGCATCGGGGTCGCCAACCGTTTCGCCGTTGTATAGCGCGGGCGCTTCGTCCTTCTCGCCCTCGCCGATGACCACCGTCCCGCCCACGGACAAGGCGTTCAAGGCCTTGCGCATGGCCTCAACACCCGCGAGATCGCCCTGGGTCTTGTCACCTCGGCCGATCCAGTCATAGGCCGAGCGCGCCGCCTCCTCTGTGACATTACGCAATGTGTAGATAAAGGACGGATCCGATTTCGCCGTCTGCAACGGTGCATTCATGTGAGGTCTCGATTGCGGCAAGCCGCTTCCCGATTTCGCTGTCCCGCACAATGCCCCCATCACAAACCGTTGCGAACACCCTCGGGGATGGGAAAACGCTATCTTGTGGATAGGCTATCGCCTACCCCTTGGGGTGGGAAAATGCAATAGATCAACGTGTCGCACGGCCGAGATATTTGGCAACGGCCTGGGCACGGTTGTCGACACCGAGCTTGCCATACAGGTTCTTGAGGTGGAACTTGACCGTGTTCAGCGAAATCCCGAATGCGTTGGCAAGTTGCTGGTTGGTCATGCCTTCGGCAAGCGCCTCGAGGATCTCCCGTTCCCGGTCGGTGAGTCCGGCTAGCGGGTTGAGTTCGAGGAGCCGGACATCGACATACGGGAACGCCATGCGGCCGCGGGCAACCGCGAGCACTGTCTCGACCAGCCGCTCGGGCGGATCGCTCTTGTGGCAAAACCCGGCGGCGCCCAGCGCCATTGCCTGGCGCGGCACGTCGAGTTCCTGGCTCCCGGTGTAGACGATGAGGCGCGGCGCATCGTCCCGGCCGCGCAACGCGCGCAATACGGCGCTTCCACTCAGGAACGGCATTTCCCAGCCGATGATGGCGATATCGAAGGATAGCCGGTCGACCGCCTCTATGAAGCGCTCGCCGTCTGCGGCAACGGCAACGACCCGGAACCGATCGTCATTTTCGAATAGGGCGCGCAGCCCACTCTGCACGATTGGGCTCTTGTCAGCGATCGCAATATCGATGATTTCGGTGTCCTGACCGTCGTTCATGGAAACTTCCCAATCGTGCCGGGCCCCATGGTGCCCGCAGCAGCCGTCGGACACAAGCGCGACGCAGGCAGATCGGCCACGAAGGCTTAAGACGGGCCCATCATTCCGATGCCGCGTGCGTCGCTGAAGCTAATGGCTTTGGGGAGGTTCGAACCGGAGGTCCCGGCCGGAGGAGGGAGAAGGAGGAGGGAGAAGGAGGAGGGAGGAGGGAGGAAGTGGAGGGAGGAAGTGGAGGGAGGGGGAAGGATATAGCAGAAAACGAAATATGCCCGAGACCCGCTGGACAAAGAGATGTTGAGAAGCCCTCTGTGACGGTGGATACGGCACGATCATGAGCGCATTCTGGCCGAGCCGCTTTCTGGCGCCCGGCTCGGCCCCCGCCAACGCAGGTCCGTGAGACCTTGGGCGCACAAACTCAACTGCAGAAGATTGGGAGTCTGTTTTCTATCATAGGCGCAGGGCTGTGCCGACGCCGCTTAGAAGCGTTGAGCCGGCGTCGATGAAACCGGCCTGTGCCGCAGCGCTCCCTGCCTGTTGGTAGGCGCTTGCACGGGCCTGACCACCGGCGAGGATGTGCCGTATCTCGGTTTCGGCTTCGGCAGCCGTATCTTGCACGATAAGCAGGGGCGAGCCTTCCATGGTGGTTCCGGAAGCTGCAACGACCGCCCGCTGCCGGCCCATCAGGGCATCGGATTGGCGGCGCGAGCGACGGGCGTCTTCTTCGGCTTGCATGTGGGCGAGCGCTGCGTTCTGCCGCGCCGCTTCTTTCTGGGCATTTGCCGCCGATATCGATCCGGCGGCGCCCACTACCGAGCCGACGATCGCGATAGCTGGTGCTGCTGACATTTGACATATCTCCTGTAGCGCAGATTGCTGATTTCTATGTCGCCCTCATAGGTGAATCCGAGGCACGTTATCCATCGATGCCCCGCATGGTTTTCGGCCCGCACGGCGGCCAGCATCCGCTGCACCATGCCGAGTCGCTCAATCCGATCGAGATGGCGTTTGACGGCCCGGTGGAGACCAAAAGCCCGGCCGCGAACCTCATCCGAAAACAGCGCCCACAAGACTCCCTCACGGCCAATCAGATGCATTCCGAAGCAACCTAGAACTCGGCCAGCATCGTCCACAAGCGACTGCGCCGGCCCCTGTGTGTCCGCAAGGACACGAAACAGATCGGGGCCGAATTGCGCATATTCGGTATCCTCCTCAGCACCGAGTTCCACCTCGGCAAGATGGCGGGGGTGGAACGGAACGGTCATCATCGACGTTACAGTTTATCGTTGGTCTCGACGCGCGGCACATAGGCCAGGACCGTCATGGGAAGCGGGGAGTCGCTCTGGATTACGATCCGGGGATCGGTCTCCCACTCGCCCGGGAAATCCTCGACCGTCGCCTCTCCAGTGAACAGCGGCACGGCGGAATCCATCGGGTCGCCGACCGCTCGAAACGGGATTTCCCGGAGGCTCGAACTGTCCGGACCGATTTCCAATCCCAGCGTATTGTGCAGCACCAGTCCAATCCGGCCGATGCGCTTGGTTTGTGCCAGCGCCGTGCCGATCGCTGCGCCCCCCTCCATCTTGAGCGATTTGTAGGTGCTCGTATAACGAAGGCCGGCCTGAACTTTCGCGTGGTCGGCATCCAGCGTAATCTGGCCGCTCGCCACGGTGCGGTCCGGATGTTCCGCGCCGTCCGCCAGCACCTTGACGGTTTCGCCCTCGAGATGTTCCAGGCCTGCTATCGTGCTTGTCGGAGCGCCGTCGTAGCTCAGGCCGGCATCGACGTAGAACGCGTCCTCCTGGTCGTCGCCATCCCCGTGAGATGCCTCGAAGAATTCGATGTATCGCTTGTCCACACCATTTATGGTGCGTCGTACAACGAGCCACAATTCGTTGCGATCCTCACTGCCGCCAATAGCGTTTCCGGGTATGGCGACGATGCTTTCGACTACGGCAGGCCCTGCGCCCAACGAGCCACCCACCTTGTGGCGTGACCAACCGACTATCTCCTGCGCTGGGCGATAAGTCAGCGCCGCAAGCTCACCGTCGGCACGGAGGGCCCAGATCATCGACCATGGCTCTTCCTGGTACTCGAGGCCGGCAATTCCCGTTTCACCGACATGCTCCGCCAGGACCGTAAGGTCACGCGCCTCGTATCCACTGATGGTGGAATTGTATCCATATTGCAGCAGTTTGCGTTTGCCGGCTTGCACGAAGAGCGTTGCTTCGTCCAGCTGAAGCGCATCCATTCCCGCCGATTGTCGGGTGGTCTGAGCCTTGGCATTTACACTGGCCGGTGTGATCGGCTCATCCTGAAGGGACGCGCGAACCGCCCACTGCGCACCGGCTGTGCCGAGAACCAGGGTGGGGCCGGGCGACATCCACTGGATGCCGTTGACTTCGGTCGTGCCGATCGTTCGCACGATCGCGTCGTCGTCCTCGACTGCCCCGGCATCGCTGTCGGGCCGCATGTTCTCAAAATCCTGGCTTTGCGACAGCCAGAAACTCTGGGGCCGATCCCTTGTCGCGGCGAAGGCAAGCCGCCCCTCGTAAAACGCCACCGTCCGTGGATACCCGGTCGTCGTCGACCACGAACCAAGTGCCCAGTCGAGGGAACCTGTCGTGCCTCCAAAGTCACGCTTGATGTCGACGATCACTTCGGTCGGTGACAGAACCTCCACGATTCGGGCATATCCCCACTCCGATCCGTGCATGATCCGCAGCAACCGCCCCAGATCTCCAGTCTTGAATCCTGACCCGTTATTGATGCCCTCGGTTCGCGATGCCGTAACCGAGATGCCGTTTCCCGTCGTGGCGGTCGGGGTCAGGGTGGCCTTACCGGCATTGGCGTCGAAATACGGACCGTCGGAGAAGGCCACCTCCTCCAGCGACCAGCTGGTGTGGCCATAGCGCAACAGTCGGTACACCGGGTAGTCGCCATGGGCGAAGTAGCGAATGTCGGCGCTTTGTGCACTCCGCAGATCGGGCAGGTCGGATGGCGCCCAGGGTGTGCCGAGCTCCATCGGCGTATCGTCGAGGAGCGATGCATCGTCGATCTGGACGGTTTTGTCCTTGGCCCGGAACTGGACATAGAACGGGCTCGAGGTGGGTGTGAACGCAAATGCGTGGTAACCCACTGCGACCTCCTTATCCTCCAGCAGGTCATCACCAGTGCTAACGGAGCCGATACGCAGCTGCGCCTTATCGCCGGCAACACCCACAACGCGGAACGTCAGGACATGTTCCTGGCCTGTGTTGCTCGTTGTGACATCCTGTTCAGCCCAGGCGTAGTCGTCGGACAACCCGTCAAGATTGAGCCGCCCGTTGACCGAGTCGTGGCTGATCCCCGCCGCTGTCCCGAAAGGGGTCGGGAAGTTCGTCGTGGCCGAGCCCGTTGCGGTGTCGGTAATCGTCTCGTTGTCCTGGAACGTGCCCGTGACGCCCGACAGCGTCAGCACGCCGTAATCGCTCGTGCCGTCCACGCCCTTGTTGACCGCCACGATCGTTCCCGTCGCCGTCGAGGTTCCGCCGGTCAAGACGAGGCCGGCGGTAAAGGCGCCTGTTTCGGTGTCGAACGGCAGTTCGAGGATTCCCGACCTGTCATCCCAATCGGTGGCCAATGAGAAATCGCCATTGGCGATCGCTGCATCGGTACCGGCCACCTTGATCTGCCCCTGGTCCTTGTAGAATCGGAAATATCCTTCCCCCGCTTCGATGACGTAGGCCTGCTCCGTGGAAAACCGGAACCGCATCAGGCGCGTTTTCGCGGTGACGTCCTTGACCTCCGCCACGTAACGCGTACCCGGCCGGCGCATGAAGCCGCCCTGCGGCAAAAGGATGAGGTTCTCAAGTGTTTCCGCTGCGAAGGGATATTGCTGCATGTCCACCCGCGCGGCCATCCGCGGGCTGAACTCGCCGGCGTTGACCGACGGGCGGAGGAGGTTCGTACGGGCCATCGGTCAGCGCCTCGCCGTCACCCAGCTGCCGTCGGGCAACGCCTGCGACGGGTCGTCCTGTCCATCGATGCTCTTGGCGATCGACAGCGAATCCTCGAAGCCGGCCGCCATGCGGTCCCGCAAGCTGCCCGACTTGGCCAGTGGCACCGCGAGTTCCATCGCCAGCCGCCAGGCCAGAGCCTCACGAAATGCCGGGTCCATGACGTTCGGATCTTCCAGCCTTCGCACATATCGAATGTAGACATCCGGATAATCGGTCCGCAGCACCCGGCCTTCGTCGGGCGTACTTTCGGTCGCGTAATCCGTGATATGGGTTGATCGGCTGTCGGCGGGATGGACGCTGATCGTTCGCATCCAGTCGGACGGCAAGGCATACTGGTAGTCGAATCCGAAGGCCGGTGTGCTGGAGAGTTGCGCCAGCTTCACCCGGCTCGCGGCGAAGTTCCAGTCATGCGACCGAAGAAGGTGGTCGCGCAGCTTGTCGTACTGCTCGAGGCACAGATTGGCCGCGGGCGTGCCCTCGGTCAGCGAGTTGATGCGGTTGTTGCCGAGCTTGGACAGGCCCGAATTGCAGATGCCGACTTCTGTCGCCATGGATCAGGCCTCCTGGCCTCTGGTTGTATCAGGGATCGTGCTGGCGCTGGCGCCGGCCGGCCCGATATTCACAAAAGGAATGGGGCGGCCCGTGCGGACCGCCCCTTAAAGCGTCTGGCCGGGACCTAGTTGAAGGCGTAGGCCATCATCACGCGCAGCGTGCCGGAACCCGGCAGTGCCGCGCTGGGGGAGATGATCACCGTTTCTTCCGCTGTCAGGGCCCCGCCGACACCGGCGACGACGCCGAAGACCTCGGGAGAATCCACCGCCGTCAGCGCGGCCGACGCTCGGTACTTGCCCGCCGTGCCGGACACACCGATGGCGATGTTCGCCGCCGCGAGGGACGTATCGGTCGAGAGTACGCCGTACAGAGGAACCGCCCCCTTCGGAAGCCGTGCGACTTCTATGGTATCGGCCGCACCCTGGCCGGCCAGGGTCACTTCCTCGCAGAACACCCGCACGGAGCCATCGACGAAACCCGGATCGGGCGGCGTGCCGGCGTCCAGCTTGGTCATCTGCGCGCCAAGTGTATTAGCCATGTCTCAAGCCCTCCTTATGTGGCCGGGATGTCGAGGGTGTCGTTGAGGGTTCCCTCGATGACGCCGGCATCCTCGATGAGGCAGGCGCCGCCCGACATCCAGTGATTGACGAAATGCGAAGCGCGGTCGCCATGCCAGGTGATGTCGGCCGTGACGTTCGCGCCGGAGCCATAGCCGATCGCCGATTTGTGGTAGGCGAAGACTTTCGCCGCCGTTGTGCCCTTGCCGGGCAGGCCGGTATGGCGCAGCCAGTTGACGCCGAGCCAGGTCCGCGCCTGGGCCCGCTTCATGTAGGGCCGGTCCTCGCCGACATAGTCGGACGACGCGAACTCCTTGACGGTCAGCGCCATCGACCACGCCCGCGGGGTCAGAAGTCCCCAGCGCTCGCCGTCATCCGGCACGTCGTTGTCGTCCAGCGCCTCGACCATCTCGATCAGGGCGTTGCGCACCTCGACCGCGGAGGTCGGGGTCCAGGCGACGGGAGTCTGCGTGGTCGTGTCCAGCACCGCGATGATCTGGTCGTCGACCTTGCGGCCCAGTGCCCAGGCGCCGCCCTTGGCGACGGCCCCGCGCTCGTCGATATTGGTCTTCAGCTCGTCCAGCTTGTCGACCCAGTCGCCGGCGTAGAAGTCGCTGAGCGCGCATTCGATCGCCGTGTGGTCCTGGTTCATCGGCGTGATCACGCCGTGCCGCGCCTTGGTGGTGGCGGTGCCGGTGCCGATGCGCTGGAAGGTGGTGGAGGACCCCTTGACGCCCGGCTTGTGCCGGACCGTGTTGAGGATCTTCGAGCCCTGACGCTGGAAGGCGTCATGGGCGTCGGCTTCGTATTGCTTGACGAAGCTGTTGTCGATCTGGGAACTCATTGCTGTTCACCCTTGTGATTGAAAGATGGTTTGGGATCGCAGCAGCGCGATGGGCCGGCGATTGGGCAGGGCAAGGGCGATGGGCCGCGCGGCGCCATGCACGGGTCGCCCCGGCCCCGATTAAGGGACCGCCGGGTCACGCGAATTGCGGAATGCCCCGCCCCGGGTCGCGCAACTGGGCGCGGTGGGCCGGTGTGGGGAAACGGAGAAATTCAGAAAATCGAAGAGTCGGCCAGCGGCCGTGCCGCCGGGCGCACAACTCCGACAATGGGAATACTACGGATTGCAGGGTCTACCTTCAAGCGGTGCGTGGAAACCCAGCTTGAAATCGGACGCTCCGAAGGCAGGAAGCGGATTCTCATGTCTGCCTTTAGTCCAGCAACGGTCATTGTTCCGGTGCCGCGGTTAACTCCGGTGTTAGCCATGTCCGGTCATTCACCGGCGACCCCAAATCCCCATAGGCCCGCCACCCGGAACTGCCGAGGCCAGACGGTTCGCGATTTCCTGCCTTGGCGCTTCTCGAACGCCGCCAACCGCCGCGTTTGATCTGGCGCAACACCACCAGCGAGTGCGCGCGGCGCAATGCGTATCGCGGCCAATGATCGTGCTCGGCGCCAGGTCGCAGATATCGGCTGTAAGACTGAGCTAGGTCAATGACCACCGGACCATCTTGGTGTTCGACTAATGCAACAAGACCCAACTCAACGCCATTGCAGGAGGAGGAGACGTTATGACCAGACCATCCATCGTCGGAGTCTGCGCTTTGGCGGCGATCCTCTTTTGCTCGCCCGCTGTCGGGCTGGAGCCGGTGGAGCAGCTCGGCAAGGAGCTGTTCTTCGACAAGATCTCGGATCCGCCGTCGATGTCCTGCGCCGAATGCCACGGCCCCACGGTCGGCTGGACGGGACCGATTCCGGGGATCAACCTTCACGGCGCCGTGTATCGGGGTGCGGTTCCGCAGCGTTTCGGGGACCGCAAACCGCCGTCCGTGGCCTACAGCGGCTTCAGTCCGGTCTTTCATTTCGACGCGTCCGCCGGCGAGTTCGTCGGCGGCAGCTTCTGGGACGGCCGCGCCACCGGGGAAAGACTCGGCAGTCCGGCCGCCGACCAGGCGCTCGGGCCGTTCCTGAACCCCGTCGAGCAGAACATGCCGAGCATCCAGGCAGTCTGCGACGTCGTGGCGCGGTCGCGATACGCCGGTCTTTTCGAGGAGGTCTGGGGCCCCGGGTCCCTGGATTGCAGCGAAACGGGGGTGGAAGCGACCTACGAGCGGATCGGCCTCTCCATCGCTACTTACGAGATCTCGCCCGAGGTCAGCCCCTTCAGCTCCAAGTTCGACGCCTACTGGGCGGTTTGCCTGGATGCGGGGAACGCGCCTGAGGCCTGCGGACTCGCCGAGGGAGACAAGGCCGTGCTCGACCCCTCCGGGATCCTGAGCGACCTGGAATGGGACGGTCTGATCGAGTTCGGAGAGTACTGCGCGGTGTGCCACGTCAGCCACGTGCCCGGACCCGGCGGAATGCCGCCACTGTTCACGGACTTCACCTTTGAAAACATCGGCGTGCCGATCAACCCCGAGAATCCCTTCTACGACATGGACGAGGTCCTGCTCGACGACGGCACACCGATCAATCCGCTGGGCGAGGCTTTCGTCGACTTCGGCCTGGGAGACTTCCTGCGCAGCCGTCCCGAGTGGATGGACATGGCCTACGAGAACGACGGCAAGCACAAGGTTCCCACCGTCCGCAACGTCGACAGCCGTCCGGGGATGCTATTCCCCAAGGCCTACATGCACAACGGCGTCTTCAAGACGCTGAAGGAGGTGGTCCACTTCTACAACACGCGCGATGTCCCGGCGGAGGGCTGGCCGCCGCCCGAGGTCGACCGCAACGTCAATCGCGACATCCTCGAGGGCGTGCCGCTCGGCAACCTCGAGCTCGACGAAGCGGCCGAAGACGCCACAGTGGCGTTCCTGAAGACCCTTTCGGACGGGTTCATAGAGCGTTAGGACGCGCGGGAGACACCGCGTCGCAGGGGCAAGCGAGCCGCGGAAGGATGTAGGTCTGCGGCCGTCCTCGCGAGGATGGCAATGATAAGGGACGCAGGCGGCCCGTTTACGAGGAGGCGGGCGGCAAAGGGGTGTTTTTCGGTACATTTCTATTTATCGAGCGTGGCACCTGATCGATGGCAGAGTCCGGTTGGGGTCAAAACCGGATGAGCGGATAGCTGCGAGCCAAGGACCGCCATCGGGCAGGAAGCAGACATGATCTACTCGAGAAGCGGACGATTACGGCGCTGCTTCGACGGGATTTCACCTTCAGACGCAACAGGCGGGATCACCCCGTACCAGCAATCCTCTCCCACAATCCCCGCTCCTCCGCATCGAGCCGCTGCGCGGCGTCGCGGTCGCCGCGGGTGAGCGCGTCCTGCTTGGCCGCGCGCAGGTCCTTCACGCGGTCCTCGAGGGTGGCGCCGCCCGCATCGCTGCCGGCAAGCGCGACGCTGTCCTCGCCGAGCCGCCGCCCGGCCTCGGCAAAGGCGCGCACGAGGCGCGGGTGGTCGGCGAGGCGCACGCCGTCGACGGTGACGTTGCCGAGGAATTCGATCATCCCCTCACCGCCGAATGCCACGGCGGCGCGGTGGGCGGCGGCGAGGTTGGCCTCGTAGTCCGGGCCCCATTCTCGGCGCAGCGCGGCTTCCGACTGCGCCCGCCCGTCGCTCAAACGCCGCGCCAGGCTCTCATGCAGGTCCACCGTACCCTCGTAATGCCAGTCGAGGATGCCCTGCGCCTGTTTGCGGGTCAGGCCCAGCTCCAGCGCCTGTTCGAGGAAGGCGGTCTCGCGCGCCACCCCCGCCTCATCGAGTTGCAGGTGCTCGGGCAGCTCGGGCCGCGCATAGGCATAACCTTCGACGTCCTCCGGAACGCCGAGCCTGCGGTGGAAGTCCCGGACCTCGGCCGCTCCGGCGCCCTTGCCCGGCGGGACGACCGCGCGCGAGAGCTTGCGGCGCAGGTCGTAGGCCATCTTCACGGCGTCCGCCGGGCCCGTCATGTGGTCTGCGAAGGCGCGCAGCTTCGTATCGGAGATCGATGCGCGCCAGTCGTCGGTGTCGGCCGCTGGGGCTGCTTCGGCGGGTTCGGGTGCGGGCTGTGCTGCCACGGATTCGGTATCCTGCGCCGTTTCAGTCTTGCTCATTGGGTTTCCTCCAGTTCGACCCGCAGGCCGGGCTCTTCAGCCGCCGGTTCCGCGTTCAGGACAGCCAGGATCTGCAGGCCGATCGACCGCTCGCCATCCTGGAAATGCGTCATGTATGGGTCGCCGGGCGCAACGCTGCTGTGGAACACATGCGCCCAGTCGAAGATCTGGTAGAGGCAGCGTCGCCCCTCGGCCGTGCCCAGGAAGACGCGGCGGAAGTCGCGGTAGCGGTCAGCGTCAGTGTATCTCTCGCCGAAATGTACGTCCCGCAGGCGCTCGAAGAACGCCATCGGGTCGGGGCTGCCCCGCACCGCGCCGGGTTCGCGCCGAAAACACGCGAAGATCATGATGCGCGGCCCCCGTCCTTCAGCCTTTTTACGGCGATGCCGCCGCTGCGCACCGGTGCAGCCGCCGCAACCACGAGGGTCGCGTATTCGGCTGCGTCCTCCGCCACCGAGGCGTTGACCCAGATGCGGTCGTGCCGGCGCAGCCCGTGTTCCGCAACCGTTTCGAAATAGCCCTTGCGCAGCACGCATTTGAGCGGATGCGGCGTGGTCAGGATCCACAGAGCGGCGCCGCGCCCGTCGGCGGCGCGTTCCAGGCTTTCGGGATTGCATCGTTCCATCGTCGTACTCCCCAATTTCAAAGATTTCGCCCGGCGCGGCCAACGATTGGCCCGGCCCCTTGCTGCCGCGCATAGGCTGCGCGTTCCTCCTCGTCATATTGCTGCGCCAGGCGATAATCGCCCCTGCGCTGCGCCTCCTCCTTCAGCCGGCGGATTTCGCCGGGCTGCTTGCGCGAACCTGCCGTGCCCCCGGCGCTGCGGCGCCCGCCCCGTCGCCGTGCAGAAGCATCCCGCCCCTCGGCGGCGAGCGTCCGGCCCATCCGCGCGGCCATGCTGACGAGCCCGGGCGTGACGACCATCGAATCCCGCTCTGCCTGCGTGTACTGAGTAGTGAACCAGAGATGCGCGTAGCCCAGATTGGCCGCCGCATCGCCGCCCCACTCGCTGCGCAGTGACGCCGCGGCCGCTGGGTCGACCTCGTCCAGGAAGCCGAAGACGCCGGACACCTCGTCACGGGTCAGCGGCGAATGATCCCCCTGGGCAGCGTCCGCCGCCCCACCGGCATCGGGCGGCGCGAACTCCGGCCCGCTTTCATTCTCGTCAGCGGCGTAAGCCTGGCGTTCCAGCTCGTCCAGCATCTGCGCGGTGTCGCGGTCGCCGGCTCGCAGCGCCGCGTCCCGCCGCTGGCGGATTGTGGCAACGCTGTCGTCGCTACCGCCAGCTGCCGGTGAACCCGTGTTCGGCCCAGCCGTGGCGGCTGCCGAATTGCCATCGGTCATATCAGTCTCCGTTATTGTCTTGAAATGTCGCAGTTGCCTTCGGCGCGTAATGCTCGGCACCCGCGCCTCGCACCCGGCGGCCGCCTCAGCCTTGCACCTGCGCCACCTTGGCGGTGGCGTCGATGAAGCGTTCGGCGTCCGTCTTGTCTTCCTCGCCCTGCAGCGCCTGGAGGCGCGCGGCCCGCAGCGTCTCGACGTCGCCCCGACGGCGGATCCAGCGCTGCGGCATGCCGTTGAATTCGCCGGCGTCGCGGGCGATCGCATCGGCATCGAAATTGTCCATGATCTCCGGATTGGCCTGCACGAAGGGGGCGATCATCTCGACGGTGCGCATCGCGCCCAGGGTCTCGATCTGCTGGCGCACTTTCTGTACCGGGTTGGCGTATTCGAACCGCACCTCGCGGCCCTGGAGGACCGGCGGCGGCACGGGGAACCGGCCCAGGCGCAGCAGGATCGCGAACACCCGCTCGGCCACCGGCCCGGCATAGTCGTTCTCCAGCCGCCCGAACACCGGCCCGATGGTGCGCACGAACTCCTCCTTGCGCTCGATCACCTCGGTCGCCGTCATCGTCGGCCGGTCGACGGGCAAGTTGAGCACGTTGCGGAAGAAGGCGGCGAAGATCTGCTCGCGCACGTCCTGCTGCATCTCGCGGCCGATCGGGATGTTGCCGGTGATGTCCAGCGTATCGATCGGCTTGCGACCGCCCAGCTTGACGGCATTTCGCGCGTCATACGTCACGACCCCGCCGGGAAACAGCTGCGCGGATTTGATCAGCCCGTCGTTGGGCGCGATGATCGGCGGGTCGACGGCCTTCTGGCCGGCCTTGAGGATGGTCTTGCCCATCTGCTGCAGGGTCAGCGCGTCGGGCAGCGCCAGCATGCCGGGCGAGCGCCCGTAGACCTCGCCCGCGCGCGTGTCCCAGCGCGGCACCGCCAGCGGAAACTCGTGGAACCCGCTCTCGGACACGATCTGCGCGGCCGCGACATCGATGACGATGGAGGCGAACGGCAGGTTGCGGTTGTCGCGCCGGCGCGGGTCGCGCCCGGCGCGCGGCAGGATCGCGTGGACGAATTCGAAGCGCTGGTCGGGCCTGTTGCCGCCCAGCGCGTCGCGCACCGGATCGCTCAGCGTCTCGCGGCCCCAGCGCTGCGCCGCCTGCCGCGCCGTGAGCTGCAGCCGGATCAACGCGGTGTCGATATCGCCCGCTTCGCCCTCGGCCAGATAGAGGCCGTGCAGCGGCACCGAGCGGAACGACAGCCCGTCGAGGGTCCGGTTCTCGCTGATCAGCAGCGCGCCGGTGCCGAAGGCGGCGAGGTCCGCGTCGACCTCGCCCGAGCGCTGCACGAAACCGGCGCGCCGCTCGTAGAGCGCGGCGAAGGTCGCCGCCTCGACCTGTTCCAGCCAGGCCTTGACGGCATCGTCCTCGTTGAGAGCGCGGTCCGCCGCCTTGATGCTGAACCAGCGCGTCGTCTTGGGCTTGACCATGCCGTCGATGGCCGCGGCCAGGCCGCGCACCGCGAGCAGCGGCGTGCCGTCGAAGATCGAATCGGTCCGTTTCGCGCCGGGCGCGTGCGTGGCGGTGAAATCGGCGCGCTGCGGCAGCATCACCTCGGCGATGTCCTGCCAGTGCGCGTCCCACACCCGGCGGTCGTCCTTCAGCCGCCGGTAGCGGTCCAGGAGATCGGTTGTCTTGCTCACGGTTCTGCTGTCCTTCCGTCAGTTGGGAATGCAAAACCCCTCTCGGGGGAGAGGGGTTCGGGAGGAGGAAAGGCCTGTTGCGCACCGGGATGTCCCGGTTCGGCGGTCACCCCGATTCGAGCGACTCTCTTGCGACCGGCGCACTCGCCGTCACGCCCCGCGGGCCGGTCAGCACGGAGTTGCCGAATCCGAGCCGGCTCAGCGCCGCCAGCCGCTCCTTGCGCATGCGCTGCTGCACCGCGAACTGCGCCCGCGCGTCCTGGCCCGTGGGCCGGAATCCGCCGAACGTCCCGAGCCCCCCAAGGCCGCCGAAGCCGCCAAGTCCGAACCGCCCGATCACGCTCTCGGCCATCCGGCCGTCGGCCAGCCGCAGCCCGGACCCGGCGAAAACGCCGGTCCCGAACTCCCCGACCACGTCGCCTACGAGCCGGCCGTCCTCGAGCTCCAGCGCGAGGATTTCGGGCGGTATCGGGCGTATTCTCGGGCGGTGTCGCCGGTCCCCCTCCTGGTCCAGGTCGCGGGGGTTGCCCGAATAGCCGTCAGCGTTGTTTTCACGTGCCTGCGCATCGTTTGCCGCGCCGGCGTCGTAATCGCGTTCCGAATCGAAATCCGACATTCTTGATATCTCCTCGTTGTTCGTAGGGAACCGGATAACGGCCTAAATCTATCCGACCACTATGACGGCATAGACGCCGTTCGCCGCGTGGTGCGCCTCGGCCGCCTCTTCCTCCGCGCGGAAGGCCGCCATCTCCCCCGGGTCCAGCAGCCCTGCGGCCAGCGTCACGACGCCCGGGTCGCCCCGGCCGGTCTCGCGCAGGTCCTTCAGATATTCCGCCTTTTGCAGTTCGAACTGCCCGCGCCGCGCCTGCGCCGCCCGCTTCTCCCGCGCTTCGGCCGGCGCCCACCCTCCAGCTTCTCGGCCACCCTGTCCGGTCCCTTGGCCCTGGCGTCGCTGAAATCCACGCCGGGCAGGTCCGCCGCAAGTTCCTTGAGTTGCGGCTCCAGCGGCGCGACGTTTTCCTCGGCCCTGGCGATCATCCGGTCGGCGTCGTTGACCGGCCGGATGATCGGCTTGTCCGATGCCGGATCGATCAGACCGAAGGCGCTGACATCAGAACGACTGCGGGGCTGCCTCAGCAGCGCCGAGTGATGTTACGATTTACGTTTCCGCGCCGCCTCGCGCGCTTCCCGAAGGGCCTCCGGGGACCAGTCTTTCTCCGGAACACCGTATTCACGCAGAATTGCCGGCGAAGCGTATGGAGCCATCATCACGCCATGCAAATCCATTCCCCCGGGCTCCCAGCCGCTACCGCCCCATGTTTCGAGACGCCCCGATCCGTCCGAAAACTGAACCATGCGCCCGAGCGCCCCACCGAAGTTCACTGGGCCGTGAACGATTCATTCGGTTCTTTTGCCTAATCCTTGAACCATCGGCCGCCCTTCCATTTTTCCAGCATGTCCGGCGGCCAGTCTTCTTCCGGGACGCCGTATTCCATCAGCCGCTGCGGCAACGCCGGGGCGGCGCGCATGATTTCCGTAACGTCGGCGCCGCCGGGCACCCAGCCTTCCTCCGGCCGACGCCAGGTTTCCACGCGCCCGGAGCCGTCTGGAAATTTAACGATCCGACCCAGCAAGCCACCGAGATTTACTGGGCCATTCGCTAATTCGAACTTTTTTCCCATCGTTCGTTACTCCTCCTTCAAAGTATACAATGTGTCGTTTGCCCGGCCAAGATTTGGGTTCCTATCGTTGTAGCCAGCGTTCATAAGCTTCTACATATGCCTCTCTCGCCCAAGCCTCATCTGCTTCTTTCTGAAGAAACTCCTCCGCAGTAAGATGGGATTTGTTTCTCCACCTCTCATAGTTTTCGTGGTCCTTTTCGAATACTGGCAGAATACCGCTCGGCATGATCTGGATTTCCACCGTCATGCCGTTGTCCAATACGACCTGCATGTGGATGGCACGGTAGCCGAACTCGCGAGGGTTATCGACGAAGTCGTCGGCCTCCACAATTCTGTATCGGCTCGTGAGAGCCCGAACGGCCTCATCAAGCATTTGTGGGTCGTCCACCACGATACGCCCGCCGAGGTAGTCGGTAAGCGTATCCGGCCGGCGCCCACCCTTCAGCTTCTCGGCCAATCTCTCCGGCCCCTTGACCCTGGCGCCGCCGATTTCCACGCCGGGCAGGTCCGCCGCAAGTTCCCTGAGTTGACTCTCCAGCGGCGCGGCGTTTTCCTCGGCCATGGCGAGCATCCGGTCGGCGTCGTTGATCGGCTGGATGATCGGCTTGCCCGATGCGGGATCGATAAGACCGAACGCGTTGTGGCCTGCCTGCCCTGCTTCCGCCTTCGCCGCGGCCTCGCCCCTGAAACTCTCATGCAAGGAGCTTTCGTAATATTGCGCCCGCCGCGTCGCATCCTTCGGCGTCCCCGCGACGGAAGCGTCGAGATCGACTTGGACGTCGGTCCCCGCCTCGCTTTCGACCCCTTCCGCAACAGCCCTCCCAGACGGCGCGTTACCTGTGTCCTCGGGGGCCAGTTCAGCGCCCGGCCCCTCCGACTGTGGCGCCGTCGAATGTTGCGGCGCATCCATGGGGCCGGTCGGTCGGCGCCGGATGCCCGCCGCAGCCGCGAAGAAGTTGGCAAGTGCGCCCAGCGTAAAGGAAACGTCGGCATTCTCGCCGACCCCATGGAACAGTTGACCTTCCTCATGGAATTCGACTGCACCAGACTTGATAAGGTTCGATACGAAAGTCTCGAAACCCTCTTGCAACGCCTCCTCGGTCCCACCCTTTGCGGCCTCGATGAGCGCACGACGGATCGAGCCGCCGGCCCCCTTATCGAACCGCCCGAACAACCGTGCGATGGGGAGCGCCTCGCTCAAGCCCGGTATTACCCCAAGCTGCGCTTTGCGATACGCTTTCTCCCAACTGTCGCCGTTGATTATCGCATCCTGGAACATTACCGCGGCGTTCGAATAGCCGCCGAATACGGCCGTTGACAGCGTGGCGGGTATTTTCACGACACGGCCGGCTGCACCGCCCACCACGAACGCAGCGAACGAGCCGCCGCCGCGCGCGAGCCTCTGCTGGAATTCGTCCTCGAATTCGGGATTGGTCGGAAGGGCCTGCCGGGTCTGTTCCCTGATCCACTGCCCGGCGCCGTAGAGATCGCTGCCGATAACGCCGCGGGCTATGCCGTCTACCTGGGCGTACAGCGCGTCCCGTTCGGCCCTGTCCCCCTGCCAGTAGCGGCGGAACAGGTCCATTCCCTTCGCCCAGCCGGAGATATCGGAAAGGTCCGGTTTCTCACCCGCCTCGATCTGATTGAACACATTCAGCACGCCTTGGTAGACCGCGCCTTCCGAAATCGCCGTCCCTTCCGGAATCCGGGCAAATTGGCCGACGAAATCCTGAGCGGCCCCGTGAATGGCGGAGCGAACGCGGCCCGGCTGTCCGGATGCGTCGCTTTCACCGCCGCTACTATCGGCCAGCGCCGGCACCAGGGCGTCGGCCTTGCGGTCGTAGACGACGCTGACGACGCGGTCGCCAAGCGTGAATTGGTAGAGCTGCCTGTCCTCGAGGCGGCTCTTGTCGAGCCGGCCGCCGGCCAGGGGCAGCGGGAGCACCCGCGCGCCTCTGAATTCGACGCCGTCCAACGCCATGCCGCTGGCCAGCGCGCCTGCGAGAGCGGGATCGTCCGCGCGCGCCAGCAGCAGCGCGGTGTCCGGTGCGATGCGGCCCGTCAGCTCCTGCGCCAGTGCCTCGTAATGCCCCCCGTAGCGTCGCTTGAGGTCGCCGATGCGGGCGAGGCGTTCGGTGGGCGATAGCGCGGCCAACTCTTCGGCCAGGGCGTCGCGCTCCGCTTCGGTCAGCAGGCGCGGCGTCTCGCCCATGTCGGACTGGGTCTGCATTCGCAGGGCCAGCGCGCGCTGGAAGGCGCGGTCGGTCTGCTCGACCTCGGCGAGGCCCGCCTCCGGGCTCTCCGCCACTGTGGCTGCTTCTTCCGCCGCCGCGAAGGCGTCCGCCACTGTCTCGTCCTGCATCGCCCAGCCGGCCGGGTCCTTGCGGCGCTCGGCCAGAACCTCGTCGCGGACGGCCGTGCGGATCGCCTTGCCGTGCTTGCCGCCCTCAGCATACCGCGGCGCCGGGTGCCTGATGTCCTTCTCGATCTCCTTCGCCGTCATGAAGGCATACCGGTTGCGCGCGGCGTTGTGCGCTTGCGCCGCCTCTTCCTCCGCGCGGAAGGCCGCCATCTCCCCCGGGTCCAGCAGCCCTGCGGCCAGCGTCAACACCGCCGCATCGCCCCGGCCGGTCTCGCGCAGGTCGTTCAGGTATTCCGTCTTCTGCAATTCGAACTGCCCGCGCCGCGCCTGCGCCGCCCGCTTCTCCCGCGCTTCGGCCGCGTCCGCCGCCTGCCCGGCCCGCCGCGTCAGCCGTTCGATCAGCGCCGCGTCGCCGGCCAGCGGCGCGTCCAACTCGCCGCCCTCGAGCGAGGCCAGCGCCAGCGCCGGGTCGCGTTCGATCGCGCCCTCGACCAGCGCCACATGCGCCTGCTTGATCCAGCCGCGCATCATGTCCCGCGTGCGTTCCTCGCCGAGCCCCGCCAGTCTCGCCGACTCCGCGACCGCGTCCGCGCCGTTGTTCAGCATCGCCGCCAGCATCGCCGCGTCCTGGCGGACGGCCTCCGCGTAGTCCGCCAGCGTGCCCTCGAGCTGCCGGTTCAGCACCTCGACCATGCCCCGGTTGCGCCGCTGTGCCGCCCGCGCCTGCAAGATCGCGCGGTGGTCCTGCGCCAGCGCAGCCATCCGTTTGCGCGTGGCGGGATCCTTGACCGCCATCGTCCGCGCGCCGGCCGCCGTGTCGTAGTCGGCCAGCGACCGCTCGAGCAGGCCCGCCGCGTCGCCCTCCGCCGTCGCCCGGGCCAGCGCGCCGGTGCGCATGCGGGCGAAGCGGGCGTCCTCGCGCGCCAGATCGAGAAAGCCCTTCACGTCGTCCACGGCCTGTGACTTCAAGAGTTCGAACTGTTCCGGATCGAGGCCGTTGCCGCTATCGGGGATGTGGAAGGCCTGGTTCCGTTTCTCCGCGTCGCCCCGCTTGCCGCCTTTCTGCTTTCCTTTCTCCGCCTTCCCCGACGCTGCGGGCGCATCAGGTTCGCCCGGAAGCGCCTCGGTGATTTTCATTTCTATCCGGTCAAGCTGCGCCTGCGCTTCGCGCTTTTCCTCTTCTTCCTTCTCCTGCCGCGTCGCCTCTTCGGCCGCAGCTGCCTCGCGCGCAGCCTTGCGCGCCAGGTCCTCGCCGAAGCCGACGATCGCGCCGCCGAGCCGCTGCAGCGCCCGTCCCGGCGCGGCGAGGTCTTTCCCCAGGCCCGGAATCGGGCCGGGCGCGGAAACGCGGCTGTTGTAGATGGGGATTCGGGGCATGGGCGGTGTCCTTTTGCGTTTGCGGCGGGGCGGTCCTACCAGCCGCAGAATTCAACGCCGACGGCGTTGTGCGCGTCGATCTGGACGCGCGTCTCTTCGGTGTCGCGCGACGAGCCGTGGATCGGCTCGGCCGCGAGGCAGAAGGGCGGGCCGGCGTCAGTCGCGGTCGAACCGGCGCAGCCGCTCGCGGCCAGCGCCACGCCCGACAGCACGGCGAATATCATCGGCTTTCGTCGCATCGCGGATCGCCTTTCTGCGCGCCTCGGCGCGTTCGGTCTCGCGTCCCAGACGGGCGGCGTCCCGGCGGCCCAGCCATACGGCGAAGGCCCCCAGGACGACGGCGCCCAGGATCAGGAGCGCGGTGGTCACTCGCCATCCCCGCCGATCGGCGAGGTCGTGACGAACCGCAGCACGATGTTGACCACGGCCATGACGGCGGCGACGATTTCGGCCTGCACTTCGGCGGTGAGCTCGAACGGCAGATCGAGGCCGAACACCGTCGCCATCGTCGCGGCGAAGGCGATGACGTTGACCCAGATCGTCTTGGATGCGTACCAGGGTTTGGAATCCATCTTCAGGCTCCTTTCGTGAAAAGGCCCCGCACGGGCGGGGCGGTGGTGGTGAAACGGTGTGTCCTTCGCGGCGCGGGGGTCGGGCCTTACAGTCCTTCCGCTGGCGGCGCGGCGGCCTGCATCCAGTCCTCGCCGCTGGCCAGGGCGCAGACCGTGCCGTCGGGCGCAACCAGCAGGATCGTCCAGGTACCGGTCTCCGGATTGCGCCAGAGCTGCACCAGCGCACCGTCGGCGACACCTTGTTGCGCTGGCGCTTCGCCATAGTCGCTGGCCAGCAGGTCCGGCAGCACGCCGGGCCCCGAACAGGGAATCCGCATAGTGCGCGGAAAGATCTGCGCCGCCGCCGGTGCGGCCATGAAAAAGGCCGCCACGAGGGCGGCCGCAAGAATGCGCATGTTGGTCTCCTAGGATAATGGCGGTTGCTGGAACGCAAGCCGGATGCCGGCCCACAACGCGCCGGCGGCGCCGCTGACCAGCACCCCGACCAGCGCGAACTTGGTGGCCAGGCCGAGCCGCTCGCTGGCCAGGCGCTGGCGCCGCAGGAACGCGAAATCGGCCTGCGTCTCGATTGGATCGGCCGCGTCGACGCCCAGCTCGACAAGCGTGGCGCGAACAATCATACGGGCATCATCGTCGGTCATCGTAATCCATCAGATTTCTTAGCGGTTGAGTCCTAAACACCCACTATCCCGCCGCAATGCACGGCGCGTTGACAGGGGCATTCTCTCGGATCGCGGTGCACCGCCTTGATGTCGCTGTTCTGCCAGAACACGAACGAAACCGCAAAGACGGTGGTCGAGCCGTCGCCGTTGTAAAGCAACTTCGAGGTCGTCGATGCGATGGTCATTTACAACTCCATGCCAAATGCAAGACCCGGCCGCCGGGGCCGGGTCGTTTCGGGTCTCGGGATTTCGTGGATCGAGGCGCCGCTATGGGCGCGCAGCGCCAACGGGCAGGGTTCACCCGCCGCGCTGCGGACGCACTGTTTCGACGTTAGCCATTCTACGGATTGCAGGGTCTACCTTCAAGCGGCACCGGCGCGCGCCGCCCGTCAGCCGCCCGCCGATTTGCGGGCGATCGCCACCTCTTCGTCGACCAGCGTGAGCAGCTGCTCGATGCCGAAGGACGGCAGCGGCCGGCCGTTGACGAAGAATGTCGGCGTCTTGTCGACGCCGATCGCCGCGGCGTCGGCCATGTCCTGGCTCAGGATTCCCGAAATGTCCGGCCGCGTCATGTCGCGCCGGGCCCGGGCGGTGTCGATGCCGCCGGCCGCGGCGGCCTGCCAGGCCTTGCCGATATTGATCGGCCGGCCGCCATGCGACGACCACTGGGGCTGCGCCGCCAGCACCGATTCCAGGACCGGCTCCAGTCTGCCCTGCAGGCGGGCTGC
>CAJICD010000555.1_pt1 | contig 20526 bp, 19 predicted proteins | sample 9199521 | NCBI WGS metagenome assembly CAJICD01 (sample SAMEA7708321, study PRJEB35096) | sediment metagenome | biome: marine neritic benthic zone biome [ENVO:01000025]; feature: sediment [ENVO:00002007]; material: shallow marine sediment [ENVO:03000034] sea grass bed [ENVO_01000059] ...
CCGCCTCCCAGGCGCCGGTGCCGGAGGAGGGAAAGATGAACACCTGTCCCTCCGTCGTCTTGAACACGCGCTTCAGGTCGCTCAGCACACTCGTGGAGAGATCCGGGAACCGCGACGAGCGATGGTCTTCCATCGCCACCAGCATGGCGCGCTGCACGCGGTCCGGGATGTTGGTCGGTCCCGGGACGAAAAGAAAGTTGCGGCCTGTGTGTCTCATGGCGATTCTCCCTCGAGGCGGTTGCGGGGCCGGGCAGCGATCGCGCAGCGCCCGCACGGATCTATAACCCTACGCCAGCTGGGGCGAAATGGCGACCCCGCGCTTGCGACCAGTTCGCGCAGGGGCCGGCGCTCCCCCTTCCAGCCAGGCCGCCGTTGCCGACTCCCTCTGCGTGATGGCGCCGCGCCGAGAGCGAGCCTTATGTTTCCGCCCCGGCGGCCGTTCGCTGCGGCGACAAGACTGATCCGCAAGACCGTCCGTCTCGTAAAAGAAATAAAGAGCAATGAGGAGCGACCGACGATGAGCATTTATCGTGCCGTCATGGACCCGGATGTGAATCCGTTGATGACGCTGCCGGCGGCACAGCGCTTTCAAACCATGCTTTTCCTGAGTGTGATGTGGACCACCCTGTTTTGCGCCAGCGCCGGGGTCTGGCTGTTGTATGGTGAGATTTTGATTGCACATGCCATGCTGGCACTGGGATTCTCCGTGACCGGTGCGCTGTTTCACCAGGCCAGTACGGTAGCGACCTATCGTGACTACCCGGAACGGGACGGCACCGCGCGATATGATGATGTTTGGGGGGCGTGATCCCGTCCCCGGCCGGGCGATGATCGTGGCGCGGTGAACCGACGAACAGGTGATTGTGTGGCAAACATCCTTATCATAGGAGCCAGCAAGGGCATCGGCCTCGAAGCGACACGTCGGGCGCTGTCCTGCGGGCATGTCGTGCGCGCCCTCGCGCGCTCCGCCAACAGTATCGGGATCAGCGACGCGAACCTCGAGCTGCGTTCGGGCGACGCCCTCGACCCTGCGGACGTCGCCTCAGCGCTGCAGGGTGTTGACACCGTTATTCAGGCCCTTGGGATTGCTACAGGCCCCGACCTGATCCTGCGGCCGGTCAGTCTGTTCTCGCAATCGACGCGTGTCCTGCTGCCGGCCATGAAAGAGGCCGGCGTCAGACGACTGATATGCGTCACCGGATTCGGCGCCGGCGACAGCCAAGCCAGCATTGGATGCCTTCAGAGCATTCCCTTTCGAATCGTTCTCGGGCGCGCTTACGCCGACAAGGACATTCAGGAACGCCTCATTCGGGCGAGCGACCTCGACTGGGTGATCGTGCGACCGGTGATCCTGACGAACGGACGCAGAAGCGGCCGCTACCAGGTGCTGGACGATCCTGAAAGCTGGCGAAACGGACTGATTTCCCGCGCGGATGTCGCCGATTTTCTGATTCGGCAGGTGGACGACGATACTTATCTCGGGAAGACGCCGGTCCTGGCTTACTGAACCAAGAAGTAATGACACCGGCACATTTCGTCGATGACATGGCCGCGGCATGCGGGCGCCCCCGGGCGACGACTCAGCCGGTATTGCCGGGCCTGACGCGCACCTCGCTCGGCTCGATCGGGTTCTGTGCGCCGACATAGAACATCACGCTCTTGTCGTCGCCATAGAGAGGCCGGATATGCAGCCGGTTCCAGAATTTTGTCCCGTCCTTCCTGTAATTCAAAAGATCGATGGTGATCTCCGCCCCTGCGTTCAGTGCCGTGCGAATCGCGTCGACGGCGGCCGCATCGGTCTCCGGACCCTGCAAAAATCGGCAGTTTCGCCCGAGGACTTCCTTGGGCGGATAACCTGTCTGTGTCTCGAATTCCTCGCTCACGAAGATGACCGGATTGTCCGCCCGGGCCGGATCGGTAATGACGACGCTCTGCTCGCGCTCCTGCTCTGTAAGCAACGCCGCCTTGCCGAGGTCGCCATGCCCCTTCGCCATACTCGGACCTTCCTGTTCCCGTTGGTCACCAACCACCTTCGCGAATTATAAGGATAAGTGCAGCGCACGAAAGGCAGATTTGCTCGCCCTGCGCCGGTCGTGCCACACGGTCCTCGCAATGCCGGCGCACCGTCCTCATGGGGAACCCGCCTACTTCGCGGCGCGCAGCTCCTCCGCCATGGCTTCGATCTCGGTGACGTCGCGCACCAGCTCGCTCCAGCCGTACCATAGCGCGTAGTCGGGGTTGTTGTGGAAGGCGCCCTGGAAGGCCCGCATGCGGTGTTTGAGGTGCATCTCGAACAGCCGCTGCTCGATCGGCGTCGGGGCGTCGTGGAAGGTCAGCAGGTCGGGATAGGCGTAGGCATAACCCTCCGGCTTCTCCAGCACGCCGTCCTTGTAGAGGCCGGCGATGACGCGGATCGCCCGGGCCAGCATGCGGTCGGCCTGGCGGATCATGTCGTCGCCCTTTGCCATCTGCGCCTGGGCGAATTTCTCGGAATGGCAGCGCGTGCACGCATCGATCAGCTTGTCGCGCTCCCTGTCGAAGTCCTCCTGCGTGAGGCGCGCGACCTGGGCCGCCTTGACGATTTCGAGCCGCGGCGTCGGGTTGCCGTCCGGGTCGAGCACGCCGAGCGCGGTGAGGATGGTCGCCTGGTCGGCGGCCCATTGCGGATCCTCGGGCAGCGGCAGGCGCACGGCGAGGAACCCCCAGGGGGTCCGGACCTCGTGATCGCCGTCCTGCATGTGGCAGTCCTGGCAGGTCGGGGCCGGCGTCGATTCGGGGAGCACGCCCATCTGCTTGAGGCCGTGGCGCACCCCGTGCTTGGAGCCCGAGTACATCTCCCACTGCGGGTGGTCGAAGCCCATGTGGCAGGTCTGGCAGGCCTGCGGCTGGCGCGCCTCGACGACCGAGAAGGTGTGGCGGGTGTGGCAGGAGTCGCACGCCGCCGCCCCGTACACCTCGCCCTGCTCCCTGAGCCGCGCGATCTCCGCCGCGTCCTTGAGGCCGATCTTGTGGCAGCCGCCGCAGCCCTTCATGCCGTCGGCCAGCACCATCGGCATGGCGTGGGTCGTCGGCATGGCCTGCAGCGCCGCCCAGGCGAAGGCATGCTTGCCGCGCTTGTACTCGGCGACCCGGTCCTCGTGGCACTCGGCGCAGGTATCGGGCACGGGGAGTTTGGCCTTGGCGACATCGGCCGCCGTCTTATGGTCGTCGCCGTGGCACGCGGCGCAGCCGATATCGGCGGCGCCGTGCTTGCTCTGGCGCCAGTCGGCGACGAGGTCGGCACTCATCGCGGCGTGGCAGCCGAGGCACACCTGGGCGGTGGCGCCGGCGGGAAGAAGCAAGAAGGTGAAAACGGCAATGGCGGAGATCGTCCTGAGCATCGCTACATACCCCCGGATCTGGCGAAAAAAAGGGCGGGACGCCAGTGGCTGTGGCCCTGTATTCCGGGCGCCGCGCCGCACGTGCGAGGCGCCGCTGGGCGGCCGGAGCGGCCCGGTGTTCACTTGCAGGCATCTAGCACGATCCGGATACCGCGACCACAGTTATCTTACATCTTTTGATGTGGAAAACGTCCGCCGCGGCAGGCGAGCCCGATCCCGGCGATTGGGGTCATGCTTTTCTTCGGGAAATCGGACGATCGAGACTCTCTTGTTCCCCCACCCCGCCGCCGATATGGTGGCGCCGCTCGCCGAACGCGACGGCGCGACTATGACGTGGCGATAACCCGCAAACCAGGCAGGCGGTAGAACGATGTCGATCTTCGAGCGTTACCTCACCCTCTGGGTCGCCCTGTGCATCGTCGCCGGCGTCATCCTCGGTCAGCTCATGCCCGGCGTTTTCCAGGCCATCGGCGGCGCCGAGGTCGCCCAGGTCAACCTGCCGGTCGCGGTGCTGATCTGGCTGATGATCATTCCGATGCTGGTCAAGATCGATTTCGCCGCCCTGCACCAGGTCCGCGAGCACTGGCGCGGCGTCGGCGTCACCCTGTTCATCAACTGGGCGGTCAAGCCGTTCTCGATGGCGGCGCTCGGCTGGCTGTTCATCGGCTATCTGTTCGCGCCGTGGCTGCCCGCCGCGCAGATCGACTCCTACATCGCCGGGCTGATCATCCTCGCGGCGGCGCCGTGCACGGCGATGGTCTTCGTGTGGAGCAACCTGTGCGACGGCGAGCCGCATTTCACGCTGAGCCAGGTCGCGGTCAACGACGTCATCATGATCTTCGCCTTCGCGCCGATCGTCGGCCTGCTGCTCGGCCTCTCGGCCATCACCGTGCCGTGGGAGACGCTGTTCCTCTCGGTCGCGCTGTACATCGTGGTGCCGGTGATCGTCGCCCAGGCGCTGCGCCGCAGGCTGCTCGCTTCCGGTGGGCCCGCGGCGCTGGCGGTGGCGCTGAAGCGGCTCGGGCCCGTGTCGCTGGTGGCGCTGCTGGCCACGCTGGTGCTGCTGTTCGGCTTCCAGGGCGAGCAGATCGTCGCGCAGCCGCTGATCATCGCGCTGCTCGCGGTGCCGATCCTGATCCAGGTCTATTTCAATTCGGGCCTGGCCTACCTGTTGAACCGGCGTTTCGGGGTCGCGCACCGCGTCGCCGGACCCTCGGCGCTGATCGGCGCCAGCAATTTCTTCGAACTCGCCGTCGCCACCGCGATCGTGCTGTTCGGCTTCGAGTCCGGGGCCGCGCTGGCCACCGTCGTCGGCGTGCTGGTCGAGGTGCCGGTGATGCTCTCGGTGGTGCGCATCGTCAACGCCAGCAAGGGCTGGTACGCGCGCGGCGCGCGCGCCCGCGAACCCGCCACGGGACCGGCGGCGGAGTAGTCTCGAACCATTCCGGCCGGCCCGCCGCCGCGATATGACGCGATATTGGTGCGTTAAACCGCATGCGCGGTTTACGATTTCTTCATTTTTAGATGGCTTTGATAGGTATTCGAGGTTGCTTTGCCGACGTTCCTGACCGCATCGGTAGGCGGATGAACCGTATGGCGGGCAACCATGCCAATCGGCACTCATTGTCTGACCAGAGAAAGAGGACAAAGATGAGCAGCAAAGACGATATGGTAGAATTGGTTGCCAAGACGACCGGTTGCACCAAGACCAGCGCACGTGATGCGGTCAACAAGATGTTCGATACCATGATGAAGCAGTGCAAGAGGTCCGGCGAGCTTCAGATTCCGGGCTTCGGCAAGTTTACCGTCCGCCAGCGCGCGGCCCGCAAGGGACGCAACCCGCGGACCGGCCAGACGATCCAGATCAAGGCCAGCAAGTCCGTCGGCTTCAAGCCGGCAGCGGCCTTCAAGGGGTCACTCTGAGTTCCGGATAACGCAAGGGGGCAGGCGCGCCGGGATCCGGCATGTCCTGTCCTCCCGGAATTGTTACAGGGATACCGTCCCCGCGGAAGCGGGGGCGGTATTCTCTCTTCGGGATGCTTGTGCAGGAACGCGCTGTGTGTGGCCCGGGTCCCGTCTTCCGGATGTCGAGCGGGCTAACGCAACCGCTCTATTGCCCGATCGCCTGCGAAACGCGCATCGAGTAGACGCGGCCGTCCTTGATCTCGAGCGTGACCGGGTACGGGCGCCAGGTCCACATCTCTGCGCCGACATTGGAGACCTCCTGCCTCTCGGTCGGCTCGCCGAGTATCCGGCGGACCCGCGATTCCGGATCGCCGAGGCGCAGCGACGAGAACGTGTAACTGTCGATCCGCTTGTCGCCGGTCAGCTGGATCGAGACCACGCGACGGTCCTCGTCGAAGCCGATCACCCAGTACGGCAGCGAGGTGCCGGGCGGCAGGTCCATGTGCACCGGCCATACCCGCAGGGTCACCTCGCCCTGGCGCACCTCCTTGCCGGCCCTGCCGAAGCGCATCGCCACGTCACGCAGGGACTCGCCGATACGCACCGGCCCGATCTGCAGGCATTCGCGATAGGGCGGGCTCTGGCTCTCGACCGGCTCGCCGTCGCCAACACAGGCCAGTTCGCCGCCCGTGACGCGGAATTCGCCGGCCGCAGACGCCGGCCCTCCGGGCGCCATCAGCGGGCCCAGCAGGAAGAGCGACAGCAACAGCGCCTGGCGGCGCCGGATGAAGCAATACATGACCCGCGGCCCTCCTTGGCCCGACCATCGTTGGTGTCGCCGATCAGGAGAACATGGCGGCCGTTAAGACCAGGTAAAGGCAGGGATTTCGGCTCAGTTCGGCGCGATTGGCTTGGGCCGCGGCAGCGGGAAATCCGGACCGTCGGTGACCGGCAGGTCGGACAGGCATTCCAGCGCCCAGACATCGTAAACCGGGTGCTCCAGGGCGTTCAGCGCCGGGGACGACGCGAACATCCAGCCATGAAACAGGTCGGTCCGGGGCTCGCCCGGCCGGGTTTCGTAGATATCGAGAAATATGGCCGATTCCGGTGGTTCCGTCGGCGGCGTGCGGTCGCAGGCGCGGACCACGATCTCCAGGGTGCCGAAGGTCAAGGTCTCGCCCACCACCGCCTTGAAGGTTTCGGTGCGCGCGGTCACCTTGTCGAGGCCCTGCAATACCACCGCCTTGCCTGGAATCGCGTGTGCCGGGCCGGCCAGTGCCAGCAGCAGCCCGGCACCCAGGGCCGCAGCCCGGTTGCGGATCTTGCCCGTGCGTTTGGGCATCGTTCGGTCGGTTCGGTCGCGCATCGCCACTGCCTTAGATCAGGAATATGGCATTGCGGGGGCAGGTCCCGCGTTTCGCCGCCAAGTTACGCTCACTGGCCGTTCTCCAGCTCGTCGGTGACGAGGAAGATCACCTTGCCGAGCAGTTCCTCCAGCGACACGATGTCCCTGGTCTTCGTGAACTCGCCGCCATCGGACAGCATGGTCGTGCTTGCTCCGGGGTCGATGCGGATGTATTTGCCGCCGAGCAGGCCCTCGGACGAGACGCTGGCCACGCTGTCCTCCGGCAGCCGGATCTCGGGCCGGATGGTCATGCGGACGACGGCCTGGAACTCCGTCATGTCGACGCTCTGCCCGGCGACGCTGCCGACCTTGACGCCGCCGACGCGCACATCGCTGCCTTCGGTCAACCCGTCAATCGCATTGAACCGGGCCGTCACGGTGTAGCCTGTGACCGGCCGGATGTCAGTGGTGCTGTAGGCAAAGGCGAGGAACAGCCCGGCGACGAGCAGCACCACGGCGCCGAGCACGGTTTCGATGATATTGCGTTTCACTGCCCGCCCCCCTGCGACTCCGGGGATTCGCCCGGCGCGTCCTGTTCGGCGCGGCGCGCCAGCCGACGTTGCTCGACCGACAGGATGACCTTGGCGAGCAGCTCCTCGAACAGGATCGAACCCTGAGTGTATTCGATGGCGTCCCCGTCGCCCAGGACGTCAAGGCTGCCCCCCGGTTCAAGCCGGATGAAGCGGCCGCCCAGCATGCCCTCGCTGGTGACGATGGCGATACTGTCCTCGGGAAGTTCAACCCCGGGCGCGATCTCCAGCGTCAGGGCGGCACGTTGCAATTCGGAATCGTACGCCATGCCGCTGACCCGGCCGACCTGCACCCCGGCCAGCCGCACCGCCGAATCGATGTAGACTCCCTCGGCGCTGGCGAAGCTGGCGGACACCGTGTAGCTGCCGATCGCGCCGCCATCGCGAACCGCCGACAGCACGAACAGGGCCGCCAAAACCCCGATCACGACCGCTCCGACAAGCGTGTTGCGAATGTCCTCGGGCAGGCGGCGGCGGGATCCGACCGCCGTCAGTCTGGCTGCCACGGCTCGTAGTCGCCGGTCGCCCGGTCGCGGCGGCCGCCGGCCAGCAGGTGGCCGGGCGGACGGTATGCGACCTCGCTGCCGGTCGGGTTCGGCTCGTGCGGCTTTTGCCAGTCCGCGTGCGGCATGCCGCCCACAACCGGCGGCTCGTCAAGAGTATAGTGCAGCCAGGCATGCCATTCCGGCGGTACCCGGCTGGCTTCCACCTCGCCCTTGTAGACAACCCAGCGGCGGCGGCGGCGCCCCTTCGGGCTGCGCCGTTCATGGTAGTACCGGTTTCCAAAACTGTCGGTCGCCACGAACTTGCCGTGGGCGGCGGTAAATATGCGGGTCCACAGATTGGCCATACCCTGAACTCCTGCTGTCCGGCCAGGCTGAATGCGGCGCGACTATGCCACCGCGCGCCGCCTCCGTCCAGTGCCGGCTCACCCTCGGTGCGCCGTTTGCCGGCCTTGCTCAGGCGGTCGGCGTGGACGGCATGGCGGCACCCTGCTACCCGGCCGAACAATCGCCGGTGCAAGGTGCCGATTCGCAAGAAGTTTACCAGATTTCGGGAAAACCCGGTTCCGAGCCACAATATGTATTGTCGACCACTATATTTTGTATTATTCTCTCCAAACAAGACTAAATATTGGGAAAACTCAAGGCATTTGGGAGCGTTCGGGTCCGAAGGGCCTTTCCACACCGATAAAATCAGGCAGCCGCAGGGGACCTTGCCCGCGCGCCAAGAAGGAGAGTTTGACGGCATGCGTATCAAGCGCCGGTTCACCCAGGACGGAAAATCGCCCTACGCAAACATCGAGTTTCGTGAACTCGCGAGCGAAATTCGCAATCCCGACGGATCGCTCGTGTTCCGGCTCGAAAATGTGCAGGTGCCGGCTTCCTGGAGCCAGGTCGCCGCGGACGTGCTGGCGCAGAAATATTTCCGCAAGGCAGGGATTCCAGCGAAACTGAAACCTGTCCCCGAGGACGATGTGCCGCAATGGCTGTGGCGCAGGGAGGCTGACGACGAGGCGATGGCCGGGCTCGCCGAGCACGAGCGCACGACGCACGAGTCGGATGCCCGCGCCGTGTTCGACAGGCTCGCCGGCACCTGGACCTACTGGGGCTGGAAGGGCGGCTATTTCGACTCCGACGCCGATGCGCAGGCTTATCACGACGAAATGCGCCACATGCTTGCGGTCCAGATGGGGGCGCCCAACTCGCCGCAGTGGTTCAACACCGGGCTGCACTGGGCCTACGGCATCGACGGGCCGGGTCAGGGTCATTATTTCGTGGACCATCGCACCGGCGAGGTCGCCCCCTCGACCTCGGCCTACGAGCGGCCACAGCCGCACGCCTGCTTCATCCAGTCGGTCGGCGACGATCTGGTCAACGAAGGCGGGATCATGGATTTATGGGTCCGCGAGGCCCGTCTGTTCAAATACGGTTCCGGCACCGGCAGCAACTTCTCGCAGTTGCGCGGTGAGAACGAGCCGCTGTCGGGCGGCGGCAAATCGTCCGGCCTGATGAGTTTCCTGAAGATCGGCGACCGGGCGGCCGGCGCGATCAAATCCGGCGGGACCACGCGGCGCGCTGCCAAGATGGTGACGGTCGATATAGACCATCCGGACATCGTCGAATATATCAACTGGAAGACCGGCGAGGAGCAGAAGGTCGCCGCCCTCGTCGCCGGCTCGAAGCTGTGCGGCCGGCATCTGAACCAGGTGATCGCCGCCTGCCACACCGAGGACGCGAAGCAGCTGGCCGATGGCGACCGCTACAATGCGCGTCGCAATCCCGAACTGAAACGGGCCGTGATCGCGGCCCGGCGCTCCGCGGTCCCCGAGGCCTATATCCAGCGGGTCATCGAGATCGCACGCCAGGGCTATGCCGAGATCGAATTCCCGACCTTCGATACGGACTGGGATTCCGACGCCTACCTGACGGTGTCCGGCCAGAACTCCAACAACTCGGTGCGCGTGACCAACGCGTTTATCGAGGCTGTCAAATTGAACGGCGACTGGGACCTGATCCGCCGCACCGACGGCACGGTCGCGGAAACGGTGAAGGCGCGCCAGCTCTGGGACGACATCGCGAACGCCGCCTGGGCCTGCGCCGATCCCGGGATCCAGTTCGACACCACGATCAACGAATGGCACACCTGCCCCGAGTCGGGCCGGATCAACGCATCCAACCCGTGTTCCGAGTACATGTTCCTGGACGACACCGCGTGCAATCTGGCGTCGCTGAACCTCATGACCTTCCGGCGCGAGGACGGCTCGTTCGATATTGCCGCCTTCGAGCATGCGGTGCGGCTGTGGACGGTCACGCTGGAGATCGCGGTGCTGATGGCGCAGTTCCCGTCGCGGGAAATCGCCGAGCGCAGTTATCGCTATCGCACGCTGGGCCTGGGCTATGCCAATATCGGCGCCCTCCTGATGGCCGGCGGCCTCGCATACGACAGCGACGAGGGCCGCGCGCTGTGCGCCGCGATTACTGCGCTGATGACCGGTGTCGCCTACGAGACCTCGGCGGAGATGGCCGAGGAACTTGGTGCGTTCCCGGGTTATGCGGAGAACGCCGAGGCGATGCTTCGGGTCGTCCGCAACCACCAGAAGGCCGCGGACGGCGCCGCGGACGGTTATGAGGACCTTTCGGTAAAGCCGGTGGCGCTGGACCACCGGAACTGCCCGCAGCGCGACCTTGCCGATGCGGCGGCGGCGGCCTGGCAGCGGGCGCACGCGGGCGGCAAACGGCACGGCTACCGCAATGCACAAGCCACGGTGATCGCACCGACCGGAACGATCGGCCTGGTGATGGACTGCGATACCACCGGAATCGAGCCCGATTTCGCGCTGGTCAAGTTCAAGAAACTCGCCGGCGGCGGTTACTTCCGCATCATCAACCGCACCGTGCCGCTGGCGCTGCGCAATCTGGGTTATGCGGAATCGGAAATCGCGGGAATTGTCGCCTATGCGGTGGGGCATGGCACCCTGCGCGACGCGCCGGGCGTCAATTACCAACGGCTCAGCGAGAAGGGCTTTACCACGGCCCAGTTCTCGGCCCTCGAATCGTCCCTGGCCAATGCCTTCGATATCTCCTTCGCGTTCAACAAGTGGACGCTGGGTGAGACGTTCTGCACGGAGATCCTGGGTTTCCGCGACACCGATCTCGACGCCGTTGGCTTCAACATGCTGGAGTCGCTCGGGTTCAGCCGTGAAGAGATCCAGGCCGCCAATGCCTACTGCTGCGGCGCCATGACCCTGGAGGGTGCGCCGCACCTGCGTGATGAGCATCTGCCGGTGTTCGACTGCGCCAATCCCTGTGGCCAGACCGGCAAGCGTTTCCTGTCGGTCGACAGCCATATCCGGATGATGGCGGCGGCCCAGTCTTTCATCTCGGGTGCCATATCCAAGACCGTCAACATGCCGCACGCGGCCACGATCGAGGCCTGCAAGGATGCCTACATGCTGTCTTGGAGCCTGGGGCTAAAGGCCAACGCCCTGTATCGCGACGGATCGAAGCTGAGCCAGCCACTGTCGGCGGCGCTGCTGTCGGACGACGATATCGAGGCCGCGGAACTCGCGGCGGATGCCGCCGAAGCGCCTGCGGCGGCGGCGCCCATGATGGCCGAGAAGATCGTCGAGCGGATCATCGAACGCCGCGCCGAACGGCGCAGACTGCCGGGCCGCCGCAAGGGCTACACCCAGAAGGCGATCGTTGGCGGACACAAGGTCTATCTGCGGACCGGCGAGTACGAAGACGGGACAGCAGGCGAAATCTTCATCGACATGCACAAGGAGGGCGCCGCCTTCCGCTCGCTGATGAACAATTTCGCCATCGCCATTTCGATCGGGCTGCAATACGGCGTGCCGCTGGACGAGTTCGTCGAGGCCTTCACCTTCACGCGGTTCGAGCCGTCCGGCATGGTCGAGGGCAACGATGCGATCAAGATGTCGACCTCGGTGCTGGACTATATCTTCCGCGAGCTTGCGATCTCATATCTGGCGCGTAACGACCTCGCCCACGCGGAACCGGCCGATGTTCTCCCCGACGCGCTGGGCAACGGCGCCGATGAAGGCGATCTGCCGGAAACCGACGATCCGACGATCGCAGCGATCCAGAAGGTCGCCAGCAGCGGTTTCATGCGCTCGCAGCGTCTCCTGGTTTTTCGCGGCGGCGGCAGCCGCAAGGTGACGCAGGCAGCCGGCGGCGGCGCGACAGCGACGGCCACCGCGGAACTGCAGTCGATCGAGGTCGAACAGGCCGTTATGACCACGACAGACGAGAAGCTCGACCGCATGCGGGAAGCGCGGGCCAAGGGCTATGAGGGCGATGCGTGCGGCGAATGTGGCAATTTCACGCTGGTCCGCAACGGCACCTGCATGAAGTGCGTGACATGCGGATCTACGAGCGGATGCTCGTAACCTGATACGGGACCCGCGGCCCGGTTGGGTCGGCCGCGGGCCCGTGTGATTTCAGTGCTCCCTGTAGACTCGGAGGGCCGGGCCCGCCCTCCGATTTTTTTTGGGGCCGCCCCATCCAACCGCAACCTTTTTTGCGCCTCCGGTCATTACCGGGTGGCGTGGATGGCGTAACCGGTTATATTCGCGACATCATCGTTGCGTTATTCGCCAACGGGCGCGCGGCAGGATAGGCAAGCGCGCTGAAAGAGGAACGTACGGCCATGGCTGGTGAAATCGAGAGAGCGATCAAGGATCTGGGTATCACCTTGCCGGAGCCGGCCGTACCGGCGGCAAACTATGTGCCCTGCGTCATCGCCGGCAGCCTGCTGTACGTCTCCGGGCAGTTGCCGATGAACAACGGAAAGCTGATGTTTGCGGGCAAGGTCGGCGCCGACCTGTTCGTGCCGGAAGCGCAAATGGCCGCGCGCCAGTGCGCCCTGAACGTTCTGGCCCAGGCCAAGGCGGCGCTCGGCGGAAATCTCGACCGGATCGTCGGGATCGTGAAACTGGGCGGATTCGTGAACAGTACACCGGACTTCACGGAGCACCCGCAAGTCATCAACGGCGCATCCGACCTCATGGTCGAGATCTTCGAAAAGAAGGGCGAGCATGCGCGGTTCGCCGTCGGAGTGGCGTCCCTGCCGTCGAACGCGTCGGTCGAGGTCGACGCGATTATCGAGATTCTCTGAGACGCCCACCCGCGACGGCTTCGGACCCGCCTCGCCAGGCCGTTCTACGGTAAGGACATCGACCGGCGCCGGGCTCCTGGAAGCACGCGAATGTCGCTGCCGCCATCCGATGGTATCGTGGTCAGCCGCTCTTGCATCCACCGCTCGAACGCATCTTTTCGCATCGGCCGGCCGAGGTGATAGCCCTGTCCGAAATCGCAGCGCATTCCACGCAGAGCCTCCAGCAGCGATTCGCTTTCGATGCCTTCGGCCACGACCATAAGGCCGAGATCGTGCGCAAGGTCGATCATGGCGCACACGATGACCGCATCGCGGGTTCCGTCCGCCATCTGCGTTACGAACGACTTGTCGATCTTCAGCTCGTCGACCGGGAGTGTCTTCAGATAGGCCAGTGAAGACTGGCCGGTCCCGAAATCGTCGATCGAAAGCCGCACGCCGGACGCCCCGAGATGTTCCATCGCCGTCAAGGCGCGGTCGGGGTCGGTGATGATCGCATCTTCCGTGATCTCCATGGTCAGGGAGCCGGACCGGATAGCGCGCTGCTGCATAAGCCGCGCGACCGACGCGGGCAGGTCCTCCTCGAGCAGATTGCGCGGCGAGAGGTTCACCGACATCCCGATATCGTAGCCTGCCTTCTGCCAGTCGCCGAGATGTTCCAGGGCATTGCGCAGGATCCAGCGGGTCAGCGGGCCGATCAGGCCCGACTGCTCGGCCAGCGTAATGAACTCGACCGGAGGCACCACGCCGTAGCGGGGGTGGTCCCACCGGATCAGCGCTTCGGCGCCGACCAGCCGGCCGGTGGCGATTTCGATCTGCGGCTGAAAGAACAACACCAGTTCGTCGTCGTCCATCGCCTGGCGCAGTTCCCCGCTCATCGACAGATTGCGAACGCTGTTGTGGTCGCGGTCCTCATCGTACACCGCGATCGTCGTGCCGTCCCGCTTGGCCATGTACATCGCAACGTCCGCGCTGCGCATCAGATCCTCGGCGGTCTCTCCGTGGTCGGGATAGAGGGCGGCGCCGATCGACACACCGATGTCAAGCATCAGGTCTTCGACCGGAAACGGCTGGTTCGTTGCACGCGCGACCCTGCCCGCGATATCCCGGGCGTGCCCGACGTCAGAGACCGCAGGCAGCAGAATGGCGAATTCGTCGCCACCGAGCCGCGCCACCGTATCGGATGCGCGCAACGGCGACCCCAGCGTCTCGCCGACCGCGACGAGCAGCAAATCACCGACCGCGTGACCCAGCGTGTCGTTGATTTCCTTGAACCGGTCGAGATCGAGAATCAGCAGCGCCAGCCGCGTGCCGCTGCGCCTCGAGGCAGCAATGGCATGGTCGAGCCGGTCCATCAGGAGCGTCCGGTTCGGCAGGCCGGTCATGGGATCGTGCAGCGCCAGATATTCGAGGACTTCCTGCTGCGCCTTGCGTTCGCCGATATCGCGCGCGACCAGCACGTAATGCACCGTTCCGTCGACCGACATCTTGTCGACGGTGGCTTCGATATGGACACCGGTTCCATCCCGTGTCCGGCCTTCCAGTTCGATCCTCCGAGATGGGTTGCGCTGCAGGGCTCCCAGGTCGTCGGCGCTTGTCACCGACGGCAGAATCCGGCTGATGGGCTGGCCCGCAAGATCACCCGGTTTGGCGTCCAGCATGAGTTCGGCCGCCGGGTTGGCGAATTCGACGACGAGTCCTTCCGATATGGTCAGAATCGCCTCGGAGCTGCACTCCACCACACTTCGCATCAGAGCACTGCTGTGGCGCAGGCGGCTGCCACGCATCGTCAGCAGCACGCCCTGGCGCTCAATCCGACGGAACAGCGCGATTCCAAAAAGACCCACCGCCACGACTATCCACGGCGTGACCTCCAGCATCAGCGGCGTCACGGCCTGAACAGCCACCGACAGGGCGAACGAGCCTGCGGCGACCGCCGCGAGCGCGGCCAGGCCACGACGCCAGGACCAGGACTGGAAGCGCCGCCCGAGGGCAAGAGCGATGATTGCGGCGCCGGCGAGCACGACCCACAACGCGCTGCGATGGAGAGTCCGGCCCTGCACGAGCGACTCGTAGGTGAGCGCCTGTACGAGCGCCCCGGGCAATGCAGTATACACCGGAACGGCGTAGATATCGCCGAGTTCCACGGCCGTCGCGCCGACGATGATCTTCCTGCCCCGGACCTCTTCGCGATCGAAACGCCCCTGCATGACGTCGACGTAGGAGAGGACGGGAATCGTGTCCGGCCGGATACCATAGTCGATATGGAATGTGCGGGAGGGCGCCCTGCTCCATCCCGCCAGCAACGCCGGCATCGTCGCCACCACTTCGTCCCGCCAGAAATCGTTCAGCGAATGCCTGCGGATCAGACCGTCGCCATCCGGCATCGTGTTCACCGATGCGACCCGGGCATGGCGTCGGAAGAGCGGCAGCGGGGCCGTATAGATGATTTCCGGCCGGCCATCCCCAAGCGGAGTCTTTTGCCGGAATACCGGCAGGACGATCTGCCCCGGCGCCCGTGAGAGCGCGGCCGCAAGGGCCTCGTCTTCGGCCGGACCGGAATGGGAGCTGAAATCGACATCGAGTGCGATCTGGACAGCCCCGGCTTCGACCAGCCGATCGACGACCGCCGCATGGTAACTCCTCGGCCACGGCCAGACGTCGAGTTGTTTAAGGCTGCGCGGATCTATCCCGACCAGCACCAGATCACCGCTCGCCGCGCGGCCGGTCAGCTCGAACCGTATGTCGGCGAGCGCCCGTTCCAGAGGGTCGAGGACGCCGGTCATATACAGCACGGACGCGGCGGCGGCAGCCGCCAACGACCACAGCCTTGGTGACCGAAGCCGGTTCTTGTATCTGCTGACGCTCTCCGACATCGTTTAGTCGTCCATCCAACGATTACTGTGCAGTACAGTTGCGGGTGAACCTGTCTGTTCGATTGTGAAACTGGCGTTTTTCGTCATTCCCCATGCCACCGTCACGATCGTCGGCTACGCCTTAGTCATCGGAGTCATCGTCCGATCCGATGCCGGAGTTGTCACCGGTACTGCCGCCGCCCGGCCGTCGACGCTGATCGTGCCTTCGACAGACGCCACCACCCAGCGGCCGGATTCTGCTGCCGTCGCCTCGAAGACAGCCGTCGGCGCGACCAGCGCCGCCGCCACGAGGGTTACCGCGCGGCCGGTTTCCGCAATGATCGGAATCTTGGCGGGGTCGAGCATAGCAACATCCTGCTTCCTGCATAGATTGTCCGCTGCACACGGATCGTTAATTATTTCTAAATATAACATACCGAAAATTTAATAATTTGGTAACAAATACATAATCTATTTATTGATTAATTAAATTTTTATTTAATACATATTTTAGATAAATGCCCCGTTACGGTCCGCAATGCCGAGCAACGCGCCGCCTATTCAGGCGCGAACCGATGCGCGAGCCTCGGATGGCTCGAGGCAATATCCGGTCGAACTGAACCGGTGCGGTTCAGATCGTCCGGATGAAATTGCCCGCTATTTCAAAGGGCGAGCAGCTTTATCCGTACAAATGAAATCGCCGCAAGCGATTCCATTTGTACGGATGCTGCTCTAGCGCCCTTGAGGTAAAAACCGGATATTGCGGGCAAGTGACCCTGAATCCTGGCGTCAGGCCTGTCGCCGCACGCGCTCCGACAACACCGCACCTCGGCCGTGCGCTGTCTTCCGCTATCCCCTGTACATATTGCCGCTGCCGAACAGCAGCTTGCCGAATGCCGGATCCACGCCGCCGGCACCCGAGCCGTCCGACCTTTTGCCATTGGACCCCTTGTTATCGGATTTCGATCGGTCGGACCTGGAGTTATCGGACCCCGTGTTGTCGGAATTCGACCTCCCGGAACCGGTATCGTCCGACCTCGTGTTATCTGAATTCGATTGGCCGGACCTAGTGTCGTCGGACCCCGAAATGTCGGAATTCGAAACACCGGTATCCATGACACCTTTAGTCCGACTCGTCCTGCTCGCGTCGCTCTCGGTCAGCTGGACCGAATCCCTTCCGGTCCGGACCGTCGCAGTCCAGCCCGGGTGGACCACTTCGCTTCTTGCCCCATACACGGGCGCCACGAGGACCATTCCCTCGGCAACGGACACCGTCGCAAGCGTCCTTTCGACGACGACAGTGAATGTCGTGCCCTTGATCGTCGCTGCGAGATACGGCGTATTCACCTCGAAATCGCGGGATTCCCGGGTTTCCATCCGGAACAATAGCGTTCCGAGGCTCTGCAGGATTCCCAACTCCTCCGTGCCGGCGTCGGCGGGGACGGTCATCCGGCTGTTCGGGTAGACCGTTATACTGTCGCCGCGCCGCGTCAGGACCACCGTGCCGTCCTCATCGGTGACGATCGTGGTATTGGCACCGACCGGCTGCCCTCGGCTTACGGCGAAGCCCTCGCCGCCATGGCTGGTAATTGTTGCCGTGCCGTCGACAGCCGACACGGTCCAGTGGCCGCCAGCGGTCTGGGCCCGGGCGGAATCGAACCCGAGGACCAAGAGTGCAGCGACGAGCGTACACAGCCCCCACATTCGCGCCGAGAACACCGTGCATCGTAAAATACACATGGTACCCTCCTGAACCTGTAAAACCTGTCCAAAAAAAAATTAATAAATATCTAATTATCAGTGTATCTAAATATTAATGCCCTTGTAAGAATAACAAATTCTACTTTATCTCGATTTTTAGGAAATTTTTCGATGGTTATGATCTATTTATATTGGTATGGCCGTTGAAATGGAGGATCAAGCGGGCTCAAAACACATCCTGTTGCGGCCCCCGGCCGGGACAAGCGCGCGGGATCATCGGATGAGGTGAAGCCGGACTGCGTCGTCTGACCGTAGCCGGGGGAACCGCCGGCAACCGGTTTTTCAGGCGACACGCTGCAGAAAATTAAGGAATTCCTCGACCGCCGCACCGCGGCGGCCGGTTCACACCAGCTCTTTGCGGAATACCAGAGTGAAGTTGTTGGCCGGCATCGAAACCGTGTCCTCCCAATCGAGGCCATGCCCGGCAGCGGCCTTCGCGACCGCGCCCATATCGCGGACACCCCAATCCGCATTGCGCGCGCGCAGCGACCGATCGAACGCTTCGTTGCTTGGCGCCGTATGGGCGCCGTCGCGGCGATAGGGGCCGTACAGGCAGAGCAGACCGTCGCGGCGGAGCAGCACCCCGGCGCCCCGCATGAGGCCCAGACAGGCAGCCCAGGGCGAAATATGGATCATGTTGATGCAGACCAGGAGATCCCAGGGCCCGGCGGCGACGGTCGTCCAGTCCGGCCGTGTGACGTCGAGGTCGAGCGGCGGCGCCAGATTGGCGAGGCCGGCCTCCGCGACCCAGGCGGTGATGCTCTCCCGTGCCTCGGCGCCTGGATCGCTCGGCTGCCATTGAATTCCGGGAAAGGCCGCGGCGAAGGCGGCGGCGTGCTGGCCGGTCCCGCTGGCGACCTCCAGGGCCCGTCCGGTGGCGGGAACGATACCGCGCAGGACGTCGATGATCGGCCCGGTGTTGCGTTCCGCGGCCGGCGCGAATTGCCTCGGTCCGGTCCGGGCCCCGCCGAGGACGGCACCACGGGGCGGGGGGCCGTTCCCGCGGTCGGCCGTCATCCCGGTTCCCGATTCATTTTCCCGCCCATCTCGCCCGGCGCCCCACGATTTCATGGGGATGATCGACGTGGGCGCATGCTCGTGTCAAGCACAGCCGATGCATCGTCACGCGCTGCTCTTGCCGGCACCGCCGCGCGGCCTATTCTGTGTATCGATCGGAGGCACGGATGCCGGATGGAAGCGAATATACCGCGGTCAGGGTGGCCGAGCGCATCGCCGAGATACCGGCGGAGGCATGGGATGCCTGTGCCGGGCCTGACGATCCGTTCGTGTCGTATGCGTTCCTGAGCGCTCTCGAGGACGCCGGCTGCGTTTCCGCCGATAGCGGTTGGCTGCCGCACCACCTCGCGGTCGAGGGGCCCGACGGCGCCGTCGCCGGCGTCGCGCCGCTCTACGTCAAGGGTCACAGCCAGGGGGAATACGTCTTCGACTGGGGCTGGGCCGACGCGTACGAGCGCGCGGGCGGCCGCTATTATCCCAAGCTGCAGAGCGCGGTGCCGTTCACGCCGGTTCCCGGACGGCGCCTGCTGTCGCGACCGGGCCCCGGGGCGGAGCGGGCGCAGACGGCGCTGGCGGCCGCCATGGTCGAGCTGGTTCAGCGGCACGGTCTGAGCTCGGCGCACGTCACCTTCGCCGAGGAGTCCCAGGTCCGCCTGTTGGAGGCGCAGGGCTGGCTTGTCCGGCGCGGCATGCAGTATCACTGGCACAATCGGGACTACCGGGATTTCGATGATTTCCTCGGCAGCCTGATCAGCCGCAAGCGCAAAACCATCGCCAGGGAACGAAGACGGGTTGCCGAGGCCGGCATCCGGACCCCGATCCTGTGCGGCGACGACATCCGGCCGCGGCACTGGGACGCCTTCCACAGGTTCTATGTCGACACCTACGACCGCAAATGGGGTTATCCTTACCTGAACCGGGATTTCTTCGAACTGTTGACCGAACGGCTGGGCGACCGGGTCGTGCTGGTCATGGCCGAGCGGGACGGGCAACCGATCGCCGGGGCCCTCAACCTGCGCGGATCCAACGCGTTGTACGGCCGTAACTGGGGCGCGGACGGCGACTACCGCTTCCTGCATTTCGAGGCCTGTTACTACCGCGCCATCGACTTCGCCATCGAGCATCGGCTCGGCCGCGTCGAGGCGGGCACCCAGGGTCCGCACAAGGTCCAACGCGGCTATCTGCCGGTCGACACCTTCAGCGCCCACTGGATCGCAGATCCGGGCCTGCGCGAACCGGTCCGGGATTTCGTCAACCGCGAAGCGCGCCAGATCTCGTACGAAAATCAGGCGATGGCCAGTGCCTCCCCTTACCGGCGCTGCGATAATACTTAAACCTTTGGGAGGGAAAGCATATCGGCGGAACCGGCACCTGATTTCCAGCCTTCGGCGGAGCGCAATTCTTCACGGAACCGCCCGTTTGCCGCCACGGATCGGCCTTTTTTCGCTGTCACGTTGTCATTGTCGCAAAAAGGCATTGAATGGCGGAAACGATGATGACGATAAGTGGATACGCCCCGAACCCCCTTTGGCCCCTGAACGGCGCCATGATGCGCATGGGGGTCGTTGAGCGGACGCTCGTCGCCTATTTCGCTCTCATTGCCGTTTCGATGCTGAGTTTCGGCACCCTGACCCTCCTGTCTCTCCTGCCCTGATCCAACCCTGCGGATCGCCGGCGCTCTCCCCACCGGCTACCGGGCGCATAGAGAAAGGCCGTCGCAAGCCCCGCGACGGCCTTTTTTTCTATCGCAGCATGCCCCGCTCCCGCCGTTCCCGGCCGACCGGACGAAACCGGCGGCCGGACTTCAGCTCTCCACGGGCGCCGGCACTTTGGATTCGCCGGCCTCGGCCGGCGGATAGCTCAGAGTCAGCTTGCCGTCCTTCAGGTCGACGCGCACCAATCCGCCCTTGGCGAGCTTGCCGAACAGCAGCTCCTCGGCCAGCGGTTTCTTGATGTGCTCCTGGATCACGCGGCCCAGCGGGCGGGCGCCGAACGCCGGATCGTGCCCCTTCTCGGCCAGCCATTTGCGCGCCTCA
>CAJICD010000059.1_pt1 | contig 20355 bp, 15 predicted proteins | sample 9199521 | NCBI WGS metagenome assembly CAJICD01 (sample SAMEA7708321, study PRJEB35096) | sediment metagenome | biome: marine neritic benthic zone biome [ENVO:01000025]; feature: sediment [ENVO:00002007]; material: shallow marine sediment [ENVO:03000034] sea grass bed [ENVO_01000059] ...
CGCGGTGGTTGGCCGGGCCTGCGGCTCGAGCGCCTGGAACCTGGTCAATCTCGGCTGCCACCACTGGATGCTGGGCATGTTTCCGCCCCAGGCGCAGGACGAGATCTGGAACGAGAATCCGGACGCCCTGATCGCCTCCTCTTTCATCTTTCCGGCCGGCCGCGCGAAGCGCACCAGGGACGGCTTCCTGGTCAGCGGCCGTTGGCCGTTTTCAAGCGGCGTCGATAACGCGGGCTGGAACATGCTGGCGGGTATGGTCGAGGGGAATGACGGAGAGCCGCCAGAGCATCGACTGTTCGTTCTACCCCGCTCCGAATACGAGATCATCGACACCTGGCACGCGGCGGGCCTGCGCGGCACCGGCAGCAAGGACGTCGCGGCCAATGAGATATTCGTGCCGGAACACCGCACGCTTGCGGCCCGCGACATGCGCGGCGGGCCGAGCCCCGGCGGCGCGGTCAACCCCGGCCCGCTCTACCGCCTGCCGTTGTTCGCCGTGTTCCCCTATGTGCTGAGCGGCGCCGCGCTCGGCGTCGCTCAGGGGGCCTGGGAGGGGCATGTCGGCGTATTGCGCGATCGCGTATCGCATTACACCGGCGCCCGGGTCGCGGACCTGGCAGCCGTCCAGATCAAGCTCGCCGAAGCGAAGAGCAGGATCGATGCGGCCGAACGCATCATGCAGCTGGATTGCGCGGACGCGATGCGGACTGCGGAGTCGGGCGACGTGCCCAACATCGAGACGAAGGCGCGGTTCCGCCGGAACGGCGCCTTTTCGGTCGGCCTCTGCACGGAGGCGGTCGATATCGTATTCGGGCTCTCCGGCGGGAGCGGTCTTTACGAGACCAGCCCGGTTCAGCGCGCGTTTCGAGACGCGCACGCGATCGCCGCGCATATCGCCTTCAACCGGGACGCCGCGGGGACGACCTATGGCCGGGTCGCGCTCGGGCTTCCGGCGGACAGCCCGCTGCTCTGACGGAGATCGTCCGGCCGGTCCGCCGGCCGCAAGATTGGGAGGAAACCGAACGATGCCACGCCGATACGACGAGAAGCCGTTCGATATCGCGCATCTGCGCGCGACGGCGGAGAAATGCAAGAACTGGAGCAAATGGGGGCCGGACGACGAGGCCGGCACGCTAAACTACGTCACGCCCGAGGCGATCGTCGGCGCCGCCGGGCTGATCCGCGAGGGCAAGGCCTTCTCGCTCGGCCTCAATTTCGACCGGCACGGGCCGCAGCGCGGGCTGTGGGGCAACCGCTTCAATCCGATCCACACCATGCTGGCAACCGGCACCGATGCGGTGGCCGGCAATCAGGATGCCGGCGGGCTGCGCTATGCCGACGACATGGTCTCGCTGCCGCTGCAGTGCGGCACGCAGTGGGACGCGCTGGGGCATATCTTCTATGACGAGAAGATGTGGAACGGCTACGACGCGCGGCTGGTCGATTCCGACGGCGCGCAGAAGAACGGCATCCACAAGGTGCGCGACCGCATGGTCGGCCGCGGCGTGCTGCTGGACGTGGCCCGCCATCATGGCGTCGACTGTTTCGAGGACGGCACCGCGATCACGAATGAGGATCTCGATTCGTGCGCCGAGGCGCAAGGTGTGGAAATCAGGACCGGTGATTTCGTCATCGTGCGCACCGGCCAGATGGAGGACCGTCTGGCCAGGGGCGAATGGGGCGGCTATGCCGGCGGCGATGCGCCGGGCCTGGCTTTCGAGACGGCCGAGTGGATCCACGGCAAGGAAATCGCGGCGATCTGCACCGACACCTGGGGCTGCGAGGTGCGCCCGAACGAAACCACGGACGCAAGCCAGCCCTGGCACTGGGTGGTGATCCCGATGATCGGCATCACCATGGGCGAGATCTTCTATCTGAAGGACCTCGCCGTCGACTGCGCGGACGACGAGCGTTACGAGTTCTTCTTCTGCGGCCCGCCGCTGCCGATCACCAAGGCCGTCGGCTCGCCGATCAATCCGATGGCGATCAAATAGAGCATACCAAAGTGGGAGACAAAAAATGTCGGACGTGCTTCTTTCGGATCGTCTCGACGGCATGGTCGCGCTGGTCACCGGTTCCGGCCGGGGCATCGGCCGCGGTACGGCCCTGGCGCTGGCCGAGGCCGGGGCGGAGGTCGTCGCCTGGAGCCGCACGGCCGAGGAGATCGAGAGCCTTGTGGCCGAGATCGAGGGCAAGGGAGGCAAGGCCAGGGCGCAGGTCGTCGATGTGACCGACGACGCCCGTGTCCGGGACGCCGTCGGCGAACTCGACCGTATCGATATCCTGTTCAACAATGCCGGCACCAACAAGCCGCAGGACTTCCTGGAGGTCGACGCTGAAACGCTGGACACCGTTCTCGACCTCAATATCCGTGCGGCCTTCATCGTGGCCCAGGCGGTGGCGTCGCGGATGGTCGAGCAGGGCAGCGGCGCCATCATCAACATGTCGTCGACCATGGGCCATGTCGGCGGGCCGAAGCGCGCCGTCTACTGCACGACGAAGCACGCCATCGAGGGCCTGACCAAGGCCCTGGCCTGCGAGCTCGCCCCGCTGGGCGTACGTGTCAACGCGATCGCGCCGACCTTCATCGAGACGCCGATGACAGCGCCGATGCTGGCGAACGAGGACTTCCGGCAGTTCGTCGTTGGTATGATCCCCGTCGGCAGGGTCGGCCTGCCCGCCGACGTGGCCGGCGCCGTCGTCTTCCTGGCCTCCCCCGCGGCGGCCATGATCAATGGTGCGAGCCTGCTGATCGACGGCGGATGGACGGCGCACTGATCCGTGCGCAGCTGCAACCCTCATTACCCTGCACCATCGTCTTTAACCCGGAATGGGCAGGTTTTTTGCGAGTTGTTAACTATACCAATGTATATGCTCGGGTGGTATCGTTGAACGCGAAGTCAGCTTCCGGTTTGCTCGTGTACGTTTGCGACCATTAGAAGGGTCCGTATTCACGTAAACCGAAACGACTTCTCGGACGATATGTCAGTGCCGCCGGGGCGCCTGCACAGGCGCCGCAAAGTGCTGACAGTCCAAGGCAGTAGAGGAACCGAGTTTGGAGGCGGCCAGAACGTTCATGGGGTACGGTTTGGCGACACGACATGGCGAGGCAGACGGCCGTATATTTGGTATCCGGCGCATCAGTACGCTGGTGCGGTTGCTGCTGCCGGCGCTGCCGGTCGCCGGTGCGTTATTGTTCACGGCCATCGTTCTCTTGCCGATATCCAAGGAATCGCCGGCCATACTGCGCGTGGGCGTTCTGCCGGATCAATCGCCGAAGATCCTGGAGCAGCGATATAAGCCACTGCTGGCCTATCTCAGCGCGGAAATCGGCAAGCCGGTCCAGCTCGTTATGCCGAGTGACTATGCGGCGCTTCTGGAGCTGTTCCGGACGCGCGAGATCGATATCGCCTATTTCGGGGGTCTCACTTTCCTTAAAGCACGCGAAACCGCCGGCGCCCGGGCGCTGGTCATGCGTGATGTCGATGCCCGGTTCCGCAGCGTCTTTCTGGCCAGGTCCGACCGCCCGGAAACGACAATAGCCGATTTCCGCGGCAAGACACTGGCATTCGGTTCGCGCCTTTCGACATCCGGTCATCTCATGCCGCGCCACTTCCTGCGACTTCAAGATATCGATCCGGAATCCTGGTTTGCGGGAATCATCCATGCCGGCACACATGACGCGACGGCCATGCTGGTCCGTGACGGAGACGTCGATCTCGGGGTGGCAAACGCAGAAATCGTGCAGGCGATGTTTCGCGACGGCCGGTTGCGCCGGGACGAGATGCGCGTGATCGAACAGACCCCACCCTATGTCGATTATGTTTGGGCCATGCGCGTCGGCTTCGACACCGACCTATACGAACAGGTGATTTTTGCGTTTCTCAAGCTTTCACCGGCTGACGACAAGGATGCCGAAATCCTGAAGAAATTGGGCGCCGGCGGATTTCTGCCGGTCCGCGATAGCCAGTTCGGATCTCTCCACGACATCGCCAGATCCCTTGGGATGCTCGGTTAGCAAATGCGGGCAGTCACAGAAATGGAGGATTACGCGGAACCGGGTCGAGTACGGATTCTCCGTTACGCCATCATCGCACTGAACCTTGCCACCGTCATCGTGGTTTCGGCGGTTTTCCTGCTTTACGAGTATCAGAATATCCACCAGTCACGGCTGATCGCCGAATATCACTTGCCGACGGCGCACCTGGCGGAGTCGGCGACCCATGAGCTTGCCCATCTGGAAATCGAAATTCGGAGCAATGCCGAATCGTGGCGGAGCTCGGAGTCTGAGCACTTGGGACCCGGAGGGCCCTATATTGCCGAACACACGATAGGAGATCACGTTTACGCACTGTCGGAAATCCGGCGATCCCTGGCCGACCGTCAGCGGAACGTCGACATGCCGCGTTTTGAAGCCGTCAGTCGCATGGTGGACCCGGCGTTAACGGCACTGATCGAAAGGTTGCGTGGCTCTGCGGCCGAGTGGTCGGACCAGGACGTCCTGGAGGCGCTCGCGCTGCTGGAATTACGGCTCGAACAGCTCGAGAACCTGAACCTTGCAGCCGCCGAACGCCTGCTCGAGGAAGACACACCGTTATTCGAAGTCGGAGAACGCGCACTGCTGTTGATGTTCGTGGTCCTTGCGGTGTCCGCCAGTCTCGTCACGGCTGCGATCGTGCGGCGCCTGGAAGTCGCCTCGGCCGAGCGTACGGCGGCCGTCGCGCGGATGCTGCAGGCCAGCGGCACATTGGCGGCGACAACCGGCCGTCTTCAGAAAGCCCAGAAAATAGCGAAGATGGGGAACTGGGATTGGACCGCCGTCACGGGCGATCTGTGGTGGTCGGATGAATTCTACAGGCTTATCGGTCTGGAACCGCAATCGGTACCGGCGTGTTACGAGACCTTTCTCGATGCGATTCACCCGGCGGACCGAGCGCGGGCCAAGCGTGTCGTCATGGAATCAGCGGGCGACGGAACGGGTTACGACCTGAATTTCCGGATTGTTCTTCCCGACGGGAATGAGCGCGTGCTTCGCGAAATTGCCGAGCCCGTGTTCGGCGAAGATGGCGACTTCGCTGGCCACAGCGGCACCGTCCAGGACATCACAGAAAGCACGAAGGTGGAGTCTGAACTGGCAAGAATCGCGCGAGGACTCGAAAAGGCACAGCAGATTGCACGTGTCGGAAGCTGGGAATGGGATGCGGAGACCGATACGCACAACTGGTCGGACGAGGCGTTTCGCGTTCTCGGGCTCGAGCCCGGCTCGATCGTACCGGACGGAAAGACTTTTCTCCGGTACGTCCACCCAGACGACCTGGAGCGCGTGAAGGCGGCCAGCGTTCAGCTCTTCGTCGCTGGAACGCCGCTGAACATCGAGTACCGGATCATTCGTGCCGACGGCCTGGAGCGCACAGTGAACGTCCAGTCCGAAATGGAGAAGAACGAGGCCGGCGCACCTGTCCGGATCGTCGGAACAGCGCAGGACATCACCGAACGCAAGCGCATCGAGCGCGAGCTGGAGCGCCTGAACGCGGATTTGGAGAAGCACGTCGAGGAGCGCACAGCGGAGCTTCGGGATGCGCAAGCTGAGCTGATCAAGAGCGAGCGCCTCGCGACGCTGGGCCAGTTGACAGCCACGGTAAGCCACGAGTTGCGGAACCCGCTGGGCGCGATGCGCGCCTCGATGTATGTCGTCGAGAAATCGATTGAAAGCGGCGGCGAGAAAGCGGTCAATGCGGTGGCGAGGATCAACCGGAACATCTCGCGTTGTGACCGGATTATCGACGAACTCCTCGACTATACGCGAATCCGGCTGCTTGAGTTGCGGCCCACGGACATCGATTCCTGGCTGAAGGATGTCCTCGACGAACAAGCCGTTCCGGAAGGCGTCCGGGTCCGCCGGAAATTAGGCGTCCCGGGCCTGCGTGTTCCCGCCGATGCGGACCGTCTGCGCCGCGCCGTTATCAATGTCTATGACAACGCCTGCCAGGCATTGACCAAGAATTGGCAGGACTCCCCGTCACACGGCAAGAAGCAAGTGACGATCGAAACGCGCGTTCACGAAGGCCGGCTCGAAATCATTTTCGGCGACAATGGGCCCGGGATACGCGAGGACCTGCTCGACGAAATTTTCGAACCATTGTTCAGTACCAAGAACTTCGGCGTTGGCCTCGGCCTTCCGACGGTACATCAGATCATGCAGCAGCATGACGGCGGCGTCACCGCAAGTCCCAGACGGGGCGGTGGCGCGAAGTTCACGCTGTGGCTGCCGCTGGAAAGAGAAATGGAGGCCGCAAACCCATGAATCGATTACACGTTCTCGTAGTCGAAGACGACGTGGACCTCGCCGACGCGATCGCCGAGGCGCTCGAGCTTGCGGGGCACAGCCCGACCATAGCGAACAGCGGAACGGAAGCGGTCGAGTTCTACAGCCGCCGTTCGTTCGACATGACATTCATGGACGTCCAGCTCCCCTATATCAACGGGGTCGAGACATTCCTTTCCATCCGCAAGATGGACCCGGACGCACGGGTGGTCATGATGACCGGCTACCAGATCGACCAGTTGCTGGCGCTGGCCACCGACAACGGCGCCATCAAGGTGCTGCGCAAACCGTTTGCCATGGAAACCATTCTCGACACATTGCGCGAGGTCGTGCCGAGCGGGCTGATCCTGGTGGCCGACGACGACCCGGATTTTGTCGAGGGCACGAAGAATATACTCGCCGAGAACGGGTATGACGTGCTGGTCGCCCACACCGGCGAGGAGGCGGTGAAGAGCGTGGTGGAATCCGGGCCCGATGTGCTTTTGCTCGACCTGCGGTTGCCTCTGATGCACGGGCTGGATGTATATCTTGAACTGAAGAGGCGTGGTCACAGTGTGCCGACGATCGTCATCACGGGTTATCCGAAAGACGAAATCGACGCCATAAACACATTAAAATCAATGGAAATTGCGGCCTGCCTGTTCAAACCGGTGGAGCCCGAGACGTTGTTGCAGGCCATCGGAGAAATCGAGCATCGAAAGGGCGTGCCGCGATGACCGCAAACTCTTCTTCACTGGCTCACGCGGACCCTCCGCCCAAGACCCGGCGGATCATGGTGGCCGACGACGATCCGGATTTTGCCGACGGTCTGGCGGCCATATTGGAAATGCACGGCTATTCTGTCGCACTCGTCCACAGCATTGAGTCCGCGGAACAAACGGCGGCGGAGTTTCGGCCGGACGTGGCAGTGATCGACGTCCGTCTGGGTATCGAAAGCGGGATCGAGCTGCTGGAGAGGCTCGTGCCGGCGCATCCGCAAATGCTGTGCCTCATGGCAACGGCATACGCCGAGACCGAAACAGCCATCCGGGCGATCAAGAGCGGCGCGTATGACTACCTGCGCAAGCCGCTTTATGCCGAGGAAGTGCTGGCGGTCCTTGGACGCTGCGAAGAGGCGTTGGACCTACGCGAAGCCAACAAGATGGCGGAGGAGGCCCTCAAACGCGAACGCAGGCTCTTGTTCGACGCGATCGAAGGGGTCGCGGACGGATTCGCCCTGTTCGATTCCGAGGACAGGCTGGTCCTGTATAACAAGAGGCTTTTCGCCATTCTCGATTGTGTCAGCGACAAGCTCGCCGCCGGTACCAAGTTCGAGGATATCGTCCGCGGCGCCGTGGCGCGCGGTGCGGTACCCGCCGCGGAAGGGCGCGTCGAGGAGTACGTGCAGGAGCGTATGGAGCGCCATCGCAACCCGCGCGGCCCGTTCGAGGCCGAGATCGGCATCGGCCAGTTGCTCATTGTGGAAGATCGGGTCACCGCCGATGGCGGACGGGTGATTCTGTACTCCGACATCACCGCGCGACGCCATACCGAGGAAGCGCTGCGCGAGAGCGAAAACCGGTTCGAAGATATGGTCGCCAATGTGCCGGGAATAGTCTTCCAGTTCGAAACCTGTGACGGCGAAGGCGCGGCCTTCCGTTACGTGAGCCCCAACGCGGCGACGCTCCTTGGGCTCGATCCCGAAGCGGTGCTCGCCGATTCCTCGGTCTGGTTCGATCGAGTGCACCCTGACGACCGGCCCGCCTTCGATGCGGCGCTGGCGCGCGCCAAAGAAAAGATGGAACCGTGGACCTGGGAAGGGCGGATGGTGCCGGGCTCGGGCGGAGCGTGGTGGGGCCAGGGCGCGGCGCGGCCGAAGCAGCTCGCCGACGGCAGTATCTTGTGGAACGGCATCGTGCTCGACGTGACCGAGCGCAAGGAACTGGAAGAGCAACTCTTGCAGTCGCAGCGGCTGAAGATTATCGGCCAGCTGTCAGGAGGCGTCGCCCACGATTTCAACAACCTCATGCTCTCGGCCGTCCTCAATATCGAGGCGGCCAAGGAGAGCGGAGATCTGCCGCAGGACGTGCTCGACGCGTTGCAGCGATCGCTCAACAGTCTCGCCAATGCCAAGGAGCTCACGCTGCGACTCCTGGCGTTCTCGCGGCAGCAGGCGTTGAATCCGTCGTCCACCGACATCAATGAGCTCGTATCGGAGGTTTATACCCTGGCGCGGCGCGCGATCGGCGAAGACATCGCGCTCGACATGCAGCTCGAGGAAGACCTCGGAAATGCTATGGTCGACCAGCGGCAGCTGGAGAACGCGTTGATCAACCTGGTGCTGAACGCGCGGGACGCCATGTCGTCGGGCGGCCAGCTGTCGCTTACGACACGAGGAGTCGAATTCGACGAAAGAGATGTCGAGACCCTCGACGACGTGCATCCGGGCCAATACGTGATGATAACCGTCGCCGATACCGGAGCCGGCATGAAGCAAGAGGTCGCCGAGCGCGCCTTCGAGCCCTTTTTCACCACCAAGGAGGTCGGCGCGGGAAGCGGGTTGGGGCTGTCCATGGTGTACGGTTTTCTCAAACAATCGCACGGACACATATCGCTCGAGAGCGCTCCCGGCAAAGGCACGACCGTTGCCCTGTATCTGCCGCGCGCTGCCGCCGGCGACGACGACAGGCAGGACTCAGCCAAGACCAGCGAGCAAGGCCACATGCCCCGGGGCTCCGAGACGGTTCTCGTGGTCGAGGACGACCCAAGCGTTCGGAATATCGTGGTCAGCCTGTTGAAGAAACTTGGCTACGACGTCGTCGACGCATCGGACGGCCAAGAGGCCCTTGATCGTCTCGACGAGGTCGACGGTGTCGACCTGTTGTTCACCGACATCGTTCTCCCCGGCGGCATGACCGGCCAAGACGTGGCGGATGCTGTCGCCAAACGCCGGCCGGGGGCCAAATTCCTGTTTACGTCGGGTTACGCTGCCGCCGCCATGGACGAAGTCGGGCGCGTTGCGAACGGCGCGGAGTTGCTCTCCAAACCCTATGCCATGAACGTACTCGCCAGCCGCGTGCGCGAGATTCTGGACCGCAACGACGGCTGACCAGGCTGGCAAGGTGCCGCTCAAAACGGCGTTAGGCGCCTGTCTTCACCGAAGAAAAGAACGTGAATTGCCCCACGCCCCTGCGGCGTTCGTCGCGGTCTCGAAACCAGCCTTCCAACGTTCCCGCCGCCTGCATCTCGCGGATCCGGGCCTCGGCGCCGGCAAGTTGCGCATCCGTCGCCAGGGCCCAGAACGAATCACCCTTTCGCCAGCTTTCGCGCAGCGGGCCCGTCGGGTCGAAATAGGCCTCGCCCTGCATGACCGCGTCCAGTGCAGGCGCGGGCGCGCAGGGCTCGAAACGGGCCCCGACCAGCACCGCCTCCAAGCGTTCGGGAGGGATGTGGCGGCGGATACAGGCCTCGCGGGCCTCGGGGACGAGATCGTAATACCAGTAGCCGCGGCGGAGTTGTTCGCGGGTGCACATGTTGACGACCAGCATGCCGCCGGGGCGCAGCAAGCGACTCACTTCGGCGATCACGCGTGCATGGCGGGGAAAGGACGGGTCCGTACCATCCTCCAGATGGTGCAGTACCTGATTTATCATTGCAGCGTCGAAACTTCCGTCCGCAAAGGGCAACGCATCGATGCTGCCCGAGTGGAAGGCGATGCGGCCCGCCGCCTCATCGTCCGCCAGCTTGGCCCGTGCCACTGCCAGCATGCCTTCGTTGAGGTCGACCGCATCGATCCGACCGACATGGTGCAGCATGGCCTGCGAATAGGCACCGGTGCCGCAGCCGGCGTCGAGCAGCCGCATGTCCGGGAGTGGCCGCCCGACCGCCGCGAGGCAATCCCTCAGAATTCCGGTCCCAATCGGAGACCGCGTCTCGTCGTACGATTTGGAGACCGCGTGATAATCTTCATACCGGCTCATGCGCCCCCCCGGGCCTCGACCATATCGCCGCGCACGTAGCCCGGGCACCAGGCCAACGGAAGATCACAATACGGCCCGGCCACGGGAACAGGCCAGCGTACATTCAGTTTGACGGCATGGTGGCCTAGAGGGCCGCAAGCCGATTGAGTTCGGCGATCGCCCGCTGCAGGCTCTCATCGATCTCCGTCTCTCGATCGTCCTCGATGGCGACATCGGGCACGATACCGCCGTCGACGGACGATCCGGAAGGCCTGTAATAGGCGGCTGTCGTCAGTTTCAGCGCCGTACCGCGACCCATCGGCATCACCGTCTGGACCGTACCCTTGCCGAAACTGCGTGCACCGATCAGTACCGCCCGCTCATGATCCTTGAGCGCGCCGGCAAATATCTCCGCTGCGGAAGCGGAGTTGCGATTGATGAGAACCACGATCGGCAGGCCAGCCACGATATCGCCGCTGGTCGCACGATATCGTTGTGTGCGGTACCGTCCCTTGGTCACGACAATGTCGCCGGATTCGATGAACGCATCGGAGGCCGCAACGGATTCGACCAGAAGCCCGCCGGGATTATCGCGCACATCGATGACGAGCCCTGCCAGGCGCCCGCCGAGATGCGAGCGAACCTCGTCCACCGCCTCTTCGATCTCGTCGGACGTGTCCTCGCTGAAGCCCGTGACGTTCAGGTACCCGAAGTCGCCCTCGAGGCGCCATTTCACGACATCCAGATGAATTACGGAGCGGGCGATCGGCACGTCGAACTGAAGATCCTCGCCCCGCTGGACGGTCAGTACGACGCGGCTCCCCACCGGCCCGCGCAGCCTGCGAACCACCTGCCCCAGGCTGTAGCCGTGAAGCGATTTACCATCGACATGCGTAATTCGGTCTTGGGCCAGCAGGCCCGCTTTCTCGGCCGGCGTCCCGGGCAGCGGTTTGATGACCACGACGCCGAAACCGTCGTCCGGCAGCGTGATCTGGATTCCCAGGCCTCCGAACTGTCCGCGCATCGAATCCTGCATGGCTTCGTACTCTTCGCGCGGCAGATACATGCTGTAGGGATCGAGCGATGCCAACATGCCTTTGATCGCCTGCTCGACCAGCCAGTTGTCGTCGGCCGCGTCGTCGGGGGGCGTCGCATCGTCGAGTGCGTGGGAGGCCGCGGCGAGCAGAATATCCTCATCGACGGGCCGAACGTACTCGGCCTTGACCCGCTCGAAAACCCGGGCGAAGAGTTTGACATCGGGCTGGGTCCGACCGACCTCGCCGGTGTACTGCTTCTGTTTCCTGCTGATATCCGCGGCGAGCTGGTCGGCCGCTGCACGAGCTTCCGGCCCCGGGACCGGCGACAGCGCGCAGGCGCTCACCGCAAACAGGACAAGGATCGGGATTCCGTACCGCAGCCGTTTCATGAATTCCTGTGCTCTTCTCGAAGCCCGTCGTATCCCAGTATTTCCCCCGCCGGAAACGGCAACAGATACTTTAGTCTGTCCCCCTGGCGCGGTCCATCATGACTCGAAAAAGTAAACGAATATGTTACAAGGTCCACGCCAATGCTCCGGCCGAACGTAAAGGGGATCGAAATGAATAACAAACCCGTGGTCGTTGTTACCCGTAAGCTGCCGGAAGCCGTGGAAGACCGATTGCGGCGAGATTACACCCCGCGCCTCAACCCCAGCGATAGGTTATATACCACCAATGACCTCCTGAAGCTATGTGAGGACGCGGACGCGATCATGCCGTGCCATACGGAGAAGCTGACCCAAGAGGTCATCGGCCGGCTGCCGGACGGTATTCGGGTGATCGCGAATTTCTCGGTTGGTGTCGACCATGTCGACCTGCAAGCCGCCAGGGAGAGGGGCATCGTCGTCACCAACACCCCGGACGTGCTGAGCGACGCGACCGCTGAAATCGCCATGCTGTGCATTCTCGGCGCGGCCCGCCGCGCAAGCGAGGGCGAGCGGCTGGTCCGTACCGCGGAATGGAAGGACTGGAGCCCGGCCTTCATGGTCGGCGTACAGGTCACCGGCAAGCGAATTGGCATCGTCGGCATGGGCCGCGTCGGTCAGGCCGTCGCCAGACGCGCTCGCGGTTTCGATATGGAAGTGCATTACCACAATCGCCGGCGGATCGACGCCGAGTTCGAACGGGGAGCAATCTTCCATCCATCGCTGGACGAGATGTTGCCGCTGTGCGACGTGCTTTCCCTGAATTGCCCGGCAACGCCGGAAACCGCCGGGCTGCTCAATGAGCAGCGTATCGGTCTGTTGCCAGACGGCGCGATCGTGGTGAACACGGCACGCGGTGCGCTTGTCGATGACGATGCCCTGATCGCCGCCCTGGAGTCGGGCAAGCTCTATGCCGCGGGCCTGGACGTATATAATAACGAACCTGAAATTCATTCGAAGTATCGCAGCCTGACCAATACCTTCCTGCTCCCGCATATCGGCAGCGCAACACGCGAAACCCGCGACGCAATGGGTTTTCGGGCGCTCGACAACCTCGATGCGATCTTCGCCGGAGGCGAACCCCGAGACCGTGTGGCTTAGGGCGGCCTGCGGCCAGAACGAACACGATTAGCTGATTCCAACCAGCAATTTGGCGATTCCTGTTGCGGATTCGTGGAAAATGTTGAAACCTTGGCGCGCCGAAGCGATGGAAGTCGTTTCGGACACGTCTATGGATCTGACAGGGAGCAATTTATTTCCGATTTGTTCAGATCAAGCCAATGAGTGGGTAGGGCGGCGCCAGAAACACCGGACGGACCGTCTGGACCCAAGCTGTCGCCGTGCCTGCACCAAAGCATTCCTTGAAGTCGGGAGGAGGAAACAATGACGAACAAGGACGTTGAGGCCAAACCGGCCAGCCGCAGAAAATTCCTGAAGGTCGGCGCCGGCGCCACCGCGGGTGCCGCCGCAGCCGTTGCCATGCCGAATATCTCCACGGCCGCGCCGACGGTTCTGAAAGTTCAGGCCGCTTGGGGAGGCGGCATTTTCCTGGAAAACGCCAAGAGCTACGTCGATCGTGTCAACCGGATGGCTGGCAACGGTCTGAAAATCGACCTGCTATCGGTCAACTCGGTTGTCAAGACCAGCCAGATGCAGGATGCGGTGCACCGTGGCGTCCTCGATGGCGCCCATTATGTGCCCGCTTACTGGTATTCCAAGTCCAAAGCGGCTTCCCTGTTCGGCACCGGTCCGTGCTTTGGCTGGTCGGCACAGGAGCTGCTCGGCTGGATCCACTACGGCGGCGGCATGGAACTCTTCAATGAGTTGATGGGCAGCCTGGGCCTCAATCTGGTCAGCTTCTTCAACAGCCCGATGCCGGCGCAGCCGCTCGGCTGGTTCAAGGAGGAGATCAAGGACGCCAACCAGATGAAGGGTCTGAAGTACCGCACCGTCGGCCTGGCTGCCGACGTTCTGCTGGAAATGGGCATGTCGGTCGTTCAGCTGCCGGGCGGCGAAATCCAGCCGGCGATGAAGAGTGGCCTGATCGATGCCGCCGAGTTCAACAATCCGACGTCGGATAAGGACTTCGGCATGCAGGACGTGTCCAAGCATTACCATCTGGCCAGCTTCCACCAGTCGCAGGAATGTTTCGAGGTCACCTTCAACAAGAAGAAGTTCGATTCCCTGTCGAAGGAACTCCAGGCCATTCTGGAATACGCTTCCGAAGCGGAGAATTCGAACTTCTACTGGCACAACACCCTTCGCTACGCCGACGATCTGGTCGAACTCAGGGAAAAGCACGGCGTCAACGTCTACCGGACGCCGGATTCCGTCATGTCCGGTCAGTTGAAGGCATGGGACGTGGTCGTCGACCGGATTTCCGGCGAAGACGCGTTTTTCGCCAAGGTCGTCAAATCGCAGAAGGACTACGCCAAGAAGGTGATGGACTATCTGCTTCTGAACCAGCCGGATTACGGTATCGCCTACAAGCACCACTTCGGTTGAGCGAATGTGCTGTTGGCACGATCAAGACAACAGTCACGATTGTACCGATATTGAGGGACAGCCACACGGCTGTCCCTCATAATATCTGAGCCAGATCGCCGGGAGCCAAGCCTTGGTACCGATTATTCATGCCATCGAGGAACTCAACATCTGGATAGGCCGTGCCTTTGGCTGGTGTATCCTGATCCTCACCCTCTCGGTCGCTTACGAGGTCTTCGTCCGGTATGTCCTCAACGCCCCGACCGTCTGGGTATTCGATATGATGGTACAGATGTACGGCGCACTGTTCCTGATGGCCGGGCCATACGCACTCGCACAGGATACCCACGTGCGCGCGGACGTTATTTACCGTCTGCTGTCGCCACGCCGGCAGGCCACACTGGATCTGGCTTTATACATTTTCTTCTTCTTTCCCGGCATGCTCGCGCTCGCCTGGTACGGCTGGGAAATCGCCATGGATTCATGGCGCTACAAGGAAGTCAGCTGGAACAGCCCGGCACGCATTCAGATCTATTTCTTCAAGACCCTGATCCCGGTGGCCGGCGGATTGTTCATCGTTCAGGGCTTCGCCGAATGCATGCGCTGCTATCTGGCGATCAGGACAAATTCGTGGTTGCCGCGTCTTGAGGATGCCCGCGAAACGGAGGACATCCTGCGTGGCCAGGCAACCAAGTTCGGAGCCTGAAATCACCGTATTTTTCGCCCCTATTTGACGACACGGAGCACTCTCGAGAATGACGAACCCCGAAGTAGCGATCCTTATGTTGTCGCTGTTCATCTTTATGGTGCTGCTCGGGTTTCCGGTCGCATTCACGCTGCTCGCCATGGGCGTTGGTTTTGGCTACTACGCCTATTACGAGGCGGGTAGCATCGAGACGATCGTCGATGTGTTCAACAACAAGATCTTCTACCTGTTGAACCAGAACACCTACTCGGTGATGGAGAACGACACGCTGGTCGCCATCCCGCTTTTCCTGTTCATGGGCTATGTGGTCGAACGCGCCAACATCGTCAACAGGCTGTTCTACTCGCTGCAGATGGCAGCGCGAAACCTGCCGGGCTCCATGGCGATCGCCGCCCTGATCACGTGCGCAGTGTTTTCCACCGCCAGCGGCATTGTGGGGGCGGTCGTAACCTTGATGGGACTGCTGGCTTTTCCGGCGATGGCCAAGGCCCATTACGACAAGAGTTTCGCATCCGGCGTCATCTGTTCCGGCGGCACGCTCGGTATTTTGATCCCACCCTCGATCATGTTGATCGTATATGCGGCGATCGCCGAGCTTTCGCCGTTGCGCCTTTACGCCGCCGCCATTATACCGGGGTTCCTTCTCGCCGGAGCCTATATCCTTTACGTGATCCTCCGGGTTCTCGTGCAACCGTCGATCGCGCCGAAACCGCGCGAAGAGGATGTACCGCCCAAGAGTGTCGTCTACATCCAGCTTCTGACCTCCTTCGTTCCATTGACGGCCCTGATCCTGCTCGTGCTTGGATCCATTCTTGGAGGTCTGGCGACGCCGGCGGAAGCCGCGGCTATGGGCGCTTTTGGCGGGATCGTGCTGGCGGCGATTTATCGTTCTCTCTCCTGGGTAATGCTGAAAGAGTCGGTCTACCTGACGGCGAAAGCAACGGCGATGGTGTGCTGGTTGTTTGTCGGATCATGGACCTTCGCATCCGTATTCTCATATCTGGGCGGCCACGAGATCATCGAGCATTTCATACTCGGGTTCAATCTCGCGCCCTGGCAGTTCCTGGTCCTGGTGCAGGTCATCATCTTCTTGCTGGGATGGCCCCTGGAATGGTCGGAAATCCTGATCATCTTCGTGCCGATTTTCCTGCCGATGCTGGATACCTTCGGTATCAACCCGTATTTCTTCGCGATGCTGGTGGCGCTCAACCTGCAGACCTCGTTCCTGACGCCACCCATGGCCATGTCCGCCTATTACCTGAAGGGGGTGTTGGGCAGCGCCATCGAATTGATGGATATATTCAAGGGCATCATGCCCTATCTCGCCATCGTGATCGCCATTATGGTCCTGATGTATCAATTCCCGCAGCTTGCGCTGTGGCTGCCCGATTACTTCTTCGGAAGATACATACCGTGAGATGAGGCAGAACTGCGGGAACGATGACGAAACGGCAGTTCAGGTTTTGGGAGTGAGTGCGTAATGTCCGCAGCTACTATCGAAAAGATTTCCGCATTCATCGGGTCGGTGGGAGTCGCGGTTTTCGTCCTCGGCCTGGCGTGGGGTATTTCGTCCGGTTTTGCCGGGTTCTGGGGCGGTTTCCCGTTCTGGGTAATCAGCCTTACCGTTCTGTCCCTGGTCTTCTACGACCTCTGGGATTCCACGATCCGGAAGAAAAAGCCGTCCGACTGAGTTCACGGCGAGTTAAGAGGCCGACGCGATGGATCTGGCGGATTTGGGTGCGGCGCAGCTGGCGCGGATGATCGATGGCGGGGAGATCACCTCCTCAGAATTGATCGAGGCCTGCCTTTCCAGAATTGACGCGCGAGAGGGCGAGGTTCGCGCCTGGATCCATCTCGACCCGGATTTCGCCAGGAAGCGAGCCGCCGAACGCGACGCGGCCCGCGCCGCCGGCGAGGCATGCGGCCCCCTTCACGGCATTCCCGTCGGCATCAAGGATATTTTCGACACGAACGATTTCCCGACGGAAAACGGTAGCGCGCTGCACGCCGGCCGGCGGCCGCGTGACAATTGCACCGTCGTCGATCTGTTGCTCCAGGCGGGCGCGGTCATCATGGGCAAGACCGTGACCACCGAGTTCGCCTTCTATAGCCCGGGCAAGACCACGAACCCGCACAATCCGGCGCACACGCCCGGCGGTTCGTCCAGCGGTTCGGCGGCGGCCGTCGCCAGCGGCTTGGTGCCTCTGGCCGTCGGCTCGCAGACCAACGGATCGGTCATTCGCCCGGCGGCGTTCTGCGGCGTCTTCGGATACAAGCCGACCCATGGGCTGATTTCCCGGCACCGGGTGCTCAAGCTCTCGCGCCGCCTGGACACGATGGGCGTCTTCGCACGAACGCTGGAGGACGCGGCTCTGATCGGCGAGAGCCTGATGATGTTTGACTCCCACGATCCGGACATGCGCCCGCGGGCCGGGCCGCCCATCCGGAAGATTATGGCTGAGGAACCGCCGGTCGCCCCACGCCTGGCCTTCGTCCGTTCGCCGGTGTGGGATCGGGCCGAAGAGGCAACCAAGGACGCATTCCGTGAGCTGTGTGCGCACCTTGGCGGGCATGTGGATGTCGTGGACCTGCCGCCGATGTTCGATGAAGCGCATAACGACCAGGGCCTGATCATGGCCGCCGACATGGCTAGCAGCCTTTCCCGGGAATACGATGACGGCAAGGAAAAGCTGAGCCCGATTCTTCGCGAACTGATCGAAAAGGGCAGGTCGGTGCTGGCGGTCGACTACAACGCCGCAGTCGGCCGGATCGAAGACTACAACGCAGTGATAGACGATATCGTCGCGAATTATGACGCCATCCTCACACCGTCCGCGACGGGCGAAGCGCCGGTTGGGCTGGACGCCACCGGCGACCCGGCGTTCTGCACGATATGGACGCTCTGCGGCGTTCCTGCGATTAACCTGCCTGTTCTGCAGGGACCGACCGGCATGCCGGTCGGCGCGCAGCTGGTATCGAGCCGGGGCGACGACGCGCGGCTGTTCCGGAACGCACAATGGATGCTGGAAAAACTCGCGGAAGAATGATTTGGTCATGCTTGGGACGCCGTCTCGGCCGCGAACGTGCCGGTGGGTGAGTAATCCCAAGACTCACTTATAACGACCCGGTTTACTGGGTTCCCTTGACCGCGTCCGCTGAATCGATGTATAAGCCGCCCCCTTCGCGACGACCGCGAACCCGAGGAGCATGAACTTTGAGAAACGAACGCAACATAGACCCAGGCAGCGGCCGGACGAATCCCGCCGCCGGCTCTGCGTTCGCGCTCTTCTTCAGCTAACCGCTGCCCGAAGGTCCCGGCCGCAGGCCGGCCATGCGGGACCGATACCGGACCGCCGCCCCTTTTTGGGGCGGTTTCCCCTCCGGAAACCTCCTGAAAGATCGGAACCGGGAACCCGCGGGTTCCCCGATGGAACCCGACAGGGTCCGTGCGTCTGCACGACCCCGCGGAGCAAATGATGTACGAGCAGATCTATTCATGGCTTGCAGAGCAGTTTGCCGGGAACGACGTGTTCGCCGGACTGGTCGGCGCGTCCGCGATAGGCACCGCCTTGTTGCTGGCGCGATCCGTGCCGGCCACGCTGTGGCGGCACGCCGTGCGGTACGGATCGGTCACGCTGGAAATCGACAACACCGATCCGGGCTTCGCATGGATCTGGACCTGGCTGTCGCGCCATCCCTATGTACGGCACAGCCGGCGTCTGCGCCTGTCGGGACGCCAGCGTGAGGTGGACGCACGGCGGGGCGGCGAACACGAAGCTTGGGATCTGTTGCCCGGCGAGGGCCGGCACGTGTTCCTGCATCGCGGCCGCCCGGTGGTGCTGACCTATCACATCGACCAGGAGAACTCGAAAGGCCCGTTCCTGCGTCAGCGCTTCCACCTGCGTACGGTGGGCCGCAGCCAGGAATTCCTGCGGCAGCTCGTCGCCGAGGCGGCGAATCTATGCACCGGGGACGACCGCGTACGGGTATACGATTTCCGGGAGAATTACTGGCAGCTGTCGTCGAGCAAGCGCCCGCGCACACTGGATTCGGTGATTCTGCCGGACCGACAGGCGGAACGGCTGGTCCGGGACGCCGAGTGGTTCTTCGAGGCCGCCGACTGGTACGCGGAGCGGGGCGTTCCCTACAGGCGCGGCTATCTGTTCTCGGGGCCACCGGGAACCGGAAAGTCGTCCGTCGTCCTCGCACTGGCAAGCCACATGGGCAAGTCGGTCTATGCGCTCAACCTGGCGTCGGTAACACAGGATTCGGCATTGATGGAAGCCTTCGCCGAAGTCCCGACGAATGCAATCCTGCTGGTCGAGGACATCGACGCGATGCGGATTTCCAAGAGCCGGGTCCAACCGACGAAGGAGGGTGAGCCGCCCAGCGTTGCGCTGACCACGCTGAGCGGCCTGCTCAACGCGATCGACGGGGTGGCGGCGCCGGAAGGCCGGCTGTTGGTGATGACGAGCAACCATCCGGAGAAGCTCGATCCGGCCCTGATCCGGCCAGGCCGGATCGATCTGCACGAGCGGTTCGATTTGCTGGGCCCGGCGGAGGTGCGGCGGATGTTCCTGCGCTTCCACCCGGGCGCGCTCGCCGACGCCGACCGTTTTGCGGCTGCCGTGAGTACGCCGATCTCGCCGGCGGAACTGCAGTGCATCCTGCTGACCGGCGACCCGTTCGGCGCGCTCGACGAGATCCGGCCGGCGATTGCGCCCGCGGCGGCGGAGTGACGGAGTTGGTTTCCGCCGCCGCGGAGGCCGTCCGGAAAGGCTTAACGTTTGTCGAATACGTTTATCGAAGGATAGGAACAATGACTGGTTACGATTTCATCGAGACGAACGGCGCCGGCATCAAGGCCTGGACCAAAGGCGTGCCGGTCGAGGACGCGGCGTTGCAGCAGTTGAAGAACGTCGCCGCCCTGCCCTTCGTCCATAGCCATGTGGCGGTCATGCCGGACGTACATTTCGGCAAGGGCGCGACCGTGGGCTCGGTGATCCCGTGCAAGGGCGCGATCGTGCCGGCGGCGGTCGGCGTCGACATCGGCTGCGGCATGATGGCGGTGCAAACCTCGCTGACCTCGGCTCAGTTGCCGGACGATTTGTCCGGTCTGCGCTCAGCAATCGAAGCGGCGGTTCCGCATGGCCGCACCAACAACGGCCGCACGGGCGACCGCGGCGCCTGGGGCGATGTGCCGAAGGACGTGGAAAGGGCGTGGGCCACCGTGCTTCACCGCAACAAGCCGCTGGCTGACGGCCATGCGGCGATCGTCGAGCGGCATCCGAAGATCGGACAGGCCAACAACGTCGTCCATCTCGGCACGCTGGGCACCGGCAACCATTTCATCGAGGTCTGCCTCGATGAGGCGGACCGCGTGTGGGTGATGCTGCATTCGGGCTCACGCGGCATCGGCAACCGCATCGGGTCATACTTC
>CAJICD010000578.1_pt1 | contig 20262 bp, 17 predicted proteins | sample 9199521 | NCBI WGS metagenome assembly CAJICD01 (sample SAMEA7708321, study PRJEB35096) | sediment metagenome | biome: marine neritic benthic zone biome [ENVO:01000025]; feature: sediment [ENVO:00002007]; material: shallow marine sediment [ENVO:03000034] sea grass bed [ENVO_01000059] ...
AGGAGGTGAAGCTCGACCTCCTGGACGCGCATCTGGGCGCGTTCCGCGGCGGCGCCGCAAGCATCGACAAGCCGCTGGTGGTTTACGAGACCGACAGCGTCACTGCGGAGGACATGCCCACGGCCGAGGCCCGCGTCGCCATCGCCGAGGGCACCTACACCTCACTGCTGGAGAATATCGACACGCGCGTCTTCATTGCCCGCGACTACGAGGCGACTCGCGCCCATCGCGAAAAGCGCAAGCGCGACGCCGCCGAACTCGATCCATTCATCGACGAGGTGTTGAAGATCGAGCACGCCATCATCTCGGGACACCGCGCCCGCGCCGACGTCGTCATCAATGCCGATTACTCGGTTTCGCCCCAAAGCTGACCCGCCGCCACGCACCCGCCCATGCACATTATCTTCCTGAACCCGCAAGGGAACTTCAATGCCGCGGACTCGCACCTGACCGAGCACCCGGACTTCGGCGGCCAGCTGGTTTACGTCAAGGAGGTCGCCCAGGCCATGGCGGGGCTCGGGCACCGGGTGGATATCGTCACGCGCCGGATCGAGGATCCGGCCTGGCCCGAATTCGCGGCCGAGGTCGACGCCTATCCCGGCTTCGGGGACAATCTCCACATTCTCCGCTTTGCCTGCGGCGGGCCGGGTTTCCTGGACAAGGAGCGCCTGTGGCCGCATCTCGGCGAATTCGTCGACAACGTTCTGGCGTTCTATGGCGACGACCTGCCCGACTTCGCCACCGCGCACTATGCCGACGGCGGCTATTGCGCGGTCCTCGCCCAGCACCGCGCCGGAATCGGCTTCACCTTCACGGGCCATTCCCTCGGCGCGCAGAAGCTCGACAAGCTGGGCATGTCGCCGGCCAACTTCGACGGCATGGAGGCCCGGTTCCGGTTCTCACGCCGGATCGCGGCCGAGCGGCTGAGCATGGAGCGGGCGGCGCGCATCGTCACGTCGACCGATCAGGAACGCCATGAGCAGTACGGCCACGCCCTGTATGCCGGCGCCGTCGACCCGGCTGACGAGGCGCGGTTCGCCGTCATCCCGCCGGGGGTCAACGGGCGCGTGTTCAGCACCGAGGCCGGCGACCGCGACGTCGCCGTCCGCGAGGCGCTCGACACCGCGATGGGGGCCGCGTCCGGGCCGGCGATCGTGGTATCGAGCCGGCTCGACGAGAAGAAGAACATCATCGGCGTGGTCCGCGCCTATGCGGACTCGCCGGTGCTGCAGAAGCGCGCGGCGCTGGTCCTGTGCGTGCGCGGCATAGACGATCCCTATGACGAAATCGGGACCCCCGCCGGGCCCGAGCAGGAGGTCCTCAGGCCCATTCTTGCCGCCATCGGCGACGCCGGCATTCGCGAGAGGGTGCGGTTCCTGAACATCCTTTCGCAAAGGGATCTCGCCGCCACCTACCGCTATTTCGCGGCCCGCGGCTCGGTGTTCGCGCTGACCTCGTTCTACGAGCCGTTCGGACTGGCGCCGATCGAGGCCGCGGCCTGCGGTCTGGCGCCGGTGGCGACGATGCACGGCGGGCCGACGGAGATATTCGCCGACGGCTCCGGCGTGCTGGTCGACCCGTTCGACGCGGACGACATCGCGCGCGGCCTTCTGCGGGCGCTCGACGACCATGCCGTTCTCTCGGCCAAGGCCATCCGCCGCGTGCGCGAGACCTATACCTGGCAGCGCACGGCGGAATCCTACCTTTCGGTCATCGAGGCGGCCGCGGCGGCGGCGCCCACCCGCTGGGGCGCGCCGCCGGAGCCGGATGCCGGCGCGCGCATCCGGGACTATCTGGAGAAGAACGCAGCCGGCTGATGACGCCGATCCCTGGAGCGATGCCGGTTCGGCTCTGAAACCTGCCGCCCGGAGTCCGGCGCCGCCCGGCCAGCGCTGAAACCCGCAGAAAACGCCGGTGCATGGGGTTGTTCCACGGGAAATCCGCTCCCGTCCCCTCACTCCCCGGTATAGAACTCCGGGAAGTGGTCCTTGACGATGGGGCCGTCGGTGCTGAGCGCATGGCAGCTGTCGAGGTGATGGGGCTTCTTCTTCGGGTCGCGCTGGTTGGTGCTGCGCACCCTGGTCTGGTAGGCCACGGTGGCGATCGGGCCGAGCAGCTCGAACAGATGGGTGCAGCCGTGCACGCCGCCGACGCGGCTCTTCGCCGCCCGCTGCCAGCCGGGGCCGATGGTCAGGCCGACCAGCTTATCGAAGGCCGGGGTGATCTCGCCGCAGATACCGAAGGGGCTGAAGTCGGTCGACGCCTCGGCGCCACGGATCGTCATGCCATCGTCGATGGTGATGCGCAGCCACATGCCGTGGATCGGCTCGCCCGCCTCGATGGTGCCGCGGTCACGGTTCGGAAAGCTGTAGGTCTTGGTGTCGGTCAGGCTGGCCTCGATGTCCCACAGCCCGTCTTCGCGGCGGTAGCCCTTGAGGTCGATATCGCGCGTATGGACGTGTTCGCGCGGTTGCGGCGGCGACAGCGGCATGGTTCCTCTCTTCCCGTCGGATGTCCGGCAGCGGCCCGATGAATATGGCGGCGGGCGCCGCCGGGTCAAGCGCGCGTCGTCGTCCGTGCCTTATTCGGCCTCGTCCCGCGTCTCGGTCGCCTCGGCCGCGGCGGGCGGAGTGAGCCGGATCGAGACGACCTGGTTGCGCACCCGGCGGAGAATTTCGAAGCGGAACCCGTAGAACACGAAGACCTGTCCCTTGTCGGGGATCAGGCGTGATTCGTGCAGGACAAGGCCGGCGACGGTGGCGGCTTCCTCATCCGGCAGGTCCCAGTCGTATTCGCGGTTCAGATCGCGGATCGTCACAGTGCCGTCGACGATATAGGTCCCGTCCGGCTGCGGGCGCACGCCGCGCACCGGGGTGTCGTGCTCGTCCTCGATCTCGCCGACGATCTCTTCGAGGATGTCCTCCAGCGTGACGATGCCCATCAGCGATCCGTATTCGTCGACCACCACCGCGAAATGCTCGCGCCGGCTGCGGAACGCCTGCAGCTGGTCGAGAAGACTGGTTGTGTCCGGGATGAACCACGGTTCCGAGGGCAACTCGTCGAACTTGACCTTCGAAACGTCGCCTTCCTGGCGGCGCAAATCGCGAAGCAGTTCCTTGGTGTGCAGCACGCCCACGACATTGTCGGGATCGTCGCGGTAGACCGGAATGCGGGTGAACTGGCTGGCCAGGACCTGGTCGACGATTTCGTCCGGCTTGCTGCCCAGATCGATCGTGGACACGGTCCTGCGGTGGGTCATGATCTCGCCCACCTCGACGTCGTCGAGGTCGAGAATCGAACGCATCATCTGCCGCTCGTGGCGGGTCTCGGGCTCCTCGCCCTCATGCAGGTCGATGGCGCCGCGCAACTCCTCCTCCGCCTCGGCCCGACCGAATTCCGCGCCCAGCTCGATGCCGAAGGGTTTCAGGGTCGCGCGCACGATGAGATAGATCGCGTGGGTCACCGGCCCCAGCAGGAACACCAGAATCCGCACCACCGGCGCCACCGCCAGCGCCATCCGGTCGGCGTGACTCAGCGCCCAGGTCTTCGGCAGGACCTCGGCGAAGACCAGGATCAGCATGGTCATGATCAGGGTCGCATACGCCACGCCCGCGTCGCCGAACATGTTCAGCAGGAGCCCGGTGGCCAGGGCGGAGGCCATGATATTGACCAGATTGTTGCCAAGCAGGATGGCGCCGATCAGCCGCTCGTTGCGGCTGTGCAGCGCCATCACTATCTGCGCGCGGCGGTCGCCCTGTTTGGCCAGCGAATGCATGCGGGGCCGCGAGGCGGCCGTCAATGCCGTCTCGGAGCCCGAGAACAGGCCCGACAACACGAGCAGCACGAGTATCGCCCCCGATGTGAACATCCAGTCCGTCGTCATGCCGCGACCGCTCCTTCCATGAATGCAGCCAGTTCCTCCGCCGGCACGTCTTGCGATATGAACGCATCGCCGATGCCGCGTGCCAGGATGAAGGTCAGGGTACCACCCCTGGCCTTCTTGTCCCGGCCCATATGCGACATCAGTCGTGAGGGGTCCCAGAGTACCGAGTTGGTGAAGTTGGTGCCCGTCGGCAATCCCACCGCCGCCAGGTGACGGCGCACCTGGGCGGCGTCCTCGGGCGGACACAGGCCGAGGCGCGCCGACAGGTCGAACGCCATGACCATGCCGATCGCCACGGCCTCGCCGTGCAGCAGCGTGTTGCTGTATCCGGTTTCCGCCTCCAGCGCGTGCCCGAAGGTGTGCCCCAGGTTCAGCAATGCCCGCGCCCCGGTCTCCCGCTCGTCGGCCGCGACGATGTCCGCCTTAGCCTTGCAGCAGGCGACCACTGCATGACGGATCTTGGCCGGGTCCCCGTCGATCAGATCCGCGCCGTGGCCCTCGAGCCAGCCGAAGAACGTCTCGTCGCCGATGAGTCCGTACTTCGCGACTTCCGCATAGCCGGCCAGCATCTCGCGGCGCGGCAGCGTTTGCAGGATACGGCTGTCCGCCAGCACAAGGCGCGGCTGGTGGAAAGCGCCGATCAGGTTCTTGCCGTGCGGCGAATTGATGCCGGTCTTGCCGCCCACCGAGCTGTCGACCTGTGCCAGCAGCGTGGTGGGGACCTGAATGAAATCGATCCCGCGCAAGGCCGTTGCGGCGGCGAACCCGGTCACATCCCCGATCACGCCGCCGCCGAGCGCGACCAGCGCGGTGTCGCGGTCGATGCCGCGCCCCAGGATCGCATCCATCAGCCTGCCGAAATGGGCAATATCCTTCGTCTGTTCGCCCGGCTCCAGCACGATCGGCTCGGCCTCGATACCGTTGTCCGAGAGCGAGCGCATCAATGTTTCCAGATGAAGGTCGGCGACATGCCTGTCGGTCACCACGATTACCCGCGGCTGCCGCAGCAGCGGCGCCATCATCTCGCCGGCGCCGGCCAGGACGTCGTCGCCGACGACGATGTCGTAGCTGCGCGGGCCCAGTTCGACCCTCACCGTTTCATGCGCCGTCAATCCACATTCTCCTTCGACAGATAATCGGTCAACGCCACGATGACCCGGTCCACCATAACGCCGATCGGGCCGTCATCGCTGTCGACGATGATATCGGCCTCGGCATAGACCGGATAGCGCCGCTCGATCAGTTCCGCCAGCGTGGCCTTCGGGTCGGCCGTCTTAAGCAGCGGGCGGTGGCTGCGGCGGCTCACCCGTTCGAACAGAACGTCGAGCTGGGCGCGCAGCCAGACCGAGATGGCCTTCTCGCCGATCAGCGCCCGCGTCTCCGGATCGATGAACGCGCCGCCGCCGGTCGCCAGCACGTGCACCGGTTCGGTTTCGAGCAGCCGGGCGACCACCCGCCGCTCGCCGTCGCGAAACGCCTGCTCGCCGTGCCGGGCGAATATCTCCTGGATGCTGCAGCCCGCGGCGGCCTCGATCTCGCTGTCCGCGTCAATGAAGGGAACCCCCAGCTTCGTCGCGACCCTGCGGCCCACGGCCGATTTTCCCGCTCCCATCAACCCGACGAGGACAAGCGGCTTCGGCAACCCAATCGGTCGGGCGTCTCCCATGCGGTCACTACCCGTTTGCAGACGGCCCCCCAGGGTCGTTGCAGCGCGGCTTTCAGATAATTACACTGTCGCAGAATTGCCATAGTCGGCGACTAGCGTAAACCCCCGAGCCGTCGCGGGACCGTCTGGCGGACTCGCAGGGCGCCTTCTTCACCGATCTCAATTCGCAGTGACCGCATGAACAAATACGCAATGATTGGCATTATCGCGGCCGTCGTCCTGTTGCTTGCCGGGGTCGTCGTCCTGGGAACGATGGAACTGCCGGCGCCGTCCGGAACCGTCGAAACGAAACTCGATGATTCGCGCTTTCCACGTTGAGCATATCCTGATCCTGGCCTTCCTGTGTCTGGTTCCGGGTTTCCCGGTCGCGGCCCAACCAACGCTCGACAACCGCGTTCTGGCCCAGACCGAGCCGACTGAGGCTGCGCCGGAGCCGCTGTTGCCCGGAATCGGCACCGGGCCGCTGGAGGCGCCGCCGCCCGCGGACCCGACGGCTCCGGCCGCCGAATCGCCGATGGATGGCGGTGCGATGGAGCTGGATATCGAGATCGGCGAACTCCGTGCGATCGATCCGGATTCCGGCGGCCTGCTGGAGCCTTCCATGGGCGGGCTGGGAATCGGAATGTGGGAGGGCGTGTCGCGGCGGCTGTTGCTGCGGCTCCTGCCGCAATTGCCGGATCGTTACGATTCGCCGACGCTTCACGATCTCGCCCGGCGGCTGCTGCTGTCCACCGCGATCGTCCCGCCGCGCACCGAAACCGAGACCGGCGGCGTCATGGCGGCGCGAATCGAAAGGCTGGAGGCGATGGGCCTGTCGGGCGCGGTTGCCGGCATGCTGGATCTGGTGCCGGAAGGGAACCGGGATCCCACGCTCCTGCGTATCCTGATCGATGATCGCCTCCTGGCCGGCGACGACGACGGCGCCTGCGCGGTATCGGCCACCGCCGGCGATGTGCTCAGCGGGACATATTGGGAGAAGTTCCTCGTGTTCTGCCAGGCCCGGGCCGGCGACAGCGCCGCGGCCAACTTCGGTATCAGCCTGTTGTCGGAAGCGGGAGACGCTGAAGATCCGGCCTATTTCAAGATGGTGGGCGCGCTTCTGACCGGCGGCAAGCCGAAGGTCAGGTCGTTGCCCGCGCCGACGCCGCTGCACCTCGCGCTGGCCCGCGTGACCGGGACGGCGCTGCCATCGGACGTGCTGGAGGCGGAGTCGCTGGCGGTTCTGCGGGCGCTGGTCGACGATCCGGCGGTGTCCGATTCGGTTCGGCTCGAAGCGGCGGAACTGGCGGTTCTCGCCGGCGCCATCGACGCGGCGCGGCTGGCCGAACATTACACGGCCGTCGAATTTTCCGAGAAGGAGATCGCGAAGGCGCTGACCCGGGCGGAGGCGGACCATTCGCCGCGCAACCGGGCCCTGCTGTATCAGGCGGCGCAGCGCCAGGAATTGCCGGTCGGCCGCGCCGCCGCGATGCAGAAGGCGTGGCAGTTGGCCGCGGCTGACGACATGTACCGGCTGAGCATCGGCGTCTACCTGCCCATGCTGGAGGAACTGAAGCCGGCGGCGCTGTCCTGGTTCGCCGCCGACGCCGCGCGCGCGCTGTACGCGCTTGACCGGCTGGAGAAGGCGGGCGAATGGGTATCCGCGGCCGCGCGCTTCGGGGACGAACCGGAGTACCGGGAGCGCTCGGAACTGCTGTGGCCCCTCGTCGCGCTGGCCGAAGGATCGGCGCGCGGCCCCGGCCAGGCGGCGTGGCTGAAGGCGCTGCGGGCCCGTGCCGGCGCCGATGCCGGGCTGAAGGCCGGCCTCGCCTATTCGCTGTTCGAGGCGATGGGCGAGCCGATGCGCGAGGAGGACTGGATGGCGCTGCTGGACGGCGTGTCGCGCGCCCCGGCCCTCGCCGCCGATCCGGCGTATCTAAGACAGTTCCGGCGCGCCGCGAGCGCCGGTCGCCGGGGTGAAACCGTATTGCTGGCGCTCCTGCTTCTGGGGCGCGGCGGCGTCGCCGATGCCGGCCCGCAGCTGGTCTCGGAAATCATCGTGGGCCTGCGGATGGTCAGGCTCGAAGCGGAGGCGCGCCGGCTCGCGCTCGAAGCGGCGCTGCAGGGCGGATTGTAGCCGTGTCCGCCGCCGCGGACTGCGAGAGTTTCCTGGAGATGATATCGGCCGAGCGCGGCGCGGCGGCCAATACGCTGGTATCGTACCGCCGCGACCTCGACACCTATCTGGCGCATCTCGGCCGCCGGCGCCGCACCCCGCGCGACGCGACGGTCGAGGATATCCGGGCGTGGCTGGCGGCGATGTCGAAGGCGGGCATGGCGGCCAGCAGCAGCGCCCGCCGCCTGTCGGCGATCCGGCAGTTCCATAAGTTCCTGTACGCCGAGGGGCGCCGCGCGGACGACCCGACTGCGACGATCGACAGCCCGCGCCGCGGCCGCGCCCTGCCCAGGCTGCTGAGCGAGGCGGAGGTCGCGACCCTGCTGACGCGCGCCGGGGACCAGCCCGGGGTCGCGGGCCTGCGCATGAAGGCCCTGATGGAACTGCTGTACGCGACCGGCATGCGGGTCTCGGAACTGGTGACGCTGCCGTTGTCGGCCGTCGCCCGCGACCAGGATTTCGTCGTGGTGCGCGGCAAGGGCGGGCGTGAGCGGCTGGTGCCGCTGACCGGAAAGGCGAAGGCGGCGCTGGCCGCATACAAGGCGGTGCGCTCCGACTTCCTGCCCGCGGGCAGCAGGGACTCGAACTGGCTGTTCCCGTCGCGCGGCAAGGCGGCGCATCTGACGCGCCAGCGCTTCGGGCAGATGCTGAAGGAGCTGGCGGCGCTGTCCGGCATCGATCCGGCCAGGGTCAGTCCGCACGTTCTGCGCCACGCCTTCGCGAGCCACCTGCTGGCCCACGGCGCCGACCTGCGCGTGGTGCAGCAGATGCTCGGCCATGCCGACATCTCGACGACCCAGATTTACACCCATGTCCTGGACGAGCGCCTCGCCCGGCTGGTCGCCGAAAAGCACCCCTTGGCCCGGAAATAGGGCTCAGGTCTCTTCCAGCCGGGCGGCGTGCTCGACCGGCGCTTCGAGCTTCCATCCGCTGCGCCAGCGGCGCCACAACAGCCAGGCGCCCATGGCCAGCAGCACGCCGCCGACGATCGGCCGCGGCACCCCGCCCATCATGAACAGCGGCGGGGCCAACGCCAGGCACAGCGCAGGCAAAAACACCAGCGTCCAGGTCTTGCGGCCGCGATGTTTCTGGTACCAGGGGAAGACCATCGAGAAGATCGCGATGATCAGGAAGAACAACGACCAGGGGCGCGTGATGAACAGGCCGAGGTCGTCGCTGATGGCCAGCGCGCGCGACAGGTTGACTTCGGCGATGCTGCCCAGCACCACGCCCAGGATCATCGGCGCCAGCGGGAAGCCGAGCTGCCGCATGATGTAACCCAGCAGGCCGAACCAGAACAGCGTCCAGATGTCGAACGTCACGTTATGCAGCGCGAAGACGCCGATGGCGCAATAGGCCAGGATCACGCCGGCCAGCATGTACATGGGAATCCGCGTCACCAACAGGAAGGCGCGCAGGGCGATCGCCTGGGTGCCGAGCATCAGGAAGTTGGCCAGGAAGAAGGCGAGGAAGATGCTGTAGGCCAGCACCGGTTCGTCGCCGATGAACGAGGGGCTGGGCACCACGTCGTGGATCAGCAGCGCGCCGAGCATGACGGCAGTGACGATGTCGCCTGGGATGCCCAGCGCCATCATGGTGATCAGCGCGCCGCCGGCCGTGGCGTTGTTGGCCGACTCGGAGGCGACGATGCCTTCCACGTGCCCGGTGCCGAACCGCTCGGGCTGCTTCGAGGCCTTCTTGGCCTGATCGTAGGCCAGGATATTGGAGATCGAGCCACCGGCCGCCGGCAGGATGCCGGTGAACACGCCGATCAGCGACGAGCGGATCAGGTTGATCCAGTTGCCGGCGATGGCGCGGACGGCCGCCAGATGTTCCACCCGCACCGCCTTGGCTCCCTTTTCCATCAGCGGCTTGCGGGCCGAGGCCGTGTCCTGCACGTCGTTCATGAGCTGGCTGAAGGCGAACAGCCCGACCAGCACCGGCAGGAAGGCGAAGCCCTGCTTCAGGGCATCGGTGCCGAAATTGAACCGCGCGACGCCGTTGATGTCGTCCTCGCCGATGGTCGCGACCAGCAGGCCCAGCGCCCCCGCGATCAGCCCCTTCACCAGGTTCTCTCCGGCCAGGCTGGCCGTGATGGTCAGGGCGAACAGGACCAGCGAGAAATAATCCCAGGGTCCGAATTCGAGGCCGATGCGGGCCAGCTGCGGGGCCAGCGTCATCAGCAGCAGGGCGCTGAGGATGCCGCCGAGGAAGGACGACCAGACGCCGATGCCGAGCGCCAGGCCGGGCCGGCCCTTGCGCGCCATCGGGAAACCGTCGAACGTCGTGGCGACAGAAGACGGTGTGCCGGGAATGCCGGTCAGGACGCCCGACATCAGGCCGCCGGACAGCCCGCCGACGAAAACGCCGATCATTGTGGACAGTCCCTCGACGGTCGACAGGCCGAAGGTGAATGGCAGGGTCAGCACCACCGCCATGGTGATGGTAAAACCCGGAATCGCGCCGGCGATCAGCCCGGACAGCACGCCCAGCGCCATCAGCAGCAGGATCTTGATCTGGACGACTTCGCCGACGGCGCCAATAACGTTTTCAATCAGCATCGCCGCGGCCTACCAGATCGAGAGGATCTCGCCTTCGGGCAGGATGACCCGAAGCGCGAAGGTGAAGATGGCCCACATGGCGCCGACCGAGACGACGGCGACCACGCCGTGGATGGCCAGCTGTGCGGGCGTGCGCGCGCCCAGCACGCTGAGCGCCAGGAACACGAAGGCGATGCCGCCCAGCAGCATGCCGAGGAATTCCAGTGTCAGGAGAAAACCGAGGAACAGCCCGTAACACAATATGGCGTTACGGTAGCGTCGGAAGAACCCGGCCTCGTGCGCTACCGCCTCCCCCGGCCCTTTGCGCACGGACTGGAACAGATACACCGCCGAGAGCACGAACAGCACGGCGAGGATCAGCCGCGGCCAGACCTCCGCCCCGATGGTGCCGTAGCTGGTTTGCTCGATCTGGAAACTGGCGCCGTAGAACACGCCGCAGAACAGCAGCAGGAACACCGCAACGGCGGTATCGCGGTTGATGGCCTTCACCACCCCTCTCCCTAAAATTCGTCCTTGACCGATTGGCCGGCCCGAAGCCATCGCGGCCCGGGCCGGCCGACCGCGCGATCAGCCTTTGTACATGCCGATCTTGATGGCGATCTTCTTCCAGTGCTCGAAGGTCTTCTCGAAATAGGCGCGGTATTCGGCGCCTGCCAGGAACGGCATCGAGCTGCCCTTCGCCGTCATCGCCGCCTGCACCTCCGGGTCCTTGGCGACCTTGGTGAAGATCGCGATGTAGTGGTCGACCACCTCCTTCGATGCGCCCTTTGGCAGCATGACGCCGCGGTCGGTGCCCATCACCAGGTCGTAGCCCTGCTCCTTGACCGTCATGACCTTTGGAATTTCCGCGTTGCGCTCCGGCGTGGTGATGCCCAGCGCCTTCAGCTCGTTGGTCTGGATGTACTTCTTGGCCGAAGCGAGGTTGATCTCGCCGATCTGGATGTTGTTGGCCAGCAATGCCGTCATGCGCTGGCGCGTGCCGTCATAGGAGATATGCTTGAACTGGACGCCGGCCGCGTCTTCCAGCAGCAGCATGGCGAAATGGCTGGTCGAGCCCAGCGTGCCGCCCGCCAGGACCTCTCCCGGATTTGCCTTGGCGTAGTCCACCAGCCCCTTCAAGTCGCTGTACGGCACGTTCACGTTGGCGCCGTAGATGGTCGGTGTGCGGGTCATCAGGGCCACCGGCTCGAACGAATCCCAGGTAAAGTCGACGCGTCCGGTCAGGAAGCTGCTGAGCGCGCTCTGATGGATCGCGAACAGGGTGCAGCCGTCGGGCTTGGCCTTGACCGCTTCCTTGGCCCCCTTGTTGCCGCCCTGGCCGCCGATATTGACGACCTGGATCTGCGGTTTCGCGCCGTGCTTGTTGGCCGCTTCGATCAGGATGCGGAAGATCACGTCGGTGCCGCCGCCGGCGCCCCAGGGCACGATCAGCTTGGCGGTGCCGCAGGGGATGTCCGGCGCCGCGACTGCGCCGTTCGAGGCCAGTGCCATCGCCGCGGCCGCGGCGACGGCGAGGAAGGATTTGCGAATCATCTGGATATGGCTCCCTTGCTGTATGTCCACTGGTGACGGCTATTCGCCGTTCCAGGTCATTGATTTCGTCATCGCAGGCTGCTTGATCTGCGTGGCGGCGATAACCTAGCCTACGCGCGGCCGGTTTGCCAACGGGTGGCATACCAGATTACGGAAGGGTATTTCGAAATATGCCGGAATCACTGGGTGTCGCAATCGGCGGCTTCGGGGCGATCGGAATGGCCGTCGCGCGCAAGCTGGACGAAGGCATCGAAGGATTGCACCAGGCTGCCGTGTCGGCGCGCGACCGCGAGGCCGCCGCCTTCCGCATGCAGAATTTCCGCAAGCATGTTCCCGTGGTCGCCGCCGGCGAGCTCGCGGATCATGGCGACATCGTCGTCGAATGCGCGCCCGCCGCCGTGTTCGCCGAGATTGCAGAGCCGGCACTGAAGGCAGGGCGGATCTTCATGCCGCTCAGCATCGGCCAGCTGCTCGACCAACCCGAATACGAAGACCTGGCGCGCCGGCATGGCGGGCGGATCGTCGCGCCGACCGGGGCGCTGCTCGGGCTGGACGCGGTGCGCGCGGCGGCCGAGGGGACGATCGAATCGGTCACCATGGTGACCCGCAAGCCGCCGGGCGGCCTCGCCGGCGCGCCGTATCTCGAGCGGAAGGGGGTCTCCCTGGACGGACTCACCGAGCCGCTGAAGATCTTCGAGGGCACGGCGCGGCAGGGCGCGCGGGGCTTTCCCGCCAACGTCAACGTCGCCGCGGCGCTGAGCCTCGCCGGCATCGGCCCGGACCGCACGCGGCTGGAAATCTGGGCCGATCCCACGGTGACGCGGAACACCCACACGATCCGCGTCGAAGCCGACAGCGTGCGCTTCGAGATGAAGATCGAGAACGTTCCCTCAGAGGACAACCCGCGTACCGGCAAGCTGACCGCGCTCAGCGTCATCGCCGCGCTCCGCGGTCTGGTGGCGCCAATGCGCGTCGGGACGTGACGGGCCGATGGCTCAGATCACGGGGAATACCGTAAACGCGTTGTCCGGGTCATTGCCTTTGCGGATATGAAGCTCTCGCGCCGACAGATCCATGATGATCGTCGCCACCGTGCCGACGTGCTTTCGGATCTCATCGGGGACATACGGGCGATAGATCGGAAACTCCCCGTTGGAACGATCGGAAAGGATTTCGATCATATTGGCGGCCGTGAATTCGGTTAGCTGCGATACGCGTTCCGTCGCCGTCTTCATGCGGGCCCGGGAACTGAAGAAGAACGGGTCGTCGGGCGCATTGATCTCTCTGCCCAGGTAATGATTGGTGTGGATGAAGATCCCGTCGAAGGAACCCGGCTCCAGCGTTTCGCCGCCGGCGAATTCCGTATCGAAACAATTGCCCGAACTGTCGGCCACGATGACGTTGCTCGATTTGCCCAAGGGCGCCCGATCGATGACGGCGGCGGCTTCGTCCGCCGATCTGCAGTCCAGGACCGCGCGCAACATGACGTGGACCGGAACGCCGTCGATGCCGGTCCCCAGAGTGAGGATGTTGAGGCAGACACCCAGTCCGGCGCTGTTCATCCCGATCTTCCCGATAATGCCGGGCTCGCCCAGCATGCGGATCACGTGGCCGTCCGGCCGGCGGATGCGCATGACGGCGCAAAGCGCTTCGAGCGGTTCGCCCCAGTCCCATGTCTGGCCCAGAATACGACGATCCGGAAAACACATCGACGTGCACTCGTTGATGGATGTGTTCCGTGCAGGCGCGAGAATCTCCGTCCGGGCATTGAGCGCCACGATCCACAGCAATTCCTGCCCCGAGCCGGCGGCGATGCCCCTGATCTCCTCGCTGTAGTCGGGATTGAATTCTCTAATGACGCGCCGGAAATGCGTCGCCCGGTCCAGCACCGAGTGCTCCGGCAGCATGAAAATGTCCCGGTAATAATCGAGAGCGTCGGAAATCTCCCTCCGCAACTGCTCGCCATGCATGACGCCCCGTTCATAGGCGGGTCCCGAGATATCGATTTCCCTGAATTCCGGCATGGCGGGATATTCCCGCGCGAACCGATTTCTGTAAAGAGCTGCGGTGGAAGGCGCCAAAATGCCCAGTGTCTTTCCGGGGTCTATTCGGTCTGGACGCCTTGGCGCAAACGGACCATGATACGGGCCGTTTTCGGGCGGAACGGTCCCGAAACAAGGCATGTGCGACCCCGAGATCCGGCGTATGCGGGATACGGTCCCGCTGCGGCGTGCGGCAGGAATGCCGCAGGACCGGGAGCGCATCGTATAACAGGGAGAAAATTATGAAAAAACTACTTGTCGGCCTCTTGTGGGCGGCGCTCGCCGTGACCGGCGGGCAGGCCATGGCGGCAACGCCGAAAGACACCCTCGTCATGGCCAAGGACATGAGCGACATCATCACCCTCGACCCGGCCGAGGTGTTCGAGTTCACCGGCGGTGAGCTGGCCGCCAATATCTACGACCGGGTCATGATGTTCGAGCCCGAGGACCTGACCACGCTGGTCGGTGGCGTCGCCGAGAGCTACGAGATCAGCGCCGACGGCAAGACCGTCACCCTCAAGATCCGGCCCGGACAGACGTTCCATTCCGGCAACCCGGTGACCGCCGAGGACGTGGCCTTCTCGCTGCAGCGGGTGATCAAGCTCAACAAGACGCCGTCGTTCATCTTCACCCAGTTCGGCTGGACGCCGGAAAACGTCGATGACCTGGTCAAGGCGACCGATCCCATGACCGCCAGCCTGACCATCAACGCCGAGTTCTCGCCCGGCCTGGTGCTGAACGCGCTGCAGGCCACCGTCGGCTCGGTGGTCGACAAGAAGACCGTCATGGCCAACGAGAAGAACGGCGATTTGGGCTATGAGTGGCTGAAGAACCACAGCGCCGGTTCGGGCGCCTTCTCGCTCAAGACCTGGAATGCGAACGAGCTGGTCATCCTCGAAGCCAACCCGAACTACCGCCATGGCGCCCCGGGCGTGAAGCGCGTCATCATGCGCCATGTGCCCGAGCCCTCGGCCCAGCGGCTGCTGGTCGAGAAGGGCGATGTGGACATCGCGCGCAACCTGCAACCGGACCAGATCAAGGGCCTGGCGGGCAACGACGACGTCGTGATCGGCAAATATCCCAAGGCGGGCCTGACCTACGTTGCCACCAACGATGCCCATGAGATCCTGAGCAAGCCCAAGGTGCGCCTGGCCATGCGCTATCTCATCGACTACGAGGGCATGGTCAATTCCTTCCTCGCCGGCGAGTACAAGGTCCACCAGGCGATCTGGCCGTCGGGCCTCTGGGGTTCGTACGACGAGACGCCGTTCTCGCTCGACATCGACAAGGCCAAGGGACTGCTTGCCGAGGCCGGGTATCCGGACGGCTTCAAGATCAAGATCGACACCCTGACCGAGGCGCCGTTCTCGGAGATCGCCCAGTCGATCCAGCAGAGTCTCGCGAAGGCCGGCATCGAGTCCGAGATCACGCTCTCGGAGGGCAAGACCCTGTGGCCGAAATACCGCGCGCGCAAACACGAGATCATCGTCGCCCGCTGGTCGCCGGACTACATCGATCCGCACTCCAACACCGACTCCTTCGCCCACAATCCGGACAATCGCCTCGAGGCGAAGCTGACCGGCAAACTTGCGTGGCGCACCTCGTGGTCGGATCCGGAGATCAATGCCCTCACCGAGGCCGCGGCCAAGGAGCTGGACCTGCACAAACGCAAGCAGATGTATGCTGACCTGCAGAAGAAGGTGCAGATGGTCTCGCCGTTCTCGATCATGTTCCAGCGCAGCGAGCAAGCGGTGCTGCGCAAGAACGTGAAGGGCTATGTGAGCGGCTCCAACTTCGACCTGGTGTTCTACCGGAACATCACCAAGTAACCTTCGAGACCTGCTGTGGCCTATAGCAGCAGCCCTACTGCGGCGGGGACGGGCGGTGGCCCGTCCCCGCATCGTTTTATCGCCGGGGCGGCGAATCTCCTGTTCACGCTGTCGCTGACGTTCGTCGGCCTCACCGCGATCACCTTCATCATCGGCCGGGTCATGCCGGCCGATCCGGTGCTGGCGATCGTCGGCGACCGCGCGCCCAAGGAGGTTTACGAAGCCGTGCGCCTCGAGCTCGGCCTCGACAAACCGCTGATCCAGCAATACCTGATCTATCTCCTCAACGTGCTGCAGGGCGATTTCGGCAAGTCGATCATGACCACCCGGCCGGTGCTGGATGACCTGATCCGCTTCTTCCCGGCAACCTTCGAGCTGGCCAGCATCGCCACCATCGCCGGCGTCTTCATCGGCGTGCCCATGGGGGTGATCGCGGCGGTCCGCCAGGGTCGTCTGACCGACCACATCGTGCGCGTGGTCGGGCTGATCGGCTATTCGGTGCCGATCTTCTGGCTCGGCCTGATGGCGCTCCTGGTGTTCTATGCGCGCCTCGAGTGGCTGCCCGGGCCGGGCCGCATCGAGGTCTATTACGACGGCATCGTCGAGCCGACCACCGGCTTCATCCTGATCGATTCGGCCATGCAGGGCGAGTGGGAGGTGTTCCGCAACGCGCTCTCGCACCTGGTGCTGCCGGCCTCCATGCTGGCGACCTATGCGCTCGCCTACATCGCGCGCATGACGCGCAGTTTCATGCTCGACCAGCTGAGCCAGGAATACGTCATCACCGCCCGGGTCAAGGGGCTGTCGGAGCTCGCCGTCATCTGGCGCCACGCCTTCCGCAACGTGCTGGTCCAGCTGATCACCATCATCGGCCTCACCTACGCCTCGCTGCTCGAGGGCTCGGTGCTGACCGAAACGGTCTTCGCCTGGCCCGGCATCGGCCAGTACATCACCAACTCGCTGTTCAACGCCGACATGAACGCGGTCATCGGCGGCACCGTGGTGGTCGGCATCTGCTTCGTCGGCATCAACATGCTGTCCGACGCGCTCTACCGGCTCGTCGACCCGAGGGTCCGGTGATGGCGAAAAGCCTGGCGCTGGGATCGGGGCGCATGGAGCGCCTGCGCGGCTGGCTGCTGTCGGACTCGCCGGAGTCCGCCTTCCAGGCCCGCTGCCAGCGGTTCTATCTGGGCTGGCGCGCGTTCCGCACGAACCCGATCGCCATGATCGGGCTGGTGATCATCGTGACCCTGGTGCTGGCTGCGGCTTTCGCACCGCTGCTGACGCGGGGAGACGGCACCGAGCAGCACCTCTCCGAACGCCTGCTGGCGCCCAGCGCCGAGCACTGGTTCGGCACCGACGAGCTGGGTCGCGACATCTACGAGCGTATCGTCTGGGGCTCGCGGGTCACGCTCTACATCGTCGGGCTGGTCGGCATCATGGTGGTGCCGATCGGCCTCCTGATCGGCACGGTGGCCGGCTATGTCGGCGGCTGGGTCGACAACGTGCTGATGCGCTTCACCGACATCTTCCTCGCCTTCCCGCGGCTGATCCTGGCGCTCGCCTTCGTTTCGGCGCTCGGCCCCGGCATCGAGAACGCGGTGCTCGCCATCGCGCTGACCACCTGGTCGCCCTATGCGCGCCTCGCCCGCGCCGAGACCATCACCATCCGCAACAGCGAGTACATCATGGCCGCGCGGCTGCAGGGCGCCTCGGGTCTGCGTATTCTCTACGGCCACATCATGCCGCTTTGCATTTCCTCGGTGATCATCCGCCTGACCCTCGACATGGCCGGGATCATCCTGACCGCGGCCGGGCTCGGCTTCCTGGGCCTGGGCGCGCAGCCGCCGCTGCCCGAGTGGGGCGCCATGATTTCCACCGGCCGGCAGTACATCCTCGACCAGTGGTGGGTGGCCGCGGTGCCGGGTCTGGCGATCTTCGTGGTCAGCCTCGGCTTCAACCTGCTGGGCGACGGATTGCGCGACGTGCTCGATCCCAAGGGCGGGAGCGCGGGATGAGCGAGGCGCCGCTGCTCGTGGTCGAGGACCTGCACGTCGACTTCGCCACGCCGAAGGGCCTGGTCGAGGCGGTGCGCGGGGTCAGCTTCTCGCTGGGGCGGGAAAAGCTCGGCATCGTCGGCGAGTCGGGTTCGGGCAAGTCGGTGACCGGGCGCTCGATCCTCAAGCTGATCCGGCCGCCGGGCCGCGTGCGCGCCAGGCGCCTGGAGTTCGCCGGCACGGACCTGCTCGGCGCCGACGAGCGGGCCATGCGCAGGATTCGCGGCGAGGGCATCTCGATGGTCATGCAGGATCCCAAGTTCTCGCTCAACCCGGTGATGACCGTGGGCGCCCAGATCGCCGAAGCGTACCGGATCCACGCCGGGGCCTCGGCCGCCGAGGCCAGGCGGCGGTCCCTGGAAATGCTCGCCGCGGTCCGCATCCGCAACCCCGAGCGCGTCTACCGTGCCTATCCGCACGAGGTCTCGGGCGGCATGGGCCAGCGCATCATGATCGCCATGATGCTGATCCCCGACCCCGACATCCTGATCGCGGACGAGCCGACGTCGGCGCTCGACGTGACGGTCCAGCTCCAGGTGCTGGCGATCATGGACGACCTGGTGACCCAGCGCGGCATGGGGCTGATCTTCATCAGCCACGATCTGAGCCTGGTCGCCTCGTTCTGCGACCGGGTGCTGATCATGTACGGCGGCCGGATCATGGAGGTCTGTGAAGCTTCCAGGCTGGCCGAGGCCCGCCATCCCTATACGCAGGGGCTGCTGAACTGCCTGCCGCGGGTCGAGGGCGGCGGCGCGGACCTTCCGGTGCTCAATCGCGATCCGGCCTGGCTGGAGCAGGACTTGTGATCGAGGTCGAGGCCCTCAACGTCGTCTTCGGGCGCGGCCGCGACCAGGTCCACGCGGTGCGCGACGTCTCCTTCCGGGTGGCCGAAGGCGAGAGCTTCGGGCTGGTCGGCGAGTCTGGCTCCGGCAAGTCCACGGTGCTGCGCGCGTTCTGCGGGCTCAATCCGCACTGGACGGGGCGCATGACGGTGGAGGGCATGGAGCTCAGGCCGCGCCGTGACAAGGCCTTCTACAAGCTGGTCCAGATGGTCTTCCAGGACCCCTACGGCTCGCTGCATCCCCGCCATACCGTGGACCGGATCCTGTCCGAACCCATCGCCATCCACGACCTCAGCGACCCGGACCGGCGGATATCCAGGGCGCTGGAGGAGGTCGGGCTCGGCCCTTCGTTCCGCTACCGCTTTCCACACCAGCTCTCGGGCGGCCAGCGCCAGCGGGTCGCCGTGGCCCGGGCACTGATCCTCGAGCCCAGGATCCTGCTGCTCGACGAGCCGACCTCTGCGCTCGACGTTTCGGTGCAGGCGGAGGTCCTCAACCTGCTCCGCCGACTGAAGCGCGAGCGCAACCTGACCTACATCCTGGTCAGCCACGATCTTTCGGTGGTGGCGCATATGTGCGCCCGGCTCGCGGTCATGAACCACGGCGCCGTCGTCGAGGACCTGACCGTCGAGCAGTTGCGCGCCCGCGCGCCCGAACACCCCTACACCAAGCAGCTGCTGGTCGCGAGCCTGGGCTACGACCGTGCCGCGATCGACCGGTTCGAGGACTTCGCCGCGCCGGCGTGATGCCGCACGGACGCGGCGGCCCCGCTGCACGGAATGCCCGACCGGGGCCCTCCCGGCGGCCGGGTTCGGTTGACATTCCGCGACACTGTGGCTAATGCTCCGCCGCAATCCGAATCGCGGCCCGATTCGGCCGATGGGTGAAGGGACGGCATGAGCTTTACGATCGTCGAGCAGGCCCCGGCGCGCATGAACCGCAGCGAGCTTGCGGTGCCCGGAAGCCGGCCCGAGCTGTTCGAAAAAGCCGCGAAATCGGCTGCCGACGTCATTTTCCTGGACCTGGAGGACTCGGTCGCGCCCGACGAGAAGGCGCCGGCCCGCAAGAACGTCGCGCAGGCGATCGAGGATGTCGACTGGGGCGGCAAGACGCTCTCGCTGCGCATCAACGGGCTCGATACCCATTACATGTACCGCGATGTCGTTGACGTGCTGGAGCAGACCGGAGAGCGGCTCGACCTGATCATGATCCCGAAGGCCGGCACCGCGGCCGACATCTACGCCGTCGACATGCTGGTCACCCAGATCGAGACCGCGAAGGGCCGCAGGAAGCGCATCGGCTTCGAGATGATCATCGAAACGGCGCTCGGCATGATGAACGTCGATGAGATCGCCGCCGCCAGCCCGCGCAACGAGTCGCTGCATTTCGGCGTCGCGGACTATGCCGCCTCGACCGGCGCGCGGACCACCGGGATCGGCGGCCCGCATCCCGATTACGGTGTCCTGACCGATGCCGGCGAGGGGGCTGAACGCCACTATCACTGGGGCGATATGTGGCATTACCCGGTGACCCGCATGGTGGTGGCGGCGCGCGCACATGGGCTGCGGCCGGTCGACGGGCCGTTCGGCGATTACTCGGACCCGGACGGATTCCAGGCGCAGGCGCGGCGCGCCGCGGTGCTGGGCTGCGAGGGCAAATGGGCGATCCATCCCAGCCAGATCGCCCTGGCCAAT